>FWPV01001583.1_pt1 | contig 62321 bp, 68 predicted proteins | sample 2228371 | NCBI WGS metagenome assembly FWPV01 (sample SAMEA103939776, study PRJEB20133) | metagenome
TTGGTTATCGACTGACACCAGCATCGCTTCCAGGTACGTCGCCAACGGGGTTATACTCATCTTGGGGTCTCCTGTTGCACCAGAAGGCCCCCATTCTATCGTCTTTTTTCTGGGTTGCGTAACTTGAGTATAAATTGTCGAATCCTCAAGTTGTCAAACACGATTCAAGAATACTCGAGCCTCGAGCTTGAAGACGAGCTAAGCGAGGGGGAGTAGGCTCGACCTCGAGGTATCCGCTCTCGCCATCGGCCTTCACTTTCAAGCCCTTACGAGGAACCTCAAGTGCTGGTTACATCTTCTATTGAGCAGTCTATCTCGCACAAATAACCAGGTAGCGATACCCCAAAAAATAGTGCTTTTTTGTACAGCCCCAAAGGTTTATCTGCGGGATGCGGCTTCGTAGCATAGCCGACGCAAAACGGTTTCATGCACCTGCCATTCCGCCCCGTCCCCGCAGCTCCTCGTTAGGCAGGGGCAGGATGAAGATCAGGGAGATCAGTACAAAGAGGGCAGCGTACATGAATATCTCTTTTTCTGCCCGGGTAATGCCGTTGTTGAGGGCCTCGTGAAGTTTGTTTTTGGTCTCCTCGAGCCTGGCCACCACCTGTTTGGGCACCTCCTGCAAGGCCTTTTGTTCGGCCACAGCCAGGTTATCACGGGTGGCCTGCAGGGCTTTCTCCAGCGCAGCGGCCTGGGCTTTTTGCAGGCTCTCGCGCACCGCCGCGATAGCCTGGGCAGTGGCGGCGGCCTGGGCCTTTTGTAAGTTCTCGCGCACCGCCTTAAGGGCAGCAGCCTCAGCCTGGAGCTGGGCCTGGGCCAGCCCGGCTTTGACGCCTGCCAGTGCCTGGGTTAGGGCTTGTTGCTGGGCTTGCTGCAAACCCGCCGCGATCTGTGCGCTGGCCTGCTGCGTGACCGCAGCGATAATCTGCGGCGACTGGGCTTCCAGGCCCGCCTTGACCTGGGCCAGCACAGCAGGTAGGGCCTCGGCGGGGGGTGGGTTATCCAGCAGGTTCTGGATACGGGGGTCCAGGTTGGGTGTGCGCCGCAGGGTCTGGGCGGCCTGCGCATCTCCCTGTAGAGCCGCTTGCAGCAGGCCCAGGGTTTGCTCGAGCTGGGCCTGTACCTGGGCGGCCACCCCCCCTTTGGGAATGCGGGCTTTGAACTCGGCGGGTATCAGGGGGTTCTGCTGGACGGCCTGGTAGGCCTGGGCATCACCCTTCAAGGCCGCCAGAAGCTGGGTTTTGATCTCCTGGAACTGGGCCGGGAGGCCCCCCCTGGTCAAGCGGGCCTTGAAGGCTTCAGGTACCTGGGGGTTGTTGATCAGGGCCGTGTAAGCCTTCACATCTCCCCCCAGGGCCGCCGCAAACTGGGCCTCGAGCGCCCGGAACTGGGCGGGAATACCCCCCTGCACCAGCCGGGCCTTGAGCTCGGCGGGCACCTGGGGGTTGCGGATCAGGGTGTTATAGGCTGCCACACTGCCCTTGAGGGCCGCCGCAACCTGGATCTCCAGCTCCTGGAACTGCGCCGGAATGCCCCCTTTGACCAGCCGGGCCTTGAACTCCGCGGGCAGATTGGGGTCGGCCATCAGGGCCGTGTAGGCCTTCTCATCACCCTGCAGGGCCGCCACCACCTCTTCTTCCATCTGCCGGAACTGCGCCGGAATGCCGCCTTTGACCATGCCATTTTTGGCCTCCTGGGGTACCTGGGGGTCTTGCAGCAGGGCCTGGTAAGCCTGGGTATCGCCCTCGAGGGCGGCTACGACCCGGGCCTCGAGCTGGGCAAACTGCTCATCCAGGTTCAGGCCCGTGCCCCCTTCGTTTGACCTCGAGGCCACCGCCCCCGGCTTGCAGGCGGCATCCTGGGGGAAGACCTTGCAGGTCTCGGCGGTCAGGTTATGGGAGAGTACCGTACCCAGCACGGCAATGCCGATGGTGGAGCCAATCTGCCGCATGAGCTGGGTGAAAGCCGTGGCCGAGCCGATGCGCTCAAAGGGGACGTTATTCTGGGCGGCAATCTGCAGCAGCGACTGCGCCGGGCCTAACCCCAGCCCCAGGAGGAAGAAGAAGAGCACCGCCAGCCAGAGCGGGGTATCCACGCTCAACACAAAGTGCAGAACGATAAACATGAGGAGCATCCAGACGGTGCCCACCAGCAGCAGCGGCTTGAACCGGCCCAGCCGCCCCGACAGTGCCCCGCTCCCACCGGCCCCCAGCACCACCCCCAGGGTCAGGGGCAGCACCGTCAGGCCCGAGGCCGAGGCCGAGACCCCCTTCACCACCTGCAAATAGAGGGGCAGAAAGGCCACCGCCCCCAAAAAGGCCGGGCCGTAGAAGAAGGTGGCCGCCGAGGCCAGGCTGAAGCTCCGTACCCGCAGAACGGAAAGGTCGAACAGCGGGTGCGGCTCGCGGTTCTGCGACCAGACCCACAGGGCTAGGGCCAGGGCGCTGAGCACAAAGAGGCCCACTATGGGGGCGCTCAGCCAGGGGTAGGTGCTGCCCCCCCAGGAGAAGGCCAGCATCAGCGGCACCGTCCAGAGGATGAGCAGGCCAGCGCCCAGAAAGTCGAACCGTTCGCGCCGCTCGGGTGAAAGCCGCGGCATGAAGCGCAGGATGAACCACAGGGCCACAGCCCCCACCGGCATGTTGATGTAGAAGACCCAGTGCCAGGAGAGGTGGTCGGTCAGCAGGCCCCCCAGCCACGGCCCCAAAGCGCTGCTCACCCCGAAGATGGCTCCAAACAGACCGCCCACCTTGCCCCGCTCACGTGGGGGAAAGAGCACCGCAATGGTGGTAAGGGCCAGGGCAAAAAGCGCCCCTCCCCCAATGCCCTGGATACCCCGGAAGAGGATCAGCTCGGGCATATTCTGGGCCAGCCCGCTCAGGGCCGACCCGGCCAGGAAGATGCCGATGGCCACCAGCAAAATGGCCTTGCGGCTGAACAGTTCGGTCAGGCGGCCAAAGATGGGCGCCGAGAAGGTGGCCGTAAGCAAGTAGGCGGTGGTCACCCAGGCGTATAGCTCGGTGCCCTTGAGGTCGGCGATGATGCGGGGCAGGGCGGTGGAAACAATGGTCTGGTCGAGGGCAGCCAGAAACAGCCCCAGCAGAATGCCGATCAGGGTCAGGCGGGTCTCCCGCGCGGTGGTTTGGGTTTGCGAAGCCGAGGGGTCGGTGGGTTGGGCAGGATGGGTCATGGTTGCTCCTTGGGGGCTTCTTCGCTGGCCAGCACCTCGAGCCACCGTGCAAACTGCTGGCGCTCTTTGGGGGAAAGCCGCTCCAGCCGACGCTCCATGGCGCGCTGGATATGCTGGCGGCTCTCCTCGAGCAAAGCCCGCCCCTGGTCGGTCAGCTCGAAGCGGTAACGGCGCAGGTCGGCGGAATCGAGCGAGCGCACCACCAGTCCGGCCTGCTCCAGACGCCGGAGCATCTGGCTCACCGTGGGGGCGGGCATCTGCATGGCCCGCACGGCCTCGGTGGGGTAGCGGTGCCGTTCGATCTCGGCCAGGAGCCAGGGGTCGGTGGGGGCCAGACCCAGGCGCTCGAGGTGAGGCAGGGCTTCCTCGCGCAGTTCGCGGGTCAGCTTCCACATGTGGGTCAGGATGCCCCAGGTCATACTCGGCTCAAGATACTTCCAAATGAAACTATTGTCAAGCAGAACTATTCTTTAGCAAATCTTTACCGTTTAGAAGTAACGCCAGGGTCAGGTGTACCACGGGCCGCCCCAGCCAGGGCGTCCAGAGGGGGCTTTCCCAGCGGGCGTACTCCTGGAAGCCAAGATTGCGGTACAGGTGGAGGGCGGCGGTGTTTTCCTCGGTGGTGGAGAGCTGAACCCCACAAACCCCTCGAGCCCGCAAACACCCCAGGTGCGCCCGCAAGAGCTGCTCCCCCAGGCCCCTGCCCCGCGCTTCCGGCAACAGGTTCAGGTGCAGGTGGGCCGGGTACGGGTTCAGGGGGGCCGCCCTCGAGGGATACCGCACCGCTCGCAGCAGATAGCGTAGGCTACCCCCCAGCCCCGGATACCGGCCCAGCGCGGCCCCGGCCAGCCAGCGCGGCAGCCTTTGCAGGTAGTAAAGCCGGTACCGCCAGGGGTCCATGCTCCCCAGGATGTAGCCCAGCGCCTTCCCTTCCGACTCGGCTAACAGGCCGCACGCACCCGCAGGCCCCAGATAAGGGCCCACCCAAAGCTCGCCAAAGAGCGCCCTAGCCGGAAAGTAAACCTCTGCTGAGCTGCCGAAAAACCCTGTGGCATAGGCAATATCGGCCAGCGCCGGGTAGTCGGCAGGCTGGGTGGGCCGAATTTGAAGCATCTTATACCTACTCTGCGCGTGAGCGGCGCTAAACGCGCCCCTCACTTGCCGCGCCAGGGGGCGCGTACGAGGGACTTGTATATCGCTTTTGGGTCACTTCTGGGCAGATTTGGTATTAGAACCCCTAGTGGCCCAGGCCGCTGACCAGCCGGGCCAGCCCATAGGCCGCACCTGCCGCCAGCCCCCCGACCAGCACGGTCTGCCAGGCCCCTTTGAGCCAGGGTAGGCCGGTAAAGCGGGCCTTAAAGGTGCCAAAGACGGCCAGGGCCAGCAGGGTCACGCCCGCACTGACCAGCAAGGACTGCTCGATGGAAAGAGGAAGCAGGTAGGGCAACAGGGGAATGGCTCCACCGGCCACGTAGGAACCGCCGATGGTCAGGGCACTCCGCAGGGCGCGTTTGGGGTCGGGCTCCTCCAAACCCAGCTCTTCTTTCATCATGAAGCGAACCCAGACCTGAGGGCTTCGGGTCACCGCCTCGGTGGCCTGCTCGAGGGCCGCGCCCTCCAGGCCATACTGCCGGAAGACTGCTCGCACCTCTTCGGTCTCGGCCTGGGGCAGCTCACGCACCTCGCGTTCTTCCCGCAAGAGTTCGGCCTGGTAGTGGTCGGCCTCGGTACGGGCCGCCAGATAGCCCCCCAGGCCCATGGCAATGGAGCCCGCCACCACCTCGGCCAGCCCGGCCACCAGCACCACAAAGTTGGAATCCACCGCCCCTGCCAGACCCGCAGCCAGCGCAAATGGCACCGTGAGCCCATCGGACATCCCAATCACCACATCGCGCACCGTCTCGGAGCCGGAAAAATGCTGTTCTATATGGGTTTTTGGCATCAGGTACCTCCTCCTGGCAAGTTCAAGCCTGTCACATCTCAATCAGGACTTAATCGGGCCGGTGTGTCGAAGTGCAGGATTGATTTGCATCGCCGGCTGTGCACGGGGTTCGTATAACCGGCAAACTCCTGGATTACGAAGCCTCTGCGGCGGGGAGCTCGAGCCGGGCCAGCAGCCCGCCCTCGCGGGCTTTTTGCAGTACCAGCCGGCCCCCGTGCTGCTCGGCAATGGCCGCGACCAGGGTCAGGCCCAGCCCGGCCCCCCGCACCCCCTGGGTGGCGGTACCGCGCTGAAAGGGCTGCATGAGGCGCTCGAGCTGCTCCGGTGGGATGCCGGGCCCCTCATCGGCCACCTCCACCACAGCCAGAGGGCCCTCCTGGCGGGTACGTAGCCAGACCCGCCCACCCACGGGGCCATACTTGAGGGCGTTGGAGAGCAGGTTGGCGATGGCGGTGCGCAGGGTCAGGGGCTGGCCCTGGTAGGGGGTGGGCTCGAGCTCCAGCAGCACCCGGGCCTGCTTTTCTTTGGCCAGTGGCTCCAGCGACTCCTGGGCTTCCAGGGCCAGCAAGTCGAGATCCACTGGCTGCCGCTCTGCGGGCTGGTGGGTACGGGCCAGGAGCAGCAGGGCCTCTATCACCTGGGCCAGGTCTTCGGCAGTGCGCCCAATCTGGGCCAGGGCCTCGCGGTACTGTTCGGGGGTGCGGGGCTTTTCCAGACTCAGGCTGGCCCGGCCCTGTAGCAGGCTCAGCGGCGTGCGGAGCTCGTGGGCAGCGGCTAGGGCAAAAGCCTTCTCGCGTTCGATGGAGCGCTCGAGGCGCGAGAGCATGGCATTGAAGGTCTGGGTCAGGCGAGCCATCTCATCCGTGCCGGGGCTCTCGGGAACCCGCCTTCCATACCGCCCGGAGGCCGCAATCTGCGCGGCCAGCCGGGTGACCTGGTCCACCGGGCGCAGCGAGCGGTCCGCCAGCACATACCCCACCCCCAGCGCCACCACCAGCAGCACGGGCAAACCCCAGAGCAGCGTCTGATGGGCGCGATCCAGGGTTTGCAGGGCCTCTTCCTGGGATCGCATCACCTGCACAATGCCGCCATTAGAAAGCGGGTGGTTGTAAATCCGGGTCTGCTGGACGGTCATGAAGCCGCTTTTGAGTTCGACCTGTACCCAGGGCCGCCCCAGACGAAAGAGTGGGTTCCCCTCGGCGTCATACACGGTGAGTACGGTAGCTCCGGGAAAACGGCTCTGAAGTGCGCTGGAGTCTCCCAGAGGGGTAGATTGAATCTGAAGCTCCGCCGCCGTGATGGTAGCGGTCTCCTGTAGCGACTGATCCAGGGTCTGGTGCAGCGCCGTATGAAAGACCCCATAAAGGAGCAGCCCACTCAGAAGCAGAAACACCACCAGCAGCAGGCCGTAGTAGAGGGTCAGGCGCAGGCGCAGGCTCAAGGCACCCCCTCCATACGGCCCAGGCGGTAGCCAAGGCCCCGCACCGTTTCCACGAACTCCTCGCCCAGCTTGCGCCGCAGGCTGGAAACGTACACATCCACCACCTTGGTATCCACCTCGCTCTCCCCCGGCCAGACCCGCTCAATCAGGCTGTTGCGGGAGTAGGCGCGGCCTGGGTTGAGCCCCAGGCATTCCACCAGGGCATACTCGCGGGGGGTGAGGGGAACGGGCTGGTTATCTTTGAGCACCTGGTGGGCCGCCAGGTCGAGGGTGTAGCCCCCCGGCAGGGGAATCAGGTTGGCGGCCTCACCCCGGGCCCGCCGCACCAGGGCACGGATGCGGGCCCGGAGCTCGCGAAAGTCGAAGGGCTTGGTCAGGTAGTCGTCCCCCCCGGTCTCGAGGCCCACCAGTTTGGAGTCTATGTCGCCCCGAGCGGTCAGGAAGAGGATGGGGGTCTTGTCGCGCTGGCTCCGCAACACCCGGGCCAGCTCGAAGCCCGCCTGCGGCCCCTCGGGAAGCATGACGTCCAGAATTAGCAGGTCGTAGAGCTCGAGCTCGGCCATGCCCCGTCCAATGGCCGCATTGGGCGCATGATCCACCATCAGGCCATCGTCGCTCAGGCCCTCCACAATCAGCGCGGCCAGGCGCGGGTCGTCTTCTACCAACAGGACGCGCATAGATACCTCATAGCATGGCAGCGTAAGCGCCCAGGGTAAAGATGGGGTAAAGGTCAGTGTGTGGTGCTGGCCTGCATGGGTAGCCACAGGCGAAACCGGGCCCCCCTGGGCCCATTGGCCGCCTCGACCCGGCCCCCGTGCCAGCGGGCAATGGCCGCCACCAGGGCCAGCCCCAGGCCGCTCCCGCTGCGGCGGTGTTCCACCTGGGCCTGGTAGAAGCGCTCAAACAGGTGCGGGAGCGCGGCCTGGGGAATACCGCCGCCGGTGTCCTCCACCTCCACCAGCGCCTCGGCCCCTATCTGGCGCAGGGTCACGCTTATCTCGCCTGCCGGGGTGAACTTGAGGGCATTTTCCAGCAGGTTGCGCAAGGCCAGCACCAGGGCCAGCCGATCCCCGGTGACCAGCAGTGGCCTTTCAGGCAGGCTGACCCGGAGTACCAACCCCTTGGCCTCGAACAGGGGCAGGAGGTCTTCGGCCACTTCGGCAGCCAGCTCGTTCAGGGCCACGCTTTCCCGCGCCAGCCCCTGCCCGGCTTCGGCCCGAACCAGTTGCAGCAGCTTTTCCACCAGGGCCAGGAGGCGCTGGGTGGAGCGGTAGGCTGAGTCCAGGGCCTGGGCCACCTGGGGGTCGCGGTTTTTCTCCTGGGCCTGCTCGAGCCGCCCCAGGAGCACCGTCAGGGGGGTGCGCAGCTCGTGGGCGGCGTCCTGGGTGAAGCGGCGCTCGTTTTCGATGAGCTGGCCCAGGCTCGCCAGCAGGGCGTTGAAGGCCTGGCTCAGGGTGAAGAGCTCGTCGCGGGCCACGGGCAGCGGCAGGGGGCGGTTCCAGCTCTGGGTCTGGGCACGCTCCCGCGCCGCCAGGGTCAGGGTGCGCACCGGACGGAGGGCCCGCCCCACCAGGAAATAACCCAGCGCCAGGGCCAGCCCCAGGGCTGCGGGAAACACCCAGAACAGTAGGCGCTCGAGGGCCCGCAGGCTGGCCTCGAGGCCCGCCAGGGGCCGCCCGGCCAGCAACAGCCCCCCGTCTATCCGGGTTCCGCAGAAACGAAACCCGGCTGCCACAAAGCACCCCACCCGTGGGGCGGGTGGGGGGTGGGGGGTGCGCCCCAGACCCTCGGCCAGGCCTTGCGCCCCATAGAGCAGCAAGGCCAGATCGGGCGGAAGCTTTGGCAGCAGTTCGCCTTCCTGGCTGAACCCGAGCCGCCCGTTGTCGCTGTTGACCCAGGGCTGGGCCAGCACCAGGGCCTCCTGCAGGCGCTGATCCAGCTCGGCCTGCAGGATGCGGGCCAGGCCCAGGCGAAGCCCCAACCCCGCCAGGAGCAAGACCCCGGCCACCAGCAGGGTGTAGAAGAGGGTCCGGCGCAGGCGGAGGCTCATCCCAGCAATTTATAGCCCAGCCCGCGCTGGGTCTCGATGGCCTCCGGGGCCAGCTTCTGGCGCAGACGGGAGATGTAGGGGTCCAGGCTGCGCGGGTCAATGCTGGCCTCACCCGGCCAGACGTGCTCCAGCAGCAGCTCGCGGGGATAAAACTCCCCCGGATGCAGGGCCAGGAACTCCAGGATCAGCCACTCCTTGGCGGAGAGCTCGAGCGCTGCCCCACTCCACCAGGCCTGTTTGGCCTTGAGGTCGAGCTCGAGCCGCCCCACCACGACCCGGTTCTGGGCCACCCCCCTGGAGCGGCGCAGCAGGGCCCGTACCCGCGCCCGCAGCTCGCGCAGGTGAAAAGGCTTGACCAGGTAGTCGTCGGCTCCGGCCTCGAGGCCGCGCACCCGGTCGTCCAGGCCGTCTCGGGCGGTCAGCATCAGCACCGGAAGCCCGTCCCCACTCCCCCGCAGGTGCTCCAGCAGGCTGAAGCCATCCCGCCGGGGCAGGCCCACATCCAGCACCACCAGGTCGTAGGGAAAGCCCTCCAGCAACCCCTGGCCCTCCGCGCCATCCTGGGCCCAGTCCACCGCGTAAGGCTCGGCCTCGAGGGTCTCCTTGACCAGCGCCCCCACCTCGGGGTCATCTTCGACCAGGAGGATCCGCATGGTTCCCCTACCGCGCCCTTTTGGCCCAGCGGTACCAGAGCGCCGCGCCCCCCACCCACAGGAAGCTCAGGGCCCAGCCTGCCAGCACGTCCGATGGGTAGTGCACCTGCAGGTAGAGCCGCGAAAGACCTACCAGCAAGGCCCAGGGCAGCCCCAGCCCCAGCACCCAGCGGGCCAGGCGGGGATAGCTAGGCGCAAGCAGGGCATACAGGGCCAGCACCAGGGCCAGGCTGGCCATGGTGTGGCCAGAGGGAAAACCATAATCGTGCTCCGGGGTGAGCTGTGGGAAGAGATGGGGCCGGGTACGGGCAAAGAAGATCTTAGAACCCAGGTTTAGGAGCATGGCGCCCCCGAAACCCAAGGCAAAAAGGGGCCAGTCTAACCGCTTCAGAAAGGCCATCAACAAAACGAGCAGGGCCAGTCCGCCCGCCACCGGGGCCGAGGCCGAACCGGTAAAGGCCAGGGCCAGGCCGTTCCAGAAATCGCTTTGCTGCGCATGAAAAAAGGCCAGGATGGGCGCATCGAAGAAAAAGCCCTCCCGCTCGTACACATCCTCGGCCAGGCCCACAAAGGCCAGAAGGCTCAGAAACAGGAGGGCCAGTAGCCAGAGCGGGGCCAGGCGAAGGCTCTGCTGGAAAATACGGTGGATGGATCTGGTCATGTTTGGAGCTCTCCTGGATTTATAGGGTGGTCTCGAGGCCGTGGAGCGAGTAGCCCTGACACCGTAACAATTGAGCGTTCAGGGCTGGAATCAGACACCTTGGTGCCATTCGTAGACGGGGCGACCCTGGCTGCAAAATAGGTCTGGAACCGTTTTTGCATCCGGAGCATGTCGCCCTCGGCGACCTTCGTAATCTCTTAGTTCTAATCCCGAACACATGGAGATCCTGCTGGGTTAAGGTAAGGCTTTGGTAAATGCCGCCGGGCAGGCCGCCCTTGGGCAGCCCACCCTTGCGGTGAGTGAGGGTGTCTAGTCGTTTTCACCCTCGTTCTCGCCGTCGTTTTCCTCCTGAGCGCCGACGGCCTCCTGGTGCAGCACTTTGCCGTTGCCCGCGTCCACCTTGATCTCCTGTCCGGCGATGACCACCTCCCAAACCAGGTAGCCGTTTTCCACCCCGAGCTTGACCTTGGTGGAGGTTGCGGTGCTGTTAAGCGCCGCCTGGGCGGCCTTGATGGCGTCCTGCATGGAGACCTTGGCCATAGCCTGGTACTGCTGGGCGCTCAGGTTCTCCTGAACCCGCAGGCTGCCGGTGTAGCTGGGGTGCTGGGTGCCGCTCTGCCCGGTCTGCTGGGCAAACGCTGCCAGGCTCAACAGGGCCGACGCTGCCAACAAGATTGCTTTTCCGTACCGTTTCATCTTTTTGCTCCTTGTCGGGCTCCTGCCCGGACGAGCCCAAGGTAGCCTGCGTACCTTGCAGGAAGGTTGCAGCGCCTGAGGGTTGAATGAAAGCCACCCAGAGCGCACTACGGACGGCGTGCTCGAGCGCTCGAAAACCCGCCAACAACGCTCTACCCCATCTCCTTGAGCAAAACCCAGCTTCCCCGCCATTACCATTTCTTTACCAAACCTTTAGCCATGGCCCCTAGCCTGAGGTGTGCTCGAGGGTCTGGTGGTCTTGTGGAAAAGCCCCTACGTGCGAGGGCTGGCCGGGCTACTGCTGCTCCTGCTGGCGGCCCGTTTCCTGTACCTGACCGCCGACCTATGGGGAATCCTTCTGGGGGCTTTGTTGCTGGCAGCTCTGGTGCGCCCGCTGGTAGACCGGCTGGAGGGCCTCCGGCTGCCCCGCGGCCTTGCCCTGGGGGTGGTTCTGCTGCTTCTGGGCCTGGGGCTTGGCCTGCTGGGGGTGGGGCTGGTGCGGGTCGCCGAGCAACTGGCCCAGTACGCCGCCACGCTGCCCGGCGCTGCAGGCCATCTGGCCGACTGGTGGAACCGCCTGCCCGGATGGCTGCACGCCTCGGGCCTGCCCCTCTGGCTGGTGGGGGCCCTCGAGCAGGCCTATGGCAGCCTGGGGCAGCTCTTGCGGGGCCTCTCCGCCGAGCTAATCCCGCGGCTGGGCGGTTTTGCCCAGAGCGGGCTGGTTCCGGCCCTGACCCTGCTGTTTGGCGGGGCGGTCAAGCTGGCGGCCTTTGTGGTGCTGTTTATCTATCTGCTGGCCGACGGCCCTCGCATGGGCCGGAGCCTGCTCCAGCGGCTGCCGCCTGCCGGGCGGGCCTGGGCTGAGCGCAGGGTGGGTTACCTCGAGCGGGCCGTGATGGGCTACTTCCGGGGACAACTGCTGGTAGCCCTCAGCCTGGGGGTGCTGGTGGGGCTGGGCCTGAGCCTGCTGGGGGTGCCGCTGGCTTTACCGCTGGGCATGCTGGTGGGGGTGCTGGAGCTCATTCCCTACCTGGGCCTGGCCCTGGGTGCGGTGATGGTGGTGTTTGCCGCCCTCCCGCTGGGGGGGCTGATGGTGCTCAAGGCTTTGCTGGTGCTTTTGGGTGCGGCCCAGCTCGAGGGACACCTGCTGGCCCCTCTGTTGGTGGGGCAGAGCACCTCGCTGCACCCGGTCACGGTGTTGCTGGCTTTGTTGCTCGGGGAACGCCTGGCCGGAGTGGTGGGGATGTTGGTGGCCGTACCGCTGACCGCTACCCTCAGGCTCTGGCTCGAGGACTTCTGGCCCTGGCCGCCGTTGGGTCAAGATGAGGGTGTCAGGTAGCGACCCTACATACCGTCCAGGCTACCCTGCAATGTAAAGGAGGTTTACGCATGGAAATCCTGAACAACCTTTTCTGGCTTTTTTTGCTGCTTTCGTTCCTGAGTCCGCTGTTTCAGCGGCAGATGCTGGAGCTGGCTCGAGCCCGCAGCCTCCAGGCTTTGGAGCGTCGCCGGAACAGCCGCCTCATCACCCTGATTCACCGCCAGGAGGCCATTGCCTTGCTGGGGCTGCCCCTCTCGCGCTACATTGACATTGACGACTCCGAGCAGGTCTTGCGGGCTATTCGCCTCACAGACCCGCAGGTGCCCATCGATCTGGTGCTGCACACCCCAGGCGGCCTGGTGCTGGCCGCCGAACAGATCGCCGAAGCCCTCCTGCGCCACCCGGCCAAAGTCACGGTCTTTGTGCCTCATTACGCCATGTCGGGGGGAACCCTGATTGCCCTGGCTGCCGACGAGATTGTCATGGACGCCAACGCAGTGCTGGGCCCAGTAGACCCCCAGCTTGGGCAGTACCCCGCCGTCTCCATTCTGAAGGTGCTGGAGCAAAAACCGATCGATAAAATTGACGACGAAACCCTGATCATGGCCGACCAAGCTCGAAAGGCCTTGCTTCAGGTCAAGGCCACCGCAAAAAACCTGTTACAAAAACACCTGGATGAAACCCAGGCCGAGGCCCTGGCCCACAAACTTTCCCAGGGCACCTGGACCCACGATTATCCCATCAGCGCCGAGGAAGCCAAAAGCATGGGCCTGCCCATTTCTACCGAAATGCCCGCCGAGGTCTACAACCTGATGGAGCTCTACCCCCAGCCCAGGGGCAACCGCCCCAGCGTGCAGTACGTACCCCTTCCCTACCGGCGCGAGGGCCCCAAGCCGAGGTAGCCAGATGCTCAACCACGGCCCCCTGAGCGACCAACAAACCCAGCAAGAGGCCTTGCAGGTATTGGAACGCCACTCCCAGAAACGTGGTCTGGCCCGATTGCTGCCCTTTTTGGGCCCGGCCTTCGTAGCCAGTGTGGCCTATATGGACCCCGGCAACTTCGCCACCAACATCCAGGCCGGGGCTCAGTTCGGCTATCTGCTGTTGTGGGTGGTGCTCCTCTCCAACCTGATGGCCATGCTGATCCAAAGCCTCTCGGCCCGGCTGGGCATCGCCACCGGGAAAAGCCTGCCCGAAGTGGTTCGGCAGGAGTACCGGCCCTGGGCGCGCTATTTTTACTGGATACAGGCCGAGCTCGCAGCCATTGCCACCGACCTGGCCGAGTTCATCGGGGCTGCGCTGGGATTCCACCTGCTGCTGGGCATTCCCCTGGTCTGGGGGGCCGTGCTGGGGGCGCTGGCCACCTTTGCGCTGTTGGGCTTGCAACGCTACGGCTTCCGCCCGCTCGAGGCGGCCATCGCCGTGCTGGTAGGGGTGATTGCTGCCGCCTATTTGCTGGAGCTGTTTCTCGCCCACCCCGACCCCAGGCTCGTGACCGGCTTTGTACCGCAGTTCAAGGGCAGCGAGAGCGTACTGCTGGCGGTGGGCATCCTGGGTGCCACCGTGATGCCCCACGTAATCTACCTGCACTCGGCCCTTTCGCAGCAGCGCATTCCCGTCCAAGATGTTGTGCAAAAGCGCAAACTGCTGTCCTACAGCAACATGGACGTGGTGCTGGCCCTCTCCATTGCGGGCTTTGTGAACATGGCCATGCTGGTAGCGGCGGCCGCCACCTTTCATCACACGGGCCGCACCGACGTTGCCGACATCACCACTGCCTACCAGACCCTCTCTCCCCTGCTGGGGCCGCTGGCGGCGGGGGTCTTTGCCGCAGCCCTGCTGGCCTCGGGTCTGTCCTCCACCACCGTGGGCACCCTGGCCGGGCAGGTGGTGATGCAGGGCTTTGTGGGTTTCAGCATTCCCCTCTGGGTGCGGCGGCTGGTGACCCTGGTTCCTTCGTTTGCGGTGATTCTCCTGGGTTTCGACCCCACCCAGGTGCTGGTCATTTCGCAGGTAGTGCTCTCCTTCGCCATTCCCTTTGCCCTGGTGCCCTTGCTCCTGTTCGTCGGCAACCCCCGGCTCATGGGTGACCTGGTGATCAGTAGACCCATCAGGCTGACGGGTTGGCTGGTGGCGGCGGTGATCATCGGTTTGAACCTGTATCTGCTCGCGCAGAGCATGGGCTAGAGGCTTCCCTCGAGGTTGACGGATGTCAAAAACTTTGATCACCGCGCTTTATGTTCTGGCCCTGGTTATCGTGGTAGTTGCGGTAGATTACCTGTTTTTGAGGGGCAGATTCTGGGAGCGACTGGCCGTCAACATCGGCATTGTTCTGGCGTTTGCAGCGCTCTATCTGGTTCTCTTCAGAAGGTCCTGAACCAACCCCGTGTAAGGGTGGTCGTCCAGCAATCTTTTTGCTCCACCAAGCCGCGCTCACAGCATCAGTCTTTGGGCTCACTTCTGAAGGGTGTCCGAAGGGGTGGTCAACAACCCGAACCGAAGGTCAACAAGATGGCGCTTACCAGGCCATCCCTCGGGCAGACCACATCTTTACGAGGAGGCCAGAGGCCGACGAAGCAATCCAGAAGAGCCACCCGCCGGGTGGGTTGAACGGGATGGCTACTCCTCAGGCTTCGCTCTCGGTTGGCCGACCTTTACCGAACTTAAACCACGACCGACTACCCTTCAGGCTGTGCTTGCCCAGGCAAGCCAAGGAGAAACAGCCATGAAGAACACAGTACTCAAAACCTCCAGCCTGCTGGCGGTGGCGGTGCTTTCGGGTTCGGCCTTGTGGTTCGCGTTTAGCCAGGGTCAGTCCAGCACGGCCCCCAGCCCAGCGCCGAGCAGCCTCCAGGGTCTGCTGGCCGATGAGCGAAACACCGTGGAGATCGCCCAGACCGCCAGCGAGGGGGTGGTTTACATCTCGGTGCGTAGCAACCCTGCAGCGAGCCTGCCCGACAACCTGCAACCCTTTGCCCCCTTCCTGCAACCCCAGCCCCAACAAGGCACCGGCTCGGGGTTTGTGCTGGACAAGGAAGGCCACATCCTGACCAACTACCACGTGGTGCAGGGGGCCAGTCAGATCACCGTGCGGTTCAAGGACAGCCCCAAGAGCTACACCGCTAAGGTACTGGGCACGGCCCAGCCACTTGACCTGGCGGTTATCCAGGTACAGGCCCCTGCAGAACTGCTTAAGCCCCTAGCGCTGGGCGACTCCGATCAGGTACGGGTAGGCGAGAAAACCATCGCCATCGGGAACCCCTTTGGACTCGACTACAGCGTTTCGACCGGTATCGTCTCGGCGGTGCGCCGCAACCCCGGCGCAGTGGATGCCCTGGTGCCCACCCTGATCCAGACCGACGCCGCCATTAACCCAGGGAACTCTGGTGGGCCATTGCTCAACTCGAGGGCCCAGGTCATCGGCATCAACACCGCCATCATCTCGCCGTCCGGGCAGTTTGGCAACGCCCAGAACGCTGGGGTGGGCTTTGCGATTCCCATCAACCTGGCCAAACAGTACCTCAAACAGCTCGAGCAGGGAAAAAACATCAGCGACAAGGAGATTCTGGCCTCCCGCCCACGCCTTGGGGTATCGGTGGTACCCCTGGCCGCCTACAATCCCCAGACCCTGAAGGCCAACAACCTGCCCGAGGAGGGTCTGATGGTGCAGAGCGTTGAAAAAGGCTCTCCCGCCGAGAAGGCCGGTTTGAAAGCACCAACCAAGTTCCTTCAGGTGCAGGCTCCGGACGGCTCGGTACAGCAGTTGGGCCTGAACGGGGACGTTATCCAGGAGGTAAACGGTACCCCCATCCAGTACATCAACGACCTGCGGGGGGTGCTGGAAGGTGCCGCAGGCCAGCCGGTCACGCTCAAAATCTGGCGTGAGGGCCAGAGCCTGACCGTCACCGCCACACCGCAGCTCCTGGCCAGCAACTGAACCCTGTTTGCATCTTGCCCACCCCGACCCCCTCGAGAAACCTCGAGGGGGTTATTGCTTTGACCCCAATGGCGATGGACAAAGCCTTCGACGCTACCCCTCTACGCTGCGGGCTTAGGGCCTAGGGCATTTGCGCCTCCGCCCCTGAGCGCCAGTTCAAGAACCGACGACGCGGCCCTAAACCTAAGCACCATCCCGCCAGCCGAAAACGCTATCAGGTCGAACGCCTCCACGCCTGGCTGGACAACTACCGCGCCCTGGTGGTGCGCTAAGAGCGCAAAGCCCACTTCTCACCTCGCCGTGGCGAGGCGACGGGTCTTGCTGGTCTTCACCGCCCTGCTCCGCTGGTGAGCCCTATTCTTGGACTAGTTGGTGAATGCACTGGTCGGCGTCCCTGGCAGCGGCTGCCAGTTCCAAGCAGCCAGAGTGGGACCGAAAGCGCGATCACCAGTGCAAAGGATGCTATAGGTGATCACGGGTGAAATCGCGTCATACCATCATTGGCGGCGCTTCGCGAACATCTCTTGCTCCAGGCGCCAGGTCTTACCGCTATCCGTGGATACGACTGCGCGCTAATGGAACGACTCAGGATTCATCTTGCTGAAGATCCATCGGGTAAGGCTACCGTCCTCCTGAGTGCGCTCGAGAACCATTTCATCACCCATCTGCCTCGCGATGAAGGGCCACACGATGCCGTTTACTGGCCCGTGCCAGGTCGAGCGCCACGCGTCGATCCGAGGGTCGTAGAACCTCAAAGTCACACCGTACTCGCCGGGTGCAGGACCCTCAGCCGGACGCTGAGGGCGCGGCGGAACCATCCAGACATCCTGGATAGCCCGGCCCTCGAGTGCCCAACCGAAATGCCATTCGCCAGGTATCCGACGCTTGATTCCTCCGGACTCGTCGTAATAGATCACGTCTAGATCCCAACTGCCGACTAGGCGGCCGAACTGCATTAGCTTTTCTCGATGTTCGCTATTGGGACCCGGCGCGTGCAAAGCTTCGATCATCGAGCTTTCGTTCGAGAGAGTGTTCATCGTTTACGCTCCTATCAATAGGCTTCACTATCGCGTGGCTACAAAAATAACCGGATGGGCTGGACGGGGCATCCGAATCACTTGGTGGCCGACAACAAGTTGGCATCGCGGAAAACGAGCCATGATCCATCCTCCTGCCTGCGCAGTATCGTCAATGCACTGCCTGATCGGGTGGCCTTAACACCTCCCGTCTTCGGTGTGACGCAAACGGTAAGCTGGCTCCAACAGTAGGCTAGATCGCCCGATACTCCGATTTCCTGGATCTCGCTCGAGGGCTCGACACCATGCGAAGCAAGCAGACCACGCAGTGCTTGTTCAAAAGCATCTCGCCCTTTCATTGGCCCATGACCAGCAACCAGGAACACAACATCTGCTTCCATCAAGCACAGGACGGCGGCTACGTCACCGGTGGCAGTTGCCGCATGCCAGCGCTCGACCAAATTTCGGATGGCGAGCTCATCGCCGGTCATAGTCGCCCCTATCCCTATCGGAAATCGCACCATCGTCGCGCATTACTCGGCTGTTGGCTAGGTCGGTGAGTCCTCCGGCGAGGCATGAGACCACATTTTTCGCATGTACCCCGCTGGGATCGAGATCCGGATCGTAAATCGTCACGTCGACCCCGAGTACTGGCAGACGTCGGCACAAGCCTTTGATCAACGCGCTGAGTTCATCGAAGTTCAATCCTGGGCTGCCCGGCGAGTCGACGGCTGGCATGACACTCTGGTCAAGCACGTCGACGTCAACGTGCAACCAGATTCTTGTCAGTCCACGTGAGGAAAAACGCGCGCTTACCTCTTCGCAGCATTGCAAAATTCCAATCTTCTTAAGATGGCGGACTGGAACCTGCCGAATGTCAGCCAATTGGATATCGGCGTAGGCATAGCCCGAATCCAATTCATCACGCTCGCCGATCTGCACCACGTCGCAGTCATCAACCAGCGGACTCGTGACTCCTTCCCACTGGGTCAACAGCGGCTCACCGCGACCGGTCGCCAGCGCGAGATCCATGCCTGCCGCCGAGCCGAGGCGCGCACTCACGTCGTAGTTGCCGGGATGAAAGAAGTCGCTATGACCGTCGATGTGAACCAGTCCGCAGCGCCCCGTTCGCCTTGCGCCCAAAAGACACCCCAGAAGCACGCTGCAATCACCCCCGATCACGACCGGCACGTTGCCGTTGGCAAGTACGCCTTGAACCAAATTCGCTAGGTTCTCGCTGAACCGACGGATCGTGTGGCCGTTCCGTATGCGGGTGCCGGGTTGCGCGTCAAGTTCATACACCGGGCGGGGCAATGAATGAACAAGCCTGGAACCGAGTCGAGTATGCAACCCCGCGTCTCTTAACGCTTCAGGCGCACGCCATGCTCCCGGAGCGTGGCCTGGTCGTAGTGGTCGCAGGCCAAGATTGCTCGGAGCCTCTATGATTTCGATTTCGCGCATGAGTATCCACCTATGGCTTTTAGGGGTGAGGTGAACTAACGATCTAGAGGCTCGTGCCATCCCAATTCTTATCGGAAATCAGCCGGAGCCGTATTCCATGCTCAAGGAGTGCTTTACATGCCGAAATGACGAGATTGAAGCCCTCCGTCGAATCCAACGCCTGATCCATCTGTTCGTCATCGGTTCCCGTGAACCCATACGCAGTGATAGAAACAAAAGTTGTGTCGCTGCCTTTTGGCGTGAAAATCCACTCAACAGGTGTGGGCCATGCAATGACAATCCTCTGGTTCTGCTCCAGTGTCACCACCTTGACTTCCGCAGAAACACCCTGCTGGTCCCAGTACCAAGTCAGGATCTCACCGGAGGCAAGTCGCCCGCTAGCGCGAGTGAACCAGAACTGGGTGGTCACAGCCGGATCAACAAAGGCGTTGAATACCTCCTCCACAGGTCTGCGAATTAGCATCGTTGCTCGTGCAACTGGCGGTCTGGTAAGTGCCATGTCAGCTCCATGATTTTTATCGGCTGTTAGGCTTCAGCTGCTTGCCTCATCACACAGGCTACTGGCCCTGGTGTGGTCGAACCAACCCTATTTCTGTGAGCGGGTTACCCCCATCTATGAACAAGCGCCCACCGAGAACGCTTCAGGATGGCGGCCATTCAGCGCCCCCGAGCAATGCCGTACCGTGTAATCGATCTTCGCCTGCATAAATTGATTGCTAGCTTGGGTCTCTGCCCGGTACGTGTTGTAGCCATTGCCTCAAGATCGCCTGCAAGGCCCTTGCTTTCGCGTTCACCGCACCCAACTCTGTAAAGCTGACACAGGCACGATCCGGTCCAAGCCACTCTAGAAGCCCTGTGGGATCCTCGATGGAGCTCCGCGGGATGACGCTTTTCTTTGCGCCAAGGTGCAGGATGAGTTGCAGCGGGACCTTGCCCTTCAGCCTCATGGTGGCGAAGTGCTCGCCCGCGTGGAAGCTCGGAGCGTTCCACTTCATTTCTTCACTGATTCCTTCCGCAGCTGAAAGGATCACTCTTCGCAACGCCTCCACGTCTGCCCGAAGGCCTTCAGGGAGTCCGGCAATGCAATCAGAGACCGACGCTGAACTGGAGCGCTTGCGGTCTGTCATTTGCGACTCCCTGCTCGCGAAACCTTTACGACTTCGGCTACAGCCTCGAGGATCTCCGAAGTATCCGGAAGCGGCCCAGTGCCAGTGGTGTAGCCGGCATCTATGCTCTCTCGGCGCGGCGTCGGTGACGCTATGGCGGGCGTGGACTCGACCCCGTCCACAAAGATCCGTCCGCCCTGGGCGAGGGCCGCATAAAGTCGCGGCCAGGCCTTTGCTTGCGCTTCAGGGTGGCGACCATCGAGCGCGCCGACGCGCACGGCGACGATGAGGTCGAACGGCGCTTCACCGGCGGCCAGTGCGAATTCCTCGATGGTTCCCTGCCGAAACGACATGATCCCCGCAGCCATCTCTGAAGCGGAGCCCGCGACGGCCTGAGCGATGGCGCGCGACGAACGGTCAAGGCCGAGCACATGCCCGCCGGGCGCGACCCGCGCCGCCATGGCACGAGCCAGCGCGCCGGGGCCGCAGCCCACTTCGAGCACGCGCAGGCCGCGGCGAAGGGGCAGCGCATCGAGGACCAACTTCAGACGTGAGGATAAAGGCGTCATTGATCAATCACTCCCATCTTCGGCAATGCGGATCGCGATTTCGGTCATGGTCGAAACGGACGAGCGACCTCGGTGAATCCGAACACCGTGCCGTTGAACCGCAGGCCCGCTGCAAGATCCGTGACCTCGATGCTGAAGTGGATCGAGGCCGTCATTCTCAATCTCCCTCGCTGTCGAGGCATTCTCTCGGTTCACCCATCTCAGGACTGCGGATCGAACCCGAAGGCTCGCAGTTCCTGATCGCAGCGGCAGGCCCGAGCAAAGCGCGCTGCCCAGGATAGAGCTGCTGCGCGCGACGGAAGCTCGAGCACGGCAAATCCACCATCGAGCGGGCGCGCCGATGGGTAGCCGCCCTCCGTGACCGTGCCGTCGGCCGAAACACGCACAGGCGGCACGCTGCCATCAATGCCTCCTGCGAAGACATACACACCTTCGGCCTTCGCTTCGGCGATCAAGGCATGCGCATCGCGATCCACGACAGCCATTTCATCCGCAGGGGCCACCATTGCAGCGGCAGGAAAAGTGATTAGGAACTTCGACATCCATCACCCCCGCCGTGCGGCATCGATCGCCGCCACATCGATCTTCTGCATGGTCATCATCGCCGCGAAGGCGCGCTGGGCTTGGTCGCCCCCGGCGGCAAGGCCCTCGGTCAGGGTGCGCGGGGTGATCTGCCAGTTCACACCCCAGCGGTCCTTACACCAGCCGCACTCGCTCTCCTGCCCGCCATTGCCAACGAGGGCGTTCCAGTAGCGGTCGGTCTCCTCCTGCGTGTCGGTGGCGATCTGGAATGAAAAGGCCTCCGAGTGGGGGAATTGTGGCCCGCCATTGAGCCCGATGCAGGGGATGCCGCAGACCGTGAAGCGTACCACCAGCACATCCCCCGCCTTGTTGCCGGGATTGTCCATGGGCGAGCGAATCACCTCCTGCACTTCGCTGTCGGGAAAGACCGAAGCATAGAAGCGCGCGGCCTCCTCGGCCTCGCGGTCGTACCAGATGCAGATCGTGTTCTTTGCGATGGGGGTCATGTTGCTGCTCCTTCAAGTGCTATGTATAAGGCTAAAGGTTCTCAGTATCCGAAAATGCTGCTCACCCAAAACTTTTCGCCTCCCTAACGAGATTCGTGAAATTGTGGCGCTCGAGCCCATGAGATGGCCACCGAATTCCCGTATGTATATGACATAATACCCTCCGTTTGATTTCACGGCAAGAGTGATCCCAAAAAGGACGTGTGGGAGGGCTCCACTTGTGCCCCTTGACAATCGCGGGCCATTCCGTGACCCCTGCTAAAACCTAGAAGGCTGAGCGAGGATTACGAGTGCCTGCTGGCCTACTCCAGCACGGAGCACTTGGGGCTGGCCATCTATATTCGGCCTGGGGATTTTCTGGGTTGCCCCTGTTTTCTACACCGAGTTCCAGACCCTCTTCCGCTTTAGCCCCGGTTAGGGCGGCTCAGGGGCGCTGGCGGCGGAACTGAATCACCTTAGAATCCTTATACTGCGACCGCGCATACTCCCGGTAGCCCACCTTCTCGGCCAGGCGAATCGAGGCGGCGTTTTCCGGGTCAATGATGCAGGTGGTGGTGTTACCGCCGTAATGCCGATCTATCCACTCGAGCGCAGCCCGGACGGCCTCGGTGGCGACACCCCGCCCATGAACTTCTGACGAGAGAACCCAAGCCCCCTCCGGCATTCCATCAAGGGGAGGGTCAATCTCTCTTCAGATATCCCCAAACCCCACATAGCCAACATAACGGGATTCATCCTTCAGTTCCACCGCCCAGGTTCCGAAGCCAAGCACCTCCCAGAACCCTGCGATCATCAGAAGCCGCTTCCAGCTTTCCTCGCGTGTCGCCGATTTACTGCCGATAAAGCGAGTCACGTCCGGGTCTGCATAGATTTCGGCGAACGCCTCGAAGTCGTCGCGGCGGTGCCCCCGCAGGATGAGCCGCTAGGTCTCTAGTACAGGTACGTTCATGAGCATGGACTCCTTGTAAACTTTTCGGTTAGGTCAGCGCTTATGCGAAGATCGGCTGCCGGTCTCGAGCGAGCTGTTCCAACAGACCGACCGCATGACCAACGGTGGGGAGCGCCTGCATCTCCTGCTGGAGGCGGTAGGTATTGGTGCGGTGGGTCGGATCCGCCAGGATGGGCGGCCTCTGTTCTGCCCAGAACAAGGCTTCATTGAAGTCGGAGGGCTCAAAATACGTGAGGAGCGCCCTAGGCGGGCGCAGGCTCGAAAACCTGCTGATACACATCGGGGCCAAAACTGGTGCTCAGGGGTTCGCCGGGCAGCATACGGTAGCTCCGGCTGCCATCGGGCTTTCGCTCGGCCCGCAGGAACATCGCATCGGGAAAGCCTTCCTCCAACAGCCTCCGCGTAAGGCTGTACATGTGGCTTACCAGGTACACCCGCACCCCCTGGGCCCGCAGCGCCCGCACCACCTGGTAGGCCACTTCGGCCCCCTCGAGCTCGTTGGTTGAGGCAAACGACTCGTTGAAAAGCACCAGGGCACCGGGGCGCAGGTAGTCCACCATTCGGCTCATGCGCGAGAGCTCCTCGTCGAACTTACCGCTTTTGAGCGCGGTGTCCTCCTCGCGTTTGAAGTGGGTGAAAACCCCCGCACAAAGCCCCGAAGTGAAGGTCCGGGCCCCCACAAATAGCCCCGACTGGAGCATCAGCTGGGCCTGACCCAGGCTGCGCAAAAAGGTGGTCTTGCCGCCCTGGTTGGCCCCGGTGATGACCAGCAAACCGGCGCCCATAGGCAGGTCGTTGCCTACCACAGGCCCTCCTGAGCGCAGGGCCAGCACGATATCGCCAAGCTCCTCGAAGGCACAGGCTGGCCTGGGGTCCACCACAGGGAAGCAAAGCGGTACGCCCAGGGCCTGTAGCTTCCGGTTCAGGTTCAGGGCCCCCAGGTAGAAGGCCAGCTCGGTGCGGAGCTGGGCGAAGAAGCCCAGGATGTGGTCCACCGACTGGGCCAGGGCGTTGGCGCTGGTGTTGAGGCCCCGGTCCTGGAGCTCACGCAAAATCTGGGCCCCGCTCTCGTCGCGGGGGTGCAGGGTGAAGGTAAAGGCAGGGGGTTTTCGGGCCAGAAGCCGCCTGTACCAGGGCTCGGTGGAGGTGGGGGTTTTCAGCAGCCGGTAGTCCTCGCCTTTGTTGCCCGGCCCCAGCCTCGCCCCCAGGCGCAAGCCCTCACGGAAGCGCAGGTCTTGCAGATAGCCCTGCACCTGTTTCAGGTAATCTTCGGGCAAATCTTGCTGCACGCTGGCGATGAGCCGCCGGAAGGCCGCCGACTGAAAGCGCCCCTCCGCCGAGGCCGCCCAGGCCCGCAGTTGGTGGAGCCGCTCGAGCAGGAACCCTAAAAGCTCCAGGGCCCGCTGCAGCACCGAGCCGGGCGAGCGGCCAAAGGCCCAGTGCCGGGTTTTTTTCTCGCTCAGCAGGGCCTCGCCGACCAGCTTGTAGAGGGCCTCGAGGGCAGGGGGGTTCTGGAGCGCGTCCTGAAGAACGGCCTGGCGGTAGGCCACCACCTCCGGGGCCACGCTCAGGCTGGCGAGCATGACCCGCTCAACCGCCTCACGCACCACCGCGTCCCCCTCGGCCATAGCCGACCAGAGCACATCCAGACCCAGGTCCTGGGTCAGGTCGGCCTGCTGTTCGGCCCAGAGCGGCACCGGCGTAAAGTCCTGGTCAGGGTAGAGCAGGTGCACTTTCATGCTGTTCCTCCCTCGGTAAGCGGGGCGGGGGCGTTTCGGGCCAGGCGGGCCAGCAGCCGCTCGTAGGTGAGCCCATACTTCGACGCAATGGCCAGGGCATAGGCTCTGCCATCGGCAGGTCGGCGCAAGACCCGGAAGGTACGCAGGGTGGGGTCGTCGGGGTTGACCTCCGCCACCAGGCTTACGGTGTCCGGGCCCAGCGAGGCCAGCTCGTCCAGGAAGGTCACTACCACCGCCAAAGCCTGGAGTCTCCGAACCTTTTCCAAAACCTCGCGGCTCAAAAACCGCGCGTCCTCGAGCGAGGTCGAGGAGAACATCTCGTTGAGCACAAAAAGGCTTCCAGAAGTGGCCTGTAGGAGCGCCTGCCGCACCCGCAGGAGCTCATCCTGTAGCTTGCCGCGCAATGCTTGGGCTGCTTCGACCCGTTCAAAATGGGTAAAAATCTGGTCGCAGAGGAACAGGCGGGCCTCCGTCCCGGGCACCGGCAGGCCCAGCCGGGCCAGGTGATGCACCTGACCCACCATGCGGGCAAAGGTGGTCTTGCCGCCCTGGTTGGGGCCGGTCACCACTAGAATGCGCTCGGGACCCTCCAGATAAAAACTGTTGGGCACGACCTTGCTGCCGGCCTCTAGCTGCTGGTGGGCCAGGGCCAGCTCAACGCCCTCCCGAAGCACCGCCTGCTTATCCTGCACGACTTCCGGGAGGCAAACAGAAAGCCCCGCCGCCCGCAAGGGCTCGAGGTAGTCCAGATAGCTCAGAAAGAACTGCACCTCCCAGTCGAGCGTGGCCAGCACCGGGTCGGGAAAGTCTGGGTGGCGCAGGGCGAAGGCGGCCAGCTCGGCGAAGACCTGGGGAAAGAGCCCTGCCACCCCCTCCAGAATGCGCTCCTCGATGTGGTTGAGCTGGTTCCAGTCCGAAAAGCTTGTCAGATAGTCCTTCGAGTGGCCCTGGCGGAAGCGGGCGAAGGCGGCCTCGAGCTCGGTCTGGTAGTCGGGCTCGCCGGCCCAGGCGCGCACCGTGACCCGGTCGCCCTGGATGTGCAGCGTGTACCGGATGGCCGCCAGGGCCGCCTGCAAACCCTGGGCTTCCTCTGCCAGAGCCGTAAAACCCGCCGAGGCCCGGTACTGCTCGAGGAAAGCCCGCACCCGCTTCAGCCCCTCCGAGGCCAGGCTCGAGCCATCCAGGGCCTGGCCCAGGGCCCGCGTCGAGCGCACGTAGAGCAGGGCCGCCTCCAGGAAGTAGCCCTGCTGCTGGTAGGGGTTGCTAAGGGTCTGGGCCAGTTTTAACAGCCGCCTGAGCTCCTGCTGGGCCTGGACAAAGGCTCGCAGGGCCTCCCTGAGCACAGGGTCTGCCAGATCGGCAAAGACGGCCTGGCGGTAGCGGATGGCTTCCGGCTCGCGCAGGGGGGTGTAGTAGAGCGGGCGCAGGTCGAACTCGAGGCCCCCCACAGCCTTTTCCACCACCCGGTCAAGGTTCAGATCGGGGAAGAAAGGTGGCGGCTCCACCACCAGCGAAGCAGGGGCCGCGGGCCAGAGCAGGCTGGGCGTCATGGAGCCTCCTCGGGGGTGAAGGCGAGCAAGGCCTGCTGGAGCGCACTGGCCAGGGCGGCCAGGTTCGGGTCGAAGGCCCTAAGACCGTCGGCAGGGCGGGCGGCCTCCTCCAGACCCTGGCTGCGGGCCTGCTCGAGCCGCCGCAGGAGGGCGGCCACGCTCAGGGCCAGCCAGCGTTCGCCCTCGAAGCGCCAGGGTTCGCCGTGCTCGGCCTGCCACAGGCTACGGGCTTGCTCTTCCAGCGGCTCCAGCGCCTCGCGCCAGACCCCCAGTGTGCGGGCCTGGTACAGGAACAACAGCGTGGCCTCGAGCGGCTCCATCTGCTCGGCAGCGCCCGGAGGGGCCAGTCGGTGGAGCAGGTTGAAGGCCGCGCCCGCCTCGGCCCGACTGCCCTGAACATGAAACTCCATCACCTGCCGGTCGCTTTCGCATTTGTAGAGCTGGTAGCGCAGCACAGCGTTCTCCTGCAGTGCCGGGCCCGCGTCTTGAACCAGGCGGTGGTTTTGTTTTTCACAGAAAGCCAGGTCCTGCTCGAGCTGGACCACCCGCGCCTCCAGGGCCGCTTTTTCACTTTGCAGGCGGGCCAGGTCGGGTGGGGGAGGCCTGTGGAAGAGCTTCACGCATGCACCTCCTTCAAGGTGGCGTAAAAACGCCACAGAAACAGCGCAGCAGCTATTTGCAGCAGCACCGCAAAGGCTACCAGATGCCGGGGGGCCAGACTGTAAAAGAAACCCATGGCCAGGCTGCCCAGCATCCAGGCCCCCCCAAACGCGGTATCGAAAAGGCCGTAGGCGCTGCCCCGGCGGGCCTGCGGGCTCAAAACAGCCACCGCAGTACGCATCAGGCTTTCTTGCAGGCCCAGCGCACTGCCCCAGAGGAGCGCCGCCAGCACCAGCACACCCAGGCCTTGCCCCAGGAAGAACAACGGGGCCGCCGCCAGGCTCAGCACCGGCACCCCCCAGAGCAACCGGAGCCCCAGGCGGTCAAAGAGGTGCCCCACCCCGTAGGCCACCAGGGCGTCGGCTCCCATGGCCAGGGCGAACAGGAGCGGGATGGTGGCCGCCGGAACGGCCCGGGTGGCCTCCAGGTGGTAGGCCACCAACTGAAAGTGCGCAAACCCTGCCACCGTGAGCATGGCAAAGAGCAAATAGGCGTAGTAAGCACGGGGAAGGCTCTCCCAGTCCTGCGGCGCGGACGGCCTGGCCACCCCATCGAGCCGCCGGGCCGATAGCAGAAAGACCAGGGCCAGCAGCGCCGGCACGAGGAGTCCGGCAAACCCCAGGCGGTAACCCCCCAGGCTCACCAGCAAGGCCACCAGCAGGGGCCCTAGAAACGCCCCCGATTGATCGAGTAGCTCATGCAGGCCAAAGACCTTGCCCTGGCCCAGCTGATCGCCCGCGTGGGAGAGCAGCGCATCGCGCGCCGGGGTGCGCAGGCCCTTGCCCAGGCGCTCGAGAAACAAGAGCAGGGCCGCACCCCAGGCGGAGGGTGCCAGGGCCAGGGCCGGGATGGAAAGCAGGTTCAGGGCATAGCCCAGGTACATAAGCCGCCAGGGCTGGCCGCTCCGATCCACCCAGCGCCCGGCAAACAGGCGTACCAGGTAGCCCAGGAACTCGCCCACCCCCGCCACCGCACCCACCAGCAAAGGCCCGGCCCCCAGCACCGCCAGAAAGGGCCCGCTGATGCTGCGCCCGCCCTCGTAGGTGAAGTCGGCAAAGAGGCTCACCAGCCCCAGGCCCACCACCAGCCGCCAGGCTGTCTGGGTGTTGGTTTTCATGCAGCCTCCCGCAACCATAGCCAGCCTGCCTCCTGCTGCCAGTAGCCAAGCCACTCCCCCCAGTCGGCCAGGGCCTGGGCCGTCTGATCGGCGTGGGGGCCCGTCACCAGGTCGGCCAGGGCTACGAGCGAGAGCCGCCCACCGGCCCGCCGCAGACGGGCCCGCACCGTTACCAGGGGAAGCCCACCCAGCACACCATCGAAGGTTGGAGGTCGCACCTCGGGCCGCGCCACCCAGGCGCAACCCAGGGGGGTGGGCACCAGGGCCAGGCCGCTCTGGGTCACCAGGCCCAGCCGCTCGGCCAGCTCGAGGGTCTCCAGGGGCTGGTCTACAGTCGCCCGCAAGACCGGGGCGGCCTCCTCCAGCGGGGCCTCACGTACCTGGCAAAGCCAGGCCACCACCCGGTAGAGGTCGGCAGGCCCTGCCAAAAACCTGAGTTGTGCTTGCATATCCCCCTCCTAAAGGCGGGCCTCGAGGTAGAGCCGGCGCAGCTCGTGGCGCACACGCTCCTCCAGCGGCAGCCGTTCCAGCGCGGCCAGCAACGGGGTGCGGTCATACTCCAGGCGACACAGGCGCACCTCGCCGTCCTCCCACAGGGCAAAGGCCGTACGGGGATCGCCGTCGAGGGGCTGCCCCACCGAACCGGGGTTGATCACCATCAGTTCCCCTACCCAGCGCACCAGGGGCAGGTGGGTGTGGCCGACCAGCAAGAGATCGGCCTTCACCCCGGCGCATAGCGCGGCCAGCAAGGGCCCGTCCGCGTCGGGGCGCAGGCGGTAGTCGTAGAGGGGGTCGACTGGGGTAGCGTGCACCATGGCCACCCGAACGCCCGGTATCTCCCAGGTGAGCTGCACCGGCAGGCTGCGCAGGAGGGCCATCTGGGAAACGGTGAGTCGCTGGCGGGTCCATTCAGCCAGCGTCCGGGCCAGCATGGCTTTGGCCGGGGCGGCTTTGGGGTCTTGCCGAAAGGCCACTGCCTGGTCGTGGTTGCCCCGCACCGCCACCGCACGACGGCTGGTCAGCCAGTCCAGCACCGCACCGGGCGCGGGCCCGTAGTTCACCATATCGCCGGCCACCAGTACCGCGTCCACCGGCCCCACCCTCCGCTCTATGGCCTCCAGGGCCCAGGGGTTGGCGTGGATATCGCTCAGCAACAAGAGCCTCATGACCGCTCCCTGGGCAGGTAACGAATTACCTCTACCTTTTCCATGGTGATGAGCCCCTCCTGCACCATCTGATCCAGCACCGGCAGGAACTCGCGGATTTTCTCCTCGGTGTCCACAATCTCCACCAGCACCGGCAGGTCTTCGGCGAGCTGAAGAATTTTGCTACTGTGGATGCGTGAGTGGGCCCCATATCCCTCAAAACCTTTGAACACGCTCACCCCCGCCAGCCCGAAGCGCCGGGCCTCGAGCACAATTGCTTCGTGCAGCAGCTTGCCGTGCCAGTGGTCGGCCTCACCGATGAATATTCGGAGCAGCTTGGCTTCACCTTGCAGTTTCATGCAGACCTCCCCCTAGACCACCATCCGTCCTCCCAGGCTGTAGCCCAACCAGACCATCAGAAGACCCAGCAGCAGGCTCAGTTGGGTATAGAGCAGCCACAAGACCCACTGACGGGCCTGTACCAACCCGAGGGCTTCCCAGCTCAGGGTGGAAAAGGTGGTGAAGCCCCCACAAAAGCCCATAGCCAGGAGAAAACGGCCCTCCTGCGAAACCACGCCCTCGGCAGAGAGCCGCAGCACCAGGCCAATCAAAAAGCTGCCGAGCAGGTTAACGGTCAGGGTACTCCAGGGAAAACCGCTGCCCAGGCCACTCTGAATCAGGCCACCCAGACCGTAGCGGAACACTGAGCCCACCGCACCCCCCAGAAAGATGAGCAGATAGCGGTTGGAGAAAAAACTCTGCCAGAAGCCCATCCCAGCCCTCACTGCACCACCATCACCGGACAGGGCGCATAGCGCAGCACCCGTTCCGAGACCGAACCCAGCATCCAGCGCTGCACCGGCGTGAGCCCGCGCCGCCCCAGCACCACCAGGTCGGCTCCGCACTCCTCGGCATAGCGCATCAGTACCTCGGCAGGGTGCCCCACCCGGCGGTGCAGGTGTAGCTCTACCCCGTGTTTGTGGGCGGCGGCCCGAGCCCAGCTAAAGGCCTCGCTGAGGGCGGCCTGGGCCTGGTTCAGGGCTCCTTCCACCTCGCCCTCGAGCTCGGCAAACTCCGGGGGCCGCACCACCGCCACCGCATGCACCTCACCCTGAAAGGCCCGGGCCAGCTCGAGCGCCGCCAGCAGGGCCTTGCGCGAGGGTTCCGAACCGTCAAACCCCACCACGATTTGCCTGAACATCCTCCACCTCCGTCAAAATGTTCTCGATTCGCCCTAGACCCCGCTCGAGCAACGACAGCCGAACCTCCAAAAAGCCCGCCACCTCCGGTTTGAGCGGCCCGTAGCTGCTCAGATGGGCCGGGCGTAGCTCCTCGAGGTTGGCCCAGTGGGCCGAAAGACCCGCCCAGATCAAATCAAACCGGTCGTGCCGAACCGGCTCCAGGACCAGCAAGCGGGCCAGTTCGCCCACCTGCCCCCGCAGCGCCTCCGCCACCTTCACGATGCTCTCCGCTCGCTCGTGGCTTTGCAGGGCGTTGGTCTCCTGGTACAGGTGCCCCACCAGGGGCTCCTCGGTCAGGGCACGCTCGAGCCGCAGCAGGTACTCCTCCAACTCGGCCAGGGCCAGCGAGAGCACCCGGCGGTGGTTCTCGGTCAGCCTCACGCTGCTACCTCCTGGCTGGACTTGGGCACCTGCTCCAGGTGCCGCCTCGGCAGGAAGAAGCGGTTGGCCAGCCAGGTAGGCACCACCGCGCTGGCGATCACCGCTGCGACCAGGTAGGAGTACTGCGCCGCGCTGATGATGCCGTGGCTCAGGCCATACAGGGCGCTAATGGTGCCGAAGGTCAGCCCGGTGCTCATCAAGAGGGTGGTGTACATGGACTCCCCCTGCGGGTAGCGGTAGCGGTGGGTCACCGGAAAAACGCCCACGAACTTGGTGAGCATCTTGCCCAACAGCAGCACCGCAAAAACCCCAAAGCCACTCACCAGCGCCGGTATCTGCACCAGCGAACCGGCCCGGATGAAGTAGAAGGGGGTCAGGAAACCGAAGGTAAGGGTACGCAAGCGACGCACCAGGGCGTGATCCTTGCCCACCGTACCGGCCAGCACCATGCCCACCAGATAGGCCGGTAGCACCGCCTCGGAGCCACTCCAGACCGCCAGTCCCCCCAGCACAAACAGAGCAAAGAGCAGAAACTTGGCCTCGAGTTCGCTGGTACGCCCCCCATACTTTTGGAAGAAGGGCCCGGTAACCTTCAAAAGTACAAACAGCCCCCCTGCCAGGCCCAGGGCAAAGAGCAGGGTACGCAGGCCAAACGGCGCAAAGAGCAGCCCCAGTGCCACCACCGTAGCCAGGTCGTTCACAAAGCAGGCCGCCAGGATAAGTTTGCCGTAGGCGGTTTTGTTGAGGCCCAGCTCGAGCATGACCGCATACACCACCGCCACGCTGGTAGTGGAGAGGGCCACCCCGGCCAGCCAGGCCGGCTGTGCGTACCACCCCAGGAAGTAATGGGCGATGGCCGCCACCCCCAGGAAGGGGGCCAGAAAAGCAGCCAGACCCAGCACGGTGGCCTCCTTCCAGCTTTTGCGAAAGGCTTCGGGCTCGAGCTCGGCCCCGGCCAGAAAGGTCAGCACGATGCTTCCCACCCCGGCCAGAAAAACAATCCAGCCCTGCTCGGCCCCCAGCACTTTGGGCCCCAGGGCTGCCCCCACCCCAAGCTGCGCCGCCACCCCCACCACAATCTCGGTCAGGGCCACCGACAAACCCAACCAGATGGAAAGCAGGGTAGCCAGAAGGGCCAGCCCCAACCAGAGCGCCGCCGAAAACCAGATATTCTCCATGCCTGTCCTCCCTGTGGTCGGGGCAGGTAAGAAAAACCCCTACCCCTTCTGGAGTAGGAGCTATCAGCCCTGGGGGCGGTTATGGCGAGCTCCATCGCCTTTGAGAGCAGTATGGGGGCTTGGGGTAAAGAATTGGTAAAGATCAGAACCAACGCAGTATCTGATGGGAGATTACGATAAAGTCATGAAACAGCAGTTCAGGGCTCATCTGTGGCGTGAGGACAACCTGTGGGTAGCCCAGTGCCTCGAGGTGGACATGGCCAGCCAGTGAACCAACGAGGAAGAGGCCCTACAAAATCTGCGAGAGGCCCTGGAACTATACCTCAAACCCCCATTGCCAAACCCTTTGCCCTTGCTGCGGTAGATGGAGGTAGCGCTTGGGGTCGCTTAGGCCCCTCCCCTACCGCGAGGTAAGACGTCGCCTTGAAGCTGCGGGGTTTGTCCTTCACTCACAACAGGGTAGCAGGTCAAGTTCGTGCGGGAAGAGGGAGGCATGGTGCGCACCGTAATCGTTCCTGCCCATAAGGAGATTGCAGTGGGAACACTACGAAGTATCCTACGTCAGGCTGGTTTAGGCCTGGAGATTTTCGAGACCCCGTAAAAACGATTAGATCCGCTACCACCACCCGTTCTCTGCTACCACCACCCGTTCTCTAGGGGCAGATCAAAAGCGCGCCCTGGGCTCCCTGCACCACACCATCCACTGTGCGACCAAAGCGCAGGCCCAGGAAGACCCCGTGCCCGTGGGTACCCATTACCAGAAGCGAATGGGGCCCGGTTAGCGAAGCCAGGGCTTCTGCCGGGCGCCCCTGGATCAACTCGGCGGAGACGGAGTCAATGCCGAGCTCGTGAAGGAGTCCCCCTGCCTGGCGCAGGGTGGTCTCGTCTACGCGGCTCTCTTCACGCACCGCCCGCAGCAGGAGGGGCAGACCCCAGCTTTGGGCCAGCCGGGCGGCCACCTGTAGGGCATCGGCGGCTTTTGCACCACCGTCGTAGGCCAGCACCACCTGTCGGGGCTCAGAGGCCCCTCCTACCGCCAGCCAGACCGGCACCGGGCTGCGGCGCACCCAGGTATCCAGCAAGGTTCGCAGTTTACGGGCCTCCGCAGAGCGGCCCAGCACCATCAGGTCGGCCTGGTGGGCGGCCTCGAGCACCTGGGCAGCCACGTCTCCCATGCGCAGCTCGGTGGTGTAGCGCACACCGGCAGCCTGGCATTCGCGCTCGAGGTGATCGAGGCTCTCCTTGGCCCGATCCTCGGCAATCTTGAGCAGATGGGCCTCCATGGACAGATTGGGGTCCACGGGCTGGGGCGGCAGGCCGTTGCCCATATCCATCAGCAGCGGCTCGGTCTGGTAGGGAGCCGGGTCGAAGACATTGAGCCCGTGGATGATTCCGCCGTGTTTTTGGGCGATCTGAAGGGCCTGCTGCAAGGCCATCTGGGCGCTTGTACCGCTGTTGTAGGGAACCAGGATTCGTTCGAACATACGCACTCCTTTCCGACACCGGATAAAAAGTCCATCTAGAAACCAGAAAGCCTGCTGTGAGGCTAGCGCTTGAAAACCAGTACCAGGACCCCCAGGGTGACCAGAGCTATGCCCAGCCAGTCGCGCAGACTCGGGCGTTCCCCCAGAAAGAGCATGGCCAGCAGCGCCACCAACACCACGCTGAGCTTGTCCACCGGGGCCACCCGGTGGGCCTCCCCGAGTTGCAGGGCCCGGAAGTAGGCCACCCAGGAGGCCCCCGTAGCCAGTGCCGATAGGCCCAGGAAGAGCCAGGTCGGGCCCGGCAAGCTGAGGGGATTGATCCACTTGCCCGAGAGGCCCACAAATGCCAGCAGGGCCCAGAAAATCAGGAAGGTACGCACCAGGGTGGCAAAGTCGGCGTCCACCCCGCGCAACCCCAGCTTGGCCAGAATAGCCGTCAGGGCCGCAAAGAAGGCGGAGAGCAAGGCCCACAGCGCCCACCCGGCCATCTTAGACCTGCGCTCCCACCGGGCCCAAAAACGCACCCGCCACCACGATCTGGGCCCCCTCGAGGCGAATGGGTAGTTGCGCCAGCGCCTGCGGGGCCGGCCCACTGACCACCCGGTCCTGCCGGGGGTCGTACAGCGCCCCGTGGCAGGGGCAGCGCATCAGCTTCTGCGCTGCGTCCCACAGGCTCACCGTGCAGCCCAGGTGGGTGCAGATGGCCGAGTAACAGACCACGCCCTGGGCCACATGGGCTGCCACTTTAGCGTCGTAGCTGCTGGGGGGTTGTTTGAGCACCAAAAGGGTGTTCTTGGGCTCCTTGTTGCGGATCACCCGGGTCTTGGGGTCCATCGGGAAGGCCAGCTGAAAGGGCCCCCCCTCGGCCAGGTCGGAGGTCAGGATGGGCTGGTTCATCTTGGCCCCGGTGGCGTACACCAGAATGTCCCCCTCCTGCGGGGGCTCGTTCTCGGGGGTTCGGGTAACACGTGGAATGAGCCCTGCCCCCACGTAAAGGCTCGAGAGCAGCGTGGCCACTGCAGCGGTGCCCATGGCCGCCTGCAACACTGCCCGCCGGGTGGGCATGGCCTTTTTGTCGGCTTCGCGCATGGCTTCTTCGCGGTCTTCCATTGCCATCACTCCTTTGCAAGCAACACGGTATGGTTCTGGGCTTCCCAGCCCTCCTCAAAGCGGCGGGTGAACTCGAGCGAACGATGACCTTGAAGCAAATCGGCCTTCAAAAAAACCCCAAAACGCCCCAGTCCCACCGGGACAGCAGCCAGCTCCTGCGTGCTCTGCCAGCCGTCGAAGCCAAAGTGGAGGGCGAAGGGCCTGGCCTCCTCGACCAGCAGGGTGCGCCCAGGCGGGATGGCAATGTAGGGGGTATCGCTGCGCCAGTGCAGTACCGCTGGCGGATAGGGGCGCTGATAGCGCTCGGCCACGGAACTGATTCGCTCGGCGGGACGGCCCTTCCGCCAGGCCAGAAAGAGCTTCAGGTACTCGGCATGGGCCCAGACCAGGGGCATGGCGCTGCCGGTGGGCCTGCCGGGAAAGAGCCCCCGCTCGGGAATCGGCGCAGCGTCCCAGACCTGCTCGGGGATAAGCCCGCCCGCACTCGCGGAGCGGGCCATAGCCTCGAGGTAGCGCCGGGGGTCCTCCTTACTCAGAAGCGCATAATGACCCCGCTCGCCCGAGAGCAGCGGCCAGGCCCGGCCCACCCCCGTCCCGTCGAAGGGCCGACCGTCTGCATGCTCGCCGTACCCGTCGTGGTTGTAACGGTGGTAAAAAACCCCACCAGGGGTCTCGACCCGCAGGAGGGCTTCCACCAGGCGCAGGGTGTCCTGGATGCGGGGGTCGTGGGGGGTGCGCAGCCCCAGCCGAACCAGGTAGAGGAAATCCAGGCTGATGAGTTCCTGGGCGCTCAGGCACTCACCCCCGCGGTTCTGCACCCGCACCCGCCCCCGCAGGCCCAGCGCCCCCGGTGGACGAATGCGCACGTAGTGGCCCCGCAGCCCGTACTGCTGGTCGAGGGGGGTGTTCTGCACAAAGGTCCACTCCTCGATGCGCGTGTTCCAGTCGTCGGCCAGCGAAAGGGCGTAACTGCGCTCGGGCTCCTCCAGAAAGGCCGCCCCTGCAACCAGCGCGGCGACCTGCACCCCCAGGGTATAGGGATTGGCCCCGGCGTTCTCCTCCCAGCGGTCTTGCGGGCTGTAGGGGCCGCTATTTGCGATGAAACGCAGGGCTTGCTGCACCATCCGGGCCGCCCCAATCCGCTCGGAAAGGTGCCCCTCCTCGGCCAGCCGGGCCGCCAGCAGCACCGGCAGAGCCACCTCATCGATCTGAAGACCCTTCCAGTAGGGGCGGCCATCGGGGTAAAAGTTCTGCGGCCAGCTCCCATCGTGGGCCTGGGTGGCCACCAGATAGGCCAGCATCCGCCCTGCGTCGGCCACCTGACCGGCCATCTGCAGGGCCAGCCCGGCCTCCACCGCGTCGCGCGGCCAGACCAGGTGGTAGCCGCCGGGGTCGTCGTGGGTGGGCCCCCAGGGGGTGGAGAGGCTGGCCACCACCGCTCCGGGGTAGGTGATGTCCTCGTGCACCTTGAGCACCATCGCCGAGGTGCGGGCAAGCCCGCTCAGCTGGGGATTCTCGCCCTCTATCTGTAGCTGGTGGGCCCAGTCCTGCCAGCCCTTCAGGTAGCGGGCTTTGAGGGACGAGAAGCCCTCGGCCAGGCTCGAGGCGGCCAGGGTGTGGGCCCCCTCTGGGGTGCGGGCCAGGCCCAGGGCCAGCACCCCCTCGCCGGTCAGCAACTCGCCCATCAGGGCCACGTTGCCGCCCTGGGCCCGGCTGAACTGCCAGGTCATGGCCCCATTGTGCCGGAAGTCCTGCCAGCCGTCGGAGTAGCCCACGAACCCCGCGCTGGCCCGCGCAAACCCAGGCTCGGCCAGCCAGCAAAGCGCGGCTCCTTCCTTCTGGGCATACAGCGCAGCACCCTCCAGCCAGGCGGTGTTGGCCTGACCGCTGCCGCCCAGGTGAGGGGCCAGCAGGGGGTAGAGGCGGGACCCTTCGCCCTGGAGCCGGTAGTGCACCAGCATTACGTCTCGTGCGGGATCGGCTAAAAATTCGAGCTCGAGGGTATAGCCTTCCCCCTGGTGCACCACAAGGGGCAGGGGAATCTCGGGCGCGGGGGTGGACAGGGTGTAGTTTCGCAGGCGCTTGACTTCGTACCAGGCCCCTTCGCGGGCCACAATAAAGCCCAGGTCGCGAATCTGCGGCTCGCCGGTAGAAGGCCAGAAGACCTCGTTGAGGATGCCGTGTCCCAGCGTGAACCAGACCCGGCTGGTGCCCAGGGCGGTGCCCACCAGGTCCTTGTCGCTGGAAGCCCAGGTCGGGGCAATGCCCGGCGCGCCAAACGCCTCCATCAGTGCCTCCCCAAGGGCCGCCAGGCGTGCCCCTCGTCCATCAGACGGCCCATGCCCACCGGCCCCTCCGAGCCTGCCGGGTAGGACTCCGGCTGGCCCTGGGCCCAGGCCCCAAGCACCGGCTCCAGAATGCGCCAGGCCCACTCCACCTCGTCAAAGCGCAGGAAGTGTGTGCGGTCGCCCTGCAAGGCGTCCAGCAGGAGCTGTTCGTAGGCAGTGTAGGCAGTGTCGCCGGGGCGCTGGTAGGGGGCTTCAAAAACCAGCGAGCGCGTCCTGAGTGACAGGCCCGGCTCCTTGGCCCAGGCCCAAAGCTCCAGGCACTCCTCAGGCCTGGTGCGGAAGACGAGCCAGTTGTGCTGGGGAGGGGCCTCCCCAAAGAACCGGGTAGGCACCTCGCGAAAGGCTATGGCCACTTCGGCGTAGTCGGCCCCCAGCCGCTTACCGCTGCGCAGGTAAAAGGGCACCCCCCGCCAGCGCCAGTTGTCCACGTACAGCTTCAAAGCGGCAAAGGTCTCGGTGGTGGAATTGGGCGGGATGTGGGCCTCCTGCAAATAGCCTGGCACCTGCTGCCCCCTCAGGCTTCCGGCGATGTACTGCCCCCGCACCGCATGGGCGTCTAGCTGGTTGGGCGAAATGGGCCGCACCGAGCGCAGCACCTCCACCTTGTGTTCGCGCAGAATATCGGCGTCCCAGACCGAGGGGGGCTCGAGGGCCATCAGGGTAAAGAGCTGCATCAGGTGGTTCTGGAGCATGTCCCGCAGGGCCCCCGCGCGGTCGTAATAGCGCCAGCGGCCCTCCACACCCAGGGTCTCGGCATAGGTAATCTGCACCTGGGCGATGTGCTGGGCGTTCCAGACGGGCTCCAGGAAACGGTTGGCCAGGCGGAAAACCAGGAGGTTCTGGGTGGTCTCCTTGCCCAGGAAGTGGTCGATCCGAAAAAGCTGCTCTTCCCGCCAGTAGCGGTGCATCTGGGTACGCAAGGCCTCTGCGGACGTCAGGTCGTGGCCAAAGGGTTTCTCCACCACCAATCGGCGAAAGCCCTGGGCCTCTTCGTTCAGCCCGATCTGCCCCAGCCCTTCTGCGGCGAGGCCAAAGAGATCGGGGGGCAGGGCCAGGTAGAAGAGGGCGTTGGTTCCAACGGCTTTGCGCAGGGCGGCCAGCCGGGCCGGGCTCAGGTCACCCGAGAGGTACCGCACCTGACCCCGCATCCGCTCCCAGACCGAAGGGTCGAACTCCGGTACGAACTCGCGCAGGGCCGCCTCGAGGTGCTGGGCAAAGCGGGCATCGTCCCACTCGCTCGTGGCATACCCTACCAGCCGAAGCCCTTCCAGATGACCCCTGGCCCACAGCCGGTACAGCGCAGGGGCCAGCAGCCGCCGGGTGAGGTCGCCGGTGGCCCCAAGGATGATCAGCGTGGTTTCGGCGGGCACCTGGGCGTTCATACCCAGATATGCTCTTGCTCTCTGGTTAGGATTTGGTAAAGGGATGCCCCCAGATGAGGGGGATTCACCCAGCGCTTCGTTGTGGCTCTTGCCAGGCCAGTGGGTCGAGCCGATAAAAGCCCTTCAGTTGTGCGTACACCTCGGGGTGCTGGGCCAGAAACGCCTGGGGGCGTTCAAAAAAAGCCTCGCTAGCCACCGCAAAAAACTCCGCCGGATTGGTCGCCCCGTAGGTGTCGAGCACCTCTTTGGAAAAAGATAAATGGGCCTTTTCCTGGGATAGCTGCTCAAAGGCCTGCCGCATCACGCGGGCCCAGGCGGCGTAGACCCCCCTCGAGCCCCGCAAGCGGGGAACCCCGTCGGCGGCCCCATTCTCTTCGTCGATCTGGTGGGCAAACTCGTGAAGCACCACACTGTGCGCCCCAGCCAGGGCCCGCGCCCCTCTGAGGGCATCGTCCCAGGAAAGCACCACGTTGCCAAAGCCCCAGGACTCCCCCAACCGAGCCACCTCGCCCTTGGCCAGCACGCCCCCCGGCAAAACCTGGGTCACCGTGGACACAAAGGCGCTGGGGTAGACCAGAACCCGGTTGCAATGCGGGAAGCCGTCGCTGGCCCCGCCCAGCAGAAGCAAACAGGCTTCTGCGGCGATGGTCACCCGAATTTCATCGGTAATCTCCAGGCCCCCACACCCCTCAAAGGGCTTCTCGTGCAAAAACACCTGCACATGGCCCTGCAAGGCCTGCTGCTCCTGGGGGCTCAGAAAGCGGTAATGTGCTACGTTGCGCTCCAGAATCGGCACCCACTCCGCCGGAAAAGGCTGTCGGCGAAGGCGCTCTCGCTGCCACTCCCTGGGGCTGAACATGCCCGCATCTTATACCAACTCTGCGCGTGAGCGGCGCAAAACGTGCCTCTCACTTGCCGCGCCAGGGGGCGCGTCCGAGGGACTTGTATATCGCTTTTGGGTCACTTCTGAGCAGATTCGGTATTACTGCAGAGCTACCCCCTCAACCTCCTTCCCACATTGGCCTGCTACCCTTCGCTCGGCCTTAGGCCAAAGAAGAGGTGAACATGAAACAACTACTATGGATGCCCCTGGTTTTAGGTCTGGCCATTGCCCAGACCCCAACCCCTGCCCCGGTACAGAGCCCGGCTCAGAGGAGCGAGCAGCGGCTGGTGCAAAAAGCCACCCAGGAAGTCGCCAAGGCCGAGGCCGCCAAGAGCTACCTGCAGGGCCTTCGCCTGAGCAATACCCCGGCCTGGCTTTCGCAGGGCGATGCACTTTTGACCCAGGCCCAGAGCGACCTGCAGGCCCAGCGTTACTTTGCCGCCAAGGAGCGGGCCGATGCAGCCAAAAAGGTCTACGAGGCGGCGCTGGTTCTGAATGGACAGACCCTGGGCAAACCCAAGAAGGAGGCTGCCCGCCCCGATAAGAGCGCCGAGCAGGCCTACCGTGCCCAGCAGAAAGTAGGACGCCTCGAGGCCGAGCTGGCCTACTACCGCAACAACAACCCCTCTGTACGCAATCTGCTCAGCGCAGCCAAAGGGCTACAGACCAACCAGCCCGAGGTGGCCCGCAAGCTGGCGGAGGCCGGGCTCGATATCATCAAGGCCGACCGGGGTTTCTGACCACCCCTGGGCTAGACTGGACCTATGCCCCTTCTCGCAGCGCTATTCCTCTTGCTCGGGGCCGTGCTGGCCCAACCCCTCCCCTCTCCAACCGGGGGGAGGATTGGCCTCGAGCAGGCCGTGCTGCTGGCCCAGCGCTACCTGAACCAGCCCCTGGAGCCCTACAAAGCCGAGTTCAAACGAAAGCCCAGAGAGGGCCTGCAGGTATGGGAGCTCCGCCTGGGCGGGTTTGAGGTCTGGGTGGATACGCAAAACGGCCAGGTGGCCTACCTGCGGGCCCGACCCGCCCCCCCGCACACCCGGCAGCCCCATTTGCCCTTCAGCCAGGCCCTGGCGCTGGCTAAAGGCCTGGTGCCTTCGCTGGAGGAACTCGAGCTCAAACTCAAAGAGGGCCGCCTGATCTGGGAGGCCAAGGGGGCCGGACGCGAGGTGTGGCTGGACGGGCGGGATGGGCGGTTAATCCGCTCCAAAAACGACTGATGCCCCACAGATTGGCCGACCCCTGCTTTACCAGATCTAAACCCAAAACCCGCAAACTGCCCCAGGGCTGCCTCTTCCTGGGCGGCTCGGAGCCAGAGATGCCAGGGACGCAATCATGCCAGATAGGCCGCACCGACTCCCTCGAGTACGGCTCGGCCACGACATCCTGCAAGTCTTCCCCTAAAGCGGGCGGGTTGCTTCATCGGCAAAGGTTCTCTGTTATGCCCTACCCGGTGTAGGCGCACCGGGCATTTCACCGAACACCCTCGAGGTTTTATGCGCAAACTAATCCAAAGCCCTATCAGCCGCCGTAGCTTTATCTACCGGGCCGCCGGACTGGCCCTGACCCTCTGGGCAGGCCGCAGCCTGGCCCAGCCCCTGCCGGCCCGCATGCAGCTCGACATCAGCTTCGAGATTGTCAACCCAGGGGGCGGAAGGTTCAAACCCCCCTATGTGGCCGCCTGGATCGAGAACGCCTCGGGCCTGCCGGTACGCACCCTGGCGGTATGGTTCAACCAGTCCCGCAAGGGCTGGCGCTACCTGGATGAGCTACGGCGCTTTATCCGCTTCGGCAACCCCGCGCCCACCGTCTCCGGCCCTACCCGCCTACCCGGACGCTACACCCTGGTGTGGGATGGCCGGGACGACAAAGGCAACCCCCTTCCCCAGGGTAGCTATTTCGTCTGCCTGGAAACGGCCCGCGAGGATGGCCCTTATGTGCTGATGCGGGAGCCCATCGACCTGGCGACGAGCCCCTTCAACAAGGTCTTTTACCCAGGCAAAGACCTCAAGGAGGTAACCCTTGCGTACCATTAAAGCCAGCCATGCCGTCGCACAGACCCGAGCAGGCCAGCCCCTCCGGGCACAGGCTTACGTCTGGGCACGCTCGATTCACCTCTACGCTTCGATGATCAGTCTGGTGGTGGTACTGTTTTTTGCTGCTACCGGTATCACCCTCAACCACCCCGACTGGGCCTTTGGCAACACCCAAACCACCCACACCTACCAGGGAACCCTGCCTGCAGCCTGGCGGCCCAACGGCCAGATAGACTGGTTGAAAACCGCCGAGTTCCTGCGAAGCCAGCATAGCCTGAAGGGCCAGGTACAGGACACCACCCAGGATGCCCAGGAAGCCTCGCTGAGCTTCCGCGCACCCGGATACGCCGCCGACGCCTTCATTCAATTACAAACCGGAAGCTATACCCTGCGGGTGGTGGCCCAGGGCCCGGTGGCCGTGCTCAACGACCTGCACCGGGGACGCGACGCAGGGGCCGCCTGGGGCTGGGTAATTGACCTGGCGGGGGGCTTTCTGGGGATTGTCGCCCTGAGCGGCCTTGCCCTATCCCTCTTCCTGCGCAAGACCCGGAAGGCCGCCGTCCTGACCGCCCTGGTGGGCAGTGGGCTGCTCCTGTTGTTGATGTTGACCACCCGGTAGCTATGCGTCTGTTGCTCCTGGAAGACAACCCCCGCCTGGCCGGTCTGGTACAGGAGGTGTTGAGCGCGCAGGGCTGGGCGGTGGACACGGCCACCCTGGCCGAGGAGGCCTGGAGCCTGCTGGAGAGCTTTCCCTACGACCTGCTGGTGCTCGACCTGGGCCTACCCGATGGGGACGGGCTGTCCCTGCTGCAGTGGCTGCGCGGGGCGGGCCGGAAGCTCCCGGTGCTGATCCTCACCGCGCGGGATGCCCCCGAAGCCCGCATCGCCGGCCTCGAGGCCGGGGCCGACGATTATGTGGTCAAGCCTTTCCACACCGGGGAGCTGCTGGCGCGGGTGCGGGCCCTGCTGCGCCGCTCCAAGGGGGAGGCCCGCAACCGGCTCGGGGTGGGGCGGCTCGAGCTCGACCTCGAGCTGCGCCGGGCCTGGTGGGAGGGCCGACCGGTGCCGCTTTCCGGGCGGGAGTTCGCCCTGCTGGAGTTTCTGGCCCTGCACCCGGAGGGGTATTACCCCCGGGAGATGCTGCTGGAAAAGTGCTGGCCCGGCGAGGCCAGCATCGAACCGCGCACGGTGGACACCTATGTGCGCTACCTGCGACGCAAGCTGGCCGACGATGCCATCGAGACCGTACGCAACCTGGGGTATCGTTTTCAGGGATGAGCCTGCGCCTGCGCCTGACCCTGTTCTCGGCTTTGCTGGTGGGCCTGGTGGTGGGGGCTGCGGGGCTCTGGCTGCGCGTCGGGTTGGAGCAGCGCCTTCTGGCCGGGCTGGACCGCGAGTTGAGCAGGGCCCTGAGCCTGGCCCGCCCCCTGGTGGGCCGAGACCCGCTGGAGGGGGACGTGCGCCTGCTGCCCGACCAGAGCCTGGAGGTACTCCCCCGGCTGCTGCCCGAGCTGACCCTGATTCTGGCGGGCCCGGAAGGCGTGCTGGATGCGCTGGGCCGCCTGCCCGAGCCCAGCCTGCTAAACCGACTGGCCCAGGCCCGCGAGGGGTACTTTACCCTCGAGGGCCGTCGGCTGCTGGGTAACCCGGTGGGGACGGGGCTCTACCTGCTGGCCGCCCTGCCGCTCACCTCGGTGAACGAGGCCCTGCGCTCGCTGGATGCCCTGCTGTGGCTGCTGCTGCCCGGCGCGGTGCTGCTGGCCTTTGGGCTGGGCTATCTCCTGAACACCCGGGCACTGGCCCCCGCCGACCGCCTGACCCGTTCGGCCCTGCGCCTGGCCGAGCAACACAACTGGCAGGCCCGGCTACCCGAACCCAAAAGCCACGACGAGCTGTGGCGGCTCTCCCGGGCGGTCAACCGGCTGCTGGAAGCCCTGCAGACCGTAATTGAGCGGGAGCGCCGCTTCAGCCAGGACGCTTCCCACGCCCTGCGCACCCCCCTGACGGTGCTGCTGGGGCGGCTCGAGCAGATGCCACCAAGCCCCCCCGTACAGGAGGCCCGCCGGGGGGCGGAGGAGCTGCGCGAGCTGGTGGAGAAGCTCCTGCTGCTTTCGCGGGCCGAGGCCGGGGGCTTGCGCCCGGAGCCCCTCGAGCTCGACGCCCTAGCCTTCGACGGGGCCGAGGGGCTGCGCCCACTCTTTGAGCGCAAGGGGCTGGCCCTGACCCTCGAGCTGCCCCCCGAACCCCTGCGGGTAGAGGCCGACCCCACCGCCTTAAGAGCCGCCCTGCAGGCCCTTCTGGAGAACGCCCTCAAGTTCACCCCCGCAGGCCGGGTGGGGCTGCGGGTCTGGCGCGAGGGGAGCTTGGGCTGCCTCGAGGTCTGGGACACCGGGCCCGGCTTGCAAGGGCCAACCGAAGTGCTTTTCGAGCGCTTCCGTCAGGGCCCTCATGCGAGCGAGGGGAGCGGCCTGGGGCTGGCCCTGGTGGCAGCGGTCGTGCGCTGGCACGGGGGGCGGGTCTGGGCGCAAAACCGGCGGGAAGGCGGTGCCCGGATCGGCTTTGCGCTGCCGATTCAAACTTATACCAACTCTGCGCGTGAGCGGCGCTAAACGCGCCCCTCACTTGCCGCGCCAAGGGGCGCGTCCGAGGGACTTGTATACCGCTTTTGGGTCACTTCTGGGCTGATTTAGTATTAGCGCAACGCTTTTTGAAGTAGCTCGAGGTTCTTTTTCCAGGTATCCACGTAGCCTCCCGACTCAGCCCCCAGCAGGTCGAGCAAGAGCGGTTCGAGGCCCAGGTTAGCCGCCGTAGAGCGGGCCTGATCCCCCGCCTGTAGCGGGGCCACCAGGTAACGCAGCCCCCGCTCCTCCACCGTACGCTTGGTCTGTGCCAGGGCTCGAGCGTTGGCTTCTGAAGCCTGTGGGCTGGGCACAATGACCTGGGCCACGGGTAGTTTGTGCTGTTCTACCAGGTAGGTGAAGGGGTTACGCAAGAGCAGCAAGGGCTTTTTCTGCCCCGAGAACGCCTCTTTCATGGCCCCCTCGAGCCGCTCCAGTTCCTTTACCAGGCGGGCACCCCGAATCTCGTAAACTGCCCTACCCGAAGGGTCGTGCTGAACAAGTGCTCGAACCAGTGTGGGCACCAGCAAGCGCATCCGGCCCGGACAGGTCCAGACGTGGGGATCCGGCTCCCCTTGCGCGTTGCGGAGGGGGCGCACCAGCGCGGCGACCTCGAGCACCTCCACGTTCAGGCCGTTGGCCCGAAGAAGCTTATCGGTGAGCCAGTTATCGAGTCCCGCCCCATTTTGCACCACCAGACGGGCCTCGCTCACCCGCTTGACGTCGGAGGGTCGGGGTTCGTACATGTGGGGATTCTGGCCCGGATCCACCAAAACCCGCACTTCAAACCGATCCCCGACCAGTTCCCGCAATAGCTGGCCGTAAGGGTTGATGGTGGCTACCGCCACCGGTTTTTGCGCCCAGGCCATCGAAAAAATCACCATCAGAACAAGCGAAAGCAGTCGAATCGGAAGCATAATCTCCATCTCCAGCACGGTTCTATCACCGTGCGAAGGAGAGTCTACATTTTTGATAATGATATATCAATAGCAACTAATCTGACCCTCTAGAGGCAAGGCGCTGGGGAAATCTGAGACCCACGCCTTTTAGCCGCCCACATGCACCACCGGACGCCGGCTCGGGTCGGGCTCGGCCCGCCGCAGTATCTCATGGGTCAGGCTCCCGATATCGCCCTCACCAAAGAACAAGAAGCGCAGGGCCTGCTGGAAGGGGCCATGCTCGCCCCACTCCAGGTATACATGAGGCCGTTTGCCGGTCTGATCCCGCAGATAGAGCAGAATGGCCGCAATGGTATTGGGCACACTGGCCGACTGGGTTCGCAGCACCCGGTAAGGGCCCACCTGCACCCCCACCACCTTCACCCGGCTGGAAAACTCCGAAGGGTCCAGCACCCCAACCTCTAAGAAGAGCAGCGTACCCTGGCCGGGTAGATGGGTCTCCTGCTTCATTTCCTTCTCGGCGGCGCCGTACTCGAAGAGGGTGCCCCGTTCCCGGTGATGGGCGATGAGGCGAATCTCCCCTTCGGCCTGAGCGATGAAGCGCCGGGCCTCCGGGTCGAACTCCACCTCCGAGACCCTTAGCTCAAAGGCCCGCAGCACCCTGGAAACAAACGAGACCAGCAAAACAGCAGCGATAAAAAGCAGGGCAATCCAGAGCCCGGTAGAGCGCTCATGCACGTTCATCACCCAGGTATAGACAAAAACCAGGGTGATCAGGCCAAACCCCACCGCCGCTCTCCAGAACCCCCGGCGCAACGCGGTGAGCCAGACCGCCAGAGAAGCTGAGGTCATCAAGGCCAGCACCCCGGTGGCGTAGGCTGCCCCCTGGGCGTTCACACTGGCCTGAAAGAGGAGGGTAATGACAAAGGCCACCAGCGTAAAGAAGAGCACCAGGGGCCTCGGGATGCGCGTCCACTCGGGGGCCATGCCATAGCGAGGCAGGTAGCGGGGCACCAGGTTCAGCAGGCCCGCCATGGCGCTGGCCCCGGCAAACCACAAAATCAGGATGGTGGAAAGGTCGTAGAGCGAGGCCACCCCTGGCCCCAGGTAGGTGTGGGCCAGATAGGCCAGGGCCCGTCCGTTGGCCGCCCCGCCGGGCTGAAACGCTTCGGGGGGAATCAGGAGGGTAGTGACCAGGCTGCTACTGAGTAGAAAAAAGCTCATGATCAGGGCCGCCGCCAGCAGGAGCTTACGGGTGTTGCGGACGCGCCCCCGCGGCCAGGCCTCGGTATCGCCCGGGGCCCCCCGTACCTGGGGCATCACCACCACGCCAGTCTCGAAGCCCGAGAGACCCAGGGCGAGCCTGGGAAAAACCAGGGCTGCCGCCAGGGCCACCTCGGTGGGGCTGGGGTAGCGCAGGGCCACTGCCCCAAGCCAGCCCTGCCAGAGTTCGGGCCGTGCCAGCAGCGCCATAAACCCCACCGCCACCACCCAAAGCGAAAGCCCCAGGTAGAGCACCACCAGCACCACCGCCACCCCGATGGCCTCCCGAAAACCCAGTAGAAAAACCCCGCCAAGCAGGGCCACCAGAACCAGGGTGAGGGGTACGGGTTGGTTCAACCAGGAAGGGGTCAGGGGGTTGCCGATGATGTGGGCGCTGGCGTCGGCAGCCGAAAGGGTGATGGTGATCATGAAGTCGGTAGCAGCAAAACCCAGCAGCACCAGCACCGCAAGTTTGGCCGTCCAACCCTTGAGCAGGCGCTCGAGCATCCCCAGCGAGCCCTCCCCGTGGGGGCTCTCGGCGGCTACCCGCCAGTAGACCGGCAGCGCCCCCAGCAGGGTAAAGAGCACCAGAAAGAGCGTGGCCCAGGGGGAGAGCAGCCCGGCGGCCAGGGCCGCAATACCCGGCTGGTAGCCCAGCGTGGAAAAATAGTCCACCCCCGTCAGGCACATCACCTTGTACCAGGGTTGGAGGGTGTGGGGCGCCGTTTCCGGCGCATGAAAAAGCCAGCGCTTCAACCTTGCACGGCTCATGGGCGCTCTTTGGAGACCTCGGCCTGGGCCAGCCGCAGGGCCTCCTCGGCAGTCAGGCCATTCTTGATGACCAGAGCCAGCAGAAGCCGGTTCTGGTATTCGATGTGCCGCAGCAGGGCCTCGATCTCCTCCTCGGCCTTCACGTTGACCTCGAAGTCGTGCTCGGCCCGCAGCTCGGCATGGCGGCTTTGCAGGTTCTGCCCGACCATGATCAGGGGCATCAGAAAAAGCTGGATCATATTGGACAGAAACAGCCAGAAAACAAAGGCCATGGGCGGGTCGAACTTAAGGTGAGGCGGGGCCAGAAAGTTCCAGGAGAGCCACAGCACGGTCCAGACAAACACGATCAGGAAAAACCCCATGCTGCCCACGTGTTCGGTAATCCACAGAGCCAGCCGCTCGAGCGGGCTGAGCGAGTCGCGGTGTTCCTGGTTGATGTTCCGCAGGGGCTTGCGCTTTTTCAAGAGTTCGGTAATGGCAGGCGGGAACTGCATACGGAATAGAATACGCCCGTCGGCATATCCGAGCTTGCGCTCTTCGGTTTTCTGTTCCTGGGCTGCCTGCTGGCTGGGTTGGCGGCCGGGCTGGCCTCACTCGTCGTCCACGGGGCGGTAGGAGAGTGCCAGCCCGAACATCAGCAGTAAAAGTCCCAGGGCCAAGCCCCAGACCCAGCCGCCCGGCAACCGGCCCACTGCGGCTCCACCTAGGAGGCCCGGGGTGTGCAGCTCGAGCTTGAGCACCCAGCCAGCGTAAACCACCAAAAAAAGCCACAGGTAGTTGTGGCGCAACCGCACCGCCAGGGCCTGCCGCTGATTGACCGGTGGGGCCGGACGCCTGAGGCTTTGTAGCAGCCGATCCGCCCAATCGCCCCCGCTTTCACCCAGCACCTGTGGGTAGAAGCCGGCCTCCATCAAGCGCACCCGGTAACGCACCAGCTCGTAGTAGCGGTATCGGCGGGCTTCCATCCAGAGGAAGATGGCATCCAGCGCCAGCGCTAGGGCAAATACGAAGTGTGGCATCTGGGGGTTGCCCAGGGCAAAAGAAACCATGGCCGCCGTGGTGCCCACGGCCCAGTTGGTGGTGGTATCGAGCCGGGTGCGGTAGACCGCCATGCGGGCAATCTCACCCCGGTAGAGGTGAATGAGGGCCGTGGTCTGGTCTTTGGGGTTTAATTCCACGCGCCCTATTCCCCGGTCTGGGCCAGGAGGTAGTTGGAGAGGCCCATCTGCTCGATCAGGCTGCGCTGGGCCTCGAGCCAGTCGATGTGGGCCTCTTCCTGCTTGAGAATTTCGGCCAGCATCTCCCTGGTGCCGTTGTCACCTACCTCGGCAGCCAGGGCCATGGTCTGGTTGTAGCCTCGCACACCCAGCAGCTCGCCGTCGTAATCGTTGAGCACAATGTCGGAGACATTGGCCCCAATGTGAATCTCACCCAGTCTGGCCACATTGGGGGTGCCCTCAAGAAAGATGATGCGCTGGATCAGGGCCTCGGCGTGGCGCATCTCGGTGCGGGCGGTAGCCTCCAGGTGCTTTGAGAGTTTCGCGTAGCCCCAGCTTTCACACATCTCGGCGTGCACCATGTACTGCATGATGGCGGCCAGCTCTTCGGACAGGCGGTGGTTGAGCTGCACAATCACTTCGGCGTTTCCTTGCATGGTTGCCTCCCTTACATCGGTTTGCTCAAGGCTTCGTTCTTCGGTTCAGGGTTCAAAGCACCAGACCGACATTCCTCACAAAACCACCACTCGTTGAGGGCCAATACGCACAGACCCGAACCTGCCCAACCCCGGTTGTGGATAGCACCAGATTACTACCCCTGGGCTTCCGGGGGCAAAGTTTGTCGGGTGTTTGCGAAGTGACTCCATTTTTGTCATCCTGATGACTTTGACCTGATGAACGGCGGGACTTCCGGGTTCAGTCTGCCGATCAAGTCCTGCATAGTAGACCTTAGACCCCAAAGGTTAGGTTTCGGTAAAGAACTGTTTTTTACCGACCTTTACTCGGTTTTTACCAGTCTAAACCATGCTACTAGCTCAAGGAGGCCGGTCATGTTCGATCTGCACGAGCGCCTGCTGTTGCTGGCGCACAGCCTGGAGGGGGTTCAAACCGAGCTCGAGGGTGCAACTGAACGCTTCTATCAGGGAAGTCCAACACTGCCGGGCAGGCTCTTTCTGGAGGTGATAGAGGCCGACCACATGGTTTACGGTTTGCTACCCCATCCACAATGCCACTTTCGTGCTTCCGTGGCATTCCCGCACCCGGTATACCCAGGCTGGTTGCGAGTAGCCCAACCAGGTGAGGAAGAAGAAGCGCTGCTATGGCAGAGCATCCTCTACAGTTACCAGACCATGGGACACAGCCCGGCTCTTCCTGCTTCATTGCTGGTCAGGCACCCCCTTATGCGTGCGGTTTAGATGGCCGTCCTTTGAGCAAACTGTCCATCTGAATCAACACAAATAGCTCGGTACATTCCCAATACATAAGGCCGCCCTGGGGGCGGCCCCCGCTAGACAACTTTTTCAGGAGGCTTTAGCCTCGAGGCTCACCTCCTGCCCACCCTGTGTGCCCAGCAGATCCTTGGCGCGGTTGGCCTCGTCCTCGCTGCCGTGCATCAGCACCACATAGCTACCGGCCTTGATGGAGGCATCCAGCTTCAGGGCTTTATCCCGGCTTACCCCGTAGCCAATCAGGGCCCCAACCAGCGCACCCCCAGCCGCCCCCAGCACGGCCCCCTCGAGGCCCGCAATCAGGCTGGCCACAAACGGCCCGGCCACAATCAAAGGCCCCACACCGGGAATCCAGAGAAAGGCTGCCCCCACCAGGAGCCCGAAAATTCCACCAACCCAGGCCCCCACGCCCGCGGCCCCCTTGGCCACGTCCCCAGTGGTCACAAATCCGTGTACCTTCTCGGTAGATTGCAGGTTCTGCCCGAGAATCGAAACCTGCTTGATAGGCAAGCCCGCTTCACCCATCTTGCGCACGGCCTCCTCAGCGGCCTGGTGGGTTGGGAAAACAGCACTGACCACATACTCGCTCATATACCAATCTCCTTGGGTGCTGGAGGCGCTTCACGATACGGTCTGCAAGGCACCTCATTACCCTTGAGGCATCTTCCGCTTCATAGGTAAAGAAATGGTAAAAATTGCGTCAGAACTTGCATTATTCGTTGGGCCAGTGGTAGTGTAGCCCTCGTTACATATCGAAGGACAAATCAAACACTATCAGGGGAGGTGGTTGAGTTGGCAACCAAAGCAGTGACGCGGTTTGGTTGGCTGGAACGCTTATTGCCCACTGCGCAGGTGGTCTCGAGGGAGGAGCTGCGCGACGGCGACCGCGCGGCTTTATGGTGGCTGGTGAGCGGAGTGGTCTGGCTGACCATTGTGGATCTGTTTGGGCTCATCATCGCCACCGAGCTGGTAGCCCCGCAGACCTTTGCAGGAATCGAGTTTCTGACCTTTCCACGCATGCGCATCCTGCATGTCAACGGGGTGATTTTCGCCTGGCTTTCTGCCATGTACTGGGGGGCCATCTTTTTCATGCTCCCCCGGCTGCTGGGGCGTGGCCTCTACAGCCCCAAACTGGCCCGCTTCAGCGCGGTGCTCTGGAACCTGATGTTCATCGGGGCCATCCTCACGGTGGCTTTTTTGGGCTGGAACCAGGGGCGCGAGTATGGGGAGCTGGTCTGGTGGCTCGATCTAATGCTGGTGGTTTCCTGGCTCATCAACGTCTACCTGGTGATTGCTACCGTGCTGACCCGCCGGGTGCGCCCCCTGTACGTGACGGTCTGGTGGGCGGTGGCCTCACCCCTCTGGCTGGCCGCCGACTACATCATCGGCAATGTGATGTGGCGGCCCCAGGGCTATGCGGGGGATCCTGTACAAAATCTGCTAACTGGGACCGGCGGTTCGGGCGCAGCCCCCACCTGGATTGCCGATGGCATGCTCAACTGGTGGTACGCCCACAACCTTTTCGGCCTCTGGCTAACCCCTATGTTGCTGGCCGTGCTCTACTACCTGGTGCCCCGTATCACCAATACCCCCCTGTACTCCCACACCCTCTCCTTTATCTCCTTCTGGGGCATGGCCTTTTTCTACACCGGGGTGGGGCATCATCACATCCTTCAAGCGCCCATCCCCGGCTGGCTCAAAACGTATGCCACCCTATCGTCGGTAATGCTGTTGGTACCGGTGTTTACCTTCGTGACCGATATTGTGCTGACCATGCGCGGCCACTGGGGCAAGTTTTTCACCAACATGCCCCTGCGCTATGCCATGACCGCCCTCATCTTCTATTTGCTGGTGAATATTCAGGGCTCGTTTGAAGCCATCCAGCAGTTCAACCGCTTCACCCACTTCACCAACTTCGTGGTGGCCCACGCCCATCTGGCCCTTTTAGGGGCCTTCACCTTTGTGGGGATGGGTTTCATGGAGTATGCCTTTTCGCGCATCTACGGCAAGCCCATCTATAGCCGAACCCTCTCGGAGTGGACCTACTGGCTAATCCTGGTGGGTTTTAGCGGGTTCTTCTGGTCGCTAACCATTGCGGGCTTCATCCAGGGGCAGGGGTTCTTACAGGGGATTCCCGAAATCAACCTGATTGCCTGGCAACGGCCCTGGTACATCGCCCGCGCAGCCTTCGGCGCGATGATTGTGCTGGCGGGCATCGTTCAGATGTACAACCTCTGGCAGACCGTGCGCCAGGATACCCGGGCTCTGGCCCTGCGAGAGTTCGAGCAGGTGGCGCAGTCTGGCGCGGGGCCCCGGCCCACCCAGGAGGGCAGCCATGCCTGACGCCATGGATTCCGGCGTTCCGCGCCACCCCAAAACCTGGCGCCGCCCCCCCAAAAAGCTGATGCAGATGGGCCCGGCCATCGTGAGCCTGGGGGCTCTGGCCGTCTTTTTCCTGGTGGTGGGGTTTGTGGTGGTGCTGCCCCTGACCACCTTTGAGCCACCCCCCAGCGCCAACGCCACCGAGCTTTCCGAGGCGGCCTGGCGGGGCAAGCAGGTTTTTCAGAAGCAGGGTTGCTTCCTCTGTCACTCGAATTTCTCCCGGCCCCAGGACTACGAAGTGGGTCAGTACTACGTGTATAACCGCATCTCCGAGGCCGGTGACTGGCCCGGCGAAAAGTGGACCCCGAACCTGTTTGGCACGGTGCGCACCGGCCCGGATCTCTCGCAGGAAGGGGGGCTCCATCCCGACGACTGGCACTACGCCCACTTCTGGAACCCCCGCTACGCCAACCCCCCTTCGCTGATGCCGCAGTTCAAGTTCCTGAGCGAGGCCGAGGTGGCCGATCTGACCGCCTTCATGCAGGAACTTGGGGGCAAGGCTGCTGCCGCCCGGCGCGTGCACCAGCAGAACATGAAAGCCCTCAACGTGGCGGTGAACAACCTGCCGGGGGGCAACCGGGGGCCCGCCGGGGTGCCGGGCAACGGCCCCACCCCAGGGGCCATCCACAACCTGATGACCATGGAGCGGGGCTACTGGTTTCACGAGAACCCGCTGCCGGTGAACGAGCAGAACCTGTTGCGGGGCAAAGTGCTCTATCTGCAGATGTGCACCGGCTGCCATGGCCCACTGGGCGATGGCAGCGGCCCGGCAGGCCGCTTCGCCAACCCCCAGCCGCCAGGGTTTAACGTGGCCAACGACCAGATACACGGCTCCGACACCAGCCCTGGAGCCTACTACTGGCGCATCCTGCGGGGGGTGCCGGGGGCCCTGATGGAGAACTTTGGCAACCGCTTGACCGTGGAGGATACCTGGCGGCTCACCCTGTTTCTAAAAACCGTCCCCAACGGCACCCTGAAGGAGGTGGGCTCGGTGCCCAAGCCCGAGCAGTACATCACCTGGCAGGGCTATGGGGCTCTCTTCCCCTGGGCCGAGAAGTTTTACCCGCTGGGTTCCATCACCCTCAAGGCCTACGATGCCGAAGCGGTGGGCGGCCCGGTGGCGGCCATGGTCAAGGAGGGCCGCATCAACCCCACCTATGCGGTGGCGCTGTGGATGCTCGAGCACCCAGGAGTGATTCCGGCCTCGAGCCAAGGCTACGAGAACGTGACCCTGGAGGTAATTATGCAGCAAGCCACCGAGCGGCAAAAGACCACCCCCGGCTGGGCCGTGCAGGGGGTGGATCAGATGCCCTTCATCCCCAGGAAGTGGCTGGATCCCAGCACCATTAGCCCGGCCACGCTGCCACAGGTCTGGAAGGAGGCCAAGCCATGAAGCGTTGGCTGGTGCTGCTGCTGCTCTTGGGGCTGGCCCTGGCCCACGACCAGCCCGAAGACCCGGTGGGCGATTTCGTGATGACCGACTGGATGATCCTGAGCTCCTTTTTTGGGTTCATGATCCCGGCCCTGATCATCACCGTCATCGCCTGGCGCAAGGGCTACTTTGACGACCTCGAGGGTGAGTCCAAGCGCTACTTTCTAAAAGAACCCGACCCCGACTACGAAACCCCGCCCAGCGAGTGGGAAACCCTGCCCGACTGGGCCCAGGAGGTGCCCCGTGGACGTGCCTAGCCAGATGCAACCCTACTACGAGTACCTCTTCGGTTTTTACCTGCGCAACCACTGGCCGGTGACCTGGGAGTGGTTCTCGCTGTACAACAACGCCCGCTATGTGCTGATTGCCCTGGGGTGGTTGGTGCTGATGGCCTGGGGCCTGTATCTGTTCAACCGCTACCAGGGTCGCACCCGCTGGAAGAACGACCTCTACCCCCCGGAGGAGTACAGCGGTTACCTGCAGGAACACGTGGGGCCCGCCGGGCATGGGCTGGCCTGGTTTTACTGGTTCATGTTCTTCTGGATGCTGACCCTGACCATCCAGCAGCTCATTCAGGGGCAGGTGTACTGATATGCCGGAGACCACCTTTGTCGCTCAAGTGCTCGAGGCCGAACTGCCCCTGACCGCCTGGGAGGAGGCCTACTTCGCCCTCACCGCGGTCAAGGGCCTGCTGCAAAGCCTGCCGGGGTTCAGCGGGATGGAGGTGCTGGGCGAGCTGGACGAGGCCAAAGAACAGGTCAAGCTGGTGGTGATCAGCCGCTGGCAACACCCCGAGCAGCTCGAGGCCTGGCTCAAAACCCAGGAGACCCCCTACGACGTGCTGACCCTGATGGAGCCCCCGCCCCTGCGGCTGGAGGCCCGCTACCTGGCCGAACTGGCCTGAAAGGAGACCCGATGGCCCGTTTCGAACGCAACAAGGACGTACACCAGGCCTGGGAAGGCTACGACCGCATGGACCCCAAGGATGCCCGGCGGGACTGGCTGATCCTGGTGGGCCTGATGGTGATTTACGTGCTGTGGTTCGGCCTGATCTACCTGCTCGAGCCCGGGATTGGCTACCGCTAGGGGTTTTATGTGGGTACGTGACCTGAGCAACTGGGACATCGTGCTGGCCCTGTTTGTGGCGGTGGCCCTGGCCGGGCTGGTGGCCTGGCTGGTGCCCGCGGCCAGGCGCCAGCAGGCCGCACCCCGCCGCTTCAGCGGGGCCGAGATCACCGCCTACGACCGGCAACTGCCCTACTACGCCCTCTTTGCCCTGGGGGCTTTGGTGGTGGGGGCGGTGCAGGGCCTCCTGAAGAACCTGCCCGGCCCCTTCCAGTGGCTGATCCTGGGCGACCACGGCGGGCACATGGCCCGCGACCTCTCCAACACCCACATCTTCGTGGTGGGGGTGGGCACGGTGCTGCTGACCGGCCTGACCTGGTACATCCTGCCCCGCATCGCCCGGCGCCCGCTCTACTCGGCGGCCCTGGCCAATGCCTCCTTCTGGCTCACGGCCATCGGGGTGAGTGGGTTCTACCTCTCCTGGGTGGTGCTGGGGGTGCTCGAGGCCCGCCTGGTGCACGAGGGGATGTCCTATCCCGAGGCTAAAGAGGCCATGGGCCTGTGGCACCGGGTTCCCCTGCGCAGCACCGCCCTCTTCCTGGGCCTGGGGTACTGGACCTACACCCTCAACACCCTGCTCACCCTGTACTACGCCCGCCAGGTGGAGGGGCCCAAGCCCTATGGCTACCTGCTGAAGTTTTTCGCGGTGGGGGTTTTGGGCCTGTTTGTGGGCACCGTGCAGGGGGTTTTGCAGGTGCTCCCGGCCAACGAGGACTGGATCCAGGCCGCCGGACAGGCCGGGGCACTGATTGACCCGACCAGCCACGCCCACATCAACCTGGTCACCGGCTCCACGGCCCTGCTGGTGGCGGCCTTCCTGTACCTGGGGCCCCGGCTGGGGCTCGAGCCGGTGCGCCCAGGGACGGCCAACCGGCTCTTTGTCTCGCTGGTGCTGGGCTCGCTGGCCTTCTACCTGGCCGCCCTCACCCTGGGCTTTGTGGAAGGCTACATGGTGGTAGACGGGCGGCTCAGCTACAGCCAGGTGCTGGAGCGCATGGGCCTGTGGCACACCCTGCCCCTGATGCTGGGGGGGCTGTGGATGGGCAGCGGGCTGTGGTTTTTCCTCTTCCTGCTGGTGCGCAGCGCCCGCAACGCCGCACCTGCGGTGCGCGCTACAGTCTACACCAGCGCGGCTGCGCTGCTGGTGGGCACCTTTTTGGGGCCTTTCCAGGCCATTGCCCCGGTCAAGGAGTGGTATGTGCGGGCCGGGGGGCTGGGGGAGTTCTGGCCCAGCTCGCACGCCCTGCTGAACATCCTGGGGGGCCTGACCCCGCTGATCGCGCTGCTGGCCCTGAGCCGCATCCCCGGTATGAACCTGCCGGCTTTGGGGGGTGCGGCGGTCTGGCTGGGCCGGGGAGCTTTTTTCATCTACGCCGGGCTGGCCTACCTGGGGGCCCAGGCCGCCCTGCTGGCCGGGGTCTGGGATGCGGCCAGCCGGCCCCCGGCCCCCTCGGTGCTGCCGCCCACGGTGCTGAGTGTGCCGGGCCTGGCCGGGCAGCTCAGTGGGGTGAGCGAGGCCGAGCGGCTGCATGCCCTGGCTCTGGCCAACCGCAGCACCATCTACTGGGTGAACCCCGAGGTCTTGCAGAGCCTGGCCCCACCGGCGATTTTGCTCGAGCTGCTGGGGTTTGGCCTGTACCTGTTTGGGGCGGTGGCCCTGGTGCGGCTGGTCTGGCCGCTGACGGCCTCCTTCCAGGCCCAGGTGGGCGCGGCCCTGCGGGCCTACCCGGCCCAGGTGATGGGGCCGGTGCCCAACTCGCTGCGGAAGGTGCCCAAGGCGGTCTTTCTGGGGGTGGAGGGCCTGGGGGCCCTGACCGGGTTCCCCGGCCTGGGCTGGCTGCTCTCGGGGGCGCCGGTGGTGGGGCTGAGCCTGGCCATGATTGGGCCCGGCATCGCCTGGGCCCTGCTGCCGGCGCTGTTCAGCCCCTACAGCACTACCCTGCTCTCGCCCTACGGGGTGAACAGCTACCTGGTCTACTTCCCGCTCAGCGCCCTGCTGAGCACCGCGGCCCTGGCCTACCGGCTGCGGGGACACAACGCCCGGCCTTCCCGCGGCCACCCCAGCCCCCGCCCGGCCTTGCGTTCGGCCCGGCGGGCCCGGCGGTTGGGGGTGGGCCTGGGGATCTTCATCGTGGGTGCGATATTGCTCTCCACCCTGCTGGTGCCGCTCCTGGGTACTCCTTCGGCTAAGGCCCAGTATCTGCCGGTGGCGGCTCCTCCGGCGGAAGGGCGGGGGGTGTACTTGCACAGCGGGACAGCCTACCTGAAGCCCTACCCCTGGTATAACCCACCCCCCGGCTTCCCCCCGGACTCGGCCCGGCTGCCGGGGGTGTCGGCCCTGGTGGTGCAGGAAAAGCGCACCGGGGAGCTGGGCAGCTACCGGCTGATTGCCCTTGGTTCTTCCCGCCCGGTGGCGCTGCGGGTGGTGCAGCGGGGGCGCGAGGGCGGCCTCGAGCGCCTCGAGCTTCGCCCGATTGAGGCCCTGGCGCCGGGGCGCTACCTGCTCCAGGCCGAGCAGACCGCCAGCCCCTACGGCGGGCAGGTCGAGTACTACTTCGAGGTAGACCCCACCCTGCCCCCCCTGGTGCCCGCGGCCCAGACCCCCGAGCGAAAGGTTCAGCTTCTGCCCCCGGCCCTGTTCAGCCCGCTGGCCGCGCTGGTGGCCCTCTGGCTGGCCGGCCTCCTGTGGCGCAGCTACCGGCGCTCCCGTCAGCCCCAGCTGCTGTGGTGGGCCCTGGGGGTGAGCGCGTTTGCCCTTGCGACCGGCCTCGAGGCCCTCTTTCCCCAGGGCTGGCAGCCCTGGGCCTATCGGCTGTGGTATAGCGCCGGGGCCCTGCTGGCGGCGGCCTTCCTGGGGCATGGCACCGCCGTGCTCCTGCTGCCCCGCTACCGCCGTAGCCTGACCCTTCTGCTCCTAGCCTATGCCGGGCTGGCGGTGCTGGTGGCCCTGTGGGCCCCGGTGGATCTGGCCCGGCTGGAGTACCCCCTGAGCGGCCAGGCCTACCCCTCGGTGGGCGAGGCCGGGCTGCTCACCCCCCGCAGCTATACCCCGCTCCTGAACCTCTATGGAACGGTCTGGCTGGTGCTGGGGGCGCTTCTGTCGCTTCGCAGCTCGGTACAGCGGGCCCCCGGCCTTTGGGCCATTGCCTTAGGGGGCTTGATGATGGGCAGCGTCGGCAGCCTGAACCGGCTGGGGTATGGCGAGTGGCAAAGCCTGGGGGCGCTGCTCAGCATTGCCCTGATCTATGGAGGGGTTTACCTGCTGAGCCCCGCCCGCAAGGCTCCAGCAGTAGCTCCGGAAGGCTCGAGGCGTCCGGCAACCCTGTAAAGTTGGATTGATGGAAAGGAAACGCTCCAGGCGACGCCGAATGCTGTATCTGCTGCTCCTGTTGCTGGTACTGGGGCTGGTGTTGTGGATCAACGCCCCCGGTCTGGCCGCGTGGCTTTACCGCCTGTACTACACCCCCCGCGTGGATGCCCTGCCCATAGCGCCCGGCTTTAGCGCTGCCGACCGTGTGCTGATGCTGGCCCCCCACCCCGATGACGAAGTGCTCTGCTGCGCAGGCACCCTCCAGCAGGCCAGGGCCGCCGGAGCCACGGTATTCATCGCCTGGCTCACCAGTGGTGACGGCTTCGAGTGGGATGCGGTGCTCCTCCGGCGCACCCCGGATCCAGGCGACAAGGCCATGCTCGAGCTCGGTCAGGCCCGCATGAACGAGGCCCGCGCCGGAGCCCGGGTACTGGGGATTCCAGGCGAGAACCTGCGTTTTCTGGGCTACCCGGACCAGGGTCTGCTACGCCTCTTTCTGGACTACTACTACTATCCTTTCACCGCGCCCCATACCGGTGTGGACCGGGTTCCCTACCCCGGCACCCTGTCGCCGGGGGCACTGTATACGGGCGAGAACCTCGAGCGCGACCTGGAAAAGCTCCTGGACGAGACCCAACCCACGGTGGTACTGGCCCCCAGCCCGCTGGATGCCCACCCGGATCACCGTACTACCGGCGACCTGGCCCTGCGGCTGCTGGGCAAAAGAAAGGAGCTGCACAAGGCCCGCTTCTGGATTGTTCACGGAGGGCTGGAATGGCCTCTGCCCAAGGGGGTGCACGAGGATCTGCCGCTCGAGCCGCCCCCCAGGGGCCGTGGCCTGCCCTGGCAGCGGGTGGTGCTGACCCCCGAGCAGATCGAGCGAAAGCTCGAGGCCGCCCGCGCCCACCACAGCCAGATCATCATTATCGGGCGCTTCATGGAAGCCTTTGTCCGGCAAAACGAGTTGCTGAGCCCGGTTCCCCTTCCAGAGCCCGAAGCCCATCCCCTGCGCTAGGCGGCTTTTACCAAAGCTTTACCCCGGTGCCCTAGGCTGTCTACCGTTTATGGCCCAACTTATCCGGCGCTTGACCCGACGACAGGCCCTCAAAGGGTTGCTTGGGGGTGCTATGGTCGCTGCTGCCTCGGGACGGGGGCAGCCCCTGAGCCCCACGCGCTACCCCTACAGTTCGGGGGCCTTTACTCGCTTCATTGAAGACTCCTACCAACAGGCCCCCACCGCAACCCCAGCCTTCAGGGCCTGGCTCAAGGCCCGCTACCAGGAGGCCTACGACCACCCCCTGCGTTCGGCGCTTCAGGCGCAGCGGGCGCGGCTACGCTCGGCCTCGGTCGAGCAGACCCGCATGGCCGCCCTCTGGCTGCACCGGGCGGTCAAGACCCTCATCCCCCGTTTTAGCCTCGAGCGAGGCTTCGAGTTCTACAACGCGGTGCAGCTGGGTGAGCGGCAGTGCTTGTTGCAGTCGGTGCTGCTGGCCGGGCTGTTGCAGGAGCTGGGCCTTCCAGCAGGGGTGGTGATGGTCTGGCGCAACCAGGCGGGGCAGGAAAGCAATCTGGGCCATGCCGTTACGCTGCTGGGCCTGCCGGATCGATCCCAGGTTCTGGTAGATGCTTCCGACCCCCTGCCTTTCATGCGACACACGGGCCTCTACCTGTGGGACGCCAGCGCCCAGGGATACCGCTTTGTAGAGCCTCGTTTTTCCGCCGAAGGCCAGATTCTGGGATACCGGCGAAGCCTGGACGGCCAGGCACTCAAGGACGCCGCCGTGCGGCCCCTGGATATAGCCTTTCTGCACTCGCAGTTCGACTTTTACCGGGGAGAACGCGCCCCCAGGGGATTCATCGGGCCCAGCACCCCCGAGGGGCTTTCGGTTTCGGCCCGGTTTATGGAGCGAGCGGTAAAGCGACAGCCGCAGAACCCCCTGGCGGTGTATGGGCTGGGGTACGTCTACCGCAAACAGGGCCGCCTCGAAGCAGCAAAGGCGCAGTTCCGCGATGCGGATCGTCTGTACACTGCCCAGGGCTACCGGCCCGCCGGGCTTCGCTCGGCCCTCGAGTGGGCCGGACTCTGAGCCAGAAAAAGCACCCTGGAGAGGTCATTGGTTTTTTCGGAGAATCGGATGCATCACTGGTGGTTTTATCTGCTGTTATTGGCGCTCATGGGCTGCGGCCGGAGCCCCGCCGAGGCCGGGAGTCTGCCCAAAGTCCAGAGCCTGCCGCCCGGTGAAGTGCAGCCGCTGGCCCCTGGCTTTCACCCGGCCCCGCCCCTACCCCAGATTGTCATGAACCCAGAGGTTCCTGGCCTGCGCCGGCTGGTCTACCTTTCCAACGGCTACCTCGAGGCCGCGCATGGCCTGCTGCTGGTGCCCAAAAACCAGACCCAGCCTGCACAACTCCTGGGCCTGGCCCAGCAGGTGGCACAGCGGGCCTATGCCACCCGGGAGAGCCTTGGGGTGGTAGACATGAGCCTCTACCGCGCCGAAGACTACGCGGGCTTTGGTGGGCCCCTACCCCTCTTCACCGCCTCGGTACCCAAAGCCCGTCTGGCCGAATTCTTGCGACTGCGTCCCGAGACCCTGGCCCTATACGACCATCTGTGGCTCAATCCGAATGAGCCCACCGCCCCGGCCCTGAAGCCCAGCAGACTGGCCGAGCACCGACCCACCTTCGAGGGCAGCCGCAGCGAGTTGCTAGACCAACAGCGGCTACAACTACAACAGCGGCAGCGGGGGCCGCTGCCGGGTAGCGGGCTCTACTACCACGGGCCACCCAACTCGAACAAGGTGGCCCTCACCTTTGACGATGCTGTACACCCCATGTATGCACCCCTGGTGCTTGATGCCTTGCAGCGAGCCGGGGTCAGGGCCACTTTTTTCGTGATCGGGCGCAATGCGGAGGCCTACCCTTATTTTGTGCGCGACCTGGCCAGGGCTGGGCACGAGCTGGGCAACCACACCTACCACCATGTGCGGCTGGTGGGGCTTTCGGAGGAGGTCATGCGCGAGGAGCTGCTGCGCACCAACCAGCTCCTACAGGGTCTGACCGGCCAGCCCGTGCGCTTTTTCCGCCCACCCGGAGGCCGCTACGATGCCCAGGTGCTGCGGGTGGCTAAGTCCGTGGGTCTGACCACCGCCTTCTGGACCGACGACCCCGGCGACTTCAACAACCCCGGTAGCCGGACGATCGAACGCCGCACGCTGCGCTTCCTGCGCCAGGGGGGCATCGTGCTCCTGCACGACAACGCCCAGGAGACCTTGCCCATTCTGGTCAAGCTGGCCGAGGATGCCCGCTCGCGGGGCCTCGAGCTCACCACCCTATCGGCGCAGGCGGGCAGGTGAGCATGGCCCTGGCCTCTCCCCTTCCCCGTCCTGCGGGGCCTTCGCAGGGTGAAGCCCGCTCGGTAGCGCTCGATGCCTTCCGGGGCCTGACCGTGCTGCTGATGCTCCTGGTCAACAACGTTGCCCTGGACAGTGCCACCCCTGCCCAGCTCCAGCACGCGCCCTGGGGTGGTGGGCTTCATTTGGCCGATCTGGTTTTTCCCTGGTTTCTGCTGGCAACCGGGGCCTCGATGCCCTTCGCCTGGGCCTCCATCCAGCGGCGAGCCCTGGGGTATGGTACCTGGCTTCGCAAGGCGAGCCTGCGGTCGCTTACGCTCTTTGGGCTCGGCCTGCTACTGGTTAGCTCGGTCGCCCACACCCCGCTGTTTGCCCTGGGGGTCTTGCAGCTCATCGCGCTGGCCTTCTGGGTGGGGGCGGTGCTATACCCAACCCCCGCCCTGCTGCGCTGGGGGCTGGCCGGGGGGCTGCTGGTTGGTTACTGGGCCGCCATTCGGTTCATACCCCTCCCCGGCGTGGGAGCAGGGGTTTTTGAAGAAGGGCAGAACCTGCTCCTGCACCTTAATCAAAACTACCTGGCTCCCCTGGGGCTACGGGGGGTGCTGTCGGTTATTCCTACCGCCGCGCTGGTGCTGATGGCTGGTGGGGTGGGAGATGTGCTACGTAAAGCGCTACCGCCCTTTCAGAAAGGGGTCTGGCTTTCCTTGCTGGGCCTGGGGCTGGGTCTTTTAGGATACGTCTGGAGCCTGGACCTCGAGTTCAACAAGCCCTACTGGACGCCCGCCTACATCCTGATGGGCGCTGGCAGTGGAACCCTGCTTCTGGGAATCCTGACCTGGCTCGAGCAGGCCCTCGGAAAAGGCTGGCTCGTCCCGCTGGTTATACCCGGTAGCAACGCCCTCCTGGCCTACATAGCGCCCATCCTGGTCAAGGTCTGGATTCTACAGGACTGGAAACTGGGCGGCCTGAGCCTGCAAGGCTGGCTCCTGCTTCAGGCCAAAGCCGCCTGGGGGCCCTGGGTAGGCGGCTGGGTCTACTCGCTGGGCTATATAGGGTTCTGGTGGCTGGTACTGGCCTGGCCTTACCATAGGCGGTGGTTCTGGCGGGTCTGATGCTTTTTTGAACCAAGCCCGCTTTTCTTGTTGTTCGCCTCAGCATCAACTTCAGGCTGTAGTGGGCAGCGGGCGGGAATGTGGGGGCTGCGATTCCCCAAACTTACTGAGTTCTGTTTAACACAGCATAACTGTCCAAGACTGGCTATTCACGATTTGATTAAGAACCATCCAAATCGTTCAACCAACCCTTCCACAAACTGGGCAATAAAGGCTCGAGGCAGCCTTGACTGTGGCCTCCACCATCTACCTTGGGTGAAGTTGACCACTTTCAAAGGACGCCTCAAGCCCGCACCCCACTACCTCGGTGTACTCGCAGAGGGCCTTGAGCAAGGTCGAGTGTTTCCTGATGGGCAGCGAGGACTTGAGCCAGGAAACGCCCTAATCGCCCCGGCCCTTGTAGGAGCGAATGACCGTGATCTTACCCTGTGCATCAAACGCCACCACATCCACCACATATAGCTCAATCATGTTGTTCACGATGATGTTCACCTCTCCGGCTACTGCGTTAGCGCTTTCGTAAAGTTCGAGTACCCGAATTTCAAGGCTGTCGGCTTCGGCAAAGTTCCTGGCGGTTTCGCGCAGGGCTTCGGCTTTGCCCCGAACCGAGATGTTCCAGTCGCGCAGGTGAACCTCCTCGACCAGCATGGCCGCGATGGCCTCGAGGTCTTTTTGGGCGTAGTGATGCAGATACTTCTGAAAGAGTTCGGTATGGGTTGGCATAAATGATTCCCCGTAGCGGTTGTTGCCTTAGCCTATCAAACCACACCTAGCTTGCCCCGCCAGACATACCCCACAATTGCGGCCATGCAGAGCACCTCGACTGTAGCGAAGAAGAAGTAGGAGGGGGTTGCGCTGCCGCCCCCAACCACATACAGCGTGGTCAGCACCGCCGCCAGGGTGTTGGCCCAGCGGTTGGCTTGGAGGGGCAGCAGCAGCGACCAAAAAATCATAGCAATGGGGACCTGGGTCAGCACCGAGAACAGCAACAATAACCCCGGCGTGACTGTGAACCCCAGAGAGCCCTCCATGATCTGTTGTAGGGAGCCGGGGTGGATGAAGCCGATGATGTCGGCAAAAGCGATGTTGAACATCACCACCGTCCACAGGGCGGCAATCTGGATGCGGGTGGTTTCCACTGCGATCTCCTTTCTTTCCAACGGCAAGACCTGGCTTGTCTTTCGCGGTTCCCACCATTACACCTCACCCGATGAGGCGTAATGGTTCCGGCAAAGCCAGGGTATTCGTGGGAATCGCTCTAATACCAAATCTGCTCAGAAGTGACCCAAAAGCGATATAAGAGACCCTCGGACGCGCCCCCTGGCGCGGCAAGTGAGGG
>FWPV01001584.1_pt1 | contig 62321 bp, 57 predicted proteins | sample 2228371 | NCBI WGS metagenome assembly FWPV01 (sample SAMEA103939776, study PRJEB20133) | metagenome
CAGGCTCAGGAGACATGGCTATAGAACTCAGTAAATTCTGGAGGGACAAAGTATATATAGACGCTTTAGATTTTTCACAGGAACTGATTGAAATTGGGAAAAGAAAAATCCAAAAGAATGGATTAAGAAATATAACATTTAAAAAAGCAGATGCCGAATTACTCCCATATAACAATGAAGAATTTGATGCTATAACGATTGCTTTCGGACTGCGGAATATTCAGAACAAGCTAAAAGCGTTAAAAGAATTTTACAGGGTTACCAAACCAAATGGATGCTTTATCTGCCTTGAATTCAGTAGACCAACAAATCCATTTCTTGAAAAACTTTATTTTTTTTATTTAATAAAAATAATACCCTTAATTTCGCGCCTTCTCGGCTCTGATCCCGAAGCTTATCGGTATCTCGGAGACACGATAAAAGACTTTTTAAATGCTAATGAACTTGCAGATTTAATCAGGTCAGCAGGATGGAAAAATGTGACTTATAAATTGTTAACATGTGGGATAGTAGCTATTCATTTAGGGAAGAAGTCTTAAGTCAGGATCCCTTCTCTTTAAACTTCAATTTATTAAATTCTTTTAATTGCTCTATTAATTTTGCTTCCGAGATTGCCCCTATTTTAACGAGTGCTTCTCCAAAATAAATATAAGAATCTTGCTGTTCCTTCAAGAGCTCTTCGAGCTGCTCCTTTGTTAGAATTTTTTCTCTTATTGCAATTTCTCCAAATTTTTCGAAGGTATCTTCCTGAATTATCAAAATCTTAAGAATATCCTCATCCGTAAGCCAGCCTTTAGCCTTGGCGAGTTCTCCAATTTTGAGATTATTCTTTCTCTGAAGAAATCTTGCATTTAAAATATCCATTTCGGTAATTAACTTTTTTTCGAGGAGAAAACTCCCAAATTTTAAATATTTAAAATGTCTACTCATAAATAAATTTCAATTCTAATAGCACCTCTTCCCTCAACTTTTTATCTTACACATTATTTATTATATAATGTTATATAATTGTTTATCATGCCTATGTTTGTAGTTCATGAACATCATGCAAGAAGGCTACATTTTGATCTCAGATTGGAGATGGAAGGAGTTTTAAAATCATGGGCAATCCCTAAAGGACCCTCCATGAGTCCGAAAGAGAAAAGGCTTGCAATAATGGTAGAAGACCATCCTATTGATTATGCAAATTTTGAAGGAACGATCCCTGAAGGTATGTATGGCGCAGGGACTGTAGTAATTTGGGATAGAGGCAATTTTGAAATTCAGCGCGGCAGTATTAAATCCGGGCGGCTGGATATTGTTTTCAACGGTAAAAAATTAAAAGGTGAGTTTGCATTGACAAAAATGTCTGGTAAGGATAATGAATGGTTGCTAATAAAGAAAAAAGACAAATATGCAGATTATAACTTCATTCTCGAAACAGTCATCCCTGTGTAAGATTTTCAAGGTGTTTATGAATGAAGTTTTTTTCACAATTAAAAGAGTATATAATAAAGTTCAGTAAAAAAGGCCTTTCACCAAACGAAATTGCATCCGCTATAGCAATTGGCATTTTTATTGGATGCACTCCTTTTATAGGCATACACACATTACTTGCCATTTTTGTTGCTTCCATGTTAAGGCTTAACACCTTTGTGGTTATTATGGGAACTCAAATATCAAATCCAATATCTTTACCGTTTCAACTTTTTATTAGTGCTGAGATAGGGAGTCTTATATTAAATGGCCATTTTCTCCACCTAAATTTTTCAAAAGACATTAACTATGTAAATCACTATATAGCACCTATCTTTATTGGAAGCTTCTTTATAGGCACAATGATCTCTACTGTATCTTATTTTTTGATAAAAAAATTTTTAACCCAAAAGGGTACTTAATCCGACAATTGCAGAAATTTCTCAAAAGAGAAATTCATGTTTCGGGTTCGTTATCCATGTCCGTAAGAAAATTTTTTTATACGGATAACGAATATTCGCTACACTAAGGAATCAAAAAAATTTACAACATCTGCATTATTTTAATTGCATTTTTGGTCAAGGAGAAAGAAACCTTTGAATGATCTCTAATGCCTTTTGTACAGCACCTGAGTTTTTTTTGTAAAGTTTTTGAGCCTTTAAACCTATCTCCTTTGATGTTTCTGGACTTAAAAGTAGTTCTTTCAACTTAGAATTAAGATCATCCTTCTTAACCTCGATAGCAGCACCTTCTTTATAGAAGTCCTGAATAATAGGGAAATTTTCCATGTGCGGCCCGCAAATAATCGGTTTCCCCCAAAAAGCAGGTTCGAATGGATTTTGACCACCATAACCGTAAAAACTTTTGCCAATGATTGCTATATCTGATATCTGATAAATGGATGACAATTCTCCCAATGTATCAAGAATAATAATCTTTCCCTTTATTTTCTGTGACGAATTACACTCTGAGTTTAAAGACGATCGTTTTAGAAATGCAATTCCTTTTAGTCGAAGCATTTGTTCTACTTCTCCGAATCTTTCAGGATGTCTTGGTGCAATAATGAAATTCAGGTCAGGAAAATCTTTTTGAAGTTCAGTAAACACAGATGATAGAAAATCTTCTTCTCCTTCATGAGTACTTCCTGCAACGATCACAGGATTCTTAATTTTTTTTGTCCATTCAGGGATGTAAGATGAAGGTGTTATATCAAATTTAAAATTGCCCAAGTTAGCGATTTTATCTCTATCAATACCGAAGTTTTTTATCCTTTCCGCGTATATTTCATTTTGCATTCCAAAAAAATCCACATACGTAAATACTTTTTTCATAAAGAATGAAATCTTATGATATCCTTTTAAAGATTTTTCCGAAATTCTTCCATTTAAAATAATAACAGGAATATTTTTTTTCTTGAATTTTTTGAGCAGATTAGGCCATAACTCTGTCTCTATCAAGATTAATAGCTCAGGGTTTAGTCTTTTAAGCATTAATTCAAGAATAAAGGGTATGTCAAAAGGTAGGTAAACAGGAATTACACCCTCTGGTGCCTTTTCTTTTGCTATTTTTTGGCCTGTATCTGTGATTGTTGAGAGAATAATCTTTTTTGAAGGATAAATTTTTTTTAATGCCGTAAGTAAAGGTATAGAGGCCGCTACCTCACCTACTGAAACGGCATGAACCCAGATGAATGATGAAGGAGAAAGAGTAAAAGATGAATTAAAGAGGCCGAACTTCTCTCTCAGCCATCTTTTCCTGAGTTCTTTTGGCCTTTTAAAATATTCGAACGGTAAAATAAAAATCAATGCAAAGATATATATAATGCTATAAAGTAAAAACATTTACTCCACCATTTCGAATATAATTTCTGCAACCTTTTCAGAGGCTCTTTTTTCTAAAAAGGGCTTTTTTATTAATCTGTACGCTTGAATCATCTTTTCCCTGTATTCCAGATCAGATCTTATGTTTTTAAGCTCATTTATTATATTGGTAGGATTAGCATCTTTTTGAAGAAACTCTTTGACGATTTCTCTGTTAGCAAGTATATTCACAAGTGAGATATATTCGACATCGACAACCATTTTACCTAAAAAATAGGTAAGAGGCGATAATTTATATACGACCGTCATCGGAACTTCGAGTAGAGCAGCCTGCAACGTTGCAGTTCCTGAAGCCACTACTGCCATATCAGAAGCGGCGAGTGCCCTTACAGAATCGCCCTTTCTAATGTTAACTCCTTCATCCCTTAGTAAGTTTAGATAGAAAACGTACTTTCCGTCTTCAGTATTAGCAGACAATGGAATACAAAATTCATATTCGTCAAAAAATCTTTTGACTTCTTTAACAATCTCTACCATCAATGGTAATAGCCTTTTTAGTTCGTTAGGTCTGCTACCGGGAAGAAGCGAGAGAAGAGGTTTTTCTGGATTCAGGTCGAGAGAAGATTTAAAGTATTTTCTAAGAAAAGTATCTTGCAAGTCATAAGACATCAAATATCGGCCCCTGTTTTTCACAGATGACTCGTTACCAGATAAATACTGCTGTAACACAGATTCAATTTCCTCAACTATCGGATGTCCAACAAACTCGCATTTAACACCAGCTTCCCTGTAAATGTTCTCTTCGAAAGGAAAAAGAACAGCCATTCTATCAACCAATCTTGCAATACTCTTGATTCTTCCTTTTCGCCATGCCCATACCTGAGGGCTTACATAATACAGGATTTTTATCCCATGCGGTTTAGCTATCTTTGCTAATTTAATATTAAAATCAGGGTAATCTATGAGTACCAATACATCGGGCTTAAACTTTTTAATAGCATCAACAGTCTTTTTAAAAGATGATTTAATTTTATTATATGCTGCGATTGCTTCGACCAAGCCGAATGCATTTGATATGTTTGATACAAGCTCAACATCTGCCTCGCGCATCCTTTTGCCTCCTACACCCAGTATTTTTACATCAGCAGATTTGCTTTTAAGCGCTTTGGCAAGAAGTGAACCATACAGTTCGCCAGAGCTTTCACCAGCGACGATCATCACAGTGCCCATGTCTCCTATTATATCTGAAATGATTAAAGAGAAAGGCAAACAGGTGGAAACATTATATTGATATCTTGAACTGGCACCGTGTAAAATTGGCTATTTCCGTAATGTCCGATATAAAAATTTTATCCTCGAAAATATAGGATCGTCTTTACAGGCTCATCTATCTTCTCGGGCAAGACTAAATCAATAAAATTAATGCGGTTAAACCGATTATTCCTTTTAACCTGCTCATAATTTGATCTACTCATTTAATTGAATTTTCCGTGTTAACATAAATTTTTATTCCTTCTGACAAAGCTCCTTCAAGTCCCATCTCATTACCCCATTCATCAAAAACCTTTTTGCCACATTCAATTTCTTTAAGAAGACCTGCACTGATAAGTGCATGTTTTACCTTCATTCCTGGCAGAATGTCAAAAGGTTTATTATTTACATATACTCTCATACTCTCATAAATCTGAATCTATCGCCATCTCTTTAATCCTTCCTTCCACTTTTGGAGTTAGAATCCGCAAATTTTTTATATACTCAATTACAACATCTCTAAGATATTTACTTGAATCGCTATAGGTAATTTTTTCACCCTTTATCATTCCACCAATAATTGCAAAGTCCTTAGATGATCTTACCGCTTCTCCAAATGCTCGATATCCATCACCCCCTACAGCAAGGAAATCATTTGTTGCAATTACATATTCTTTATCAAGCTCAAGAGGTCTTCCTGCAATAAAAACATCTTTTATCCTAGAACCAGGTTTTGCAAAAGGGTTATAAGTAAATTTAAGTCCTGATACCTGAGGAAATCTTCCTGCTCCTTCTTCTATAGCGGACAGTCCATGCTCAAGTGTTTCTTTAATCTGTTTGCCCGATAGTTTAATCGCAACTATATAATTATCAAAAGGTAGGACTGAATAGATATCCTTTACTTTTATTTCGCCTTTTTTTATCCCTGTTCTTATTCCACCACCATTAATTATAGCTGCATCAGCAGCTGCTGTCTTTCGAATAATATCTGCGATGAGATTACCGAGATTAGTTTCTTTCTTCCTCACATTCTCCCCATCAAGGTCGAGTTTAGTCTCACCTATTATTTCATTTAGAACAGCATTAACCCTGTTATTATACTTATCAACAATGGCCTTAATAGATTTATCTACCTTGCCACTTTCAGGTTTTATTTCTTCAAGATGTCCCTCGAAGTAAATTATCTTTCCATCTTGAACTTTTAGGTCTAATATACCAAGTGCTTTTCCGTGCTCCCATGCTTGAACAATAATCGTCTCTCCTATTAAAACCGGGCTTTCTACTTTTGTGTGAGAATGTCCACCTACAATGACATCAATGCCTTTTATTTTTTCTGCCAGGGCTCTATCAGCATGATGTCCTATATGGGTGAGAACAACAATTATATCCACCTTCCCCTTTAATTCATCTATATATTTTTTAAGTATGTCTTCAGGTGACAAGAACGTCAATCCTGTTATATTTTTTGGATGAGTTGATACAGGTGTATCTTCTGTAACAACACCTATAATCGCTATCTTTATCCCTGAGATTTCTTTTATTACATATGGTTTCAATATATTTAGACCTTCAACATTTGCACCAAGAATAGGGAAATTTGCTTCTGAGAATCTCTTTTTGAGAACCTCTTGTCCAAAATCGAATTCATGGTTTCCGACAACCATAGCATCAAATCTCATAGCATTCATTACTTCAATGACAGACTGACCTTCAGATAGATTTGCCCAGTTATTGCCCTGAATCATATCTCCTGCTGAAAGAAGGAGCGAAGGCTTTTTACTACGAAGTGTGTTTACTTTTTCTGAAAGGTAATATATACCACCAAACATCTGCTCAGAACCTAAAGGCTTATATGGTTCCGCAAATCCGTGGAAGTCATTTATATAGAGAATTCTAATATCTACAGTATCCCCAAAAGTGAAGGATACACAGAAGATTAATAGAAATAAACATAATATAACTTTGCTTGGTCTTAACATCTCAATCACCCTAACCCACTTTATTCATAAAATTAGAGGCACTTGGCGACGCAGTAAGGAATCAAGAAATAAATTTTTTCGTTGTATCTGCATTAATCTAATCGCATTTTTGGGGTTAGCAAGCCTAAACAGTTTTTCTGATTATCTCTGCTATCTTTACAATTTTTGACTCTTCGAGTTCGGGATAAATGGGCAGTGATAAAACCTCTTTTGCTGCTTTTTCAGCAACGGGAAAGTCACCTCTCTGATAACCTAAAAATTTAAGTGCTTCCTGAAGATGGAGCGGGACAGGATAATATATGACTGATGAGATACCCATTTCTCTGAGTTTCTGCTGAACCAGTTCTCTCTTTTTAGTCATAATGGTATATTGATGATAAACATGATATGAACCTTTTTTTTCAATAGGACACTTTACATAACCTGACAAAAGTTCGGTATAGAGCGCTGCGTTTTTTCTCCTTTTTTTGTTATACTCGTCAATATTTTTAAATTTAACGAGGAGAATAGCTGCTTGTATCTCATCGAGTCTGCTGTTAAATCCTACTCTTTTATGAATATATGAACCCTTAGAGCCATGATTCCTTAATTGTCTGACTATCTCTGCGATCCGGAGATTATTGAGGATTATCATCCCCCCATCTCCATATGCCCCGAGGTTTTTGCTTGGATAAAAACTAAAGCAACCTGCATCGCCAAATCCTCCAACCTTCTTACCATTAATTGCAGCACCAAAAGATTGTGCGCAGTCCTCGATCACTTTTAATTTATATTTCTTTGCTATCCTCAATATTTCGATCATGTCAGATGGGTGTCCAAAAAGGTGAACGGGCAAGATTGCCTTCGTTTTTTCTGTTATATGACTTTCAATTTGATTGACATCTATATTAAAAGTATTTGGTTCTATATCTACAAATACAGGTATAGCACCTGTATATAAAATAGCTTCAACTGTCGCAAAGAAGCTGAAGGGTGTCGTTATGACTTCATCACCAGCGCCTATCTCCAACGCTTCTATCGCTAAATGTAAAGCATCGGTGCCTGATGCTACACCAATTGCCTCCTTAACACCATGATATTCAGCAATCCTTTTTTCTAATGCATTTACATTAGGGCCAAGAATATACTGACCACTTTCGAGTATTTCTGTTAGAACGTTGAATAAATCTTGTTTAATCTCCTGGAACTGTCTTTTCAAATCAACCATTGGAACCATCAATTTTCTCCTCATTTTCCATTTTTTATAATGTTACTTATCTCTAATACAACTTTTAAAGCATCTCTTCCTTCGATAGCAGATACTATAGGTTTTCTTCTCTCTTTAACGCAACGGATAAAATCTTGCAATTCTTCTTTTAACGGTTCTTTATGTTCTGGTTTTTTGATTTCTGATTCGATTTTACCTTTATTTCTGTAATAACGCCTTATTTCTGAAGTTTGATAGTCGATAGAGATATAAGTGTCTTTTTGAAAAATCTTAAGTTTTCTCTGTTTTTCTGGTGAGAGACGACTCACTGTAGCAAGGGCTGTGCAACCATTTTCAAATTCAAGCCATGCCTTGGCAACGTCAATCTTATCAGTAAGAACTCTTGCCCCTACCGCCTTCATCTGTTTAATCGGAGAGGAAATTAAACTTAGTATTATATCGATGTCGTGTATCATTAAATCGAGGGTAACATCAACATCTATTCCTCTGCCAAGGAAGGGTGAAAGTCGTTCTGATTCTATAAAAATAGGTTCACTTATCATATCAGAAACTGCAAGGATTGCCGGATTATACCTTTCAAGATGTCCTACCTGAATTATGCAATCATTTGCATTCGCGATTAGATTATTGGCCTCTTCGATCGTTACGGTTATTGGTTTTTCGATTAATATATCCTTGCCTGCCTTAAGGCAATTGAGGGCTATGTCGAAATGGGAAACGGTAGGCGTTACGATGCTCAGTGCTTCAACCTTATGTAGAATATCTCTATAATCTGTATAAGATTCACAATTATATTTTTCAGCAAATGTTTCTGCCTTTTTCTTATCAATATCTACAACAGCAACAAGTTCGGCTTCACTTAGTTCAGAAAAAATCCGCGCGTGATGTTGTCCTAAATATCCAACTCCAATAACTCCTACTTTAACAGCCAAAAAACCTCCTCATAAAATATTGCTAACTTTTTTTACCTCTTCAAGTTTTTTTAATGCTTTCCCAGAATCGATAGAATCTTCAGCGATACCACGTGCTATTTTAAAGTCTTGAGTCAAGCCAGCAATTATGAAGGCTATTGCTGAATTTATCAGAACAATGTCTCTTTTTGGTCCTTTTTCACCCTTTAGGATTGAAAGAGTGATTGCGGCATTTTTCTCTTTATCTCCGCCGCGTATTTGTTCGATACTATTCCTAAGAATCCCAAAATCTTCAGGTTCTATATAGAAAGTTTCTACCTTCCCATTTCTAAATCTTGAAACTTTAGTTTTATTAGAGATACTTATTTCATCCATTCCATCTTCACCGTGAACTACCATTGCCTCTGTTGCACCGAGATTACCAAGAACACTTGCAAGTGTTTCAGTAAGTTTTTCTGAGAAAACGCCTACTATTTGTTTTTTTGCACCAGCTGGATTGGTTATAGGTCCGAGTACATTGAATATTGTTCTGATTTCTATTTCCCTGCGAGGACCGATAGCAAATTTCATTGCGGGATGAAATAAAGGGGCAAATAAGAAACCAAATCCTGTCTCAAAAAGACATTTCTCTGCCTTTTCCGGTGAGAGGTCAATTTTTATACCAAGTGCCTCGAGCACGTCAGCACTTCCTGTGTGGCTTGATACAGATCTGTTACCATGTTTTGCTACAGGCACTCCTGCACCCGCCACAACGAAAGCTGTCGTTGTTGAAATGTTAAATGTATTCAGCATATCACCACCAGTTCCACAGGTATCAATGACGCCTTCAGGTGCCTTTATAGCAGTTGCCTTTTGTCTCATGATCTTTGCAGCACCTGTAATCTCGTCAACAGTCTCTCCTTTAATCCTCAGGGCAGTAAGGAAGGCTCCAATCTGTGCTTCAGTGGCTCTCCCTTCCATTATCTCACACATACATTTTGACATTTCCTCTTCTGAGAGGCTGATATTATTCACAAGCTTCTTAATTGCTTCTTTAATCATAAAATCCTTGTAAAAGGGACCCATACCTTATATTCTGTGTGGTATGTATCCTTCATTAAGTCTCCTTTGCGGAGTATCGTAATTTTAAAAAGTTGCGTAATAAATCCTTCCCAACCTTTGTCAGAATTGATTCAGGATGGAATTGAACACCTTCTATAATATAATCTTTATGTCTTACACCCATTATCTCGCCCATATCTGTCCAAGCAGTTATCTCAAGACACGCGGGAAGAGTCTCTTTTTTAATAATAAGAGAGTGATATCTGGTTGCTTCAAATGGATTGGGCAACCGTTCAAATATTGTTTTTCCATCGTGATAGATCATCGAGGTTTTGCCATGCATAAGTCTTGGTGCTCTTATTATATCTCCTCCAAAAGCAGCTCCAATGGCTTGATGGCCAAGACAGACTCCGAGAATTGGTATTTTCCCGGCAAAATGTTTTATCACCCCTACAGAGATACCCGCTTCTTTTGGTGTACAGGGTCCGGGTGAGATAACTATTCTATCAGGATTCAGTTTTTCTATCTCCGGAAGTGTAATCTTATTATTTCTGAATACCTTTATATCCTCTCCAAGCTCACCAAGATACTGCACAAGATTATATGTAAATGAGTCATAATTATCAATCATTAATAGCATTCGGCCGCTTCCCCTAAATTATTTCATTCTCTGCCATCTCTACTGCCTTCATCATCCCCATTGCCTTATTGACGGTCTCTTCGTATTCTTTATCAGGTAGCGAGTCAGCAACTATTCCGGCACCTGATTGGACATAGATTTTTTCACCCTTAACGATAAGTGTTCTTATAGTAATACACGTATCCATATTTCCTGAATAACTAATATATCCCACAGCGCCTGCATATGGCCCCCGCTTTATTGGTTCGAGTTCTTCAATAATTTCCATTGCCCTTACCTTAGGAGCTCCTGTTACCGTGCCTGCAGGAAAACATGATTCAAGAACATTAAAGGCATCAAGTCCATCTTTAAGTATACCCTCCACATTTGATACAAGATGCATAACATGACTGTATCGCTCTACCTCCATCAATTCCGTAACTTTTACCGAGCCTATTTTTGCAACCCTTCCGACGTCATTTCTGCCAAGGTCAACAAGCATGATATGTTCCGCTATTTCTTTAGGATCACTTTTAAGTTCTGACTCGAGTTCTTTATCTTCTTCTTCTGTGGTACCCCTTCTCCGTGTACCTGCAATGGGCCTTAGTGTTATCTTTTTCCCCTCGAGTCTTACCAGTATTTCGGGAGAGGAACCTACAAGCTTTGCTTCGCCGCAATCAATATAATACATATAAGGCGACGGATTTATAACCCGCAATGCCCTATATATATTAAAAGGATCGACTTTAGACTTGTTTTCGAATCTTTGAGAAAGAACTACCTGAACAATATCTCCAGAAAAAATATATTCTTTTGCTTTAAGAACTGCTTCTTTAAATGCATCTTTTGAAGGATAAGACGATATATAATGAGAAGGATCAAAATAAGTATGATGTGAGAAAGAGGAATTTGTTTTTTTTCTTCTCCCTGAGGTTTTCTTTAAAATTCCCCTTTGAAGTTTTTTTACAATAGTATATATCTTTGTCTCCGCTTCCTTATAAGCATCCTCAGGAGATTTATTATTGATATGAGCGTTAGATACAACTTTAATTTTACCTTTAAAATTGTCAAATATAACAACGGTATCAGTGACCATTAAAAATATGTCCGGAAGGTCAAGCCCTTCTTTCTTCTCGTCCGGAATATCTTCGAAAAACCTGACCATGTCATAGCCTAAATAGCCTACAAGGCCACCAAAGAATCTTGGTAACCCATTAACGTCAACAGGTTTATAGATTTCAAGCTCATTTTTTATAACTTCGAAGGGATTCTCGCTTTCGATCGTTTGTATACCTGTTTTGCTATCTTTCACTTCTACCTTTTTGCCCCATCCCCTTATAATACGTGAGGGGTTTGAACCAAGGAAAGAATACCTTGCCCATTTTTCACCTCCGACCATACTTTCAAGAAGAAACGAAGGAGAGCCACCGAGCTTTAGGGTAGCCGATACAGGTGTTTCTGTATCGGCTAATATTTCACTATAAACAGGAATTAGATTACCTTTTGAACAAAGAGTTTTGAATGTTTCTAAATCAGGATATAACATATTGACAAAGCATACCTTTTCTTATTACTATCTTTTAAGTAAATCTATTCATTATAGCTTATTATCATATTTTAAGTTAAGAATTTGCGGGAATAGCTCAGCTGGTAGAGCACAACCTTGCCAAGGTTGGGGTCGCGGGTTCGATCCCCGTTTCCCGCTCCATATATTACAGATATTAGTTTAAAGTTCTTAGCTGTAGATGTATAATCAAATCCTTTTAACTGTTTTGGTGTTGTGGCTCTTTAATCAAGGATAATTGCTAAAATGGCGGCGTACCCAAGTGGCTAAGGGAGAGGTCTGCAAAACCTTTATTCAGCGGTTCAAATCCGCTCGCCGCCTCCAATAAGAAGAGATTCCAGCATTGTTTGATCAAGTTGCCTTTTTTCAAAATATTCTCTTTCAAGTGTTTCAATATAGAATCTGTCCAGACCACTATTTTTTATAAAATCTTCTCTTAAATTAATATCGTTATTATTGATTATATGAGGTAAAAGATGATTTAAATAAAAGGATTCTTTTTTTAGATCTAAAAAAACCTTATCAAATAATTTTTTTGGTATTTCTTTAGTAATATCCTTTTCAAAAAGTTCTTTCGAAATATCCTCTCTTATTTTATCCTTTGTTTTTTTAGAATCAATGCCAGGGAAGAGGTTTCTCATTCTCTCCTTTAATGCACGATGTAATTGATAGTATAGTTTTTCCTCCTCGTTGATACTTTTTAATTCATCCACGACCTCTTTTATTGAAGCATCACCCGAAGAAATCTTTTTGATTCCCCTGGAAATGGCCATGATCTTTTTTCTTCCGTAAGTTGTAATATATTTGTTATTAAAGAGTTCTTTTATAAAAATATCATCAAAAAGTCTATTATCTAACTTATCAAACTCCTTTTTATTACCCATGAGGCTTCTGAGAGAGTCTTCTGTTAGCATAACATTTTCCATAAAGGCTATTTGACTAAGTAAATTATAAACGTTGTCGTACCTGTCAAAAAAAGTGACTATCGATGTGAATTCTTCTAAGAGATTATAATCATTATCCTCACGTGCAATCTCATCACAAGCCCTCACCGTGTCCAACAGAATTTGTTCGAATCCTTTATCGCCTTGTAATAACGCCATCTGTTTTGCTTTAATTAATCTTATAATGTCCTCATCTATTATATGTTTCTTTAAAGTTTTGTCTTTAAAGAATAAACTCTGGAGTATCGTTCGTGTTTCCTTGAGATATTCGGGTTCTTCTACCTCCTGAATTTTTATACCTGCGAGAAGCAAGTCGTCGAGCGTTTCAAAAAGAACACTCGGTATGTTATTTCTTATCCCAAGTGTCCGTAATCTTTTAAGTCGTGTAAACTCTGGATAACTAAAACTATTAGTAGCACTTGCAATAATGAGGATATCTCTATATTCATCGACAACACGTTTATTATTGGGATGTCTATACATTATGTCTATTTTCATCCTTTCCTGCTGATAGCGATCTATGTTGTACTTTTGGGATAATTCCTCTAAATAAAATTCTTCACTTGTAGAGATGGTTCTTTCCTTTAAGTAAAAATCTTGAAAGGTTTTATAAAATTCCCAATGGGCTTTATTGATAAGTTTAAATATAAAGATTGTAGAATTTGGTTCTTTTAGTTCGGAGATAAAACCTTCCAGTAATTCTATGTCGGCGTCTTCTGTTAAAAAAGAAGTTCTCTTTAAAAATTTTCCTACCGAACTTAGGATTTCTTTTTGTCTATTTTTGTAATCTCCCTTAAAATTTGATGAGACCAAGAAATAATAGTTTTTTACAGCATGCCCGTGAAGAAATAGTCGATAGAAAGATTCCTTACCCTCTGTGTCATTAGTAAAAATAACCTGCTCATTTTCATCGAGAAATGCCCCAAACATGATAAGCCTATTCAGGACGTCTTTTTTTAATAAATCCTTTAGAGGTTTCTCTACCCCGAACATGTATTCACAAAAACTACCGCCTGTCCCTTTATAATGTATGCCCTCCTCCGTCATAGTGAATTCATTACCTTTTGAAAAAAAACGGATACTTGAAGTACTTTCTTCATAGAAATAGGTATTGTAAGAATCAGCTCCACCTACATAGGTAAAATATTCTACAGGTCCGATATTGCCGTGAAGCCTTAAATCACAAATCATAAAAACAATATAGCATAGCAAAGGCAAAATATCTATTTGTTAGAAATTTCAGTAACCAGAATATGCAGATATTGTGCGAAAAGAATTTCGTTTTATGTGGCAGTTGTTTGTGTCCGTAAAAAGATATTACGCAAATGTTTATGCTTCCGAAATCACCTGACCAGCGGAATCCCTTGAAAATAAATGGTGAGCCGTGGAGGATTCGAACCTCCGACCCGCTGATTAAGAGTCAGCTGCTCTACCAGCTGAGCTAACGGCCCACTTATCCCCCGCGCCTGAGAGGATTCGAACCTCCGACCCTCGGCTCCGGAGGCCGATGCTCTAATCCACTGAGCTACAGGCGCAATTACGATTGCTAACAGTTATCAGTTAATAGTAAAAAATATGAGAACCTTGTAACTTTAAACTCTGAGTTCTGCTTTGCAAAATTCAGTTTGGGGTGAGTGAGGGGACTCGAACCCCCAACACCTGGAGCCACAGTCCAGTGCTCTAACCATTGAGCTACACTCACCATTTATTTAGTATAATGCAAAAAATAACGTTACTACAATAAATTTAGAAGGACTGTTGTCAAATGATCCTTTGAGTAATCTGGCGCGCCTGAAGGGATTCGAACCCCTGACCCACTGCTTAGAAGGCAGTTGCTCTATCCAACTGAGCTACAGGCGCAATTAAAAAATAATTTCAGGGTAATATTTTGTAATAAGTTTACTAAAGAGAATCTAACTTAGAGTCTTGCACAGCCGCTCGATTTTCGAAAAATTGATATAAATATATAGATTAATCAGTATATGAGTTTGTTTCATTTGATGTCAAGAACTACTAACAAGTCTTCAAATCTATCTATCATATAATCTGCATCTTTAATGAATTCTTTTTCTTTATAACCATAAGTGACAGCTACCGTTTTCACCCCTGCTTTTTTGCCAGCTTCAATGTCATAGTTACTATCGCCGATTATCATCGATTCCTCTGGTAAAACATTATATTTTGAAATTACATAAATTAGTGGCGCAGGAGATGGCTTTTTCCCGACAACCGTATCACTCCCAACAATAAGATCAAAATATGCGCTTAAATTCAGATTCTTTAAAAGTCTTTTTGAAAGCATCTCTCTTTTGTTTGATATTACTGTCTTTGTATAATTATTGAGTTTTTCGAGAGTTTCTCTTACACCAGGGTATAATGATGAATGATCTGTGAGGTGCTCTGAATAATAATCAATAAACCGTTTTATTACCTCGTCCTTTAGTTTAACATTTTTTTCGCCAAGTACTTTTTCAACGAGTCTGGTGAGACCTTCTCCGACAAGCTTCTTCGTTTCTTCTAATGATATTTTATTAAATCCGAAATGACTCAGTGCATAATTTAGGGCATTATTGATGTCTATGCACGTATCTACAAGGGTACCATCAAGATCAAACATAAGGAGTTTAATTGGCATGGAAAATTATAACATAGTGTGATAGAAGTATCTTTAAATTCACGGCACTTTAGACTCGTTTATGACTAAAGAGAGATCTTCACGAGCGAAAAAAACAGATTTACAAAGGAGAGTTATTAATGATATTTTTAAAAAGAATTTATTTAACACGATTAATGCAGACTTTGCTCAAAAATTTATTTAACTCGATGAATTTATCAAGACTAAGGAATTAAAAAATAAATTTTTTCGCAGCATCTGCATTATTCTAAGTTGCATTTTTAGGGTTAAATTAAAAAAATTAAAAAAGAGAAAGCTTTATAATGAAGACAAAATATATAATACTTATATCCATTATCTTTTGTATAAGTTGTGCTTATTCAGTCGGGAGGAGATTTGATGTTAGATTCGCAAAGCCTTTAAAGGTGGAAAAGGCAGAACCTTCTGAGATAACCGGTATTTTCAAAATAATTTTCTATGGAGCAAGGTATTCAGATGATGTTGAAACGGTCTCAATTTTTGATTGTGGAGATGATCAATATGATATAGAACCGTTTGCTCCTGATTTTGATTTCCGGATCGAAAAAGAAATACCCGATAAAGAAGCATTGGCGAAAGCCTTAGACTTTATAAGCTTCCACCACTCATTCCATAAGTATTCACTGAAAAAGATAATTAACGAGAAAGGAAAAATTATTGGGTTCGAACTCCGTCCCCTTTATTATCCTTTTGTTTACGGCACGAGTGATGTTATGGATATTAATTACTGGCTTGAAAAAAACGGAAAAGTAAGGGTTACGATAAAGCTGTTACCCTCCGTCGAAAGACTCCAACTCCAGAGAGGAAGCGATGAAGCAGGCGACGGAGGAAATTAAAAAATTAGAAGAAATAGTATTTAATGGCAATCTGATAACAAAAAAGGATGCATCATATATATCAAAAATAAGCAATTCTGAAATTTTTTCCTTGTTTGTTTCTGCTAATAAAATAAGAAACCATTTTAAGGGGAATAGGGTTGAACTTTGTGCTATTTTAAATGCAAAATCAGGTGCATGTTCTGAAGATTGTTCTTTTTGTGCCCAATCCTCGAAAAGCTCAGCTTCAATACGGGTATACCCACTTGTGAGTAAAGAAATAATTCTCCAAAAGGCAAAAGAGGCGAAGTCATTGGGTATTAAACGATTCTCGATTGTAACAAGTGGAAAGAGATTATCAGATAAGGACTTATCAACAATTTTAGATATAATTCCTGCTATAAGAAATCTTGGATTACTTCCCTGTGCGAGTCTTGGTCTATTAAAAGAGAGGGAATTTTTATTGCTTAAGGAAGCAGGACTTGACCGATATCATCATAATATAGAGACCTCCGAAAGATTTTTCCCCTCAATATGTTCTACACATGGATATAAAGATAAGATCAGCACTATAGAAGCTGCAAAATTATCGGGGCTATCGGTCTGTTCTGGTGGAATATTTGGAATGGGTGAAACATGGGAAGATAGGATTGATATGGCTTTTAGCCTCAGGCATCTCGATGTCGATTCTGTAGCTATAAACTTTCTTATTCCAATAAAGGGCACGGCTTTGGCCAGTATGCCCCTGCTTCATCCTTTTGAAGCACTAAAGATAGTATCTCTTTTTCGTTATATTTTGCCTCAAAAAGAGATCAGGATTTGTGGTGGTAGATTGCAAGTACTCGGCGAGTTCAATTCTATGATTTTTCTTTCTGGTGCAGATGGTATTATTACAGGTAATTATCTCACGACAGATGGCCGAAACCCTCAAGACGATCTAAAACTTATAGCCACATATGGTTTGTCCGTTTAACCCCAAAAATGCAATTTAACCCAAATTATTCATAACCTTATAGATACTTGGCAGACGCCTTATTGTCGCCCAACTCTTATATGGAAAAGTCTTCGACTTTTGCGTGGTCCCCTTTTCCCGGCACGATATCCATCAAACCTCTGAGGAAATATTTCAGCGACAACATGAAGCCAAATGAAAAAGTAGCAATGCACAGGTTCCTGGAAGAACTACTCGATGAAATCATGAAGGGTGAACGTAGCATATTTCTTGAAAACAGCATGAACAACAAAGGCAATGGTTACTATCCTAGGGAACTGACAACAGGCTCATGGAGACTGAACATCAATGTTCCTCAGGATGCCTTTGCAGTTTTCATAGATGGCTATCATACAGAGGTAAAAGATAACCTTAAGATAAGGAAGGCATGTGTTTATACAGTATCAGGTATTGATTTAGAGGGACATAAGGAATGGATATTACAAATTCTTTGGTAATGAAAACAGGGCTGATTGGCTGAAAGTATTCAATGATTTGATAGAAAGAGGACTTAAAATGATACGATAAGAAGAATTAAGGCAGATTCCTGTGTGGGAATACATGGGGTCTGAAACTCAAGAAATCAGCAGATGAGGTGTATAGGAGGCAATATTATGTCTGCCAAGTATATAGGTTTATAAATATACGGGCTAAAAATTTGCTACTTCCATTTCCTCTTGTCAGTATGGTAAGTATAAGTTATATTAATTAAGATGCGCATAGAAAAACTCGAACTTATAGGTTTTAAATCCTTTGCAGAAAAGACCACCTTTAACTTTCATCCCGGCATAACCTGCATAGTAGGTCCTAATGGGTGTGGAAAAAGCAATATTGTTGATGCGTTTCGTTGGGTTCTCGGGGAGCAAAGTGCAAAGAGTTTGCGTGGTGAAAAAATGGAAGAGGTAATCTTTAATGGTTCTGCTTCCAAAAAGCCAAAGGGAATGGCAGAGGTGACACTGGTTATATCAGGCTTAAATGGTGGGCAAAACGCGTCAAATGAAGACGCTCAAGAAATATCGGATCTTGTATTTGTAACCAGAAGGCTTTATAGGTCGGGAGATAGTGAATACATATTAAATAAAAATCAGTGCCGATTAAAAGATATAAAAGATTTATTCCTTGATACGGGACTCGAGGTGAAAAGCTATTCTATACTTGAGCAGGATAAGATTTCTGAGATTCTTAATGCAAAGCCTCAGGAAAGAAGATTTTTAATAGAGGAAGTTGCAGGGATAATGAAATACAATGTGAGAAAAAAAGAAGCCCTTGCAAAACTTGATTCCTCCCGTTTAAACCTTCAAAGAATAAACGATATTATTGCAGAAGTGAAAAGGCAGATTAATTTACTTGATAGACTGGCAAAAAAGGCAGAGAAATATAAAAGACTATCATCAGAGATGAGGTCAATAGAGTTAAAGATAGCAAAGAGAGATTACGAAGCTCTTAAACATTCACTCGAAATGTTACTCAAAGAGTATCATATGCTTAAAGAAGAAGAATCTTTAAAGAAAGCGGAACTATCAAGAAAAGAGAGCAAGATAGAGGCGGAGAGACTGGAATTGGTCGAAAAAGAGAAAGCCCTTGAACAGATCCAGTCGGAATTCAGGAAACTCGAAAGGGATATATCTGAACTCGAAAAAATTAAAGCAGTTGCGATTAATGAAAAAGAAAACAATACTAAATATCTCGAAAAGCTTTACCAACAAGGAGAAGAATACAAGAAGAGGCATATCGATCTACTCATAAGGCAAGAAGAGCTTTTAAAAATGAAAAATGAACTTTTATCAGAAATAGAAAAGGGAAGTGAATTTTTGAGAGAAAAGATGGATTTTATCAGAAGTAAAGAAGAGGAACTATTAGATAAAGAAAAACTGCTTGAATTAAAAAGAAAAGAACTTTTTAAGGTGTCAGAAGAATTAAGCAATATAAGGAATGAACAAAATAGACTTCAATCAAGTTTTGAAAGCGTTAGTAATAAAGAGCTTTCGGAATTAAAAGAGATAGAAATACTTAAAAGTGAATTATCTGATATAGACTCATCATTAGAAACCTTAAAATCGATTCTTATTGAGAAAGATAACGAATTATCACTACTTGAAGAGAAAAAGGCTTTTTGTATAAATGAAATTACTTTAAACATAAAAAAAGCAGATGATCTTCGCGAAAAAATCTTAAATTTAAAGGAAGAACTTGCGTCAAATATTTCACGTTTAGAATCTCTTAAAGAAATAGTTTTTGATGAATCAACAAAAGATCTTCTTTCTGAAGGAACAAATTTTAATCTTCTTGCAACAATTTCTGACATTATTGAGGTTGAGGATGAATATGAAAAAGCTATTGAAAGCGCGCTATCAGAAAAAATTAATTCTTTTATACTCCCATCTTTAGATGAAATAGAGATAGCTGTTTCGAGAATCAAAAATAAAGGACTTGGCCGAACAGCCTTTGTTACACTTGATCCTTTACATCAAAAAGAGCAAGAGGAGCCATACAGTAAAAATGTGATAGCCCCTGAAGGCTCGATAGGGAGGGCTTCAAGTTTTATAAAGACAACAGAAAGATTTTCAGAAGTTGCAAAGAGGCTTTTAGATAATATATTTATAGTAAGAGATCTCAAAACAGCCTTTGATTTGATTTCCACAGGTCATAATTTACTCTTCGTAACCCTTGATGGAGATGTTGTCGAACCTTCAGGAGCTGTAATCGCTGGAGAAGTAAAAGGTATTTTTCGCAGGAAACGAGAAATCAAGAAAATGGAGTCTATTATTAATAACAACAGGTTAAAGATTGATAGTCTATACTCTGAATTAAATTTGCTCCAGGAAGATAAAAAAAGGATGGAAAACAGTCTTAAGGAAGTAGAATCCAAAATTGTTGAAATAGAGAAAGAAGTTTCTCTTTTAAGACATACGGCTGAAAATACCAGAGAGGAACAAGAGAGAAAAAACAGGAAACTTGAGTATTTATCATTGGAATTAGAACAAATATTAAAAGAAAAAGAGGACTTAAAGAGACATTTGTCTGATAAGGAATTGCAGTTTCAATCTATTACTTTAAAAAGAGATGATATAGAGTCTCAAAATAGATCTCTTCAAGAAGAAATTTCTAAGCAACGGTCTGATATCGACAGGTATCGATCCGAAATAACAGATATTAGACTTTCTTTAACATCCTGTAAAGAGCGGGTTGAATCTATTATTAAAGAACTTGAAAATCTGATAAAAGAAATCGAAGAGCAGAAAAGGAAAAAGGAATATTTATTTGAAGAAATAACTACGGTTAGATCAAAAATAGAACAGCGCGAGGAGGAGATAAGAATAAACGAAGAAAAGATAAAATCCCTTGTTTCCATAGCTGATAACCTAAAGGTGAAGATATCTGAAAAAAAATATGCAATTGATTCAAAAAATCAAGAATTGGTATCAGCTGAACAAAATTTAAAATCCCTCAGGAACCATATAACACATCTGTCTCAGCGCTTAACAGAACTTGATATACAAAAGGCAGAGCATAAATTAAAAATGGAGAATCTTTCTAAAAGTGTGGATCAGAATTATGGATTGAATATAGAAAGTTTAGAGTTAGAAACACTTACAGGTGAGGAAGAAAAACGGTTGATTGATCTTAGAGAGAAGATCAGCGAACTTGGAGCAGTTAATCTCGGAACATTGGAGGAGTATGAAGAACTTCGCAATCGTTATGAATTTCTGAAAACTCAACAGGAAGACCTTATGAGGTCCATCGAGGAACTTGAAGAAGCAATTAAAAAGATAAACACTACTACTCGCAGAAAATTAAAAGAAGCATTTGAAGCCCTGAGAATAAAATTTGCTGAGGTTTTTACAACGCTGTTCGGTGGCGGAAGGGCTGAATTGATTATGACAGATGAAAATAATATTTTTGAAACAGGTATTGACATAATAGCTCAGCCACCTGGTAAAAGATTACAGAATATAAATCTACTTTCTGGTGGAGAAAAAGTCCTTACAGCTTTATCTCTATTGTTTGCAAGTTTTTTGATTAAACCTACACCACTTTGTATCTTAGATGAGGCTGATTCAGGGCTGGATGAGGCAAATACTGAAAAATTTGCAAAGATGTTACTCGAATTTTCAAAGGATACCCAATTTATAGTCGTTACTCACAATAAAAATACGATGAGCGTAGCTGATTATATTTATGGGGTAACAATGGAAGAGGCCGGTGTCTCAAAAGTTATTTCTATGCAGTTGGTTGAGGCCTAATGAATGAACAAGCTTTTAGATACATTCCCAAACATAAAAGGATCAACAAACCCTGAAGACCTTCTCTGTTACAGCTTCGACGCCTCAGGTATTTCCTGTTCTCCCTCAGCAATCTTTTGGCCAAATAGCACAGAGGATGTAGTGAAGATTATGAAATATGCTTATGAGAACGAGATACCAGTGGTTCCTCGAGGCGCTGGAACAGGAACAACAGGGGGGGCGGTTCCTTTAAAGAACGCAATAATATTAAGTTTCGAGAAGATGAAGAGGATTCTTGAGATAGACGAAGAAAATTTGAATGTATTATGCGAGCCAGGTTTAATTAATGGAAAACTCCAGCGTGAACTCGAGTGGAGAGGATTGTTTTATCCCCCAGACCCAGCGAGTATGAATTTTTGTACCATCGGAGGAAATGTTGCAGAAAATGCAGGTGGTCCCCGAGCGATCAAATATGGTGTTACAAGGGATTACGTGATGGAGATCGAAGCAGTTTTGCCTGATGGTGAGATTATAACCACAGGAGTAAAAACTGCTAAGGGAGTTGTTGGGTATGATCTCGCCAGGCTATTTGTAGGTTCTGAAGGAACATTAGCTATATTTACAAAAATAAGGTTAAAAATACTCCCTCTTCCTGAAGAAATTATAACTTTGCTTGCTATTTTTCAATCTTATGAATCGGCAGGAGATGCTGTTTCGAAGATCATATCTTCAAAAATAGTTCCTCGAACACTCGAGTTTATGGATCGGGAATCGATCTTGGCTGTCGAAAATTTTAAACCGGTTGGTCTTCCTAAAGATGTAGAGGCTATTCTTATAATAGAACTCGATGGCAATTCGGTCGCTATTAAAAATGACGCAGAAAAGATAGTTGAAATATGTGAAAATCTTGGTGCAGAAATAAAAATGGCTGAAGACGAATATGCAAGGAATAATTTGTGGGCATCAAGACGTGCAGTTTCTCCAGCACTTTATCATATTAAACCCACAAAAATTAGTGAAGATATAGTGGTACCAAGGAACAGGATTACCGAAATGCTTAAACAACTCAGAAATCTATCTGAAAGAAGTGGTATAAAGATAGTAAACTTTGGACACGCTGGTGACGGAAATATTCATGTAAATGTGATGGTTGATAAAAAGAACAGAGACGAATACGAAAAAGGACTAAAACTTGTCAAGGAGATTTTCGCTCATACCCTTGCTCTCGGTGGAACTATCTCCGGCGAGCACGGAATCGGTCTTACAAAAGCACCTTACATCGATATGGAACTTTCAAAAAAGGAAAGCGAGATCATGCAGGCAATTAAAAGTTTATTCGATCCAAAGAATATTCTCAATCCAGGCAAGATATTTAAAGCATAATTAACACCAAAGATGCAGACGTTACCCAAAAGAATCTTGTGTTATGTGTCCGCAAGAGTGTGTGCAAAATTATGTCTTTTCTTTAAAATTTTATTTAAATCCAGATATACAATTGAATAAAATAAAATTTGAGAAAGAAATTATCTCTTTAAACCGAATAATTCAGATATTACTCAAAAATTTATTTAACTCGCTAATCCATTTTGGGTTAAATAAAAAAACTGATTCAGGGGAGGGTATATGTTCGAAGAAATGCTTAAAATAGTTGATCTATGGGTTACTGTTGAAGGTAGACCCGTCCTAAAGGGTGTAAATTTTTCAATGAATTATGGGGAGATAGATATACTATTTGGTCCTAATGGTGCAGGCAAAACATCCTTTATGATGACACTTATGGGTTTTCCCAAGTATAAAGTAGAACAGGGAAGAATATATTTTAAAGGTCAGGATATAACCAATAAAGATATTTATGAAAGAGCAAGAATTGGTATAGGTGTTTCCTTTCAGAGACCTCCTACGGTAAAGGGTGTTACACTGCGGAAGATTATAGAAATAATTTCGGATAATGGTCTTAATGAAGAAAGTATTATTGAGAAGGTAGAAAAACTAAAACTCTCAGGTCATTTAGAAAGAGGACTAAATGATGGTTTCTCAGGTGGGGAAATGAAACGCTCAGAACTCCTCCAGTTGATGATTCAGAAGCCTGCTCTCGTATTGATTGATGAACCCGAATCAGGTGTTGACGTTGAAAATATAGCCCTCGTCGGTGAAGCAATAAATTCACTTTTGGGAAAGGATAGGGTAAAAGACCCAAAAAGGGGTGCAATAATAATAACCCATACAGGTTATATACTTGATTTTGTAAATGCTGATAAAGGCTATATCATAGTTGATGGAAATTTAGTTTGTGGGGGAAATCCAAGAGATATCCTTTCAGAAGTCAAGAAGCATGGATACAGGAGGTGTATAGAATGTCGCTAAGTACCGAATACATATCAGATATAATCCAGAGGGCTCAAACGGCTGTAGAAAAAAAAGCTGTTTTTGGCCCTGATATAGATTTATCCTATTACAAGGGATATATTGAAAGGGGTAAGATAGAAAGCCTTGATAGTTTATCTCAACAGCTAAAAGAAGCAGCTATTATGACAGGTATTGATATCACAGAAGAGGCACGAGCTGGCTCTTATTTACAGGTAGATCAATCTGTAGTATATGAAAGTATGAATAAGGCTTATGAAGGACAGCTCGAAATAATGAGTACCTCTGATGCTCTAAAAAAATATGATAGGATAGAAGACTACTTCTGGAAATTAATACCTGTAGAACAGGACAAATATACCGCCCAGGTTGCCTTGAATATGACACATGGGTATTTTATCAGGGTATTTAAGGATCAAAAACCTAAATATCCTGTGCAGTCATGTTTACTCGTTGCTGAAAATTATGTCAGCCAGAATGTCCACAATATAATAATAGTAGAGGAGGGTGCAGAACTCCACGTTATAACAGGTTGCACGTCATCAAAGAGTGATGCAGAAGGTATTCATCTGGGAATATCCGAATTTTTTGTAAAAAAAGGCGGTAAACTTTTTTTCACAATGATCCATAATTGGGCGGATAATTTCCACGTCAGGCCAAGAACAGCAGTTGTTGTAGAGGAAGATGGAGCCTTTGTAAGTAACTATGTTATGTTGAAGCAGGTAAAGTCAATCCAAGCATTCCCTGTTGCATATTTGAAGGGCAAGAACGCATCTGCTAAATTTAATACAGTTGTATATGGTTTGAAAGATTCCTACATTGATCTCGGGTCCAGAATAATCCTTGAAGGGGAGGATACTCGAGGTGAATCAATTGCAAGGACGATAGCTGCAGACGAAAGCACGATTTATTCGCGAGGGGATTTAGTGGCTAAGACAAAAGGATATTGCGTGGCGCATCTCGATTGTCGTGGAATTTTATTTTCTAATAAAGCAAAGATTTATGCTATACCTCAGCTTGTCTCAGATGGTTCTTTAAAGGCTGAGCTTTCACACGAGGCTTCTATAGGCCCTATTGCTGAAGAACAAGTTGAGTACCTGATGTCGAGGGGGATATCAAAAGAGGATGCAGTTTCTGTGATAACGTCAGGTTTTTTAAATTTAGATATACCGTTTCTTCCTGAATTTCTCGATAAAAATATAAAAGAAGTCATCAAGGCCACAGCAAAAGAGGCACTCTGATTGAATTTACTCATGGTCGCATGCTAACATATAAAACTTTTTAATTTTCATCTAATTAATCATGGCACAAATACTACCCTTTAGGGGTGTCCTATATAATGTTTCAAAAGTTTCGGTAGAGGATGTTTTCGCTCCTCCGTATGATATTATTACGCCTGAATTTCGGGAAGAATTATATAAAAGAAGTCCATATAATATTGTCAGAATAGATTTCGGTAAAGAAGATCCAAATGACAGCAAAACAGAAAACAAATATACGAGGGCAAGAAGATACCTTGATGAGTGGTTAAATGGCCAAATACTTGTAAAAAGCGAAAGACCATCATTCTATGTTTATGAAATGTCTTATAAAGTAAATGGACAACAGAAACGTCTTTTAGGTTTTCTCGGGTTAGTCAAGCTTGAAGAATTAGGTAAAGGTGGTATATATCCACACGAATGTACTTATTCTGTACCAAAACAGGATAGATTAAATCTTTTAAGGTCATGTGAAGCTAACATAAGTCCTATTTTTTCTCTTTACAAAAGTTATGAAAAAGGGGTTCACTCTATTCTCTCAAACGTTTCTGCTACTAAAATCCCGTACATAAGTGTAAAGGATGAAGCAGGAGCGGTTCACAAGATATGGTCTGTTGACGAAAAAGAAAAGATAGAACTAATACAAAAAGAACTCAAGGATAAAGCCATTTTCATTGCAGATGGACATCATAGATATGAGACTGCCTTTGAATTTCATAAAGAGTTGCATAAAAATACAAATTATGGTAAAGATGAGCAACCCTTTGACTATGTAATGATGTTTCTTGTTAATATGAGGGATGAAGGTATAACCATTTTGCCAACTCACAGACTTGTAAGGAAAATACCTGACAATATTAATGCGATTTTTTCTCGGTATTTTCATGTCGAATCCATAGATGATTTTGATATAAGGAAGAAACTTTCAAATAAAAGGGGGGTATTTGGCTTTTTCAAAAACAATGATGAAAAATGGTATATTCTTAAATACAAAGGAGGAGACTTATCCGAAATCAGTCCAGAACTTAGAGATATTGATGTTTTTATATTGCATGAATTGATATTCAAAAATATGTTTAAAGATTCTGAAATCTCGTACGAAATGGATATTCAAATAGCATTGAACAAGGTTAGAAGTGGAGAATTCGGAGCAGTTTTTTTCTTAAACCCGACGAAAGTTGAAGATGTAGAAAAAGCCGCTCTATCATCAACAAGGATGCCACCAAAGTCAACATATTTTTATCCAAAGCTTTTGACTGGTTTGGTAATTTATAAATGGTAAAGTAAGAAGGAGGTTTTTATGTCAATACGTGTTGCGATAAACGGCTTTGGCAGGATTGGTCGAAATTTTTTAAGGTCCAGCATAGGGAAAAATGAATTTGAGATTGTAGCAATCAATGATCTGACAGACGCTAAAACCCTTGCTCATTTACTCAAATATGATTCTGTTCACGGCATTCTCACTGAAGATGTAAAAACAGGGAATGGAAGTATTATAGTTAATGATAAGGAAATAAAGGTATTTGCTATTACTGAACCTGAAAAACTTCCGTGGAATGATCTGAACATAGATATTGTGGTTGAGTCTACGGGAAGGTTCGCTGACAGGGCTTCTTCCTCTAAACATATAGATGCGGGTGCAAAATGGGTTATTATATCAGCCCCTGCTAAAGACCCAGATGTAACAGTGTGTATGGGTGTGAATGAGGAGGTATTAGATCCTACAAAACATAAAATTATATCAAATGCCTCTTGTACGACTAACTGTCTGGCACCTGTTGCAAAGGTTTTGAATAATGAATTCAAAATAATCAAAGGACTAATGACAACCGTTCATGCCTATACTAACGATCAGAGGATTCTTGACCTGCCGCATAAAGATCTTAGGAGGGCAAGGGCTGCTGCCTTAAACATGATCCCTACTACCACAGGCGCAGCTAAAGCGGTTGGTCTTGTTCTTCCTGAATTGAAAGGAAAATTGAATGGCATGGCAATTAGGGTTCCCACGCCAAATGTTTCTGTTGTTGATCTCATTGTTGAGTTATCAAAAGAGGTAACCGCAGAAGAAATAAATTCGTCTCTGAAAAATGCATCCGAAAGTTATATGAAAGGGATTCTTCAATACTCTGAAGAACCTCTCGTTTCGAGTGACCTTAATGGTAACGAGCATTCATCCATCGTTGATGGTACATCTACAATGGTAATAGGCGGAACGTTGGCCAAAGTACTTGCTTGGTATGACAATGAGTGGGGATATAGCTGTCGGCTGAGAGACCTAATAATTTATATTAGCAAGAGGATTTAAAAATGAAGAAAAGAAACGATTTAGAGCCTATTCCTAATATGGATGTATTCAACAAACTTACAATAGAAGATATTGATATAAAAGGGAAAAGAGTCTTTATAAGGGCAGATTTTAATGTTCCTCTTGACGAAAATATGCAGATAACAGATGACAGAAGAATACGGGCTACACTTCCTACCATAAATTATGCGATAGACGAAGGTGCAAAGGTGATATTATCATCGCATCTTGGCAGACCAAAGGGTAAGGTTGATCCAAGGTATAGCCTTGCACCTGTTGCAAAAAGACTTCAGCGGCTTCTTAATAAAGAGGTCTTTTTTGCACCTGACTGCATAGGTCCACAGGTTGAAAAACTTGTTTCAAAGATGAAACAGAGTGACGTAGTTCTTCTCGAAAATCTCAGATTTCATGAGGGTGAAGAAAAGAACGATGAAGAGTTTTCGAAAGCTTTGGCTAAACTTGCAGATATATATGTAAATGATGCCTTCGGGGCTGCACATCGAGCACATGCATCAATTGTTGGGATTCCAAAATTTCTTCCAGCAGTGGCGGGGTTTCTTTTGAAAAAGGAAGTAGAATACCTAAAAGGTGCAGTAAATAATCCTGTAAAGCCTTTTGTTGCAATACTTGGTGGAGCAAAGGTGTCGGGTAAAATAGGCGTGCTCGAAAACCTTGTTGGTAAAGTTGACAAGGTGATAGTTGGTGGCGGTATGGCTTATACCTTTATAAAATCTATGGGATATGAGGTAGGCGATTCTTTAGTCGAAAATGAAATGCTCGAGACAGCAGATAGAATAAGAAGAAAACTTAAAGAAAGCGGAATAAAATTCTATCTTCCAGTAGACTGTGTAATTGCTCAGACCATAGCACCAGGGGCGGTCATAAAGATCGTACCTATTATTGAGATTCCGAAAGGGTGGAAGGCCCTTGATATTGGACCTGCCTCTGTTAAACTTTTTGCAGAGGCAATTCAGGATGCAAAGACTATTTTATGGAATGGTCCAATGGGTGTGTTTGAGGTCGATGCCTTTTCAAGAGGAACTTTTGAAATCGCACATTCTATAGCAGATGCTTATGCGATGACGATTGTTGGGGGAGGCGATACCGACCACGCTGTCCATAGAGCAGGTCTCAGCGATGTAATGTCCTTCATATCAACCGGCGGTGGCGCAACTTTACAACTGCTTGAAGGGAAAGAACTTCCTGGCATAGCCGCTCTCGCTGAACGAAAAGATTAATAAGTAGCTTTATCTAAACTTCACTCTTTACCCAGATACTTTTTCGAAAAACTTCGTATTAGTGATACAAGAAACCTTATGTGGTAGTTTTTCGTTCTCATGAGAGAGAATGCCCCTTTTCATTTCCACAATAGATGGATTCTTGCATTCAAAATATTTTACCAAATAAGATGCTGCTACTTCAGGTTTTATAATGTCACCGCATGTGAATATATCTACCGCTGCATAGCCATACTCGGGCCATGTATGAATAGTAAGATGCGATTCTGCTATAACGATAACGCCACTTACTCCGAAAGGATTAAATTCATGGAAGGAAACATCCACTATGGTTGCCCTTGCCTCTTTAGCTGCAGAAACCATAGCATTTCTGACTTTCTTAACGCTTTTGAGAATTTCAGGATTACAATCCTTCAATTCAACTAATAAATGGGTACCTAAAGCATACAATTCTCTACCCCCCTTCAAAACTTCAAGATTTATTCATTCATTTAAGATAAACAAAATACATTAAAAACTAAACACTTGTCAAGAAAAAAATTTTCAGTCAAAATATTGCTATTTCTCTCCCTAATGATATGGGGCAGACGAAATTAAAATATTCACGAGGAGTAAGTTAATATGAAACTTTTAAAAAGATTTTTAAAAATTAAGGAAGCAGTTTTTTTTATTTTTCTGGTCACTTCTTTTGTTTCCTTTAAACCTGATTTTTCGAGTGCTGAAAGGCTGACGCTATCTGATGGTTTAAAGATTGCTACTGAAAACAACAGGGTCATGAAAATAATAGAATATGAGGAGTCGATCTCAGAGGCCGAGGCACTTCTTGCAAAATCGAGGTTACTTCCTCAAGTCAATGTCTTACTGAATCATACTTCTCTTGCATACCAGCCTGCTGCGGTTTTTGGCCCACAGACGGTAAATATGTCCGAAAAAGACTTTTTGTCTTACGGATTAACCATAGAGCAAATTTTATACGATTTTGAAGGAAACTCTTCAAGATACAAAGCAACTACGGCAATGCTTAAGACAAAAAAACTTGAAACAAAAAGAATAAAAAATCAGGTTGCTCTTGAATTTTTATTTCTCTATTTTGATTTACTTGAAGCAGAAAAGATGGTGTTGGTAGCCGAGAAAGAACTTGAGCGGCTTGATTTGCATCACCGAGATGCCCTGAACCTTTATAAAGAAGGTATTATAACAAAAAATGATCTCCTGCAGGCCGAGGTTCAAATATCTGATGCCCAGCAGAGACTTTTATCCGCAAAAAATAATGTCTCCCTTATAGTTGCAAGACTAAACACTATACTTACAAAACCCTTAACTACAGAAATAGAAGCTGTGGAAGTAGATAAAGGTTTCTACGATATGCTTACCGCCGATCTCGAAGAAGCATGGGAATTTGCCGAGCAACATAGACCGGAAATTGCTATCATTGACGAAACCCTTAAGTATCTTGAGTTTGAGAAGAAATCAAGGCAAGCTGAGTATTTCCCGATCTTATTTATAAAGGGTGGTTACGAATTTACTGAAAATCGCTATCAGGTGCACGAAGGAAACTGGTCTTTTGTGCTTGGTATGAATATAAACCTTTTCAGGGGTGGAGGTACCAGGGCAGAATTAAAAAAGATAGAGGCTCAAAAATTGCAGATGATCGAACATCGAAAAAAGATATTAGATGATATAAAGCTCGAAGTAAAAAAATATCTACTCGATAAAAAAAATGCAGAAGAACGTGTTAAAGTTACCAGAGATGCAATACAACAGGCAGAGGAGAACCTGAGGATAAACCGTCTAAAATATGAAGAAGGGGTGGGGACGGCAACCGAGGTTATTGACGCCGTAACTTTGCTAACAAGAGCGGAGACTAATTACTACAAAGCACTTTATGATCTACGGAGAGCTGAAGGTGCTTTTCTTTATGCAATGGGGAAAAACCTTTTGGAGGTATATTATTGATGGAAGAGCAAAAAGTGAATAACAGTAAAAAGAAAACTTTGGCAATAATAATCTTCTCTATTATCGCATTGACAGGCATTATTGCTGCACTTGTTTATATCAAGTATAAAAAAACACATATAAAAACTGATGACGCATTTATTGAAGGAAGCATACATACTATTTCGTTCAGGATAGCTGGCACTGTCAAAGAAGTTTATGTAAAAGATAATCAGTTTGTTAAAAAGGGTGATATCCTTGCTGAAATTGAACCAACGGATTACGAAGTAAAGGTAAAAGAAGCAAGAGCGATTTATGATGCTGAAAGGGCAAAGTTTGAAGAAATGCGTAGGAATTTGGATATAGCAAAAAAACAACTCTATGAGCTTCAACATGCTGTTGAAGTAGCGAAGGCAGAAGTCGAAATAGAGAGGGCAAACCTTGAACAAATAGAAAGAGATATCCGAAGGGCAGAAAATCTATTTAAAAAAGAAGTTATATCCAAGGAAAGATATGAAAAAACAAAAACAGGTTATAATGTAGGCTTGGCGAGAGTTAAAGCCGAAGAAGAACGCTTAAAACAAGCCAAGGTATCTTTAGAAAAGCAAAAAGCGATTATAAATCAAATACAAGTTGCCCTTAAATCTCAAGAGGCCATGGTTAATGCGAAAGAGTCTGCACTGAAACAAGCAAAATTGAACGAAAGTTATACAAAAATATATGCGCCTTCCGATGGATACGTCACAAAAAAATCTATAGAGATAGGGAATCAGGTTGAAATAGGCCAACCAATAATGGCAATTGTTCCGCTCGATGATATATGGGTAGTAGCTAATTATAAAGAAACCCAGCTTGAGAATGTCAGACCCGGGCAAAGGGTAAAAATAAAGGTCGATTCTTATCCAGGCAAGATATTTTGGGGAAAGGTCGAAAGTATAATGGCAGGAACAGGTGCCGTCTTTTCTCTATTTCCACCTGAAAACGCTACAGGCAACTATGTAAAGGTGGTACAACGTATACCTGTAAAAATAATCTTCGATAAAGATACTGATTCTGAACATGTATTAAGAATAGGTATGTCAGTAGTTCCAACGATTCTTATTGACAGCCGATAAGTTTTTGAATTAACTCAAAGATTGCATATTTTAAATTAACTTGATTTTGAAACTCAGGGATTTATAAATGAACAAGTGGCTTGTTGCTATTACTGTTATGCTTCCAACTCTTATAGAGATAATAGATACATCTGTTGTCAATGTATCTCTTGATCATATTCGTGGTAGTCTTTCAGCAGGAATAGACGAGTCTACATGGACAATAACTTCTTATCTTGTATCCAATGCGATAATTATCCCGATGACGGGTTGGTTAAGTAGACTGATTGGAAGAAAAAGGTATCTCATCTTTTCGATATCTTTATTTACACTAAGCTCTTTTTTATGCGGCGCTGCGTGGAGTTTGAGGAGCTTGATAATCTTTAGGATTTTACAAGGAATAGGGGGAGGGGCGCTCCAGCCAATTTCACAGTCTATTTTACTTGAGACATTTCCCAGACACCAGCACGGAATGGCAATGGCTATATTTGGCATCGGAATTATGTTCGGTCCTATAATAGGGCCCCTTATGGGCGGGTGGATAACAGATAACTGGTCATGGCACTGGATTTTCTTTATCAATATCCCCATTGGTGTAGTCTCTATCCTTATGACTTTATTTTTTATAACAGATCCTCCTTACATGAAAGGGATGAAGATGAGAATAGATTACTGGGGTCTTGTATTTCTCGCAATTGGACTTGGATGTCTTCAAATAGTACTTGATAAAGGTCAAATGGAAGACTGGTTTTCTTCAAGTTTCATCACATGGCTCAGTATAATTTCAGCGATATCACTGACACTTTTTGTTATCGTTGAGCTTTTTGCTGAACATCCAATAGTGAATCTCAAAGCATTTAAAAATATTTCTTTCAGCACAGGTAATATCATTATGTTCTTTGCATTTTTTAATCTGTTTGGTAGCATCGTGCTTCTGCCAATATACCTTCAAACCCTTATGGGTTATACAGCAACCTTAGCAGGATTGGTTCTCGGTCCTGGTGGTATTGCAACATTGATAGCAATGCCTTTGGCTGGCAGACTTGTGACAAAGGTAAATCCCAAGGGTGTACTTATTTTTGGAATTAGTGTAGCTGCTTATTCTACTTACCTGATGTCAAAATTCAATCTTTTTGCAGATTTTAATACAATTATCTGGCCACGTGTTGTTTTAGGCATAGGTATGGGCTTTCTCTTTATTCCACTCACCACCCTCACTATGGCAAGCATAAGAAAAGAAGACATGGGTAACGCTACCGCAATTTATAACCTGCTAAGAAATCTTGGAGGTAGCTTTGGTGTTGCTTTTGTAACGACTATACTTTCGAGGCGCGCCCAATTTCATCAATCCCATCTTGTAGAAAACCTAACTCCTTATGATATAAATTATCAGCTCGTAACAAAGAATGCCGCTGATATAATTCAGTATAAGGGTTATGTTTCCTCGATGGCAGATGAAAGCGGACTTCACGTAATATACTCAGAATTGTTGCGACAAGCATCAATGATGTCCTTTAATGACGCATTTCATTTACTAAGCATATTTATGGTATGTATTCTTCCTCTTGTTGTAATAATGAAAAGAGAAAAGGGGCATTCACATAAAAGAACATTAACCCCTAAATAGGGACTTCTTAAGAAGTTTGTGTCTCAGAGTAGAATTTCATATTAAAAAGCTGTAAAAGGTCATATGCTTTTGCCCTGAGTAGAGGGACAGGATTTTTTTCATTTTCTCTGTTTCAGTCTGTCAATTTGGAGCATGAGGTTAATTTCAAGGAGCCTGACAGACTGAAAATAACCACCAAGCTTCATCCTGATTTGTTCTATTCTGCCCTGAAGATTTTCTACTGCGTTTGTCGTAACATATATTTTCGTACGTCTTCAGACAGCATGAAATCATAATCTTCATTGAGAAATCCTATTTTATATCACGATGAATTATGTTTAAGTCAACGGGATGTTTTCTAATATTTTTGTAAAGTTTTACAGCGATAGCAGGTGAACGATGATTCCCTCCTGTACAACCTATCGCTATGTTTAAATAGGCTCTGCCTTCTTTTATATAAAGAGGTATGAGAAAATCTATAAGATCAGACAATTTCTTGAAAAATTTTTTTGAAGTAGAGTATTTAAATACGTAGTCTGAAACTTTTTTATGCAGTCCTGTCAATGGCTTTAATTCTGTAACGAAGTTTGGATTCGGTAGAAACCTTGCGTCGAAAAGTAGATCGATGTTTTGTGGGACTCCGAATTTAAACCCAAACGAAATAATTGTTACAGTAAGAGATTTTTTTCCTATTTTTATCTGGTAAAGGGATTTGATAAGTTCTCTGAGTTGATGGGGTGTATAAGAGGACGTATCGATAATCTTGTCAGCCGCATCTTTCAAAATCGAAAGGTGTTTTTTTTCAATTTTTATTGCCTCTTCAATATTCCCACCAAGTGGATGAGGTCTTCTGGTTTCTCTAAATCTTCTTATAAGGACGTCATTTTCTGCTTCAAGAAAGATTACTTCCAGACTATACTTAGCTCGTAGATTTTTCAGAACAGTATTAATCCCAGATAAAAATCCCTTTTCTCTTATGTCAATACCAATTCCGATTTTTTTTATTTCCGTATTTTTGGTTACTATTGAAATAAATGAATCAATAAGATCAATGGGCAGATTATCCACACAGAAGAAGTTAGAATCTTCAAGTGCTCTCAAAGCAACAGTTTTACCCGAACCTGAAAGGCCTGAAATTATAACAATTAGGGATAAGGCTGACTTTTTATTTTTCACATGATTTAATATAAATTTATCTTACAGGTTCGATGAGTCCGAAATTGCCGTCTTTTCTTCTATATATAACATTTATATCACCACTATTGTCATTTGTGAAAATAAAAAAATCTTTATCAAGTAACTCCATCTGCATTACTGCCTCGTCAGGACTCATGGGTTTTAATTCAAAGCGTTTATTTTTTATGATTCTTCCAACCTCTCCCAATGACTTTGATTCGCTGGGTATTGCAGAGCTTTTGTTCTCAGATTTCCGGTGTGAAACAAGTTTTTCTTTATATTTTTTTATCTGTCTTTCAAGTTTATCGACGACCTCGTCTATTGATGCATATACATCTCCTGTTATCCCTTCTGCCTGTATTAAGACACCGTTAACCTTTAATAAAACCTCTACTTTGTGTCTATATTTTTCTATATTAATAGTAACTATAGCTTCTGTTATATTTGAAAGATAACGTTTGATCTTTTTAATCTTTTTTTCTACATAACTCTTAAGTGCTGGCGTAACCTCGATCTGTCTGCCTGTTACAATTATATTCATAAAACAGTCCTCCTTTTAATTGTTCAACTTTTTTCTTTGACTTTGTGAAGGGATTTTCAATTTTTCCCTATATTTTGCAACTGTTCTCCTAGCAATAGTAATTCCCTCTTTCTTCAATTTATCTGCTATAAGCTGGTCGCTTAGTGGTTTTTGGGGGTCTTCTTCCGAGATAATCTTTTTAATAAGATTCTTTACAGATGTAGATGAAACATTACCTACGTTACCGTTGAGAGCACTGCTGAAAAGGAACCTGAAACTGAAAATGCCATGAGAACATGAAAGGTATTTATTAGATGTAACCCTGCTTACAGTGCTTTCGTGTAGGTTTAACGCTGATGCCACTTCTCTAAGGGTGAGAGGTTTGAGGTATTCAACGCCTTTATCGAAAAATTCTCTTTGTATATCTAATAGTGTCTCAGTTACCCTGTATATAGTTCTATTCCGCTGGTCTAGACTCTTTAAAAGGCTAACAGCAGAACGCAGCTTCTCAATAAAGAATTTTTTGTCTTCCTTTGAGAAGAAGTTGTTTTGTTTAAGTAATCTTTTATATGAATTGCAAATTCTTAATCTTGGCACGCCTTCATCATTTAAAATGATTTGATAACCATCTGCTATCTTTATTACATAAACATCTGGAACTATATAGTTTCTATTAATTTTGGAGAAAATCGAACCGGGTTTGGGATCAAGCTTTTCGATAATTTTAACAGCCGTCATCACATCATCTATTGATATATTGTAATACGCAGCAATTTGGGAATATTTCTTTTTCCCCAGTTCTTCCAGATTGTTTTTAATTATTTTCTCAACAATTGTGCCCTCAAGGTTTAAAGCATTGATCTGTAAAAGGAGGCATTCTTTAAGATCCTTTGCGCCTATACCCGGCGGATCAAAGCCTTGCACCAGCTTTAAAGCCTCCTCTACTATAGCGGTTTGAACTTTTGCTATTTTACCTATTTCTTCTAAGGAAGCAGTGAGATAACCATTTTCATCTATATTGCCTATGATTATTTCTCCAACCTGTTTTATTAACGCAGGGGCACCCGAAAGCCTTAGTTGCCATAAAAGATGATCATAAAGGTCAGGTTCTTTTGAAAGAGACTGTTCAAATGAAGGATACTCCACTAATCCAGGGTTAAAATATCCTAAATCTCTTCCGTCCGATCCTCTTTCTTCAAAGTAATCATCTATTGTAAAAGTCATCAGTTTTTCGAGGGACGCCTCAGTGTCTTCGTTTATCTCCTGAATCTCCAAAGCTTCTTTTTCTTCAGTATTTAATTCATCTACTAATATTTCATCGAACGATTCTTCGAGGAGAGGATTTTCCAGGAGTTCCTGATTGAGAAATTGGGATAGCTCAAGGTGAGGAAGCTGAAGAAGCTTTATGGCCTGCTGAAGTTGGGGCGTTAAAATTAACTTCTGGGACAATCTTAGTTCTAATCTACTCTCGATTGGCATTACAGTGAAAACTCCTCACCAAGAAAGATTTCTTTAACCTTTGTATTTGCAATAATTTTATCGGGGTTGCCTTCTTCGAGTATTTCGCCATTATTAATAATATATGTTCTATCTGTAATAGATAAAGTCTCTCTCACGTTGTGGTCGGTGATAACTATACCTATGCCTTTATTATTTTTAAGATAATTAATCATTTTTTTAAGCTCTATAATCGCGATTGGATCTATTCCCGCAAAGGGCTCATCAAACAATATAAATATAGGATTTATAGCAATTGCCCTTGCTATCTCCGTTTTTCTTCTCTCACCTCCAGATAGCTTATAACCTTCTTTGTTGGCAAGTTCAAGGAGGTTAAATTCTTTTAGTAATCGATTTGTCTCGGTATCAATTTCATCTTGTTTGAGACCTTTTATTTCGAGTACAGCCTTTATATTATCCTCAACCGTTAACTTCCTGAATATTGAAGGCTCTTGAGGCAGGTAGCTTATCCCTAATTTCGATCTACGGTACATAGGATATTCCGTTATATCGCTATTATCCAGAAATATTTTCCCTCGATCAGGTTTTATAAGCCCCACCATTATATAGAAAGTAGTGGTTTTTCCTGCTCCGTTAGGGCCTAATAGGCCTACAATTTCTCCTGAGTTTACATATAAACTTATATCCTTTACAACCTCCTTTTCACCGTAATGTTTAGAAAGACCTTTTATTTCGAGTAGATGCATTAATTTTCCTCGCCTTTTGTAATGAAAACCTTACTATCTTCAACAACAAAACGGTCTTCATTCATAAAATAAGTCATTTTTTTGCCCGTAACAACGTTCTCTTTTCTAACAGCCCTTGGCTCTCCAGTAAAAATAACTTTTTCTTCATCTGCAAAATATGTTGCTTCTTTTGAAGTAATGATTCTATCTTCTTTAATCAATTTAACCGAACCATAAGCATTGATCTGTTTTATGTTTCCCGAGTCTCTATAGTATTGTACCACCATTCTGTCAGCATAAATAGTCAGATCTTTTGTTCTGGCTATAACCGTTCCTTCAAAAATAGCTGTATTTGAACTATTTTCTGCTGTTAGACTTTCAGACGTTATAACTATCGGGCCTTTTATTTTATCTTTTGTTACAGATAAAACATTTACAGGTAGCAAAAAAATAATAAGCAAAAAAAATAAATAGGTAGGTTTATTTATTGAATGTTGCCTTAACATCATTCAGTATATTAACCTTTTCTCTACCATCGGTTTTCATGCCTATGCCCTCTATGCTGAAGCTTTTTGTTTCAAGTATTACCCTGCCTTCTGTCTTGATAGTTCCCGATGAGATTTCATAATCAATAGAATCAGCTGTTATCTTATAATCTTTTGATTCGGCCTTCACGACACCATTTGTAGAAAAGTTTTGTTCTGAAAAGTTATATACCCCTTTATCTGCAAAGAGAATGACCTGATTTTTAGGTAAAGATAACCTGATATCTTCAAGTTCGGCCTTATTGTTATCCTCAACAAATTCTGCTTTTTTCGCCGTAAGGATCCATGAGGGCATTCCGTTTTCTTTATGTATAATTCTAATATCTTCAAGAAAAGATTTGCCTTTTATAATGAAATTTTTGTCATCTTCTTTAGGTATCTTTAACATCACAAAAAAGCTGAGTAAAAGTACGATACTGAAGCTTATTAACCAAATTTTCTTCATTCAAAATTTTATCACACAGGGAAAAGTATGTAAACTTAAAAACTTAAGCGTAAAGACGGTAAGCATAACGTCTCCAATAAATCCAATAAAAGAAAGATGGATTCTTAAAACTTATTCGTCACGAAAAGATGATGCGTGCCTTTTCTGAATATATTCTTGCGTAATTACTAATTAAGTTGTTAGTATAAATACTTAAATATCTGGATAAATGGGGAGAGGTGGCCGAGTTGGTCGAAGGCAGCCGCCTGCTAAGCGGTTGTGGGGGTAAAACCTCACCCAGGGTTCGAATCCCTGCCTCTCCGCCAGCGAGGGGTCTAATAACTAAAGATTTAGAGATGTCAAAGGTTTCATGGAAAATAGAAAGGAATAAAAGGACAATCTTAGAAACTTTTGACAATACGCAAAAATGTAGGGAGGAAATATATGGAAAAAAGGATTATAGCGATAGCTTTATCATGTATTTTAATCTTTTTTATCATTGCCTGCAAGGGAAAACAAGAAAAGACACCTGTAAGTGAGCCATCTGAACCGGTTATGCAGGGGCCTGTACAGACTGGTCCTATCCCTTCGGAGCCATTGTCTCCCAATCGGTCGATTCAGGGGCAGATGCCTTCAGATGGTCAGCAAATTGAGATGGCTCGACCGATGATGCCTAAAGGTAAAACACGGGTGGTTGTTCCTGCGATGGTGAAAAAAAGCTGGAGCGGGGCCAGAATAATTGTTGAGGACAAGATTGCGAAAACTAAACAGGAATATACTGTGAAACTGAATAGTGACTTTAAGATTCCAAATACTAACTTAAGAATTCATGTAGGAGATTTTTTACCTGATTTCAGAATGGATGGATTAAATTTAACGTCTGCATCTAACAATCCCAACAATCCTGCCCTTGCTATAAGGGTTTATGAGGGTGAAAAGCAGATATTCCCTGCACCAGGTAAAAATTGGGGATGGTTATTTGGTAAGGTGCCTTCTATTCATCCATTTGAGCATAAAAAATATGGCATTTTTCTTAAAGAAGGTATAAGGAAAGGTTAAAGCGCCCATAGCTCAGCTGGATAGAGCGTCGGACTACGAATCCGCAGGTCGGGGGTTCGAATCCTCCTGGGCGCGCCATCTTTATTTATTTCCTGTCTATGAATTTAGTATTGAACCTGAATAAACCTGAAAATATTACTTCTCAACAAGCCGTTATAATGGTAAAAAAGATTTTTTCTTCAAAAAAGGCGGGGCACGCTGGCACTCTTGATCCCATAGCAACAGGTGTACTTCTTGTCTGTCTGAATGAAGCAACAAAGATTACAGGATTTTTATCCGAACTTGATAAAGAGTATGTAACATGCGTGAAACTGGGTGAAAGAACCGACACATTTGATTCAACGGGAAAGATTATTGAGAAAAAGCAAATAGATAACATAAGATTAGTAGATATTGAAAAAGTATTAGAGAAATTTATTGGAGAAATTAAACAAATACCACCAATGTATTCTGCAATCAAGCTTAAAGGAGTTCCTTTATATAAATTGGCGAGAAGAGGAGAATTTATCCAGAGGAAAGAAAGGGTTGTGCAGATATACAATATTGAGATTCTTGATTTTGAAGTCCCTTTTGTTTATATCCGCGTTAGATGTTCAAAAGGCACCTATATTAGAAGTTTATGCGATGATATTGGAAATGCTCTTGGGTTAGGTGCGCATATGTTTTCATTACAACGAACAAGAATAGGCAAATTCAGAATTGAGGATTCTGCAGGTCTCGAAGAGATCACAATTAAAAGGGAGGCTCTTCATTCGATGGATTCGGCCTTATCACATTTACATGAAATAAAGCTTCCTCAAGATTTCATTTCAAAACTTAAACAAGGTAGACCTATTACCTTCCCCGAAAAGGAGTTTATAAGTCAATACGTCAGACTTAAGAGCACAGATGATATTCTATTCGGTATCGGGAAGGTGCGGAAGGGATACCTAAAAGTCGAGCGACTTTTTAACACGGAAAATTTGTCTTCATCTCCATTTGGTATCATAATATAATCATATAATTAATAAATTTATTTAAATAAACAAAATATTATAAAATTATGCAGATGATAAGATTCTTCGGTTATTCCTTTCTTTTGTGATTTCGATCACAAACTTAAACTAATTTCTCAGGGTTTGTGACGAATCTTATTATATATATTAAAAAATACTTGACAAGAGCCTTTTTTTTTGGTATTCATAAGCTATGCTTTTAGGTAAAAAGAGTTGTATTGGTTTGGATATTGGTTCAAGTTTTCTGAAAGCCGTTCAACTTAAAGACATAAAAGGCGGATATGAACTCGAACTATTTGATATATTACCTCTTCCTCCTGAACTAATAGTAGATGGTGCTATTATTGATTCTCTTCGACTCATAGATTCACTCAAAGAATTAGTGAGAAAGGCTAAAATCAAAACTAAAGACGTTGTCATAAGCATAGCAGGTCATTCTTCAGTAATAATCAAGAGGGTATCACTTCCAGATATGTCCGAGGAAGAGCTTTCAGAATCTATAAAATTTGAAGCGGAGCAGTATATTCCTTTTGATATCGAAGATGTAAACCTTGATTTTCAAATACTCGGCCCTAGAGAAGAACCAGGCCAGATGGATGTTATCCTCGTTGCTGTGAAGAAGGATATAATTAATGAGTATATTTCTGTGGTTAATGAAGCAGGACTGAATTGCATAATCGTTGATGTAAATTCGTTCGCTTTAGAAAATATTTACGAAGTTAATTACGAAATTGAGCCTGCTAAAAATATTGCCCTTGTTAATGTAGGAGCAAGCACAATAAATATGAATATCCTGCGCGGAGGCATTTCTGTTTTTACAAGAGATAGTGCTATTGGTAGTAATTTGCATACAGAAGTGCTCCAGAGAGAATTTAACCTTACATATGAAGTCGCTGAACGGCTTAAGAGAGGCGAACCTGTTGAGAATGTTTCTCCTGAAGATGCCATGTCCGTAATGGATTTAGCATCTGAGGAGATAATAGCGGAGGTAAATCGTTCATTCGAATTCTTCCATGAAGAGATTAATGAGGTTATTCTCAGTGGTGGATGTGCCCTTATAAAAAACTTTCCTAAACTTTTTGCTGAAAAGATTGGTGTCGAAACCAAGCTCATACAGCCCTTTAAAAATATAAAAATTCCAAAAAAATTTGATAGTGCTTATTTAGAGGAAATCGCTCCTTTACTTGCTGTAGCTACAGGATTAGCACTAAGGAGGCATGGTGACAGATGATAAAGGTAAATCTTTTACCAGTTAAGCGGAAAAAGAAAGCTAAGCCACTTCCTCCTTATTTACTTTTAATGGTTGTGGTTACTGTTTTTGTAGGACTTATTATGGCCTATCTTATATTCTTTTTTAATTCTCGACTATCTGAAAGGAAGGCTCAATTTGAATTAAACAAGAAGAAGATCGCTGAACTAAAAGAGAAGATAAAAGAGGTAGAGGATTTCGAGAAACGTAACAAAGCCTTCAAAGAGAGGAACGAGATAATCGAAAAACTAAGCAAGAATAAAAGTGTCCCTGTTAAACTTCTTGATGAAATAAGTGCTAAATTGCCTAATGGTATATGGCTGCAGGACCTTTCTGTTTCAGGCTTAGAAAAGGTTGACGTTACTGGTTACGGATTTACAAATACTGACATAGTTACTTTTGTTGATAATATTAAAAATTCATCTATGTTTACAGAGGCTTATTTGCTTGAATCGAAGAGTGAAGAAAAAGATAAAATACCTCTTTATATGTTTAAACTGACTTTTAAAATAAAAGTTTAGAATGGCTCTTAACATTAAGATAGATTTTAAGAATTTGCCTTCTTATGCAAAGGTAATAATCTCTATTTTACCGGCAATATTAGTTGCAATTATTATTACCCTTATATTTATTCTTCCCAAGAATAAAGAAATAAAAGAACTCGAAAAGCAGATTTCGGTCCAGGAGAACGAGATTGCAAAAAATCAGGCAAAAGCGGCCAGACTTTCAGAGTTGTTGGTTGAAAATGAGAGATTAAAACAGAGACTTGAAGAATTAAAGCAACAATTACCCGAAGAAAAGGAAGTTTCAGGCTTATTGAAACAAGTTTCTGATTTATGCATAAATTCGGGACTCAGGGTTTCGCTCTGGAAACCTGAAGAGCGAAAGAAACATCAAAGTGGAATAGTTTATGAAATTCCAGTAAAAGTTGAGCTTTCAGGAAGTTATCATAGTCTTGGATATTTTTTCAGCAGTCTGACAAAACTTAATCGTATAGTTAATATTTCTAATATAAAACTTGGTGATCCAAAGCCCGAACGGGATGGTGCAATTCTCAAAATATCATTTATAGCTACAACATTTTCATCAGTTCCCGAGGAGGAAATAGAAAAAGGAAAATGAGAAAAATAGTAAGCATTCTGGTCTGTACGTTATTATTCGTATGTCCGCTTTTAAGTTGTAAAAAGAAGCAGCCTCGCATGGAGAAACCAAAAGCCGAGAAGATTGTAAAGACTGCTGAAGAAAAGAAGGGGGTTGAAGAAATAAAAGCGACTTCAACGGAAGAATACAATTATGAGGCAAAGGGTAGGAGAGACCCTTTTCTATCTCTTGTAGCAATGACAAAACAGAAGCCAGTAAAGAAAAAAGGTGCAAGTCCTTATGAAAGCTATGATATAGAAGAGATTAAGTTATTAGCGATAGCATGGGATGAGAATAAATACTACGCTCTTATAATGTTACCTAACGGCAAAGCATACACTATTACAGAAGGTATGACATTAGGTCTTGAAGGGGGAAAAGTTACCAAGATAGATAAAGATAGTGTTGTTGTTAGGGAATATATAAAAGATTATAAGGGTGATTTAAAGCCAAGAGATTCAATTTTGAAACTCCATAAGGGGGAAGAAGAATGAAACAAAAAATAGAATACAAAGAGCAAAGCAAAAGAAGGATTGGACGGAGAGCTATGATCAAAGAGCAAAGAGTAAAAGGTAAAGATTCTTTGCCCCATGCTCAATCCTACCTCTTTATTGTATGCTTTCTGCTCTTTGCTTTTTTTGGATGTGCAACGACAAACACTGGCAATACGGAAACTTTAATAGAACAGAATCCTACAGTGATAACGGGTATTAATATTCATGATAACGCTGTTACAGTAACAGCCAATAAACCATTCATCTATACAATTTATAAACCCGGCGATCCCTATAAAGTGGTTATTGATATGCCCGATGTTACAATTGGTGATTATAATAAAAGGATTGTCTCAGACAGGGCAGGTATAACAGAGATAATTCCCTCTCAGATTGAGTCTCCGTCGCTTATAGCGAGACTCGAGATACTATTACAGGCCCCTCTTTTGGTTGAGCAGGAGTATAAAAATAATATGCTAACCGTGATACTTAAAGAAAATACGCAGGAAGAGAAAAAAACACCTGTTGTTCAGATCCCGATAAGCGAAGATACAAAACCTGAACTTACATTTCCTGAAAAGAAAAAGCTAATATTAGAACGCCCGATAACAAAGGCTACCGAAATATCAGATATATCATTTGAAACCGAGCCGACTTATGTAAAAGTAGTTATTAAAGGTAATGGAAAAATGGTCCCCAACGTTTTTCCTTTGGATGGCCGTATTGTTGTAGATGTTCCTGATGTGGAAATGAAAGCCACTATACCAACTATGGTTTTTAAACCTGTTCGTGCAATACGGTATGGGAAGCACGATGATAAAATAAGGATCGTGCTCGATTTACAAGAGGAGGCTGTGTTTGACGTTGAAGCAATTGGTGATTCTATAACAATATCCTTTGTCAGGGAGAAAACACCTTCTTTTGCTACCACTGAGACTTTTGAAGAGGAGGCAATGGTAGTTGAAGAACCCGCTGAGATGGTTAAGGATGAAAATATCAGTTTAAATGATAGATGTAAGGCTTATCTTGAGGGTGGAGAAAAGATCAATTTTGATTTTCAAGACCAGGACATTGTGCCAATATTCAGACTTTTTGCTGATATAAGCGGATGTAATTTATTCATACATCCTGAAGTTAAAGGCAGGGCTACAATGAAATTCAGAGATGTGCCATGGAATCAGGCACTCGATACCATCTTAAAAACATTCAGTCTTGGAAAGTCAATTGAAGGTAATATTATAAGAATTGCACCTCATACAGTTTTTGCAAAAGAAAGTGAGGAAAAGGCTAAAGCAGAGGAAGCTGAAATTAAAGCTGAGCCGCTTGAAACAAAGATGTTTCCAATTAGTTATGCTGAGGTTTCGGATGTTGAATCGGCTATAAAAAATGCAAAAATATTGTCACCAAGGGGCAATATAAATGTTGACAAACGAACAAGTACATTGATTGTTAAAGATATTCCCTCGGTTTTTTCTGAGGTCGAATCTCTTCTTGCAACTCTCGATAGACCAACTCCCCAGGTTTTGATTGAGGCGAGGATTGTGGAGGTTAACACAGCTTCCACAAGAGATTTAGGAATCCAATGGGGATTAAACATTCAAACTACAGATACCCTTATGTCTGTGGGAGGGTTATCTGGGATTCCGACTCTTTCAAGTGGTCCGTTTACAGGGGGGAATTATATTGTAGATTTCCCTTCAAAAAACACAGGACCTTTGTCTGGATCAGGTATTACATTTGGAATACTTAATCCTGCCAGAACCTTAGGACTCGATCTTCAGCTTTCAGCACTTGAGACCGCAGGTAAAGGTAAAGTTATATCGAATCCTAAAATTCTTACTGTAGATAATGGGAAGGCAAAAATATTGCAGGGTAAAAGTATACCTGTCAGAAAATTAACAACAGAAGGAACAATCTCGACTGAGTTCAAAGATGTAACACTCGAATTGATCGTAACTCCTCATATAACGCCTGATAAGTCGATAGGTATGTCTGTGGAGATTAAAAAAGAAGAATTAGATCCAACCGTGCCTTCAGTAGAAGGTGTGCCGGGTACGGATAAAAAAGAAGCAAATACTAACGTGATCATAAAAAATGGTGAGACAGTAGTTATTGGAGGAATGTATAAAATACAGGAAAATGAGTCAAAGTCAGGTGTGCCGGGTTTAATGAAGATCCCCGTACTTGGCTGGCTTTTCAAAAGCGATTTAAAGGAGACAACGACGAACGAACTTCTGATATTTATAACCCCAAGGATTGTGGAGAAACCCTAATGGTAAGAAATTCTAAATATGAAATACTAAATTCTAAACAAAATTAAATGAATTTCAAAATGGCGCAGGCAGGCAATAAAGTTTTCCTTTTAATATTTGGAATTTTGAATTTGTTTAGTATTTCAATATTAGGATTTAGGATTTTTAAATACTTGCAGGAGGAGAAATGAAAAGCAAATATACTTTACTGTTTACTGTCTACTGTCTACTGTTTACCGTACTTCTATGGGGATGCGGAGGTGGAGATGGCCCGGGCTCTCCAGGGAGTGTAGGGACAGAAGATACAGGAGTTATACTGGATGCATATGTGACACCAGTATATCTTGGCGAAAATACGACTGATGTAGATGCATTTCAGGATGTGTGTGATCCAGGGCCACCCCCTGAATATGAGGAATTCACAGACCATTATGCTACAGTAACAATAAGTGCAAGGCTTTTAAATCCTAATGCTACATTTCAACCTGGTAACCTTTATGTTGAAAAATATACAATTGAATACCGACGATCAACAGATTCAATAGGTTCACCCCCTATTGAGACTTATGTAGGATACAGCACAATTCCTATTATTGCGCCTACGGGGACCGGGGTTACTACAGTTGAGGCACCTGTTATGTTCGTTGACCTTAAAAGAAAAGATAAATATAACACGGACGTAACATCTGGACAATACACTTCAGGACTTTCGTACATAAATAATTATACAGCTATATATACATTTGAAGGGAAAAATGATTTCGGAGATAAATTCAAGTTTAAAACTCAGGTTGATTTCTCGATTGGTTGGTATCTTAATTGTGATTAAATTGGAGGATAAGATGAAAAAATACTTCATAATTTTAATATTATTAGCTTTATCCTTCGGAAATTTTAGTTGTGGTGGAGGAGCTGGTTCCTCGGACTCCCCAGAAGGTGAAAATTCTGGGATACCCTCTATTATTCAAGTCCTCCCCTCTCATTACATTGCTCAAACCAATAGTTACATAACAATACATGCGAAGGTTCTCGATGGAAATGGAGCAGGGGTTAAAAATATTTTTGTAAGATTTACAAACCTCTCACCTGTTGGTGTTTTAAGTTCAACATCAGCAAAAACAAACAACGAAGGAATTGCAACGGTTACTGTTCAATCAAATTCAGTTGGTTTTGCAACGATACAGGCTGAAGTTAACTCAGGGGTTGCCATTGTAAGAGACTATAAAACCGTTTTTTTCTCTTCTGCAAGTACTGCACAGCTTACACCTTATCTTGACCTTTATGTTGATGGAGATGGTGATTTATCATTTAATGAAGAGAATGATTTAATTCTTTTCCAAAATGAGAATGATAATAGTGTGGTGGTTCTGGCCAAAGTATATAATGCAGCTTCAAACATTGCGGGTAGTACGGTGACCTTTGGTGCGGATAGACCATACAAGATAGGTTCTGATCCCGATGCAACATGTAGTGACGGAAGCGATACATGTGATGTTATTTTTCCGGGGGGTAATCAGGCTATAACAAATTCATGGGGGGAGGCATCCGTTCCTGTAATGGTTGTGCCTTCTGCTTTAATGCCTCTCCCAACAACATTAAACATATATGCATTGGCTGATATCGGTGCATTTAATATTATTACACTGTTTTTAGAACCTGTAACAGTAAATACAGTTTCCGTTTCTGCCAATCCGAAATCTGTGGAGTCTAGCGGCACCTCTACAATTACTGCATATGCTACAACAACAGCAGGTACTCCTGTGCCTGACGGAACGACTATAAATTTCTCAACAACCATTGGCGGCATCGAGCCATTTAGCCAAACAACCGATGGTATAGCCGCGGCTGAATTCACTGCACCTGAGGTCACAGCAAATACTACTGCTACCATAACAGCAAGTGTTGGCGGAAAATCAGGGAGTACGACTGTAACAATAATAGCACCAGCACCTTCGATAGCATTAACTGTCCAGCCATCGAGTCAAACTGTTACAACAGTTGGCGACTATGCAACATATACAATCATCGGAGGGGTGCCTCCATACAAGGTATTCACAAGTCATCCAAATATAACGAGCTTTTCAACTACAGATCCTGCTGTTAATACAACAACTGTTTATTCAAGCGGTGGTACATTTACCATAGTATATGATACTGCTGTAACTGCAGATGTTACAGTTGCGATTACTGTAATGGATAGTTTAGGTGAATCTGAGACTATAAAGTTTAATATAGATGTGCCATAAATAGCTAAAAATTAAAAGAAGAACAAGAAATGGGCGGGTGAGAGGCCGCCCATTTTAGAAAAATTTGAAGGATTCAAGATGTTATGAAAAATTGCAGAAGGCAATACATAAAGAGGTGAAATATGAAAAAATTTTTATATCTATTTTTAACATTATTTCTGATCTCCTGCGGAGATGGGAGTGATCATTCTTTAAACATCTCTTCAGATACTTCAGAAAAAATAAAAGAAATAAGCACGACTACTATAAAGGTAACAGCTCAGTCTGTAATCTCTCAGATGGAGAAAGGAACTTATAAAGAAGGTGAGTTACTCGTTAAATTTAAATCTAATGTTCCTGCTACATATTCAACTGCGAAACACCAGAGCGTTGGATCATCATTAGTAAGGAGGCTTAATATTGTTCCGAATCTTGAATATGTTAGGTTACCACAAGGGCTATCTGTTCAGGAGGCCATTGTAAAGTATATGTCAGATCCGGGAGTAGAATTTGCAGAGCCAAACTATATCAGGCGAGTTGCATCTGTAATACCAAATGATACCTATTTTAGAAATCAGTGGGCATTACATAACACCGGCTCATATGCTGGTGGGACAGAAGATGCAGACATTGATGCACCAGAGGCATGGGATATTTCAAGAGGGAATCCTAATTTAATAATCGCAGTCCTCGATACAGGAATAGATTATAATCATTCGGATCTCGTTGGGAATATATGGGTAAATCGTGGAGAGACGAGTTGCATCGATGGCGTTGATAATGATAGTAATGGATATGTAGATGACTGCTTGGGATGGGATTTTGTTGGTACAGATTTTCTTTCTTCTATTGACGATAATGACCCAATGGATGAATATGGGCATGGCACTCATGTAGCAGGAACAATAGGGGCTGTAGGTAATAATGGCAATGGTATAACAGGTGTAATGTGGCACTCGAAACTTATGCCTGTAAAGGTACTCGATGCTGATGGATATGGAACTGATGAAGAGATTATCCAGGGCATCCAGTATGCTGTTGCTAACGGTGCTAAAATAATAAATGCCAGTTTAGGCGGACCCGATTTTTCATATTCTCTTTACAATGCACTTGCAACGGCAAATGCACAAGGTGTTCTTTTTGTAGCCGCTGCTGGAAATGGTGGAGATGACGGCATAGGAGACAATAATGACCTCGCACCTTTTTATCCTGCAAGTTATAATTTGCCCAATGTCATCTCAGTTGCGGCTACCGATCAAGATGATAGAAGGGCATCATTTAGTAATTTTGGTTTAAATTCTGTTCATGTTGCAGCACCAGGAGTGTATGTTTTAAGCACAATCCCACAAAATTTATATGCTGACAAAGACTTTAATATTGGGACCTCAATGGCTGCGCCACATGTTGCAGGGCTTGCTGGACTATTAATGAGTTATTATGATGGTTATAATAATACGCTTTTTGATTATATTCAGATTAAAAATACAATATTAAGATATGTGGATATATTGGATACCTTAAGTGGTTGGATACAAACAGGGGGAAGAATTAACTCATATAAAGCACTATCATCTCTATTATCTCCAACAAATCTTACTGCCACATCAACATCACCAACAAGAGTACATCTTTCATGGTCAGATAATGCAACAGGTGAAGACGGATATAAAATAGAAAGGATGACCATTGGAGAATCCTGGATTTTATTAACTACTGTACCACCAGATTCTTCATCTTATACAGATACTACAGTATCAGGTAATAATACATATATTTACAGGGTGAGGGCATTTAACAACATCGGGGAATCATTTTCTTCTAATGAAGAAACTATTACTACTCCGCGAAAGAAAAGCAGTGGTGGAGGTGGTGGATGCTCAATAGGTGAAAGTCAGAATTTTCCATCTTCAATTGCTAATTTAGCGGTTATGTTTATACCCATCATATTTATAGCTATTTTAAGGCGTCTGAAATGAGTGCCTGATTAATTTATGTTAATTTAGCTCGTTTCTTTAAACTTTCTTGCAGATGCATTATTTTGCATCTGCCAATCATTCATGAATGTGGTATATAGTACGGACAAAATACCTAATCTTGACAGGTCTTTCAATTATTCAATAGACTAATTTTAACTCGAATCATGCAGACATTGCTCAAAAAGAAATTCGTTTTACGTGTCCGTAAGAAGATGTTTTTTATATGGATAACGATTAACAGATAGGGAATATGCGGTATATTAAGGAATCCAAAGATAAATTTTCTCGCAACAGCTACATTAATATTCTAATTGTATTTTTTGAATTAAATAATATAATTTAAGGTATATTGTTGAAGTCATTTCTTTTATACAAGAGAAATATAACTTATCTTAATATTATTTTAAGCATAGCAATCTTTTTTGCATCTCTATTTTTGATTCGTGACTTGATCTTATTCTCATCAAAGGAAAAAAATGGTCCGAAAAATATGAAAGAAACTTCTTCCGTAAGCAAAGAACCTCCTATGAAAAATCGAATAGAAGACTATAAAATGATTTTGAGTAACAATCCCTTCGGAATTAGTGGTGGAGAAATAAGGTCTTTAAACATGTCCTTAAATTTTAATAATAAGGATTCACATAATAAAGAGGTTGATATTTTACTGCTTGGAACTGTGAGTGGACCTAAAGAGCTAAGTTACGCTATATTCGCTGATAGCAAAGGCAAGCAGGAGATATTCAAGATAGGGGAATCTGTGTTTGGTATTGGCATACTTAAAGCAGTAAAAGAAGATAGAGTGTTAATCAAAAATGATGCAAGAGTGATAGAGATTCCATTTGAGGAATTGAAAATAAAGGAGATCAAGAAAGGGGATTCAGAGGCTATGCTTCCTAATAATTTTTTTGCTCGAAAAATCGGAAGTGGTCATTATGTAGTTGATCAAAATAAAATCCAGCAAATGATTGCTAATCCAACACAAATGATGACTGATGCAAGGCTGAAGCCAAATGTTGTCAATGGCAAGGAAGAAGGTTTTATACTAAGTGAGGTTAAACCGGGTGGGATTTATAGTGCCCTTGGTTTACAAAATGGAGATATACTTCTAAGAATAAATGAATATGATATATCCAATCCGGAGAGGGCACTTCAGGCATTTACAGCATTAAGAGGGTTAGACAGAATTCAGCTTGATTTAATAAGAAATGGGGCAAAGATGACAATGACCTATCAGATAAAGTAATATACTCAGTTAAGATGAACACAAAGAGGTTTTACATAATTCTTTATCCTTCATTCTTTATTTTTCTTTTGATTTTTCTTTTGTATTTTGTCTTTTATTCATCATCCGTTATCGATAATGTTATATATGCGAGTGCAGAAAAGGAACAGGACAAAGACAAAAAGGTTGCGGTAAATTTTGTAGATGTTGATATAGCAACTATCGTTAAATTTATTAGCGAGGTAACTGGTAAGAATTTTGTATTTGATGATAGAGTTAGGGGTAATATTACAATAATAGCGCCCTCTAAACTTTCTGTGAACGAAGCATTCAGCCTTTTTACCTCAGCCCTTGAGCTTAAGGGTTTTACTGTGGTGCCTGCTGGAAAGGTTTATAAAATTGTGCCGATTTCTCAGGCAAAACAATCAGGCACAGAGATTCTCAAGGATGATGGGACAACTGTAAATGACACATATATTACAAAACTGATACAGTTAAAATCTGTTTCTGCTGAAAAGGCACTTAATTTTCTTGGGCCACTTATTTCGAAGGATGGCCATATATCTTCTTTTGGCCCGAGCAACATGATAATGATTGTAGATTCTGCCATGAATATCGAAAAGATCCTTAAGATTCTTGAAATAATAGACAGACCAGGTGTTGAAGAGCCAGAACTTATAATGCTTAAATATGCAAATGCTGAAGATGTGGTAAAGATTATTTTAGAGGCACTTGACCTTAAAGGTAAACCCCGACCTGCAATTCCACGAATATCAAGCCCCGGCGAGTCAGTAAGTCCTGTTTCAATCGAAGAGACAAAAGCTAATGTTTTTGCTGATACGAGGCTTAATGCTGTAATATTGATTTCTGCCGATAAGCAGGAGCGGGAAGCGATAAAGAGGATAATATCACTTATGGATATACCTCTCCCTGAGGCGACGAGTAAGATCAATGTTTATTTTCTTGAATACGCAGATGCAACAGAACTTGCTAAGGTTCTTCAAGATATGATTTCCGGCTTAACAGCTAAAGGTAAAACTTCGCAGGATAGTCCACAGGCTTTAAAGGGCGCATTCGAATTGGAGGGCAGGATTACGATATCACCTGATAAGGCAACGAATTCACTCATCATTGTAGCTTCACCTGCAGATTATCAAAATCTTGTTCAGGTAATAAAACAGCTTGACAGAAAGAGGAAACAGGTTTATGTAGAGGCTATGATAGTCGAGGCTTCCATAGATAAATTGAGAGAACTTGGGACAAAGTGGAGAGTCCTTGCAGAGAAAGATAACGAACCTGTTACGATTGGTGGATTTGGAACTATAGATGCTTCATCTCTACAGAACATATTGTTTGGATTAACTGGCATGACAGTAGGGGGGATGGGTAATTTTCTGGATGTTACAATTAATACCATTAACGAAGATGGAACAATTTCTACTTCTACCCTTACAGTTCCTGGATTTGCTGCGCTTTTTAGTTTAAATGAATTCAGGGGTGCAATAAACGTGCTTTCTACCCCACAAATTCTAACATCTGATAATAAAGAAGCCGAGATTGTAGTGGGCGAAAATGTTCCATTTATATCGAAAAGAGAAAGGGACATCACAACTGCTAATACAGTGCTGAGTTCTATTGAGCGAAAGGATGTAGGTATAACTTTAAGGATTACTCCCCAAATTACTGAGGGTGATTATGTTAGACTTGATATTTATCAGGAAATCTCGTCTGTAAAACAAGAATCAGAGACAATCCTCATAAATATCGGCCCGACAACAACAAAACGTTCAACCAAGACATCAGTGGTTGTAAAAGACAATCAGACAGTTGTAATAGGCGGTCTTATGGAGGAGAGGGAAGAGGAAAGTATAAATAAGGTTCCTTTATTAGGTGATATACCACTGCTTGGATGGTTATTTAAAAATAAGACCATCGAGAAAAAAAAGACAAACTTACTTGTTTTTCTGACTCCCCACATTATTAGGGAAGCAGACCATCTTGCACGTTTGACTGACGAAAAGAAATTGGAATTTGCGAGGGTGAAAGAAAGGTATAAAGAAGGAGAATTATTAATAAAGTTTAAGGACGGTATACCTGAAGAGAAGATAGCCGAAATACTTCGGAATGAAGGCGCAACAGTAATTTCACAATTAAAAGATGAGCTTTATCATATAAAACTTAAGGAGGGACAGGAAGTTAAAAAGGCTATCGAAATATTCAGGAAATATCAAGAAATTGAATATGCAGAGCCTAATTACATAAGGCAAATTAAATGAATAAATGGAAAAAGTTGAATTTATAAGAGATGAAGATGTAGAAGTAACCCTCTTACAGAGCATTCCTCTCAATTTTGTGAAAGCAAACCGTATATTCCCGATAAGGAAAGAAGATTCTGAACTTCTATGTGCTATAGCCGACGAAAGGGGTCTGCTTGCACTTGCTGAACTTTCTAAGTCTTTTGGATTAAGACCAAAACCTTTAGTAACTAACGCAGGGATAATAATTGATGCAATAAATAGATTTTATGGGCAGATGGGTTCTGCAGAAGAAGTAATGGGAACTATCACGGGTGAAGACCTTTCGTCAGTAGCGACAGAATTCGAAGCACCAAAAGACATCCTCGAATTGATGGAAGAAGCCCCCATTATAAGACTTCTTAATGCTCTTCTTCTTCAGGCTGTAAAAGAGAGGGCAAGCGATATACATATTGAACCTTACGAAAAAGAACTTGAAGTACGATTGAGGGTGGATGGTATTCTACATAAGGTTTTATCACCGCCTAAGATAATTCAGGATGCATTGATCAGTAGAATTAAGATAATGTCTAATCTCGATATAGCAGAAAAGAGACTTCCACAGGATGGAAGAATAAGATTATTGCTTGGTGGAAGAGATATAGATATTAGGGTATCGATAATTCCTACAGCTCATGGTGAAAGGGCTGTGCTAAGATTGCTTGATAGAAAGCAGGGACTACTTGGATTATGGGAAGTAGGATTTAATAAAGATGATGAAAAGATTGTGGAGGACAATCTAAAAAGACCTGACGGAATAATTCTCGTGACAGGCCCTACAGGTAGTGGAAAAACTACCACTCTTTACGCTGCAATCAACAGAATTCATACTGAAGAGAAAAATATCATTACTGTAGAAGATCCGATCGAGTATCAGTTAAAAGGAATTGGTCAAATGCAGATTAATCCGAGGATAGGTCTTACTTTTGCATCAGGATTAAGATCAATACTACGACAAGACCCAGATGTTATAATGGTTGGTGAGATAAGAGACCTTGAGACCGCTGAAATAGCAATGCAGGCTTCTCTAACAGGCCATCTTGTGCTGAGTACCTTACATACAAACGATGCTCCAAGTGCCATAGTCAGGCTTGTGGATATGGGAATAGAGCCTTTTCTTGTCGCTTCATCTTTAACACTCGTTATTGCACAAAGATTAGTGAGGACAATATGCCCCTATTGTAAAGAATCATATGAACCTTCAGTTTCTGAGAGATCGTATTTCCTTAACTTATCACGCATCAATGATAATAATCTACTTTTACTATCTCGTGGAAAAGGATGTGAGAGATGCAAAGGCAAAGGCTACCTAGGTAGAACAGGCATATTTGAAATCTTAGTAATAGACAACGAAATGCGTCCTATGATAATAGAAAGAGCAGATTCCCAGAAAATAAGAAGTTACGCTATCTCAAAAGGAATGAAGACACTTCGCCAGGATGGTATAGAGAAGGTTATGAAGGGGATTACAACCCTCGAAGAGGTACTCAGAGTGACCCAGAAGGATTATGCCGATATTTCGATATAAAGGATACAGAAATGACGGTTCTGAAGTTGTGGGGACGATAGAAGCAAATAGTCCAAAGGATGCTATACTTAAACTTAAAGACATAGGGCTTTATCCTGCGAAAGTAAGAGAGGCCGTTTACAGGAAGAGATGCAGGATTTTTAGTGGTTCTGATGTTTCTCGACTTCCGTTCATAACGAGACAGCTTTCAAATCTTCTTTCCTCAGGGGTAGCATTGATAGAATCCATAAAATCGATTTCAGAAGAAAGCAATGAATTCTGGAGGAATATATTGATTGATATAAAGGAAAGAGTAGCTGGTGGTTCAAGTTTTTCAAAATCATTGGAAATATATAGCGATATTTTCCCTGAATATTATGTAAACATGGTTGCAGCGGGGGAGATAAGCGGAAATCTTGATAAGGTGCTGGTCAAATTAGCAGATTTTTTAGAAAAACAATACGAGATTAAAGCAAAGGTAAGGATATCGATGATTTATCCGCTTTTTATGATTTGCATTGGCTTCATAGTGCTATCATTTTTATTTACTTTTGTAGTGCCTAAAATAACTAAAATATTCGAAGATACACAGAGTGCGTTGCCCTTAATAACATTGATACTTATAACTGTGAGCGATTTTTTTCAGGATTATTGGTGGCTTATAATTGCAATACTTTTAATAGGGGTTTACGGAATAAAAAAGATAAGGCAAGATAAAAGGGAATTGGTTGACAGCCTTATCCTACATTTGCCAGGTAATATAGTACAGAGCCTTTATTATGCAAGATTCACAAGGATATTAAGCTTTTTATTGGAGGGGGGTCTTCCGATACTGAAGGCCCTCGATATCGCAGCTAAATCTATAGGCAATAAAGTGCTCGAAGCGAATGTATTAGAAGCGAGTAAAAAAGTAGCGGAGGGTTTACGACTTTCTGCGGCACTTAACGGATTTCCACCTGTTTTACTACAGATGATATCGACAGGTGAGAGAAGTGGCAAATTAATTGAGGTCTTGAAAAATGCCGCTTTTTCATACGAAGAAGAATTTTCGAGACGGGTTCAGAAATCTTTGTCTCTTCTCGAGCCTGCAATGATTCTAATAATGGGATTTATTGTGGGATTTATTGTCCTTGCGGTGTTATTACCGATATTTCAATTAAATCAATTAATAAAATAATTAGGAAGGAATGGGATACAGGATACAGGGATACCCATTTAACATGCATCATGCTTATATTATGTGTCCTGTATCGTGAATCATAAATCTTCGAATAGAATGGGAGGAATAGATGAAGAACAACAAAGGCTTTACACTTCTTGAAATCATCATAGTTGTGTTCATACTGAGCCTCCTTGCTGCAATAGTAGCTCCACGAATAATAGGTAGGACAGATGATGCACGCATTGCAGAGGCTAAAGTTCAGATCAAAAATTTTGAGACAGCCCTAAAACTTTTTAAGCTTGACAACGGTTTTTATCCGAGCACAGAACAGGGTCTCGAAGCCCTTATTGAAAAGCCAATTGTTGGTCAGATACCACAAAATTATAGAGAAGGAGGGTATCTTGAACAGAAAAAGATTCCTCTTGATCCATGGGGTAATCCTTACATTTACATCTCGCCGGGCATTTATGGTGATTTCGACATAATGAGTTATGGTGCGGATGGAAGAGAGGGTGGAGAAGGTAAGAATGCAGATATCAAAAATTGGGAGATGTAAGAGAGGTTTCACCCTCCTTGAACTTATTGTTGTCATTTTTGTCATTTCGATTGTTCTGGCGATAATTTTACCTTCTTTCCCTGGCTTAGGGGAAAATGAATTTAAAACGGAGGTAAGAGAAATAGCATCAATACTAAGATATTTATATGATAGTGCAGTTGCTGGGAAGAAGACTTTCTTCATTAAATTCAATTTGAACGAAAATTCTATTTACTTTGAGAGTCCTGATGGGAAGAGGGTGAAAAGATTTAAGAATATTCAGGGTGTGAGTACCCCATCAACGGGTTTAATTTCAAAAGGAGAATTTATATTTTTCTTTGAACCTCTTGGAATTAGAGAAAATATATCCGTCCATCTTGATAATAAAGGTAAAGAAGTAGTGATAACCCTTAATCATCTAAGCGGAAGAGTTAAGATAAAGGATGAGGTATAAATTGCAGTCTAAGTACTTTATTTTCATTCCTCGCGATTCATCTCTTATCTTTCGAAAGTGCGGTGGTTTTACCCTTCTTGAGATCCTTATTGCGCTTGCAATAACCAGTGGACTTCTTATAACTCTGATATCTACCCTTAATTATCATTTAAGCCTTGTTGAAAGACACGAAACAATAACAACTGCAACCTTTCTTGCTAAATATAAATTAATTTCTTTGGAGAAAAAACCTGAAAACACAAAGGGAAGTTTTGAACCCCCTTATGAAAAATATACTTACGAGACTAACATTAAAGACTCACCATATCCTCATATAAAAGAAATAATCGTGGTGGTTAAATCTGGTAAGGAAGAAGTAAAACTAAATGAGTTCGTGTATAAATAAATCCTTCTCCATAATTCGAGGGTTAAAAGGTTTTACCCTTATGGAGATTCTCATCTCAATTGCCATATTATCTATCGTTTTATTGGCGATCTACAGTACCTTTTTCCTTACTCATAAAGCAGTTACCGATATAGATAAAACGATGCTAAAGATTCAGGAAGCAAGAAGATCATTAGATATTTTTAAATGTGAATTAGACTCTATTTATTATGATGGTGACGAAAAAACATTATTGAAGATCGAAGATAAAGATTTCTACGGCAAACCAGCAAGTCAAATTTCATTTACAGCCTTTTCAGTCTTAAGACCAGGTCTTTCCAAAATTTCGTATTTTGTTGAAGATAATGATGGGAAAATGACTCTTTTTAAAAAGATAGAATCTCTTTATGTTGACGAAAATACTAATGAAAGCGTAGATATTGTCGAAGACATAGAGTCTTTTATTATTGAGGCGATGTATGACGGTAAATGGTTAAAGATATGGGATACTGACATATACAGGAGTATACCTGATGAGATAAAGATAACCATTTCTTTTAAAACAAAAGATAGATTTATAACACTTTTTGACATATCCACCCCAAAAATAGGGAGGAACATCTAATTAGTTACTTATTTAATCAAAAAGGTATAGCTTTAGTTGTAATATTGCTGGCTCTGGCTTTGATAACAGCAATGGTAGTTGAATTTTCTTATGGAGTGTATACAAGTACCAATAATTTATATAATTGGAGGGATTCACAGAGGCTTTCTATAATGGCGAAGTCGGGTATAAGTGTATCTTCTAAGTTCCTGTCTGATATATTGAATAGACAAAAGATTTCATTTTCGAGCTATATAGAATTACCTGTCGCGAATCCATTCGATGATTTTAATGGAACAATCTCGGTCAGGATTGAGGATGAAAATGCAAAATTCAATGTGAATTCTATAATCTCTTCTAACGGGCTTTTAAATGAAATTGCATTTATTTCATTTAAGAGACTACTGAGATTGCTCTCGATTAAAGAAGATATTGCTGAAAGAATAGTGGACTGGATAGATCCAGATAATGAGCCACGTCTTTCTGATTCAGAAGTTGGTGCAAAAAATAAATATCTTAATACTATAGATGAAATTCTTCTAATAAATGGTATATCAAGGGAAGAATATGATAAATTAATGCCCTATATAACGGTTTATGGAGATGCGCTTATAAATATTAATACTGCGACTAAGCCAGTCTTAATGTGTATGTCTGAAGAGATTACCGACACCCTTGCACAAAGGATAATTGATTACAGGGAGTTCAGTCCTTTTCAGGATACAGCAGATATTAATAAAGTTGCAGGCTTCGAGACGATTTTAGGTTCTTCCCTCATGGGCAGGATTACAGTTGTTGGTAAAGATTTTTATATAAAATCTGTAGCCTCTTCAGGAGGTATAAAAAGAATAATAGAAGCAGTTTTTAATGTGTCAGGTTCAAATAAGCTGATAAGATACTGGAAGGAATACTGATGGGCAAATCTATTTTTATTGACATCAGAGATAAAGAAATTGCCACATATATTTTTAATATAAAGCAGAAAAGCGTTGATATACTTGATACAAGAAAATACCCTCTTTCTGGTAAATCTGATTATGAGCTGGGTACGGCAGGCGAGGACTTCGGTAACACATATGTTAGTTTTCCTTTAAGCGCACTTAATTTCAGAGTTATTGATTTGCCTTTTTCTGACAACGAGAGAATCAGGGAGGTAGTCCCTTTTGAACTTGATGGTGTTATCTTGAGTGGTTTAGATAAGATTGTTTTTGATAATGTAATTATTGGATCCAGAGACAATAAATATCAAGTTCTTGTAGTATACGTTGAAAAGACTCTTATTAGAGAGATTCTCGAAAAGTTAAAGAAATATAATTTAGACCCTTTAATTATTACCTCGTTAGAACTCAGGGATGTTCTTAAGGATTTTTCTATAGAAAAACTTTTTCTCCCATCGAATCTGGACGATGCTGATAGGATAGCTATTGCTATCGAAGAAGTAAAAAAACCGACTATAAACCTGAGAAGGGATGAATTTGCTTATACCAAAGATATTGAAAGGACAAAAAAGGCATTAAAGATTACAGCTTTTCTTCTTGCATTACTTATTTTTATTATTTCCTCAGATGTATTGCTAAAGATATATCACATAAGGAATGAAGTGGCTTTTCTAAAGGGAGAGATACGAAGGGTTTATAAGGAAATTTTTCCTGACGAAAAAAATATAGTGAATGAACTTCATCAACTGAAGTCACATTTAAAAGCACTAAAGGAGAAAGAAGATTTATTAATTGGTGTAAGTCCTCTTAAATTACTTCTGGAGCTTTCACAAATTGACAGAGGACGTGTTGTATTTAATGAATTAATTTTTGATAGACGAAATTTGACAATGAAAGGTGAAGCCTCATCCCTCGGGAACATTCAGGAACTGAAAAATAAACTTGAGCATGTCTTTACAGATGTAAATATATCCGATTCGAGAACGTCTATAGAAGGTAAAATTATCTTTACTATGACGGCTAAAGAGAAAAAGAATTGAAAGAATTATTCAAGAATAAAAAAATCATTTTTATCTTATCAGGAATTTTGACTGTAATATCACTTGTTGCTTTCGCATTAAAATATATATCAGATGGCAAAAAACAAGTTAAAGTTCTTCAAGAACAGTACAACGAAATATTGTTTCTTAAAGAGGAATTTAATGCCCTGAAACAGAAAATAAACACCGTAGAAAGCAAAAAAGATCTGTCCAATGTGCAGGGAATTATTGAAGCTGTTGAGGAGATATTTTCCTCCATTGGATTAAAGAACAAGTTAAAAACAATAAAATCCAGCGGTAGCAGGGAAACAAAGGACGGGATAGAAGAAGAGGCGGACATTTTTATTGAAAAAGTCAATATGAATGAGCTTATTAATATCTTTTATAGAATTGAAAATGCACCCATGATCTTGACTATTAAAAAAACCACGATAAAAAAATCTTTCGAGAATCCTGAATTACTAAACATTTCACTAACTATTTCTTTTTTGAAGTCAAATGAACGTTAACTTGCATAATAGAGATATTGATTAACCCGAATAATGTAGATATTGCTCAAAAAGAAATTCATGTTTCGTGTCTGCTACGTTTGTCGGTATTTTAGACTAATAACGGATAATGATTAATAGATAACGAATATTTGATGCACTAATGAATCGAAAAATAAATTTTTTCTCAACATCTACATTTTTTGGGTTAATTGAATTTCTGTATGGCTTAAGTTGAATGATGCATTTGGAGAAGAAAATAAAATGGACTTAAAACCTATATCAGGTTATCTATTAATTTTATTCCTTTCTTTTGCTATCTATTTGACAAAGTCTTTAAATAATTTTTTTAATATTCTTCTACCTATTATAATGCTTCTTTTCCCGCTGATTATAGGACATAAAGTAAAAATAAGATTATCATTAAAAGATTTATCAATGGGTCTTGGAATTTCAATAGCTGTTTTACTTCCATACTATTTCATTTCAGGTGGAGATATAAATAAAATTTCAACCTACTATTTTTTTTCTCAGTTATTTCTTATCGCTTTACCTGAGGAATTCTTTTTTAGAGGTTTTTTGCAGGATTCCTTAGGCAAGAACTTTAAAGCCGTTCTTCTGACGAGCTTGTTGTTTTCTTTTGCTCACCTTCCAAAGGCTATGTTTGCTAATGAATGGCTTTCCCTTCTTAGCTTCTTTCCGTCAATTATAATGGGATGGCTTTATATGGAAACTAATAATATATTGCCTGGAACTATTTTCCATTTTCTTGCAAATTTAGTCTATATAAGCCAGGCTTAAACCTCCAAAATTTATTTGTATAGGAATCACATAATATCCTGGTGCAACCTTATACCTTTTAAATTCATATGCAAATAAAGGATTTTCGACGAAGGATTTTCCAGGCATTAATTCAATTTTTGTATCTAAAATATTATTTTTAATTGTACCCTTTGCCCTTGCATAAATATCTTTACCTTCGAGTGTAAAAGAAATAATATTAATAACACCCCCCGTGACTTCAAGAGACCCCATCATCTTCTGAAAAAAGTCTATTGGTACTCTAAACTCGGAAAAATTAAAAGGTTTTAATTTTACATTTTCAGAGGAGAATTTAATATATCCAGTTTCGTCTTTGATAATAATGCTGCCGGAAAAATAACCGTCGCCCTGAATGCCAATAAATCTGAATGCTGCAATATCCGAGATATCGAGATTCGTAAAATCAATTTTTGATATAACTCTTTTTTTAGTAAGTTTTATATGTCCAAAAATTTTTCCTCTTTCACCAACTTGTCCTTCAAAAAAGCCTTTTATTTGAAAGATTAATAGGTAAAATGGATTTATACGACTTTTAACGTTATTAATGGTTATTAATTCATTCTTTGAACCCTTCAAAACTAAATTATCTATACCGACATAATAAAAGAATCCTTTTTTTAATCCATTTACCTCTACCATCAGATTATGATTCCTGCCAGAATTTTCTATCTTAGATTGTATAAAGGATTCTGGAACTATGAACCATCCAGCCCATAAAATAACAGGTAAAAAAATTAAAGCTATAAGGATTTTTTTAATCATTTCTATTCGGGTTCATCCCCCAAAATGCATTTTCAGGTTCAAATTCTATGAAAGATACTATGTTTAACCTCCTAAATGCAATTGTATAATGGAGTGTGGCACAAAATTATACAACTTTTCGATACTTTATTTTGACTATGATATAATTTCATATTAATGATGAGAGTTCTTAGATATTTAACAGCAGGTGAGTCACACGGTAAGGCTCTAATAGGTATACTCGAGGGTATTCCTTCAGGATTGGTTCTTTCTTCCGAGGACATCGATATAGACCTCAAAAGAAGGCAAGGGGGGTATGGTCGTGGGGGAAGGATGAAGATAGAGTCTGATCATGCCGAGATTCTTTCGGGAGTCAGGTGGGGCAAGACAATAGGTTCACCAATAACCATACTTATCGAAAATAAGGATTATGAAAACTGGCAATATGCCATGAGTCCAGAGTCCAGGGCACAGAGCCGAGGGATCGAAGATCCTCGACTTTCACCTGTTACCCGTCCCCGACCTGGTCACGCTGATTTACCGGGTGCAATAAAATACGGTCACACAGACATAAGAAATATTCTCGAAAGATCGAGTGCGAGAGAGACAGCTATGCGTGTGGCATTAGGTGCTATAGC
>FWPV01001586.1_pt1 | contig 62298 bp, 56 predicted proteins | sample 2228371 | NCBI WGS metagenome assembly FWPV01 (sample SAMEA103939776, study PRJEB20133) | metagenome
TCCACCCCGGCAAAACCCACGCCCGCCCCGAACCGCTCCGCCTCCTTAAGCTTGGCCGTGTCGACCCGCTTCACCTTCCCCGCCACACCCACCACCGCCCCGCTCCGCGCGAACCCGCCCTTGGCCTCCTTCCCGCCTCCTCGCAGCCCACTCGCGACGATCAGGCCCTCTGCGACGGCTCGTCCACCTCCCCGCACGCGCACCGTGAACGCGTACCTCCCACCCCCTCCGACGACGCTCTTCTCGACCCAGTTACCCTCGCCGTCGCTCCAGCGCAGCGTCACCCCGTTCTGCTGCCGCTCCACTGCGTGAAGGCCGTGATTCCACGGGCCCTCCGCGGCCAGTGTCAACGGCCGCACCTCGGCGTCGCCCACCAGCTCCAGGGGTTCGCCCCTCGCGTCCCGGTGCCCGGTCAGTACGAGCGAGCGAATGACCCCACCCCGCGAGGTCACCACCGCCCGCACCCCGTCCCCCTCCAGCGTGATCTCCTCTTCCGCCTTGCCGACGACGGGCGGTGCCACCACGCTCGCCTCCGCCACGGTGGTGCTCGCCAAAGGCGTCGCCGCCACCGCCCGCTCCTCCGACCCCTTGCCGCCCGCTGGCGGCCGGGGCGCGAAGAGCGAGTACCACACCACCAGCACCACCGCCGACAGGAGCGCTGCCAACAGTGCCCGTTTCTCCATCACTGCCCCTCCCGGCCCGGCACCGGATCGAACCCCCCCGGATGCCAGGGGTGGCACCGCGCCAGCCGCCGCAGCGCCAACCACGACCCTCGCCGCGCACCGTGCCTGGCGATGGCCTCTCGCGCGTACACCGAACAGCTCGGCTCGAACCGGCAGGCCGGCGGCAACCACGGCGAGATCCACCGCTTGTAGAGCCCGAGCGCGCCCATCAGCGCCCGAGCCGCGAGCGACGCCGCCCGGCCCTCACCAGACACGCGAGGAAGTCCTCCGCGAGTTCCGCCCACTCGGCCGTCGCACACCCTTGCCGCACGTTGATGACCAGGTCGAAGGGGGGCCAGTCGCCACCATTCCAGCCGCGCACGAGCTCCCGTACCCGCCGGCGCGCGCGGTTGCGGGTGACGGCATTGCCGACCCTACGGGTGACCGTGATGCCATAGCGGCTCTCCGCCGACCTCCCATCCGCCACGAACAGGACGAGGAATCGCCCCACCACCTTGGTGCCGCGGCGGTAGACCTCCTGGAACTCCACCCGTCGGCGCAACCGCCCCAGCCGCGCCACGCCGCCCTACACGGCCAGTCGCTGCCGACCCTTCCGACGCCGCGCCGCCAGCACCCGCCGGCCACCCGGCGTCCGCATCCGAACCCGAAAGCCGTGCGTCTTTTGCCGGCGACGCCTGTTCGGCTGAAACGTTCGCTTCATGACTCGCTCCAGACCCCGACCCACCTGCCTCCGGCCGGGTCGCTCAGTGTAGGCCCTTCTTCCTCCCGGGTCAACTCACGCTCTGGCTGTGCTACCCTCCCTGACGGGTCGCAGACCATGCGCGCCGACCACCAGGACACCTGGCACCGTATGACCGCCTTCCTCCGGGAGCGCCTGGCCATGGAGGAGTACGAAGCGTGGTTCGCCCCGCTCCAGCTTCACGAGGTCCGGGGCGGCACCTTTACCCTCCATGCCCCGTCCCCGCTCTACGCCGACTACATCCGCGACCACCACGCCGCCCTCCTCGCCCACCTCGCCGCTGCCTTTCCCGGCACCGACCTGCGCATCACCGTGGCGCCCACCCGTGAGGCGAGCGCCCGCCCCCTGCCCCGTCTGTCCGAGCGCTCGCCACTCAACCCTCGCTACACCTTTGCCTCGTTCATCGCCGGACCCTCCAACCAGTTCGCCCGCGCCGCCGCCCTGTCCGTCGCCGAAAACCCCGGCAAGGCCTACAACCCCCTCTTCATCTACGGTGGCTCCGGCCTCGGCAAGACCCATCTGCTGCACGCCATCGGCAACCAGATCCTCGCCGCGAACCCCACCACCCGCGTTCGCTACGTGCCCACGGAGAGTTTCGTCAACGACCTCATCCACTCCATCCGCCTCCAGCGCATGCAGTCTTTCCGTGAAACCCACCGCCTCGTCGACGTGCTGCTCCTCGACGACGTCCACATCGTGGCCGGCAAGGAGCGCACCCAGGAGGAGTTCTTCCACACCTTCAACGCCCTCCACGAAGCCGGCCATCAGATCGTCCTCACCTCCGACACCCCGCCCGCTGCCATCCAGGGCCTGGAGGAGCGGCTGCGCAGCCGTTTCGTCTGGGGCCTCGTGGCCGACATCCAGCCGCCGGACCTCGAGACCAAGTGCGCCATCATCCGGGAGAAGGCTCACGCGGAAGGCATGGACCTCCCCGACGACGCCGTCATGTTCATCGCTCGCCGCGTCCGCGAAAACATCCGCGAACTCGAAGGCTACTTGAACCGCGTCCTCGTCTTCCTCACCCTCACCGCCTCCCCCCCCACCCTCGAGTCCACCCGCCAGGCCTTGAGCCCCATCCTTCCCGAAGAGCGCACCGTGACGCCTGCGGAAATCCTCCGCTTCGTCGCCCATCACTACGGACTCAAGGTCGCCGATCTCAAGGGCCGCGACAACCGTCGCTCCATCGCCTTCCCCCGTCAGGTGGCCATGTACCTCATCCGCGAACTCCTCAACCTCTCCTACCCCGAGATTGGCAAGCTCTTCGGCAAACACCACTCCACCGTCATGTACTCCGTCGAAACCATCAACGAGAGCCGCCGCTCCAACCCCTCCCTCGACGCCACCCTCACCGCCTTCACCGAGCATTTCCGCTGAGCTTCCACACCACTCCCGCTCTTGCTTCCGCAGCCACCATCGACCCTAACCACCCACACCATTGCCAGTTGCCGACCAGCGACCACCCGTCCACAACCTCGACTCCTACGCCGAACCGGAGTAAAATGCGGTGGTTTTATAGTACGAAGGAGGGCCGAGCACGCGATGGATGTCACCCTCAACCGACCAGAGCTTCTCGAGGAACTCCAGCTCATTCAGGGTGTTCTCGAGCGGCGCACCACCATCCCGGTCCTGTCGAATATCCTGTTGACCGCCGAAGGAGACCGCCTCCAACTTGCCGCCACCGATCTCGACGTCACCGTGTTCAGCAGCTGCCCTGCAACGGTGCGGCGCGAGGGCCAGGCGACCATCCAGGGGCGGGTCTTCGCCGACCTGGTGCGCACCTTGCCCCTCGAGTCCCTCGACGTAACCTTGACGGATGGGCGAATCGAGGTCCGCTGCGGGACGTTCCACTCGCACTTGGCCTCCCTGAACCCGGGCGACTTTCCCACCCTCCCGGAGGTGCCCGAGGGTCAAGGGTTCGCCGTGCCCCTCAACCTTCTGCACACCCTCATCGATGGGACGATCTTCGCGGTTTCGAGCGAGGAGGGACGCTTCCAGTACAACGCTGCGCTGCTGTTGTTGGCGGCCGACGCCCTCACCATGGTCGCCACGGATGGCCATCGCCTGGCCTACGTTCGCCTGCCCCACGAAGGCGGTGCGCCTCCCTTCGAGCAGCAGCTCCTCCCGCGCAAGGTACTGCTGCAGTTGCGGCGGCTCGATGCGGCGGACGGGCCGGTCTACATTGCCCGGGGCGCGAGCCATGTGGCGTTTCGCCTCGGCGAGCGCGTGCTCCTCTCCCGTGTCCTCGAAGCCCGCTTTCCCCAGTACGAGCGCGTCCTGATCCGCAACCACCCCAACCGGGCCCAGCTCGACCGCGCCGAGTTCCTTGCCTCCCTGCGTCGGGTGAAAGTCCTGACCAGTGAGCGCACGCACAGCGTCGAGCTCCAGTTCGAGGAGGACACCGTGCAGCTCTCCTCGGTCGGGTACGACCTGGGCGGCGCCGCCGAGGTGGTACCCTGCCGCTATGCAGGCCCGCCCACGCGTCTCCTGGTCAACGCCGAGTTCCTCCTCGAGTTCCTCGCGGCCACGGCGAGCCCAGCGGTGGAGTTGCAGCTCCGCGATAACGACGCCCCCCTGGTCCTGACGCCGGTGAGCGCCGAGCCGCCGGGGTGCGAGATGCTCTGCGTTGTCATGCCCATCCGCCTCTGAGCGCGTGCAACTCGCTCACCTGTTGGTGGACGGTTTTCGCAACCTCGCACCCCAGTCCCTTGCCGTGCCGCCCGGGCTCACCCTCCTCGTCGGACCCAACGGCGCCGGCAAGACCAGCCTCCTCGAAGCGGTCGCGGTGCTGGGCAACCTCGTGTCCTTTCGTGGTGGCAGCGCCGCCGCCTGGATCTGCCGCGGCCGCACCGCCGCCACCCTCGAGGCCCGCCTCAGCGCTGGGAACCGGTCGGTGGAGCTTCGTCAGCGCATCCAACTCGGTGGCCGCCTCCAGCGCGTCCTCTACCGCGGTGCCCGGCGGCTCGGGGCTGGCGAGTATCTGACCGTGTTCCCGGTGGTCGCCCTGTCCACTGCCGATCGCCTCCTCGTCTTCGGACCGCCCCACGAGCGGCGCCACTTCCTCGACCGCCTCGCCTTTCACCTCCACCCGGAACTCCTCACCATCGTCCAGCGCTACAGGCGGGCCCTGGCCCAACGCAACGCCGCCCTCGTCCACGCTCCCTCCACCGCCGCCCTCGACGCCTTCGAGCACGAACTCGCCAGTTGCGGCGCGCACCTCATGGCCCTTCGCCGCGAGGCCACGCGACTCCTCCAGCAGGCCCTCGACCAGGTCCTGGACGAGGTGGGCTGGCAGGCAGGGCGCGTCGTTTTGCGCTATCATGCCAGCGACGGGCGCGTCGCCGAGGGGGACGAGGCGGCGGTGGCTCGAGCGCTCCGCGCCGATCTCCTGCGCTCCCGGGCGGGCGACCGGCGCCGCGGTCACACCTCCGTCGGCCCGCACCGCCACGACGTGTGGATCACGGTGCAGGGAGTGCAGGCCCGCGAGGCGCTCTCCGCCGGGCAAGGCAAGCTCCTCGCGGTGGGGCTCCGCCTCGCCGGTATGGAAGTGCTTGGCAAGCGCCGCGGCGAGGCCGTCGGTGTCGTGTTCGACGACATCGACGCCGAGCTCGACTCCGAGGCACTCGCCCGGGTGTTGGCGCGCCTCGCCCGCGAGCCCCAGGTGCTGGCCTCTTCGGCGCACCCGGAGATGCTCGCCGGCGCCGTGGCCACCGTCTGGCCCATGCGTGACGGTGCGGTGGTGGTGGGGAAGGAAGGGAGCAGTCAGTGAAGGTGCAGGAGTACACGGCGGCCAACATCAAGGTCCTCAAGGGCCCCGAGGCGGTGCGCCGCCGGCCGGGGATGTACATTGGCGACACCGACGATATCTCCGGCCTCCACCACATGGTGTGGGAGGTGGTGGACAACGCGGTGGACGAGGCCCAGGCCGGCTTCGCCACGCGGGTGACCGTGGTGGTCCACGCCGACAACTCGGTCACCGTCGAAGACAACGGCCGCGGGATCCCCGTCGACGTTCACAAGGACAGCGGCCTGCCCGCCGCCCAGGTCATCATGTGCGAGCTCCACTCCGGTGGCAAGTTCGACGACAACTCCTACAAGGTCTCCGGCGGTCTCCACGGCGTCGGCGTGTCGGTGGTCAACTTTCTCTCCGAATCGCTCCACCTCGAAATCCGGCGCGACGGGGCGGTCTGGGAGCAGGAGTACGCCCGGGGCGTACCGTTGGGCCCGCTGCGTCGGGTGGGGAAATCCGCCAAGACCGGCACCATCGTCACCTTCAAGCCCGACCCGCAGATCTTCTCGGTCCTCGAGTTCCACCACGACCTTCTCGTGCAGCGGCTGCGCGAGCTCGCCTTCTTGAACCCCGGCCTCGCCATCCGCCTCGTCGACGAGCGCACCGGCCAGGAGCACGAGTTCTCTTACCGTGGCGGGATCGTGGCCTTCGTCGAGCACCTGAACCGTGCCAAGAGCACCCTCCACCCGAAGCCCATCGCCTTCGAGGAGAGCAACGCCCACGGCGAGCAGGTGGCCATTGCCCTGCAGTGGCACGACGGCTACTCGGAAAACGTCCTCGCCTTCACCAACACGGTCCACAACGCCGACGGCGGCACCCATCTCTCGGGCTTTCGCGCCGCCCTCACCCGGACCATCAACGCCTACGCCGTCGCCAACAACCTCCTCAAGACCACCGTCGCCGAGGGGTTGTCGGGGGAGGACGTCCGCGAGGGGCTGACCGCCGTCATCTCCGTCAAGGTGCGCGACCCCAAGTTCTCCTCCCAGACCAAGGACAAGCTGGTGTCCTCGGAGGTCAAGGGGTGGGTCGAGTCGGTGGTCAACACCAAGCTCGCCGAGTACTTCGAGGAAAACCCGGGCGTGGCGCGGCGGATCGTCTCCAAGTGCGTCGACGCGGCCCGGGCCCGCGAAGCGGCCCGCCGGGCCCGGGAACTCACCCGCCGCAAAGGGGCCCTCGAAAGCTCCTCCTTGCCCGGCAAGCTCGCCGACTGCCAGGAGCGGGACCCGGCGGCGGCCGAGCTCTTCCTGGTGGAGGGCGACTCGGCGGGAGGCTCCGCCAAGCAGGGACGGGACCGGCGCTTCCAGGCGGTCCTGCCGCTGCGCGGCAAGATCCTCAATGTCGAGAAGGCGCGCTTCGACAAGATGCTCGCCAACGAGGCCCTGCGCGCCCTCATCCAGTGCCTGGGGACGGGCATCGGCCCCGACGACTTCGACATCGCCAAGCTCCGCTACCACAAGATCATCATCATGACCGACGCGGACGTGGACGGGGCCCACATCCGCACCCTGCTGCTCACCTTCTTCTTCCGCCACTGCCGACCCATCATCGAGCGCGGCTACCTGTACATCGCCCAGCCGCCCCTCTACAAGGTGGTCCACAAGCGCACCGAGCAGTACCTGAAGGACGACCAGGAGCTGTCCAACTTCCTCCTCGACCGACTCTCCGACAGCGCCACCCTCACCTTGAGCGGCAGCGGGCGCCAGCTCACGGGGAAGGCACTTCGCGATGCCATCCGCCGCCTCGAACGGGCCCTCGAACACGAGAACCGTTTGGCCCAACGGGGCTGGCCGCGGGAGCTCGTGAAGCTGATGCTGCACCAGGGGGTGTCGAGCCGCACCGACCTCCAGGCAGCCTCGACCATGGAGGCCCTCGCCGCCGAGCTTCGCGCCGAAGGGTACGAGGACACGGTCGTGGAGGTGGACGAGGAGCACGGGGTGCACCTCCTCCGTCTCACGTACAACCGGAACGGGCGGCGCCGCACGGTGGAGCTGGGGTACGACCTGGTCCGCTCCTTCGAGTACGGCCAGCTCGTCGAGCTCCACCGCACCCTCGCCGACTTCGATCTGCCACCGTTCCACATGGACCTGGACGGCTCCAGCGAGACCTTCTCCTCGGTGGACGACCTCGTTCGCCGCGTCTACGACAGCGCCCGCAAGGGACTCGCCATCCAGCGCTACAAGGGCCTGGGCGAGATGAACCCCGAGCAGTTGTGGGCGACCACCATGAACCCGGAGCGCCGGCGGTTGCTCCAGGTGCGGGTCGAGGACGCGGCGGAAGCCGAAGAGCTGTTCACGGTACTGATGGGGGACGCCGTGGTCCCGCGCCGCGATTTCATCGAACGGAACGCCCTCGAGGTGGTGAACCTCGATGTCTAGCCGGGGCGTGGAAGGTGAGCCGGTGAGGGGCGCGAGGGCAGGATGAGCGACATTCTCTTCTCGCGGGAAGAGCGGATCCCGGTGGCCATCGAGCAGGAGCTGCGCCGCTCCTACCTCGACTACGCCATGAGCGTCATCATTGGCCGGGCACTGCCCGATGTTCGCGACGGCCTCAAGCCCGTCCACCGGCGCATCCTCTTCGGGATGTGGGAGCAGGGCAGCACCGCCGGCAAGCCCTACAAGAAATCGGCCCGCATCGTCGGCGACGTCATGGGCAAGTACCACCCCCACGGCGACGCGGCCATCTACGACACCCTCGTCCGCATGGCCCAGGAGTTCTCCATGCGCCACGTCCTGGTGGACGGCCAGGGGAACTTCGGTTCCATCGACGGCGACAGCGCCGCGGCCATGCGGTACACGGAGGTCCGCCTCTCGCCCCTGGCGGAGCAGCTCCTCGGCGAGGACCTGGCCAAGGAAACCGTCGACTGGGTGCCCAACTACGACGGCTCCCTGCGCGAGCCGGCGATCCTGCCGGCGAGCTTCCCCAACCTCTTGGTCAACGGCTCCTCGGGGATTGCCGTGGGGATGGCCACCAACATCCCCCCCCACAACCTCGGTGAGGTCATCGACGCCGCGGTGGCCGTGATCCGCAATCCGTCCATCACCCTCGACGAGCTCATGACCCTGTTGCCCGGCCCGGACTTCCCGACGGCGGCGCTGATTCGGGGCACGGCGGGGATCCGTGAGGCCTACGCCACCGGCCACGGTTCGGTGCAGCTCCAGGCCCGAGCGCGCATCGAGCATCTCCGCAAGGGGGAGCGGACCGCCATCATCGTCTCGGAGCTGCCGTACCAGGTCAACAAGGCCCGTCTCGTGGAACGCATCGCCGAGCTCGTCCAGGCCAAGGAGCTCGACGGGGTGGCGGATCTGCGCGACGAGTCGGATCGCGACGGCGTGCGTGTGGTCATCGAGTTGAAGCGCGATGCGGTGCCGCAGGTGGTGCTCAACCAGCTCTTCAAGCTCACGCCCATGCAGACGAGCTTCGGCATGACCTTCCTCGCCATAGTCGACAACCAGCCCCGGGTGCTGCCCTTGAAGGCGATCCTCGAGCACTTCGTCGAGCACCGCAAGGAAGTGGTCACCCGCCGCACCCGCTTCGATCTCGCGTGCGCCGAGGAGCGAGCCCACATCCTGGCCGGTCTGGTCATTGCCCTCGATCACCTGGACGCCGTCATTGCCACCATCCGAGGCGCGGCCGACCCACCGGCGGCCAAGGCCGCGTTGGTGGCCAAGTTCCGCCTGACCGAGGTCCAGGCCCAGGCCATCCTCGACATGCGTCTCCAGCGCCTCACCGCCCTCGAGCGGGACAAGATCGTGGCGGAGCACCGCGAGGTCCTCGCCCTCATCGAGCGCCTGAAGGCCGTGCTCGCCGACGAGCGCCTCGTCCTCGACATCATCGTTGCCGAGCTCGAGGCGGTGCGGCAGAAGTACGCCGATCCCCGTCGCACCGAGATCCTCCCCGAGGAGGCGGAGATCTCCATGGAGGATCTGGTGGTCGAGGAGGACGTGGTGGTCACCGTGACCCGCAGCGGCTACGTCAAGCGGGCCCCCGTCTCCATCTACCGGGCGCAACGGCGCGGCGGCAAGGGGCGGCGGGGCGCGGCCGTCCGCGACGAGGACCCGGTGGAGCACCTGTTCGTGGCTTCCACCCACGATTTCCTGCTGGTCTTCACCTCCGCCGGCAAGGTCTACGCCCTCAAGGTCTACGAGATCCCCGAGGCGTCGCCGCAGGCGCGGGGCAAGGCCATCGTCAACCTGCTCCCCATCGCCCAGGACGAGCGGGTGGCGGCCCTCATCGCCGTCGACGATTTCGAGGCCGACCGCTACCTGCTCTTCGCCACCACCCGCGGCAAGGTGAAGAAGACGCCCCTGGACGCCTACGCCAACCCCCGCTCCACCGGCATCATCGCCCTGACCCTGGAGGAAGGGGACGACCTGCTCGGCGTGCGCCTCACCGATGGGGATAGCCACATCTTCCTCGGCACCCACCGTGGCATGGCCATCCGCTTCCACGAGCGCGACGTCCGCCCCATGGGGCGTGTCGCCGCGGGGGTGCGGGGCATTACCCTGCGCGACGACGATTTCGTGGTGGTCATGGCGGCCTTCGGTGCCGAGGACCACGGGGACATCCTGGTGGTGGCCGAACGGGGCGTCGGCAAGCGCACGCCGGTTTCCGAGTTCCGCCTTCAGGGAAGGGGCGGCAGCGGCGTCAAGCTCATGCAGGTCACGCCTCGCACCGGCAACGTGGCCGGGATGCGCCACGTGGCGGGGGACGAGGACCTGCTCCTGGTCACGGCCAACGGCATGCTCATCCGCACTCGTGCCGCCGAGGTCCGAAGGAGCAGCCGCGTCACCCAGGGGGTGAAGCTCATCGACCTCGCGGAGGGAGATCGCGTCGCCGGGGTGGCGCGCTTGGCGGAGCGCGAGGAGGAAGGTCTGTCCGACCGCGAGGAAGTGCTCTTCTGAACCAATCGGTCCGGCGGCCGCGCGGGGGCTGTGGGTCCCGGGCCAGAGGGGGGTTTATGAAGCTCTTCATCGATACAGCGAATCTCGACGAGATCCGGGAAGCGGCCTTGTGGGGCGTTCTCGACGGCGTCACCACCAACCCGTCCCTGGTTGCTCGCGAGGGCCGCAGCTACCGCGCCCTCGTCGAGGAGATCTGCCGCCTCGTGCCGGGGCCGGTGTCGGCAGAGGTCATCGCCACCGATGCCGAGGGCATGGAGCGGGAGGGGCGCGAACTCGCCGCCATCGCCGAGAACGTGGTGATCAAGCTGCCCATCACCCGCGACGGGGTCAAGGTATGCGCCCGTTTTGCCGAGGAGGGCATTGCCACCAATCTCACCTTGTGTTTCTCGGCCGCGCAGGCGCTCCTGGTCGCCAAGGCCGGTGCCAGCTACGTGAGCCCCTTCGTGGGGCGTCTCGACGACGTTGGCCAGGACGGCATGGAGCTCGTCCGGGAGATCGTCCAGATGTACGAGAACTACGAGTTTCCCACCCAGGTGCTCGTCGCCTCCGTGCGCCACCCGCAGCACGTGGTCCAGGCCGCCCTCATCGGCGCGGACGTGGCAACCGTGCCCTTCAAGATCCTCGAGCAGCTCTTCCGTCACCCGCTGACGGACATCGGTCTGGAGCGCTTCCTGGCCGACTACCGGGCGGCTACGGCTTCCTGACGGGCTGGCCCCCTCGGCGGGATGTGTTGTTGTGGCTCGGCCATTTTTGACAAATGAGCTGGGCCAAACGTACGATCTGGCCGTGAGCGCGCCGCACACCTCCCTTGCCGCACGACTCCGCAGCGACCCGGGCAACCGGGCGCTCTACCTGCGTCTTGCCGATGCCCTGGCCGAGGTGGTCCAGAAGGAGCCGTCGTCGCTCCCTTCGGCCCGCGCCCTGGCGGCCCGGGAAGGGTTCAACCGTGCCACCGTCAACGCTGCCTACCGGGAGCTGGCGCGCCGCGGTCTGCTGGTCATTCGCCGCGGCCGGCCGCGCAAGCACCTCCCGCCGCCCCCAGTCCCTACCGCGGTGAGCGACGGCGAGGTGCCCGCCGAGGGCATCGATCTGGCCCGGTACGCCCCTGACGCCGAACTCCTCCCGTCCGGACGAGTGTTCCGCTGGCTGGGCGTCGGGGAAGGGGAGGGGGAGAGCGTGGCCCAGTACGGGTGCGTTGCCGGCTACGCCCCGCTGCGGCGCTGGCTGGCCAGCCACCTCCGTACCCTCGGGATCGAGGCAGCTGCCGACAGCGTCCTGCTCACCTCCGGCGTCCAGCACGCCCTCGATCTGCTACTGCGGGCCATGGCCGCGCCGGGCGATGCCGTGCTCGTGGAGGATCCCACCTACCCGGGACTGCCGCCGCTGCTGGCGATCCACGGCCTGCGCGCCGTGGGTCTCTCCGTCGGGGCCAACGGCATCGACGTGGACGCCCTCGATGAGCTTCTCGCCCGCCACCGGCCCCGGCTCGCCATCGTCACGCCGACGCTGCACAACCCCTCGGGTCTCGTGTGGGCAGAGGCTACCCGGCGGTCGGTGCTCCACTGCCTCCAGCGGCGAGGGTGCCAGATCGTCGAGGAGTTCTTCGACCCGGCCCTGGTGGTCGAGGGTCCCGTCCCGCCGCCCCTGGCGGCCACTGACCCCCGGGTCATCCTGGTCGGTTCCTTCTCGAAGGCGCTGTTTCCCGGTCTTCGGGTTGGGTGGCTCCACGCTCCCCAGCACATCGTGGCGGCGGTCGCCGCTGTCAAGCGTGCCACCGACCTGTCGGGCAGCCCCTTTCTCGAAGCCACGGCCTACCAGCTGTGCGAACGGGGCATCCTCGCCGAGCAGTTCGCCCGGTTGCGCCGCGCTGCGCGGGCGCGGTGGGCCACGGTGAGCGCGCTCCTGCGCGGTGCGCCCGAAGGGGTGCGCTGGAGCGTCCCGCAAGGGGGGTTCTCGACCCTGGTCGCCCTGCCGCGCGGCTGGTCTGCCCAGGGGGTGGCGGCCCACGCCGCCCAGGCAGGGGTGTGGGTGGTGCCCGGCCGGCTCATGTCCGTCTCGGGCAGGGACGACGTGGTGCGCGTGGCGTTTGCCGCCGTGGGCGGCGAGCACCTGGAAATGGGCATCCGACGGTTCCTCCGTGCGCTCGAGCCGGCAGTGGTCGCCGCGCCGCTCGCCTGACGGGCGTGGGAGGAACCAGCGAAGGAGGAAGCGCCATGGATTTCAACCAACCAGAGTTCCGCGTCAAGGTGGGACTGGCCGAGATGCTCAAGGGTGGCGTCATCATGGACGTCACCGATGCCACCCAGGCGCGGATCGCCGAAGACGCCGGTGCCGCAGCGGTCATGGCTCTGGAGCGGGTGCCGGCCGACATCCGCGCCGAGGGAGGCGTGGCTCGCATGGCCGCCATCGACAAGATCGAGGAGATCATGGCGGCCGTCTCCATCCCGGTGATGGCCAAGTGCCGGATCGGCCACACAGCGGAGGCCAGGGTGCTGGAGGCGTTGGGGGTCGACTTCATCGACGAATCCGAGGTCCTCACCCCCGCTGACGAAGAAAACCACGTCTTCAAGCACGCCTTCAAGGTGCCCTTCGTGTGCGGCTGCCGCAACCTCGGCGAAGCCCTGCGGCGCATCGCCGAGGGGGCCGCCATGATCCGCACCAAGGGAGAGGCTGGATCGGGCAACATCGTCGAGGCGGTCCGACACCTGCGGGCCGTGCGCCGGGAGATCCGCCGCCTCGCCACCCTGGAGCCGGAGGAGCGGATCCCCGCCGCCAAGGAGTTGCAGGCCCCCTTCGAACTGGTGCAGTACGTGGCCGAGCACGGTGCCTTGCCCGTCCCCAACTTTGCTGCGGGCGGCGTGGCCACCCCGGCCGATGCGGCTCTCTGCATGATGCTGGGCGCCGAGTCGGTGTTCGTGGGTTCGGGGATCTTCAAGTCCGAGGATCCGGCCAAGCGGGCCAGCGCCATCGTGCGCGCCGTCACCCACTGGCAGGACCCGCAGGCGGTCCTGGAAGCCTCCCGCGGCCTTGCGGGGGCGATGCCCGGGATCAACGTGGCCTCCCTGTCGCCGGAGGAGATGCTGTCGCGGCGGGGGTGGTGATGCAGCTGGGGGTGCTGGCGCTGCAAGGCGACTTTGCCGCCCACGCCCGGGCCCTCGCGGCGCGGGGGGTGGCGGTGCGGGAGGTGCGGGCGGCCGGCGATCTCGCCGGGGTCGACGGCATCGTCCTGCCGGGTGGCGAGTCCACCACCATGCTGTCGTTGCTGCGGGGCACGCCCCTGATCACCGCCCTTAGCGAACGCATCGGGGCCGGGACCGCGGTGCTTGCCACCTGCGCCGGCGTTATCCTTTTGGCCAGGGAGGTCTGCAACCCCCCCCAGGAGTCGTTGGGGCTCCTCGAGGTGACGGTGGAACGCAACGCCTACGGTCGGCAGCGAGCATCCGTCGTGCTTCCCCTCGTGGTCGACGATGTCGCCGAGGTCGGTACCGCCACCCTCGAAGGGGTGTTCATCCGCGCGCCGCGGATCGTCGCCGTGGCTCCCACCGTCAGGGTCCTGGCTCGGCGCGGCGTCGATCCGGTCCTGGTGCGGCAGGGGCGGATCCTCGCGGCCACCTTCCACCCCGAGCTGTCGCCCACCTCGCCCGTCATCGATCGTTTTCTCGCCCTTTGCGGAGGTTGCCCATGAGCGCCAACCTGCCGGTCCAGGTGGAGTTGCGAGACCGCGTGCGGCTGCTCCGCCTCGCCCACCGAGCCAACGCCCTGGACGACGAGCTCCTCGACAACCTCGCCGGCGTCCTCGAGGAGCTCGAGCAAGGCGGCGCGCCGGCCGTCGTCCTCGCCAGTGCCCACCCCACCGTGTTCTGCCCCGGTCTCGACCTCAAGAAGATGGACGGCTGGGGTCGCGCCCAGGTGGGCGACATCATGCGCCGTTTCAGTGCCTTGCTGGTGCGGGTGGTGCGCTACCCGGGGCCGACGGTCGCCGCCATCAACGGCCACGCCATTGCCGGCGGGTGTCTCTTGGCCCTGGCGTGCGATCGGCGGGTCATGAGTCGCTCGCGTGCCCGCATCGGTCTTTCCGAGATCAACCTCGGCATCCCGGTGCCGGCCGGTGCCATGGCCATGCTCCTCGCCCTCTACCCGACCCGCGCGGTGGAGCAACTCGTCCTCGAGGGGGACGGCTTCGGCGGCGAGCGCGCCCTCGAACTGGGGCTGGTGGAGCGGATCAGCGACGCGGACGGGGTGGTGGAGGAGGCCATTCGTCTCGCCCACCACCTGGCCTCGCGTCCACCCATGGCCTTCGCCACCGCCAAGGGCTTCCTCCGCCATGGCCTGGTGCGGGCCATGGAGGCGCGAGACGCGGCGGAACTCGAGCGCTTCCTCGACTGCTGGTTCGCCCCGGACACCCAGGACCGCATGGGCGCCCTGGTGGCCTCCATCTAGCGCGAGTTACCGCGCGAAGTCGTACACCTCGCCTTGCCGGAGCTCCTCGACCGGGCGCGGCAGCACCGTCGTCTCGAGCTCGTGCCGCAACTCCTCCACGAAGGGCGGCTTCAAGTGGTACAAGTAGACGGGCACGTCCCGCCGCAGCTTGGCCAGCTCGCCGGCGAGGGTGCGGGGCGTGAGGTGCAGGGAGTCGTCGGCCACCGCCTGCAGGCGGCTGGGGAACGACACCTCGGTGATGACCGCCCGCAGATTGGGAAGCCGGTTGGCCACCTCCCAGACCTCCTCGGTGGGGCCGGTGTCGGAGGTGAAGACCACCGCGCCCTCCCCATCTTCGACCACGTAGCCGTGGGTGGGGACCGCGTGGCGCACCGGGATGGCGGTCAAACGCAGGCCGTTGGTCTCGAAGGGCGTTCGCGGCATCACCTGGGTCAGGCGGACGGCGGGGAGCAGGTCCGAGGGGATACGGGTGAAGTCCGGCCAGGTGTCGTTGTTGAACAGGTGGTACTGGACGGCGCGCAGCACCTGCGGGGTGACGAGGATCTCGAGACCTTCGCGCGGCTCGTTGAAGGTGTTCTCCACCAGGAAGGGGATGGACGCGGTGTGATCCAGGTGGGAGTGGGTGAGCACCACTCGACGGATGCAGCGCTGCGCCTCGATGGGCAGCGCCTGGGTGATGGAACCGGCATCGAGGGCCAGTTCGCCATCAATGAGAAACGACGTCATCCGGCACTCGGGGCTCGAACCGCCGAAGCTGCCAAGGACGTGCCATTTCATGGGACAAGTATATGGCCTTTTGCCGGGCAAGTCTTCTCCCCCCCTCGAGCCGGCCGAAATGACAGGACGCCCGTACCGTGATCCTGAGGCCGCACCCCTCGCGTCATCCTGAGGCCGCCGCAGGCCGCCGAAGGATCTCGTCGCGTTCGACGTTTTCGCCGAACGGACAGGCCGCGGTCCCGTCGCATACGAGGTTTTCGAGGAACGCGCAGGCCGCCCACGTACAATCGCCGCGTGAGCGACGACACCACGCAGTTGACGCCCCACCTGCGTCGCCTGGCGGGCTTGGACCTCGAGGGGGCGGCGCCTCCCCTCGTCCACGTCGACCTGGTGGCCGAGCGGGCGGTGGTGGTGTCCCGCTCGCGAACGCTGGCGAGGGAGGTGTACCTGGACCGGTGCCGAGCGGACGGGGTGCCGGTGGTACTTCGCCCGTCCGGTGGCGGTGCGGTGGTGCTGGCGCCGGGCATGGCCGTGGCATCGGTGCTGGCGGCGCGGCGGCCGGGGGAGGCGTTTCCCGACCCCATCTTCCGCCGTTTCGTCGGGGCTGTGGCCGCCGCCTTGCGCAGCTGCGGGGCACCTCGAACGGTCATGCGCGGCATCTCGGACCTGTGCATCGGCGACCGCAAGGTGGCCGGGAGCTCGTTGCGGCTCTGGCAGCGGACCCTGCTGTTCCAGGTGTCCATCCTGGTCGACCCCGACCTTTCCCTCCTCGACCGCTACCTGCCCATGCCGTCCCGCATGCCAGCCTACCGGCAGCAGCGAGGGCACCGGGAGTTCGTCACCTCCCTCGCCGCCTGCGGCTGCCGCATCGCCCCCTCCTGCCTCCTCGAGGCCCTCGCCCACCACCTTGGGGCAGCCGCAGGGTGCGTCCCTTGCGGTTGAAGGGGCGGCCGTGTACCCTCCCGCTGGCCCGTGGGGGCCAGCTGGCATGATCCGCTTCGTCGCCCTTTCGCTGGCGCTCCTCGCCGCCGCGGCTCCTCCGACGGTGAGCGTCCTCGGTCCGCACGGCAGCCAGGAGATCTACGCTCGCGGCGGACTCGTCGACCTCCTGGCGGTCCTCCGCCTGGCCGGCGTCGAGACCGCCTTTGCCCGGGCTGCCGGCAGCTACACGGCCAAGGCTGGCGACCACGAGGTCCAGTTCACCCCCGGAGGCTCCCTGGCGGTGGTGGATGGCCGGCTGGTGGCGCTCCCCGGCCCCTTGCGCACCGTGGAGGGCCATGTCCTGGCCAGCGTCGATACGGTCAACGCCATCTTGCGGCCCTTTGGTTGGTCGTTGCGCCTCGTCGGCGAGCGGATGGAGCTCGTCGAGGTGCGGGGGGTCGAGACCATCCTCGTCTCGCAGGTCCAGGCCGCCGAGGGGACGTTGCTCGTCCTGCGGGGGTGCCGGCAGCGTCCGCAAGTGCACCTGCGCGGTGGCGAGCTCACCGTCCGCTTTGCCGAACCGGTGGAGCTGGCGGCGGCGATCCAGCCGGAGGGCGCCATCCTTGGCGGCGCGCTCGTCGGCAAGGAGCTTTCCCTGCGCCTGTCGCCGGGCCTGGAGGTCGCGAGCACCTACCAGCTCGACGAGCCGCCGCGGTTCGTCATCCGCCTGGCCGCCGTCACCCACGCGGCGCCCCTCCAGGAGCGCGGGCAGGGGCCGCTGGTGGTGCTGGACCCCGGGCACGGCGGCGAGGACTGGGGGGCGCGGGGACCTGCGGGGGAGCTCGAGAAAACCATTGCCCTCGCCATTGCCCGGCACGTTGCCACCCGGCTCCAGGCACGCGGCGTTGCCGTGCGTCTCACCCGGGAGAGCGACGAGGCGATCCCGCTCCAGCAACGGACTGCCGTGGCGAACCGCTTGAAGGCGAACGCGTTCGTTTCCATCCACGCCAACGCGTCGCCGGCCCGCGCCGCACGCGGGGCGGAAACCTACTTCATGAGCGCCGAGGCCAGCGACGTCCAGGCCGCGCAAGCCGCCGCCGAGGAGAACGCCGCGACCCCACCCGACACCGTCCAGCTCATCCTCTGGGACCTGGCCCAGGTGGCCAACCTCAACGAATCGGCGCGGCTGGCGCGCACCGTGCAGGAACGCCTCAACACGCTCCACGACACCCGCGACCGGGGGGTGAAGCAAGCCCCGTTCCTGGTGCTCACCGGCGCCACCATGCCCGCCGTCCTGGTCGAGGTTGGTTTTCTGTCCAACCCGGAAGAGGCGGCCCGGCTGAACGAGCGGCGCGGCCAGGAAGCCGTGGCGACGGCCCTGGCCGACGCGATCCTCGAGTTCCTCGAGAACGCCTCGGTGGCCGCGACGCCCCCGCCATGAACCCCCTGCTGCGCCGCCGCGCCGTCGCCCTCTGCCTCGCGGTGGCTGTGGGCGCCTGTACCAGGAGGACGCCGGCGCCGCAGGAGGCGCCGTCGCCCGCGCCGACGCCGGTGCCAAGTCGGATCGTGCTCTTCTTCCCGGGTGCCGACGGTCTCCTCCACGCCGAATCGCGGGAGGTGGCCGAACTGCCCGCCGCCCTCGTCCCCCGCATTCGCATCCTCGTCGAGGAGCTGGCCTTCGGCTCGCAACAGGGGTGGGCGCCCGTCTTTCCCTGGCCGGTGGCCGTCCTCGGCGCGTTCGCCGACGAGGCGCACAACGCCTATGTGGACCTTTCCCCGCCGCCACCCGGAGCGGTCCAGGGCAGCGCCGGCGAAGCCGCCCTGCTCTACGCGACCATCAGCACCGTCGTGGCCAACTGCCCCGGCCTGGTCCGGGTGCAGCTCCTCTTCGACGGCAACGAGGTGCCGACCTTGGGCCACCTGGACTTCTCGCGCCCGCTCGCGCCGCAACCCGGACTGGTCGCCCGATGACGCCTAGCTCGCCCATTGCCATCTTCGACTCGGGGATCGGCGGCTTGACGGTGCTCGCTGCCCTGCGCACGCGGCTGCCCGGCGAGATCTTCGTCTACCTGGGCGACACCGCCCGGCTGCCGTACGGCACCAAGTCCCGCGACACCGTGGTGCGGTACACCCACAAGGCGGTGCAGCTCCTCGCGTCGTTCGAGCCCAAACTCCTGGTCGTGGCCTGCAACACCGCCTCGGCGGCGGCGCTCGAGGAGCTGGAGCGGAGCTCGAGGGTGCCGGTGGTGGGGGTCATCGAGCCGGGGGCGCGGGCTGCGGTGGCCCGCAGCGGTGGCCGGGTTGGCGTCATTGGTACCGAGTCCACCGTGGCGTCCGGCGCGTACCCGCGCGCCTTGCGCGCCTTGCGTCCCTCCCTCGACGTGCGGGTGCAGGCGTGCCCCCTCTTCGTCCCCCTGGCCGAGGAGGGGTGGTTCGATCATCCCGTGACGCGCGAGGTGGCGCGGATCTACCTCGAGCCGCTGGTGACGGCGGGTATCGATACCCTGGTGCTGGGCTGCACCCACTACCCCTTGCTCGTCCCCGCCATCCGGGCGGTGGTTGGGGATGCGGTGGCCCTCGTCGACTCGGCGAGCGCGGTGGCCGAGGAGGTGGCCGTGCAGGCCGGAGCCGCCACAAGCCACGCCGCTGCGGGCGGTGTCCGCATCCTGGTCACCGACGCTGCCCCGCGCTTCCAGCGTCTGGCCGGTCTCATCCTCGGCGAGGGTGCCGCCTCGCTGGAGATGGTGGACCTGCCCGCCTAGCCTGCCGACTTGCCGGGCCCGGGTCGAGCCGCTATCGTGCCGGCCGGGGAGGGAGTGTGGCGCAAGGGTTCTCGTACGTACGCAGCGACGGCCGGGCGGACGACCAGCCGCGACCGTTGACCTTCACCCTCGACTACGTCAAGTACGCCGAGGGAAGCACCCTGGCACGAGCCGGCGACACGGTGGTGCTGTGCAACGTGTCGGTGGAAGGGCGGGTGCCGCCGTTCCTGCGCGATACCGGGGAAGGGTGGCTGACGGGGGAGTACGCCATGCTGCCGCGGGCCACCGAGGAGCGTACCCCGCGGGACGTCAGCAAGGGAAGCGTGTCCGGGCGATCCGCCGAGATCCAGCGGCTCATTGGCCGCTCGCTCCGCGCCGCCCTGGACCTGGGGCTCCTCGGCGAGCGCACGCTGGTGGTGGACTGCGACGTGCTGCAGGCCGACGGCGGCACCAGGACCACGGCCATCACCGGTGCCTTCGTGGCCGTGGTGCTGGCGCTGCTACGCCTGCGCCGGGCCGGCGCGTTGCCCCAGTGGCCCCTGCGCGAGCAGGTGGCCGCCGTGTCGGTGGGGATCGTCGGCGGCCGGCCCCTCCTCGATCTCGACTACGCCGAGGACCGCCGCGCCGAGGTGGACCTCAACCTGGTCGGCACCGCCCGGGGCGGGATCGTGGAAGTGCAGGGGACCGCCGAGCGCCGCCCCTTCTCGCGTCACTCCCTGGACGCGCTCCTGGACCTGGCCGAGCGGGGGCTCGAGCAGGCGTTCGCGGCCCAGCGGGCGGTGCTGGCGGCTCGCCTGGCGGACGCCGGCCTGCCGGCCATGGTGGTCTCGGCTTGACGTGAACGGTCCTGGTTGCTAGTGTTGTCTCCCCTTTCGGGGGGCGTAGCTCTTTGCAAAGAAACCTTTGCATGCCACACGGGACGGGGCGTGGCGCAGCCTGGTAGCGCACCTGCCTTGGGCGCAGGGGGTCGGAGGTTCAAATCCTCTCGCCCCGACCATTGCCGTCCCGCCCATGTCGCTGCCTGTAGCTCAGCTGGATAGAGCGGCGGACTTCTAATCCGCGGGTCGGAGGTTCGAATCCTCTCAGGCAGGCCAGTTTTCGTGGTGAGCGTAGCTCAGCTGGTAGAGCGCCAGACTGTGGCTCTGGTGGTCGGGGGTTCGAATCCCCTCGCTCACCCCACCCCTTCGGCAGCCCACGGTGCGCCCGTAGCTCAGCCCGGATAGAGCGTCAGACTCCGGATCTGAAGGCCCCGCGTTCGAATCGCGGCGGGCGCACCATTCCTCCCTTTTCCCCGAGGGCGAGGCGGCACGGCCCCATGCCCTCGCATCTCTCGCACGAAACGCCCGGTCGTGTCAGCGCCTCGGCCTTGCTGCATTCGCGCACCGCCAAGAATCGTCACGGCCACCCGAGGGTGGCCGTGCGTGTGTACCGTCTCTTGTGCGCGACGCTCAGCGGGCGAGGTCGAAACGATCGAGCTCCATCACCTTGGTCCAGGCTGCGACGAAGTCGCGGACGAACCGTTCCTGGCCGTCATCGGCAGCGTACACCTCGGCAATGGCTCGGAGCTGGGCGTTGGCGGCGAAGACGAGATCGGCACGGGTCGCCGTCCAGCGCAGCTGGCCGGTCGTCCGATCCCGCCCGGCAAAGAGGCGCGCGTCCTCCGAGACGGGCTGCCACTCGGTGGCCATGTCCAGGAGGTTGACGAAGAAGTCGTTGGTCAAAACGCCCGGGCGATCGGTGAGGACGCCGTGTCGGGAGTTGCCGTAGGTGGCGCCGAGGGCGCGCAGGCCGCCCACGAGGACCGTCATTTCCGGCGCCGACAGGGTCAGGAGCTGGGCCTTGTCCAAAAGCGCCTCTTCTGCAGGAATGGGCGTCCCCTCGCGGGCGTAGTTGCGAAAGCCGTCGAGCACCGGTTCCAGGACCGCGAAGCTCGCCGCATCGGTCTGTTCCGGCAAAGCATCGGTGCGACCGGGGGTGAACGGTACCTCGACGGCCACGCCCGCCGCTCGTGCCGCCGCCTCCACGGCGGCCGTGCCCCCGAGGACGATGAGGTCGGCGAGGGAGATCTTCTTGCCCCCCTCCGCCCGACCGTTGAACGCCGCTTGGATGCCCTCGAGGACCGCGAGGACACGGGCCAACTGCTCGGGCTCGTTGACCTCCCACGCCTGCTGCGGGGCGAGGCGGATACGAGCGCCGTTGGCGCCTCCTCGCTTGTCCGAGTCGCGGTAGGTGGCGGCTGCCGACCAGGCGGTGTACACCAGCTCACGGATGCCCAGGCCGGAGCTCAGGATCCGCTCCTTGAGCCAGGCGACGTCGGCGGCCTCGACCAGCGGGTGATGGACGGGCGGCACCGGGTCTTGCCAGATGAAGTCTTCCTCGGGGACTTCCGGGCCGAGGTAGCGCACCTTGGGCCCCATGTCCCGGTGGGTGAGCTTGAACCAGGCGCGGGCAAAGGCCTGGGCGAAGGCATCGGGGTCCTGGTGGAAGCGGCGGGCAATGGGTTCGTAGATGGGATCGAAGCGCAACGCCAGATCGGCCGTGGTCATGATCGGCGGATGTCGCTTCGTCGCGTCGTGGGCGTCGGGCACCAAATGCTCGTCGCGGACGTCCTTGGCCACCCATTGCCAGGCACCGGCCGGACTCTTGGTGAGCTCCCACTCGTAGCCGAAGAGCACGTCGAAGTAGCTGCTGTCCCACCGGGTGGGGGTCGGAGTCCACGCCCCTTCGATGCCGCTGGTGATGGTGTCGGCGCCCTTGCCGGTGCCGAAGGAGCTCCGCCAGCCCAGGCCCATCTCGTGCAGGGGCGCCGCCTCCGGCTCCGGTCCGACGAGGGCGGGATCGCCGGCGCCATGGGCCTTGCCGAAGGTATGCCCGCCGGCAATGAGGGCCACCGTCTCCTCGTCGTTCATGGCCATGCGCGCAAAGGTGTCACGGATGTCACGGCCGGAGGCCACCGGGTCGGGGTTCCCGTTGGGACCTTCGGGGTTGACGTAGATGAGGCCCATCTGCACGGCGGCCAAGGGGGTGGCGAGCTGGCGCTCGCCCGAGTAGCGCCTGTCGCCGAGCCATTCCGACTCCGGTCCCCAGTCGATGTCTTCGGGTGGTTCCCAGACATCGACTCGCCCGCCGCCGAAGCCGAGGGTCTTGAAACCCATGGACTCCAGGGCGACGTTGCCGGCCAGGATCATGAGATCGGCCCAGGAGATGGCATTGCCGTACTTCTTCTTGATGGGCCACAGCAGGCGGCGAGCCTTGTCGAGGTTGGCGTTGTCCGGCCAGCTGTTCAAGGGGGCGAAACGCTGCGCGCCCGTCGACGCGCCCCCCCGCCCATCGAAGATCCGGTAGCTGCCAGCACTGTGCCACGCCATGCGGATGAACAGGCCGCCGTAGTGGCCCCAGTCGGCGGGCCACCAGGGCTGGCTCGCCGTCATCAGGGCGGCCAGGTCGCGCTTCAACGCCGCGTAGTCCAGCGTGGAGAACGCCTGGCGATAGTCGAAGGACGGTCCGAGGGGATTGGCCCGTGGCGAGTGCTGATGGAGCATGCCGATGTGGAGCTGTCGGGGCCACCAGGTGCGGTTGTTGGGACCCCCGAGGACCGTATGCCGCAGCGCCCCGTGCTCGATGGGGCATCTCGACGAGTTTCCCGACATGGTGGTTCCCTCCCGCCTCCGCCAACACACCACCTGGTGTCGGCCATTCCCTCCCTCGCCGGCCCCACTGTGCGCCAACGTCCACGGGTGGGTCCGTGGCCGCGGGCTGGTACGGCCGGGATCAGCGGGACCCGGGGCGGCGTCCGGCGCTCGGCGGGTAGCTCGGCAAGAGCCGCAACGGCACCCGGGAGGCGAACTCCTCGTCCACGGCGTCGAGGGCGACCCGGCCGGCCATGTCGCGAGCCACCGGCAACTCCATGAGGTAGAGGAGGGTAGGCACGATGTCCGTGACGCGGGTGTTGCGCAGGCGCACCTTGCGCGCCACCCCGGGGCCGGCCAGGATCACGAAACCATCGGCACCCTCCCCCGGAGAGACCTGCCAGGTGCGCCGGCGTACGGTGGCGTTGAGGAGTCGCCGCCAGGGTTTCGGCGGTGCCATGCCGTACGGCGATACCACGGCGAGCAGGCAATCCTCGCCGCCGGCCAGCAGCCACAACTCGCGTATCTGCTCGTCGAGGAGCTGGGCAACGTGGCGCAACACCTCGTCGCCGGCCAGCGCGTCGCCTCCGTCCTCGCTCCACAGGGGCCGCAAGCGGGCCGCCAGGTCGGTATTGACGATCAGACACTCCGCTCCTTCGCTGGCCAGGCGGAGGGCGGCCGCGGCGGCGGTGGCGATCGCCGCGGCAAAGGCCGTCCGGGTCTGTCCGGCCAGCTCCGGGCGGGCCGCCAGCGCCGGCGCCAGGGCCGCCTGGAGTTCCGGGTCCACCTGGGAGAAGGGCAGCACCTCGGCGGCCAGGGGTGGGGGCACGGTCCAGGTGGCCGCCGGCGCACCGGGCCACCCGGCCAGCCCCACGGTCCGTCCGGCCGCCACCAGGATCTCCCACAGGGTCGCCCGCCGGGGTGGTGGGGCGGCCGCCCGCTGCCACTGGCGCCATGGGAGGTGGTGGGGCACTGGCCAGGGGCCCTTGAGGAGCAGCGAGACCGGCTGCGGCGCGAGCCACGGAAGCCGGTACGCCCGACGTCCGACGACACCGTGGGTGGACGGGAGACAGCCGGTGGCCAGGGTGGCAAGCGCACTGGCCCGGGAAAAGGGCTCGATGGCGGCGAGTTGCCCCCACGCCCATTCGTCGCGCAGACTCTTGAGAAACGGCATGTCCCCCCGTTCCATGGCGGGCAGGATCCAGGGCAGGTCGGCTCCCTCCACGCTCACCAGGAGGACCCGCCGGGTGGTGGCAAAGTGCAGGTCGGTGGCCACCGTGCCGGCCCGGGGCCCGGGTGCGAGGGCCCAGATCCCCCACGCCACGCCGACGAGGCAGCCGGCCGCTGCGGCCGCCACGGCCAGGAGGCGGCGGCGCGGCGCCCTGACGAGGGCGAGGACGACCATGACGACGGTGAAGGCGGCGGCGGCGAGCCCGATACCGCGCAGGCCAGCCCGGCCCTCGCCCAGGAGCAGGTTGAAGGATCGATCCCGGTTGTACACGGCCACCGCGGCGATCATGGCGCCGTGGACGCTGGCGAGGCGACACCACAGGCCGAGGCTCACCCCCGGCTGGGCGGCGATGAAGGGGGCGAAGATGGCGGCGATCTCGACCACGGCGAAGCTCGCAAGGCCCAGCCACAGCGCCCCCCAGCTGCTCCAGGCGAGGAAGGCCACGACGGCAGCCGACCAACGGATATCGAGCTCCGGCCACATGAGGAGCTGCAGGGGGGCGACGAGCGCCCCCGACAGGGCGCCGGCAACGAGACAGTGGCCGAGGCGGCGAAGATGGCGCATAATGCACCGGCATGATAGCGCGCCGCGACATGAAGGTCCGCCTCACTGCGCGCCACGACCTTTCCCCGCACTGTTTCCTCCTGGAGCTGGCCGCGACGGAGCCCTTCACGGCCGAACCCGGTCAGTTCGGCATGCTCACCTGCGGCAGTGGCCTCGACCCCTTCCTGCGCCGCCCCTTTTCCCTTGCCGCGGTCCGGCCGGCTGCCGCCGGGACGGTGGTGGAGCTGCTGGTCAAGGAGGTGGGCAAGGGGACCCGCGCCTTACGGGCCGTGGCGCCGGGTGCGGCGCTGTCCCTCCTGGCGCCCCTCGGGCGGGGCTTCGACCTGGAGGTGGCCTCGGGCAGGCTGGCCCTGGTGGCCGGCGGCATTGGTCTTCCCCCCCTGCTCTTTGCCGCCGAGCGTCTGGCGGCGGCCGGGACCCCGTTCGATCTCTACTTTGGCGCCGCGACGGCCAAAGAGCTGTTCCTCCTCGAGCGATGCCAGAACGCGGCAGCCCTTGCCGGCGGGGAGGTACTGCTGGCGACGGACGACGGCTCGCGCGGCGAACGGGGGCTGGTGACCCAGCTCTTGGCGCACCGCTGCGCCGCCGGTGCGGCGTATGCAGCGGTCCTCGCCTGCGGGCCGACGCCGATGCTGGCGGCCCTCACGGAACTGGCCCGGGCGCACCGCTGGGACGTCCAGCTCTCCCTGGAGCAGCCCATGGCGTGCGGGGTGGGGGTCTGCCTCGGCTGCGTGGTGGCCGGGTCGGACGGCAGGATGGTGGCCAGTTGCAAGGAAGGGCCGGTGTTCCGGGTGCGGGAGCTCGCACCACGGTGGTGGGAATGCGCGTCGACCTGAGTACGAGGGTGGGCTCGTTGCGCCTGGCCAATCCGGTGCTGTCGGCGTCCGGCACCTTCGGCTACGGTCTCGACCTCGCCGATCTCTGTCCCCCCGAGGCCCTCGGCGGGGTGGTGACCAAGGGGCTGTCGCCCCGACCGCGCCCCGGCAACCCGCCGCCACGCATCGTCGAGACGGCGGCCGGCATGATCAACGCCATTGGTCTGCAGAACATCGGCGTGGAAGCCTTTTGCCGCGACGTCCTGCCGGAGCTGCGGCGTCGCCGGGTGCTGGTGATCGTCAACGTCTTTGGCGAGACCCCCGAGGCCTACGAGGAGGTGATCCGTCGCTGCGAGGAGGCAGAGGGGATCGCTGGCTACGAGCTCAACGTCTCCTGCCCCAACGTCAGCGCGGGTGGGCTGGAGTTCGGCCACGACCCCGCCCTCCTGGAACGGGTGACCGGGCGCTGCCGGCACCTCACCTCGCGGCCGCTCTGGGTCAAGCTGTCGCCCAACGCGCCGGACCTCGTCGCCACCGCGCGCGCCGCCGTGGCCGGCGGGGCGGATGCCCTCTCCCTCATCAACACCGTTCGCGCCATGGCCATCGACGCGGCGCGCCGAAGGCCAATCCTTCCCAGGGCGTTCGGCGGCCTGTCGGGACCGGCCATCAAGCCCATCGCCCTGCGCATGGTCTTCGAAGTGCACCGCGCACTTCCCGACGTACCCCTGGTGGGTATCGGCGGCATCGAGAGCGGCCGGGACGCGGCCGAGTTCCTCCTGGCCGGGGCCGCAGCGGTCCAGGTCGGCACCGCCACCTTTCGCGACCCCCAGGCGCCCCTGCGCATCGTCCGCGAACTCGAAACCTTCTGTGCCACGGCCGGGATCGACGCCGTGCACCAACTGGTGGGAGGGCTCCAATGGCCGTGACCTTGGCCGAGGCGCGCCGGCGCCTCATCGTCGCCCTCGATCTCGCTGCCCGGGACGAGATCGTTGGCCTGGCCCGTACCCTTGCCGACCGGGTCGGGGCGGTGAAGGTGGGGCTCGAGGCCTTCACCGGCCACGGTCCCGCCCTCGTCGCGGAGCTCCGCGCCCTCGGCGTGCCGGTGTTCCTCGACCTCAAGCTCCACGACATCCCCAACACCGTGGAACGGGCGGCCGCCGCCTGCGCCCGGCTGGGGGTGGCCATGTTCACCGTGCACGCGGCCGGAGGGAGCGCCATGCTGGCGGCTGCCGTCGCCGGCGCGGCGGCGGGCACGCCCGCCGGTTCGCCGGTGCCCACGGTCCTCGCCGTCACCGTGCTCACCAGCCTCGACGAGGCCGCGCTGGCGCGGCTCGGCATGGCGGGCAGTGTCGCCGACCGGGTCGCCGCCTGGGCGACCCTGGCCCGCGAGGCGGGGTGCGGGGGGATCGTCTGCTCGGCCCAGGAGGTGGGACAGCTTCGCACCCGTCTCGGCCGCGGCCTGCTCCTCGTCACCCCCGGCATCCGCCCCGCCGGCGCCGCGGTGGGGGACCAGAGCCGGGTGGCCACCCCGGCGGCGGCCATGGGCAACGGGGCCGACTACCTGGTGGTGGGACGTCCCATCACCGCCGCCGCCGACCCCGTCGCCGCCGCTGACGCCATCGTGGCGGAGATCCGCGTTGCCCTTGGCTGAACGCCCCTTGCCTGCCGGCCTGGTCGACGGCCACACCCACACCGCTCGGTGCGGTCATGCGGGTGGCAGTGACGAAGCGTACGTCGAGGCGGCCATTGCCTGTGGCCTGGCCGGCATTGCCGTCACCGACCACCTCCCCTTCTACTGGTTGCCCGCCGAGGACCACGACCCCACCCTGGCCATGACCATGGAGGAGCTGCCGCGCTACGTGGAGGCCGTGCTGGCCCTCAAGGAGCGGTACCGGGGCACCATCGAGGTGCTCCTCGGCATCGAGGCCGACTACGTGGCAGGCGCCGAGGAGACGCTGGCGCAGCTTCTCGCGCGCTTCCCCTTCGACGTGGTGCTTGGTTCCGTGCACTGGCTGGACGGCTGGTGGGTGGACGCCCCGTCCTCGGTGGCGCGGTACCGGTGTGGCCAGGACGAGGTGGACGCCATCTGGGAGCGCTACGCCGACACCCTCTGTCGGGCGGCGCAATGCGGACTCTTCGACGTCCTCGCCCACCTCGATCTGCCGAAGAAGTTCGGCTTTCGACCGTCAAAACCCTTTGCCGGCCGTCTCGCCGAGGTGGTGGCCGCCGTGGCCGCGGGGGGGTGTGCCGTGGAACTCTCCTCGGCGGGCCGCCGCAAGCCCGTGGGCGAGGACTATCCTGGCCCGGCCCTGCTCCGCGCGCTTCTGGCGGCAGGGGTGCCGCTCACGCTGGCCTCCGACGCCCATGCGCCCGCCGAGGTGGGCCATGGTTTCAGCGAGCTGGTGGCCACCCTGCGCGCCGCTGGCGTGGCTCGGGTGGTGACGTTTCGACAGCGCCAAGCGCTGTCGGTGCCACTTGCCTGATAGAATCGCGGCGGTCCGGGGGTCCCCGGCGCGGGAAGGGGGTCGTCCATGGCGGAGCGTTACACGCGGGTGCTGATCCTGGGCTCGGGTCCGGCAGGGCTCACCGCGGCCATCTACGCGGCGCGGGCCGAGCTCGCGCCGTTGGTCGTGGATGGCAACCAGCCGGGGGGCCAGCTCACCATCACCACCGAGGTGGAAAACTTCCCAGGGTTTCCGGAGGGGATTCAGGGGCCGGAGCTGATGGACAGGATGCGTGCCCAGGCGGCACGGTTCGGCGCCGAGACGCTCTTCGACAGCGCGTCGGCGGTGGACCTGGCCACCCACCCCTTCCGGGTCACCCTCGCCGGCGGCACCCTCGTAACTGCCGAAACCCTCATCGTCGCCACCGGCGCCTCGGCCAAGTTGCTCTCCTTGCCGGCGGAGCGCGAGCTGCTCGGCTTCGGGGTGTCGGCCTGCGCCACCTGCGACGGCTTCTTCTTCCGCGACAAGGAGGTCGTCGTGGTAGGCGGCGGCGACACCGCCATGGAGGAGGCCATCTTTCTCACCCGCTTTGCCACCAAGGTGACGGTGGTGCACCGCCGTGGCGAGTTGCGCGCGTCGCGGATCATGCAGGAACGCGCCAGGCAGAACCCCAAGATCACCTTCCTCTGGCACGCCCGGGTGGTGGACATCCTAGGGTCCCGGGAACGGGGGGTGGAGGGGGTGGTCGTCGAGGATCCGCGCAACGGGCAGCGCCGTACCGTTCCCACCCAGGGCGTGTTCCTGGCCATCGGCCACCAGCCCAACACCGACCTGTTCCGCGGCCAGCTGGCCCTCGACGACGCCGGCTACATCGTCACCGAACACGACTCGACCCGCACCTCCGTGGCCGGTGTCTTTGCCTGCGGCGACGTCCAGGACCACGTGTTCCGGCAAGCGGTGACGGCGGCCGGCTCGGGGTGCATGGCCGCCATCGAGGCGGAGCGCTGGCTGGCGGCGCGGGGGGAATAGGCGGCGGCCCGGCGCGGTTGTCCCCGTGGGGGTATGCCCCGGGAGGTGGTCATGATTTCGTTGTCGGCAAAGGCCGTGGAACAGGTCAAGCTCTACGCGTCCCAGCTGCCCGAGGCGGCGGGGAAGGCGTTGCGCATATTCGTCCAGGATGGCGGGTGCTGCGGTTTCCAGTACGGTTTCACCTTCGACGACGTGCAGGACGGCGATACGGTGGTGGCGGCGTCCGACCTCAAGGTGCTGGTGGACCCCGTGTCGGCCCGCTACCTGGCCGGAGCGACGGTGGACTACGTCGAGGACCAGCGCGGGGCCGGGTTCGTCGTCGACAACCCCAACGCCGCGGCCTCCTGCGGCTGCGGCCACGACTGCTCGACGGAGTGAGCCGTGGCGCCCCGAACCCAGGTCGCCAGCACGGTGCAGGAGGGGTAAGGGTGGCGCTGTTGCCCCGCCCCAAGGACGGTCGTCGCCGCACCATCGTCCGCCTGGGCCACCCGGTCCTCCGCCAGCGGGCCGAGGAGGTGCCTCACCATCGCTTCGGCACCCGCTTCCTCCGCGACCTCGAACGCGACCTCCTGCGCACCATGTTCGAGGATGAGGGGGTGGGGTTGGCAGCCCCCCAGATCGCGGTGCCCCTCCGCGTCTTCGCCTACTTCGTGCCGGGCGAGGGGGGGCGGGACGAGGTCCCGCCGCGCGTCGTGGTGAACCCCGTCCTCACCCTGGAAGGGGAGGCGAACATCCCTGGGTGGGAGGGGTGCCTGTCCGTGCCTGGCCTGCGGGGGCTCGTCTACCGCCACGGCAGCCTCGTCATGACCGGCTTCGACGTGGACGGGGACGAGGTCCGCCTCCGCGCCGAAGGGTTCCACGCCCGGGTCATCCAGCACGAGGTGGATCACCTGGACGGGATCGTCTTCCTCGACCGGATGCGCGACCTCACCTCCCTCGCCTTCGAGGAGGAGTGGGACCGCTACGCCGACGGCAAGCAACTCCCCCTCGAGGTCTGAGCCTGTCCCCCTCGAAGGAGCGAGCCGGGCCAGCCGCCCGGCTCGGTGCAGGGCCACGCCGAACTCGCCCTACAGGGGTTCACGACCCGCCGGTGGTGGCTGGGGAGGCGCTGCCTGGTGTGGTGTGGGGCTGGGGCGCGCCGACGCCTCGGCACCCCATCGCCGGATCGCCACGCGCCTCGCCTCGCTGGACTCCTCGGGCACCACGAGCGACAACGTCGTCCTCGCCTTGGCGCGCATGACCACGAGCCGCACCGTCTCCCCCGGCTCGTAGGAGTCGAGCATGCGCAGCGCCTGGGCGGGGGTGCGCGGTACCCGACCGTCGATTTCCAGGATGACGTCGCCCGCCCTCAGGTCGAGGTTGCCTGCCCTGGGAACCCGGACCACCAACACCCCTTCCGTCGTGCCGAAGTACTGCCCGAGGTCTGGATTCACGGCCACGAGCTCGAGGTCGGGCCAGCCGCCGCGCCATCGGAAAGGCACCTCGAGCAGCTCGTCGAGGTGCTCGAGGACCGCCGCCTCACCCCGCCCGGCCGGCGGTAGGGCGAACACCACCTCTCGATCCACCCAGGTGCGGACGTCGGGTCCGAGGAGGGGGCGGGCCGTGACCGTGGTGGTGTATTCGCGTCCCCCACGCCGGTACGACACCTCCACCTCCTGCGACGCCTCGAGGTCCTCGAGGCGCTCCATGAGGCGAGCGGCCGGCACGGACTCGTCCTCGTCGAGGTCGAGATCGTCAGCTTCGCCGGCCAGGGGCACGCCGTCCAGCTTGGTGATGATGTCGCCCGCCTGGAGCCCTGCCTCGTCGGCGGGACCGCCGGGGGTGACCGCCACGATCCTGGCGCCAATGCGGTCCACCGTGGGGTTGGCCCTGGTGTCCACAACGATGCCGAGGCGAGGCCGCCCACCAAAAAAGGCGAAACGGTACCCCCGAACGTCGCTGCCCAGTTCGCCGACCTTGAGCTCGGCCAGGCGACGAGCGGCGCGTTCGAGCTGCTCCTGAGCCTCGCGCAAGCGCTTCTCGGCCTCACGCATCTGTCGTTCGGCCTCGCGCATGGCCCGCTCGCTCTCGCGGCGGGGTGTTTGCGCTCCCGAAGGTGTGGCGGCAAGGGTCGCCGCCAGCGCTACCAACACAAGAACGGCCATTCGTTCGATCCTCATGATCACGGCTCCTTTCTCACAGCCCCACGTACGCCAGGCGGGTGGTGTGGGCGTCTACCAGCGCGTCGAGGAGTTCCACGCGTTGTTGCCACAGCTCGACGGTCTCGGCGGCGGGCCTCCCGGCCCGGGCGTGTTGGGCCAGTTGGGCGTCGATGAGGGCCAATCGGTCCTCCATCTCCATGACGCGTTGCGCCGTCCGACCGCGGACCACGGCACCCGCGCGCACGCCGCGCAACTGCTGCTCGAGCTGTTCGGACCGCGTCTGCAGGGCCCGGGCGGTGCGGCCCATCTCCATCTCCCGCCGCGCCTCGAGGCCGCCGCGCACGCCGGCGGCCAGGGTGACGACGACGGCGAAGCCGGCCACGGCCCAGCCCACCCGCCGCCACCGCCTCCGGAAGGCCTCGCCTTCCAACCGCTCGACAACGGCCGGGAAGAGGTCACGGCTCGGCGCCTCCTCCGCCAAGGCCGAAAGCCCAGCACGCAGTGCCGCGAGCCTCGCAAGCTCGCCGGCGCAGTCGGGACAGCGGACGACATGCTCCCGGGCCTCGGGATCGGCGGTGCCGTCGCGGACCGAGAGCAGCGCGTCGATGCTCAGGTGCATGGTGCCTTGCTCCCCCCCGCTGCCGCGAACGCCCGCAGGCGGACATGGGCGCGGGCCAGCTGCGACTTGGAAAAACTCACGCTTCTCCCCAACAGCGAGGCGATCTCCTCGTGGCTGTACCCTTCGACCTCGTGCAGCCAAACCACCACCCGCGCCGTTGGCGACAGGGAGTCCAGGGCGGCGCGCAGGTCGAGGCGGGCGGCCGTGACGTCCTGCTCGGCGGGGTGGTCGCCCTCGTCCTGCGTGGCCGCCCCCGCCTCGGCCAGCGCCCGGTCCCGGCGGAGCTTCATGAGGGCCTTGCTGACGGTGATCCGCCGCACCCAGCCGGCAAAGGAACCGTCGCCGCGAAAGCGCCCGAGACTGCGGAAGACTTCCAGCAACGATTCCTGGACCACGTCCTCGGCGTCGTGGGTATTGCCGCACAGCCGCCTGGCGAGGGTGAACGCCGGCTTCTCGAAGGTGCGGAACAGGCGCTCGAGGGCCAGCCGGTCGCCGCGCCTGGCGCGGGCGAGCAGCAGTTCGTCCACCTCGAGGTCGAAGCCCCGCCCCGGGGCGACGGCGGGCGCCGCGAAGGGGGCCCGGACTGCCTGGGGGGGTGCCGCCGTCGCGGTCCTCTTCACCCCCTCGGCCCCTGTGCGGGAACCACGTTGCTCGCCGATGCGCCACCCCCACCGTTCGAGGCCGACGTCCACCATCACCCTGCTAGATGCAGCGGCGCGGCAAAAGGTCGCACCGCGGCGGCGACGCCCACCTCACCTCGACGAGCCGACGGTGATGGTCTCGAGGCCGTGGGCCGAGGGCCCCGTCTCGCGGCGGCGCAGCAGGAAGGCGAAGAGGAAGCCGACGAAGCCGAGCACGGAGAACATCCACATGCCGGGCCGGTACCCAGCCGGGTTGGTGGCCGACGCCAGCCAGTGGTCGTTGGCCCAGCCGATGAGGAGGTTGAAGCCAGCCAGCCCCACGTTCTGGATCATGGTCATCAGGCCGTACGCGGTGCCGAGCTTGCTCTGCTCGACGATGTACGCCACCGACGGCCACATCACGGCCGGGATCAGGGAGAAGGCGATCCCCATCATGGCCATGGGGAGGAGGAGGGGGACGTGGGTGTAGGCCATCATCAGGTACACGGGGGTGAGCAGCAGCGAGCCGAACATCATGAACGCCGAGCGCCGCCCGACCCGGTCCACCAGGTAGCCGAAGAGGGGCGTGCACACCATGGCAAAGAGGGTCAGGAGGCTCGAGAGGAAGCCGCCGAACTCTCGCGAGGTCCCGTGCGCCTCGATGAAGAACTTCACGGCAAAGGTCTGGAAGGGGAAGATGGCCGAGTAGAACGTGATGCAGAGGGCCACCACGTACCAGTAGGAGCGGCCAAAGCGGAAGAGGTCCCCCCACACCACCTTGTCGGCGCTCCCCTCGCCGAGGCTGTACCGGGCCTCGGCGCGTGCCTCGAGGATCCAGTACACCAGGGCCCCGACGATGCAGAAGGTCGCCATCCCCACGGAAATGAGGAGGGGCCACTGCCACTTGGCGTAGGCGCCCGCCGCCCAGCTCGGTGCGTTGAGGGCGGCGAAGGAGCCCAGGCGGGCAATGGTCAGATTGACCCCGAAGGCAAAGGAGAGTTCCTTGCCCCTGAACCACTTGGCGATGGCGGTCGTGACCGCGACGATGAGCGACTCGGCACCGAGGCCGAAGATGAGCCGCCCCGTCGCCATGGTGGCGAGGGCCGGCGAGGCCACCGTCACCGCGGCCCCGGCGAAGCACAGCACGCCGAACAGCACGGTGGCGCGGCGGGTGCCGATGCGGTCGATGACGATGCCGCCGAGCAGCACCATGAAGACGTTGGGGATGGAGTAGATGGCGTTCAAGAGGCCGATGTTGGCGTCGGTGAAGCCGAGCTGCGCCTTGAGGACATCGGCGAGGGGAGAGATGGAGTCGTAGACGTAGTAGTTGCCGAACATGGCGAGGCTGATGAGGACCAGCACCGCCCAGCGGTACGCCTTCGGTGGTGCAGGTCGCGGGTCGAGGGCTGGTGCGTCGTTCACGGGCGAGCCTCCGTGCCGCCGCATCGGTCGTGGCCATCCTCTCCTTGCGGCAGCTTCGACCGGCGGATGGTACCAGAGCCGCACGGGTTTGCAGCGCGGCGGGTCGGTGCTAGCATGGTGTCGCAGCTCCCGAGGAGGGTTTTATGGCACGGATCAACACCAAGCGAGTGTGGTTGGGCGCTCTGGTGGGCTGGCTGGGGTGGCTGGTGTGGAGCGCCATCGTCAACTTCGCCGTTCTCATGGGCAGGTACGAGGCCGCCCAGCAGGCCGGGACGTTGCTACAAGAGCCGCGCTACGGCTTCTTCCTGGTGGGCTGGGCCGTGGTGCTGTTCCTCCTGTCCCTCGCCGTCGCGTCGGTGTACGCGGCCGTGCGGACGAGCTGGGGTGCCGGTCCGAAGACGGCCATCACCGTGGGCCTGGTGGTGGGCTTTGCCGCCGGCTTTCCGGTCAACTTCTCCCTCGCCGCCTGGGGGACCTTTGGCCGCTTCATCCCCTTGTGGTGGATGCTCGAGCTGTGGGTGGGGGCGGTCCTCGCCACCTTCCTTGCCGGCTGGCTGTACCGCGACTGAGGCCCGGCGCGGGCGCAGCTCCTCGCGCCCTTGCCTGGGGAGGCACGCGCGCCTAGAGTGCCGGTCGGGCGCCGACGGGAGGCGTCGGAGGTTACGCCATGCACTTTCCCATCTCGGGCGTCGACGTGCACCCCCTCGTGCCGCCGCTCGTGTCCTTTGTCGTGGCAGTGCTGACGACGCCGGCGGGGGCTTCCGGGGCGTTCCTGCTGCTGCCGTTCCAGGTGTCGGTCCTCGGCTTCACGTCGCCGGCGGTGAGTCCCACCAACCTCGTGTACAACATCGTCGCCATCCCCGGCGGGCTGTACCGGTACATCCGCGATGGGCGGATGGCGTGGCCGCTGGTCTGGGTGGTGGTCGCCGGCACCTTGCCCGGGGTGGTGGTGGGGGGGCTCCTCCGCGTCCACGTCTTCCTCGATCCACGGGGGTTCAAGTTCTTCGTGGGACTCGTGCTCCTCTACCTGGGGGGGCGGCTCCTGTGGGAGCTCACGCCCCCCGCCCGCGCGCGTCGGGGTCGACTCGCCGAGGTGGAGCGAAAGTTCCAGCAGCACCTTGCGGAGCTGCGCGGCCGTTCGAAGGGGCGGTTGGTCGCCGGCTTGCCGGCGGAGGCGGTGGTGCGGACCACCGCCGCCTCGCTGCGCCGTGTCCGCTTCGAGTTCTGGGGGGAGCCGTTCGCCTTCGCGCCGCTCCCGGTGTTTGCCATGGCCCTGGTGGTGGGCATCATCGGCGGCAGCTACGGCATCGGCGGCGGCGCCATCATGGCGCCGTTCGTCGTGTCCTTCTTCTCGTTGCCGGTCTACACGGTGGCCGGTGCGGCCCTGGCCGGCACCTTCGTCACCTCCATGGTCGGCGTGCTCTTCTTCACCGGTCTCGGTGCCAGCGGGAGCGTCGCCGTGCCCGTCGCGCCGGACTGGCTGCTGGGGCTCCTCTTCGGTCTTGGCGGACTGGTGGGGACGTACGGCGGCGCCAGGCTCCAGCGCTACCTTCCCGAACGTCTGATCCGTGGGCTTCTGGCCGTCCTCGTGCTGTTCGTGGCAGTGCGCTACGTGGTGCAGTTCTTCACCTGAGGCTGGCGGCGATCCTGCGCAGCAGGCGAGCGACACCCTCGGCGAACACGCCAGGCTCCGGCAGCAGGCTGACGACGAGAAAGCCCTCGGCAGGGAAGTCGAAGAAGTAGCCGGGGTACACGGCGACGCCGTCCTGTTGGATGAGCTGGACGACCAGCGCCTCCTCCGGGATCACCGCCGGGATACGGAGGACGGCGCTCCAGCCGCCCTCGGGGACGTGGAGGGTCACCTCCGGCTGCGAGGCCACGGCCGTACGGAGGGCGTCGAGATTGCCGCGACAGCGCCGGCGGATGGCATCGCGGACGGCGCTGCCCTGGCGCAGCAAGGCCGGGAGGGCGAGTTGCACCGGTGTCGCGACGGACAGGAAGGTGTCGGCGATGTACTCCAGCCGTTCCATCGCCTCGGCACACAGTGAGGCGGGACCGCTGGTGACGATCCAGGCGAGCTTGAGCTGCGGCAGCCCGAGGCTCTTGGAGAGGCCCCCCAGGGTGAAGGTGAGGGTGGCCGTCTCGCCGGCAAAGCTCGCGGGCGCCGCCGGCACGCCGAGGGGGTAGTCGCGAAACACCTCGTCGGCGATGAGCGCCCAGCCACGGGCCGCGCAGCGGTCGACGAGGGTCGCGCGATCGGCGTCGGCCACGAAGGAGCCGGTGGGGTTGTTGGGATGGACGACCACGACGGCCCGCACCCTCGGCCCCGCATCGTCGAGGGAGGCGAACTCGATCCGCCAGCCGGCGTCCGGGTCGAGGCGGTACGGCGCTGCAACCACTCCCTCGACCCGTGCCAGGTGCTCGAAGAGGGGGTAGGAAGGGGCGGGCACCAGCACCACATCGCCGGGGTCGCAGAGGAGCTTGAACAGGAAGGCGTACGCCTCGCTCGTCGAGGCGGTCAGCACCAGCCGCTCGGGGTCGACGAGGATCCCGGTGCGGGCGAGCTCCGCGGCCATGGCCCGACGAGCCGCGGCCATCCCTCGCGGGTGGGGCCGGTAGACGAGGCCGGCCGGATCGGCGAGGGCGTCGAGGAGGGTCGGCGGGTAGGGCAGACCGAGGGTCGTCGGGTTGCTCACCGTGAGGTCGAAGGGCGGCGGTGCTGCCGCCAGGGCTGCCGCGATGGCGTTGGTGCAGAGATCGACCGGCGTGCGGCGGGAAAAGTGCATGCTCGATTGTGACACGGCAGGCAGGCGCGTTCGAGAAGGCCTGCTGCCTCAGCAAAGAACCGACGCCGCAGGAGCGTCGCTCCCTCACTCGACCATCTAGCGCATCCCGGCGCGCAGCGGCCGCCTCGTCCCGGCCTCCTGCCCGGGGGCGCATGCTCTCCAACCAACCCACTTCGAATCGTTTCGTACCTGAGGCAACGAATCCCCGTCGAGTTTTCTTGAGGCAACGCAGGCCGTTGCAACCACAGGCGCTGCTCGCGACGATCCGCACTCGGTGTGGGGATGGAGTCCCCCTCACAACCGCCCGTCGGGCGGACGACTCCTGGACAACGCGGCACGCCACCGAGGGACCCGGTGTCCCTCGAAGGTCGTGTCTTGAGCTCCGGGCGCACCGCGGAGGGGGACCGATAACGGAAGCGTTTTCTCATGCCGCCCTGTGGCTGGGTCTTGCCGTCCTGGCCACGATCATTTCCTGTCACCTCAAGATCTCCATGGTGCTCGTGGAGATCCTCGTGGGCATGGTGGCCGGTGCGGCCGTCGAGCGCTTCGTCGGCCCGGAGGTCTTCGGCGGCGACCTGCCGTGGCTGCGTTTTCTGGCTGCGAGCGGCGCCGTGGTCCTGACCTTCCTGGCCGGCGCCGAGCTCGAGCCGGAGGTCCTGCGTGCCAAGTGGAAGGAGGTGAGCGCCGGCGGGGTCGTGGGGTTTTTCGCGCCGTTTTTGGGCTGCGCCGCGGTGGCTCGGTACCTGCTCCACTGGGACGCCCAGGCGAGTCTCTTGGCTGGCGTGGCGCTCTCGACCACGTCGATGGCGGTGGTCTACGCCGTGATGCTCGAAACGGGCTCAACCGCACGGACTTGGGCAAGGGCATCCTCGGGGCGTGCTTCATCAACGACCTGGGGACGGTGATCGCGCTCGGGCTGCTTTTCGCGCCGTTCACCTACAAGACCGTGATCTTCGTGGCGGTGACCGCCATCGCGGCTCTCTTGCTGCCGCAGTCCACCCGGCACCTTAGCCGGATCTACGCCTTCCGGACCGCTGCCGTGCGCACGAAGTGGGTGCTGCTGATCCTGTTCTCCTTGGGCGCCCTGGCGCTCTAGTCGGGCAGCGAGGCGATGCTGCCGGCGTACATGGCCGGGATGGTCCTGGCGGGCGCCGCGGCGGAAACCACTGGGTCCGCCGCATGCGCACCATGACCATTGGCCTGCTGACCCCGTTCTACTTCATCCGGACAGGCTCGCTGGTGGCCTTGCCGGTGCTCGTCGGCGCCCCCCTGATCTTCCTGCTCCTGCTCGGCGGGAAGATCGTCTTCAACGCCCTCGGCCTCTTTCCGGTGATCGCGCGCTTCCGCGCGGAGCCCAACGAGCGCTGGTACTACACGCTGTTGATGTCCACCGGGCTGACCTTCGGGACCATCTCCGCGCTCTCCGGCCTCAGCCACGGGATCATCACCAGGCCGCAGTACTCCTTCCTGGTGGCAGCCGGCATCGCGAGCGCCCTCGTGCCGACCATGGTGGCGGGGTTCGCGTTCGTGCCCAGACACCTCCTGGCCGAGGCCGCGTCCCGGCCGCGTCGACTTGTGATGAAGCAATGCCTGCGCTTGATGGAGCATCGCCTTGGTGCTACGCTCTTTCCGTCTGCATCGGGGATGTGGCGCGGGGAGGCTAAGGAAGTGATGGGACGTCCCGCAGTCCGTCATCAAGCGCCGCCACCTGGGCGCAGCCACAATGTTTTCGCCCGCAGGGAGAGAGAAGAAGGCCCGGTCTACCCCGCGTCGAAGCCCGTCGGTCAGCTCAGGCGGACCCTGCATGCGCCCCACCACGGGCGGCGGACCGAGCAGAGCTCCGTGTTCGCGGGTAGGCGGGACATCGTCTTCCACAGCATGCGCCACCCGGCCCAACGCTGCCAGAATCTCCCAAGGCCCTGGTGTATGGTCACCTCAAGCGACTACACGCGATCCACGAGCACGATCTGGCCGACGGCTGGCGTCGGGTTCTCATACCGAACCCACTGGGTCGCGTATGCCCGACCACACCAAAGGCGTGGGGCTGGTGGGAGGTATTTCCCCAACGAGAACCTAGGGGACAACGCGAAGACTGGCGGCGAAGGCCCGCATCACGTGGACAACCTTGTCGAGCGGAGAGGCCTGCAGCTCACACGGAAACCAGGTAGGAGACTCGCTCCTTGCGACAACAGCGCCACTCCTTTGGGCTGATGTCGTTTCTGGCATGGAAGTGGTAGGGATGCTCTATAAGGGTGGAACTCGAAACCATGTTCTTCTCGAAAGCCGATAGGCAGTAGTTAGCTGTCCAAACAACCCACATCCAGAGAGGTGGCTCGTGAGCGAATCCCAAGAGAAATTCCAACAACTTCAGCGCAAACTCTTCCAGTTCGACTGGGCTGACCTCGACTTTGGCATCTACCGCATCATGAACCACAAGCGGGCGGTCATCGAGCGCTTCATCACGGAAGACCTGCCGCGCGCGATCAGCGAGGAACTGGAACGGGGCGCGCTGGCAGCCCAATCACAGGCTGCGCAAGACCTGCAAGCCGCCCGCAAGAAGGTGCTGGAGGCGCTGGGCGACGATGCCCTGGACGCCGAGGGCAATCTGGACGAAGCATACCGCGAAAAGCCAGTGGGCAAGGCTTATCTCACCGCGCAAGAACGCGCCCGATCTGCCCAAGGCCGCGAGGCCATAGAAACCGCCATCTACAACCACCTCTACGCCTTCTTCAGCGGCTACTGGCAGGACGGCGATTTCATCTCCGAACGCCGCTACTCCAAAAAGGAGCGCTACGCCATCCCCTACAACGGCGAGGAAGTCTACCTCTACTGGGCCAACCACGACCCGTACTATATCAATACCGGCGAGTACTTTACCGATTACACCTGGAAGGCCCCCAACGGCGTGACCGTGCACTTCAAACTCAAAGCCGCCGACGTGGAGCAGAACAACGGCAAGGGCGAGAAGCGCTTCTTCCTGCCGCGCCTGGACGAAATCGCCTGGGATCCGGCGACGCGAGCGCTCACCATCCCCTTCGAGTTCCGCCCGCTGACGCCGCAAGAGCAGATTGCCTACGCGCAGAAGAACCAGCAGGATGCCATCATTGCCAACGCCGTAAAGAATATTCCGCAACGCCTGACCTCTGCCGGGTCTGCTGGGAACGCGGACGTCTCGTCCGCAGTGGATGCTGGAACGGCGGTCGTCTCATCCGCCGAAGCCCTGGCCGCCCTGACCGCCGAGAAGTCTCGCGCCGACGGCACGACGATCACCCTGCTGGAACACCATCTGCGCCAGTACACCCGCCGCAACACCAGCGACTTCTTCATCCACAGGGATCTTCGCGGTTTCCTCTCCCGGGAGCTGGACTTCTACCTGAAGAACGAGGTGCTCAACCTGGACGAACTGGAAGCGGCCGGCGAGGGGTTGTCCGAGGGCTGGTTCCAACTGTTGCGGCCGGTCAAGGCCATCGGCCTGCGCATCATCGAGTTTTTGGCGCAGATCGAGGACTTCCAGAAGATGCTCTGGGAGAAGAAGAAATTCATCACCGAGACCTTCTACGTCATCACCGTGGGCAAAATCCCCGAAGCGTTCTACGAAGAGATCGCCGCCAACGGGGCGCAATGGGAGGAGTGGAAGGAATTGGGATTCCTCCCCGGGACTGCGGACGTCCCGTCCGCAAACACTAGCATCTCCGCACAACCTGGGAAAGCGGACGTCCCGTCCGCGCCAGAGCCACACAAAGGCTGGTATTCCCGCGGCCACCTCCCTCATTTCGACGCTGCCCACATCTACCAGTTCGTCACCTTCCGCCTGCACGATTCCGTCCCCGCCGAGGTCATCGCGCAGTGGAAAGCCGGACTGCACTGGACAGAACAGACCAAACCGAACTCCAAAGAAGCCATCGAACTCCGCAAGCGCATCGAAAAGTACGAAGACAGCGGCCACGGCGCCTGCTATCTTCGTGATGAACGCATTGCCGCGCTGGTTGCACAGGCTCTGAGACAGTTCGACGGCCAGCGCTATCACCTTGTCGCTTGGTGCATTATGCCGAACCATGTTCACGTGCTGATCCAGCAGATAGAGGGTCACCCGCTCGCGAAAGTCATTCAGAGTTGGAAATCCTTCACGGCGCACGAAGCGAACAAACACCTGGGGCGAAGCGGCGACTTCTGGATGCCCGACTACTTCGACCGCTTCATCCGTGACGCAGAGCACTTCGCTGCTGAGGTGGAATACATCCATCAGAACCCGGTCAAGGCCGGGCTGGTTTCCGCGCCGGAGGAGTGGCGCTGGTCCAGCGCTGCTGGGGATGTGTCTGCTAGGAGTGCGTCTGCCGGGAACGCGTCCGTTTCGGACGCACAGAGCGCACGAGACGTCCGCCCTCCCAGGTATGTGATCTATCGCGGCACCACACGAGAAGGTCAGCGCGCCGTGGTCATCTGGCGCGAGACCGAAGGTTGGAGAGAAGAGAATTACAAACGTGACCGAGAGTTTGTGGCCGAATACAAACTTACTAAAGGCGCGGACGTGATCTCCGTCAACGGCGATTCCTTCATCCCCGGCGCGCGGGCGCTGGAGGGGGTGTTCAAGGCAAGAATGTTTGCAGGTGTGGAGGCGTAAACATGAATCCTGCGATTGACCTGCCAAGAGAGAAGATAGCGGAGTTTTGTCGCACCCATCACATCCGGCGTCTGGCTGTATTCGGTTCGGCGTTGCGTGCCGATTTTCGCCCGGGTAGCGACATTGACATGCTTGTGGAGTTTGAACCCGGCCACATTCCCGGGCTGTTCGGCATGGCCCGCCTGGAACGGGAGCTCTCGGCGCTGCTCGGCGGCCGCAAAGTGGATTTGCGCACCCCCCAGGATCTGAGCCGCTACTTCCGTCAGGAGGTGATGCAAGAGGCGGAGGTGCAGTATGCGCAAGGATGATCTGGTTCGCCTGCGACACATGCTCGATGCGGCCGAGGAAGCGATTGGGTTTGCTCGGGGGCGGGAACGTTCGGACCTGGATCACGACAGACAGTTCGTGCTGGCTCTGGTCAAGGACATCGAAATCGTCGGGGAAGCCGCTTATCAGACCTCTGACGAGACCAGAGCAGACCTGTCGGATATTCCGTGGGACGACATCATCGGCATGCGCCATCGCCTGGTTCATGCATACTTTGACATCGACCTGGAGATCGTTTGGCAAACGGTCCAAAATGATCTGCCACCCCTGGTTGAACAACTGCGTGCTTATTTGTCGAGTAGGGAATAGGTCATGTCAAACGGTTCTCAGCAATACCTTAAACTAGAACACCGCCTGACTCTGCTGGCTTGGCTCAACAGCCTGCTGGGCTACTCGAGCAACCGTGAACTGCTGGAGGATATGAAGCAGGCGGACGAGGGCTTCGACGCCTCCGGCCACAGTCACATCTACCACCGGCTCCTCTCGCGCGGCAGCAAGGTGCACATCCCTGACAGCAACCTGGCGCGCTACGATGAGAACATCCGCGCCCACCTGGCGGCCGTCAACGCCCGGCGACGCCAGGCGAGACTTCAGTCTCGCTCTGAGGAGGATACGTCCGCGGTGATCCAGGCACTCATTCGTGCTGACCCGACTCTCGCCGCTGTCTTCGGCAAAGGGCAAACAATCAAGGTCCTCATCGGACCACTCCCAGAGCCGGAACCGTATGTCGGGAAGCAGTTTCCGACGTTCTTCAGGATTCGAGGTGAACCTAAGGCCGGTTTGGTTAAGGCATGCCCGTTGAACCGAACCTGCCGGGTGGAATTCGAGACGGATGCTACTAACGACTACTTCTCAAGGTCCACTGATCCTGGTCGACTAGAAGTCAGAGGTGCTCCAACCCGTGTCGGCACTGTCCATCTGTGGAACGGGAAGGCGCTGCTCCGGTTCGCCCCGCCTGCGTCGTGCAGCCCGGGAGACCAGTTGCGCGTCGTCGTCCTTGTGTCTGATGTGTCGCGCGTAGCTCCATTTGAGTCCAGCTTCATCATGTCGGTCGAGCCAGAAGCACCGCCATTGCCACCCGGGCCACCAGCCCCTCCGCCTGGCGCCTCGCTGACCGGGTTTCCAAACATTTCCGAAGTCCGGCGGGAACAGTGGGCCATGCACGGCTTCGATGAGATCTCGGCAGTGGAGCTTAAGTACGGCGACGATGACGCTATCGATATGTAAATCAACATGGACAACTTACACTTGCGCAACGAGATTGCGCGCCGCCGTGATGTGGACCCCGACCTCTTGCGGTACTGGTTCAAGTACGGTTTGTGTCTGCTCGCCCTCGGGATGCTATACCATCACCGCCAGTCGGCGGCCAGGGCCGACGAGACGTCGAGAGTCGAAAACGGGGATCATACTCAGGTAGAAATCTCCCAGACGATTGCGGCGGCATCTCAAGGTCTGGCAGTAACCCTAATCCCCGCCATTGGCCTGCTCGGAAAAGGGAGGAACGGGCCATAGATCTTCACGAACGTACGGCGTCCGCCAGCCAAGAAACGGTTGCAGCGAATGGTCCGCTACGCGACCCGCCGGTGAGTCGCATCGTTAGACGGCCGTTTGGAGGCCAACCATGACTCTGATTGCCGCAGGCACACCCTATGTTCTGCAACTAGTGGTTGCCCTAGTGATAGCCTTTGTTGTCGCTCTCCTTATCCACTTTGTCGTTCACATTATCCGCGGCATCTTCCCGATTCGCCGTGAACTGGACGAGGTGCTAGAACAGCTCAGTTTGGAATAGGTGTACGCGGAAGAGCTAGCACGTGTGGCTCTCTGGGAGTACGTCCTCACCTTCGCCATCGGCATTGCTACGCCGCTCTGCGTCCTCGTCGTAGCTCGGTGGATTATCACGCATGGAGTACCAACACCGAACGTGCTCGTTCACAGCGGAGCGCTGATGCTCGCGATCCCGCTCTTCATCGCTGGATCTCTCATAGGAGTTAGCCTGATGCCCGGATTCATCGCGAAGACGTTCTCGTATCCGCACTCGCTCACTCTCGTTGAACTATACCTGCGCTCGGAGGAACTGCGATACGGTCGCCTCGGATATCTCGTGCTTACGAAGTCTCGTCTTCTTGCCGCACTCATCATCGTCGCTGCAGTAGTCCTCGGCGGCCACCGCTATACGCTTGTCGCGGCCGACCGCATCGATCTTCCGGCTCCGTGGCCATCCTGGAAGCGAGAGTTGGTACCCCCGGCACATGTTGACCGCTTGGTCGAACTTCGTCGCCTCAACAAGAGGGGACGACGCTCCGGGCCGGAGTACCTTGTTTGCCTTCGAGACGGCCGAACCCTCTCGTCCTCGTCGGTCATCGGTCGGTTTGGCGAACTCGCGGATCTTGTGAACATGGCGGACGACGCGGTTGAGCTCCTCTCTCGGACAACAGGGGTGCCAATTGAGCGCATTACGCTTGAGCCGCACCAACTGCTTTCTGAGTATGACCTTGAGGAAGCGATGCGGCAGCGCAATCGGACTGCCCCGGGCGTCTAGCGAATTATGCCTTTGTGTCGGGGGGCGGGCGTGGGGCGCAAGCTCGGGGTGACGCGGCGCAGCGTCGTCGTGGATCAGCCGCCGCCGATGAGAACTGATACAGGGACCGATCGGGCTTGACCTGCCGGGGCCGCGGCACGGGTCGAGGCGCCCTTGGGGGTTCAAGTGCCGGCGCCGGGGGCACGGCTTGCCTGTACGCCAGCACGTGGCTGAGGAGTGCGGGCCTTGCGGGTGGCGTGGTGGGGTTGAGGCGCGCAACCTCGGCCGGCGCGCGCCCCGCGTTCGCCGCCCCCGCGCCATGCCGTAGAATCACGCTGCGATGCGGACCCGCACAAGAAATCCGCTCAGCCGGCGAAGCGGGCGATCAGCCGGGCTGCACGGGTGTTTGCGCGGGACTGCGCATCGCCGTGCTACGCGGACAATTTCGGGAGAAAGCCGTTCGACGCGCACCCACCAAAGATGCATGAGCTGGCAGGGAAAGGAGGCCTAGCCGACGTGAACGGCGAGTTGGCACAAGCTGCGGCTCTTGTTACCCACGCCAAAGTCGCACTAGCCTCGGCCGATCCAGGTGCCTTTCTTACCGTCCAGAACTCCACGTTCAGATTCGTGCACGCAGTGTCCTTCGAACGTGAGCAGCCTCGTCATCTTCGCTCGCGCAAGACAGAAAGCGTCGGCTCTAGACCAATTGACTGGTATCGGTATTTGTCGAGTTCCGGTGTCCGCAAATCCGCAAAGTCGACCTTGCTTTGTGGTCCACAACGGGCGAGCTGCCAGATCACGTTGCAGCAGCGTTTGCCAACGGGGGATGCTGGGGGATTCGGGCCGCCGGCTCCCGCACCACGTCGCTCTGGCGAGGGCGGTGGGAGCCCAATCACCGTGACGACCCGAGCAACCGAATCTGGTCCGTCACTTACCGCGAGTTTCCTGGCCATGATCCGCCAGCGTCGAGTCCGCCGATCCAAGAGGCTTCCGAACGGCTCTGCGGCCTCCTCGTGCAGGCTGAACAGCTGGCTCGCGAGGGGGGCCTACTCATGTGGTCCGAATGGTTTCGCGCGGCACTCCAACGAGCGAGCGCATCCCGCGCTGTCTTCGACTATTACCCCGATGTCCTGCCGCTGACGGGATACACCGAACCCGCTCGCCGGCTTCTTTCTGCGTGTGAGAAGGCCTGGGTTTTCGGCGGCATGGGCTCATGGAACGACGTCGGATTCGAAACCCCCGAGCTTGAGGCACGCTACCGATCCCTTACTCCCGAGCTGTTCTCCGCCGTGCTTTTCGGCGTCGCTGCCGCTGTGAACTCGTTCTCGGGTGGCAGCCGTCCGGAGCACGCCAGCTGATACATCAAGGCTTTCCGGTGCGGGGCAGGGGTGGGTTGGCAGTTTGGAGTTAACAGGTGGAGGACGCCGGGGGAGCCGCCGTTGCCGCTGATGGGTACCAGATGGCTACCAGGTCCCTCACGTCGTCCATGCTCACAGGCCAAAGGGGGCCGCACGGTCCTGCGACGGAACCAAGGGCGGGCAGCGCAGCAGGGGGGTTCTCGACCAGCGCTCCCGCCGCGTATGCGACACCTGCGCGAGCGATGCGGCCCGCCGGGCGTGGCGGCCTCGGGCTTGCTACCATGAGGCAGGAGGAACGGTCATGAAGGAATTGCTGCCGCCGCGCACCCAGGAGTACCAGGCGCGCGCCCGAGAGGTCGCCGAAAAGTACGTCCGCCCTGTGGCCGCCGAGCTGGACCGCACCGGCGAGTACCCCTGGAGCGTCATCGAGGCGCTCCGCGCTTACGAACTCATGGGTATCTGGATCCCCCCCGAGTACGGCGGGCAGGGGGCCGGCGTGCTCGACATGTGCGTGGTCGTCGAGGAGCTGTCGCGGGCGTGCGGCGGCGTCGGCGTGGCGTACGCCGTGAACGGCCTGGGGAGCTTCCCCATCATCCTGGGCGGCACCGAGGAGCAGAAGCAGCGCTTTCTGCCGCCGGTGGCGAGGGGCGAGAAGCTCATCGCCTTCGGCCTCTCGGAGAAGTGGTCCGGCTCCGACGCGGGCTCCCTCATCGCTCGCGCCGTGCGCGACGGCGAGACGTACGTCATCAACGGCGAGAAGAAGTGGAACACCAACGGCGGCGCGGCCTCGTTCTATACGGTGTACGCCTCCACCAACCCCGAACGGGGTACCCGTGGGATATCCGCCTTCCTCGTCGAAAAGGGCACGGCGGGCTTCGAGATCGGCAAGCGCGAGGACACCATGGGGATCCGTTGCGTCCCGGTCCACGAGCTGCACTTCCGCGACTGCCGGGTGCCGGCGGCCAACCTCCTCGGGGGCAAGGAAGGGACCGGCTTTGCCAACGCCATGATGACCCTCGACCGGGCCCGTCCCGGCGTCGCGGCCCAGGCGGTGGGTCTCGCCCAGGGCGCCTTCGAGTGGGCGGTCCGCTACACCTCGGAGCGGCAGCAGTTCGGGCAGTCGGTGATGTCGTTCCAGGCCATCCAGTTCACCCTGGCGGACATGGCCATCCAGATCGAGGCGGCACGGCAGCTGGTCTACACGGCGGCCCGCGCCATCGACGCGGGTCTGCCCAACCCCTCGCGCCTGGCGGCCATGTGCAAGGTCATGGCCACCGACACGGCCATGCGCGTGACCACCGACGCGGTGCAGCTCTTTGGCGGCTACGGCTACTGTCGCGACTACCCCATCGAGAAGTACATGCGCGACGCCAAGATCACCCAGATCTACGAGGGGACCAACCAGATCCAGCGGGTGGTCATTGGCCGCGCCCTCACGCGCGAGGCGGCCCAGATCGCCGGACACCTGGACGTTGCGGTCCCCCACTTCCCGCCGGGGCACGGCCCGAGCCGGCCGTAGCCCTGGCCCGCCGCCGGTGCGCCGAGAGGCCTTGACACGGCGAAGGAGAGGTCCTATCTTGCTCGGGTGAGCTGTATATAATATTTGAGGAGGCCCATGGAGGCAGTGGCCGCCCCCAAGCAGCGAGCCGAATGGATTGCCGAGCAGTTGCGGCAGGACATCCACGAGGGACGACTCTGCCCCGGTGACTGGCTCCGCCAGGAGCGGATCGCCCACCGCCTCGGGGTGAGCCAGATCCCGGTTCGCGAGGCCCTGAAACAGCTCGTGGCCGAGGGCCTGGTGGAACACGTGCCGTTTCGCGGGGTGCGAGTCATCCACTTCACCGTCGAGGACGTGGAGGACCTCTACGCGACCCGCGCCGCCGCCGAGGGGCGCGCCGCCCGCTTCGCCGCCGGCCGGATCACGGCCGCCGAGCTGCGCGCGCTGGCGAAGCTGCACGAACGGATGACGCGCTGCACCACGCCCCGCGAGCTGCCGACCTACCGGGAGCTCAACCGGGCGTTCCACCTCGCCATCATCGAGGCGTCCGGCCGACCCTACCTGGTGCGCAGCCTGCGGCAACTGTGGGTGGCGTTCCCGACCATGGGGTGGAGCAACATCCCGCAGGTGGCGACCAGCTCGGCGCCGGACCGCGACGCGCCCGACACCGCCGAGCACGCGGCCATCCTCGACGCGTTGATGGCGCGGGACGGACCCCGCGCCGAGGCCGCGACCCGGGCCCACATCGAGTCGGCGGCAACGGCGCTGCTCGCCGCCATGAGGTGAGGCATGGTGGGCGCGTTTCTTCGAGGGATACCCAGCACCGCCGCAGGCAGGGGCGGTGCCTAGAGGAGGAGGTATGCGACGAATCGTCATTCTTGCCATGACGCTGGGCCTGCTCGCGGGCGGCCTGGCGACCACGGTGCTCGCCCAGGGGACCATCACGGGGAGCATCCAGGGGACGGTCAAGGACCAGGAAGGCGGGGTCTTGCCCGGCGTGACGGTGACGGTGCGCTCCGAGGCCCTGGTGGCCGGCACCATGGTGGCCGTCACCGACGAGCGGGGAGGGTACCGGTTCCCGTCGTTGCCGCCGGGGGTGTACGCGCTGGAAGCGGCGCTGGCCGGCTTCCAGACCGTCACCCAGGAGGGCGTGCGCGTCCGCATGGGGCAAGTGCTGGGGATCGACGTGGTGCTGCCCCTGGCCAAGACGGCCGAAGTCATCACCGTCACCGCTGAGGCGCCCCTGGTGAGCGTGGTGTCCAACGCCGTGGCGACGAGTTTCGGTGCCGACTTCCTGGCGAAGCAGCCGCTCCCCCGCAACTACTACACCATCATTCGCTCGGCCCCAGGGGTGAACATCGACTATCGCCAGTCCTCGGGCAGTGCCATGCTCGCCTACGGCGGCACCCAGGAACGCCAGAACGCCTTCACCCTCGACGGTGTCAACGTCGCAGACGCCGGCGCCGGCCAGCACTGGATTCTCCCGGCCATCCAGTGGATGGAAGAGATCCAGGTCGGCGGTCTGGGGGCGCCCGCCGAGTACGGCGGCTTCACCGGCGGCATCATCAACGGCATCACCAAGTCGGGCGGCAACGAGTTCCGGGGCGAGGTGGAGTTCTACCTGCAGCCGGAATCGTGGACGAGCGACAACGACCCGACGACCGAGGACGAGACGTTCAAGTTCTACGACCTCGCGGTGAGCCTGGGCGGGCCCGTGCAGAAGGATCGCCTCTGGTACTTTGCCTCGGCCGAGTACTGGAACCAGGTCACCACGCCCTTCGGTGCGACGGCCACCTCCGACCGCAAGATCCCCCGCGTGCTGGGCAAGCTCACCCTCCAGGCCAGGCCCGAAACGCGGGTGGTGTTCATGACGGAGTACGAGGGGCTCGTCAACGAGCGGCGTGGGGTGGGCCGCTACGTGTTGCCGGAGGCCAGCCGCAAGCAGGACGCCCCCGGCGTCACCTTTGCCCTTCACTGGGAATCGCTGGTCAACGCCAACAACTTCTTCAACGTGAAGCTCACCGGCTACGACGGGCGCGATGACTACCTGCCCTACCACGGCTCCAATACCCCCGGCCACGTCGATTACTGGGACAGCGAGGTGTCGTGGTACAACGCCGCCTTCACCGACAAGAACTACCGCCGGGTCCTGACCCTCGACGGCTCCTGGAGCCTGTTCAAGGACGGACTGTTCGGCGAGCGCGACAGTCACTCGTTCAAGTTCGGCACGCTGGTGGAGCAGGGGCGCTCGTCGGACCAGTGGCTGCGCAACGGCGGGTTCACCTACTACGACGACTCCACGGTCTGTGCTTCCCCGGAAGCCTACTTTGCCGATCCCTCCTGTGCCGTGAGTCCCGACGCCTTCATCGAGCGGGGCTACGGCGAGTACGACACCCACACGAAATTCTCCGGCCTGGCCTTCTACGCGCAGGACTCCATGCGCATCCACCGGGTCACGGTCAACGCCGGACTGCGCTACGGCTCCTACAAGGGGGGGTGGCAGGAGGGGCACGGCAGGTCCACGGTCTACGACGTGAGCTTCGTCGACCCGCGCGTCGGCTTCGTCTGGGACGTGCTGGGCAACGCCCGTACCGCGGTGAAAGTCCACTGGGGGCGGTACCACGAGAAGATGTTCAACTACCTCTTCGACCGCGAGGTCTCGGGGCAGGGCGTCATCCCCGACCAGGACTGCTACTGGAACGAGGCCGACCGCGCCTACACCGACTGCGATGACCCCGTGGTCCAGCTGGGCACCATGGGCAAGGTCGAGCACCCGTACGCCGACGAGTCGCTCTTGAGCGTCGAGCAGCAGCTCGGCAAGGACCTGGCCATCGGTCTCGACCTTATCGACCGTCGCTTCCGCAGCTTCATGGCCATGATCAACGTCAACGAGGACTACGAACCCATCACGGCCAGCGGCAATCCCTTAACGGGCGGCAGCATCACCTTCTGGAACCTGCTTTCCGAGCCGCAGTTCGTGCTCACCACCGAGAACGGCGGCTACCGCGACTTTCGCTCGGCCATCCTGCGCTTCGAGAAGCGCTACGCCCACGGCTGGCAGCTGCGCACGTCGCTGGTGTGGACCGACCTCGAGGGCAACATCCTGAGCAACAGCGGCTACGAGGACGAGTACCTAGACCGCAACGGCTTCGTCAACGCCTCCGGGCGGATGGAGCGCTACAGCAAGTGGGAGTACAAGCTCTCCGGTTCCTACGACCTGCCGTTCGGCTTTGAGGTGTCGGGGCAGTACACCTACCTCTCGGGCTGGTACTGGACACCGTACGCGCGGATTCGCGGCCTCGACTACAACGCCTCCACCGGCAACTACATCTGGCTCACGCCGCGCGGCTCCCAGCAATTGCCGGACCGCAGCCTCCTCGACCTGCGGCTGGCCTGGAGCACGAAGCTCGCGGGGCTGCGGCTGACGGCGGCCCTCGAGTGCTTCAACGTCACCAATGCGGATACCGTCCTGCGGGTCGCCGGCCGCTGGGGCGACTACCGGATCTCGAACGGCCGCTGGACCGCCTCGAGCTCGTACGGGCAGGCCACCCAGATCGAGACGCCCCGTCAGATTCGCGCCGGCATCAGGTTCGAGTTCTAGCACCCGCCCATGACCACCGTCGGGGCGGCCACCGGGCCGCCCCGGCGCGTGGTCTCGCCTCGGCGGACCCTGGAGGAGGACAGGATGCGGCAATGTTCCCGATTCGTCTCGCTGGCGGTGGCAGTACTCTCGGTGGCGGGGTGGGTGGCGGCGGCGACCAGCCGCGGCCACCTGGTCCTCATCGGTGGGGGTGACAAGCCGCGCGACGCCATGGAAACCTTCGTGTCCCTGGCTGGCGGACCGAGCGCGGCCATCGTCGTCATCCCCACCGCCTCCCAAGAGCCGGACACGGCCGACTACTACCGAGCCCTGTTCGGCACCGACTACGGCTGCCACAACGTGACCGTCCTGCCCATCGCCACCCGCCAGGACGCCCTCCGCGACGAGTTCGCCGCCGTCGCTCGCGGGGCCGGCGGGATCTTCTTTGCCGGCGGGGACCAGAGCCGGATCACCGCCGCCCTCCTCGACACGCCGGTGCTGGCGGCGATCCGCGAGGCCTTTGCCCGCGGCGCGGTCATTGGCGGGACCTCGGCCGGCACCGCCTGCCAGAGCTCCCTCATGATCACCGGCGAAGGCGATTTCACCGTCATCCGGGCGGGGGCCGTGGAGCTCAAAGAGGGGCTTGGCTTCTTCCCCGGCGTCATCGTCGACCAGCACTTCCTCGCGCGGCAGCGGGCCAATCGCCTGCTGTCCGTCATCCTCGAACACCCGGAGTTGCTGGGGGTGGGCGTGGACGAGGACACGGCCATCTGGGTGCGCCCCGACGAAACCTTCCTGGTTCTCGGGCGGCGCGCCGTGGTGGTCCTCGACCCGCAGGGGGCGACCGTCACGCGCGGCGAGACCGCCAACGGCACGGCACCTCTCGGCGTCCACGGACTGCACGTGCACGTGCTGCTGCCCGGCGAAGCCTTCAGCCTCGCCGACCGAGCCGTGCTGCCACGGCGGACCGTCCGCCCGCGCCTCGACGACCGCTAGTCGGGCCTTCAGCGCAGGCGCTGGCGGTGCAGGGTGTAGCGGTCGAGGCGCTCGCCGACGACCGTGACGCCGATCCCTGGGCCGGTGGGCGGCTCGATGTAGCCGTCCGCTTCGAGGACCACGGGCGGCTCCACCAGGTCCTCGCGGAAGTAGCGCGAGGTCTCCGACAGGTCGCCGGGCAAGGTGAACCCTTCGACGGTTTGCAGGTGCATGTTGAAGGCACGGCCGATCCCCGTCTCGTCCATGCCGCCACTCCAGACGGGAACCCCTCGGGCGTGGGCAAGTTGGGCGATCCGCACGGCTTCCTCGAGACCTCCCACGCGCCCCTGCTTGATGTTGAGGATGCGGCAGGCCCCGAGGGCCATGGCCGCCTCGGCATCGTCGAGGGAGAGGATCGACTCGTCGAGACAGAGGGGGGTGGCGAGCCTGCGCTGCAGCAGCGAGTGCTGGTAGATGTCGGCGTAGGAGAGGGGCTGCTCGATCATCATCAGGTCGAAGGCATCGAGCCGCGCCAGGTGGTCGGCGTCGGCAAGTTGGTAATCGCCGTTGGCATCCACCATGAGGGGCAGATCGGGAAAGCGCGTCCGCACCGCTGCAACGAGCTCGATGTCCTGGCCCCGCTTGATCTTGATCTTGACCCGGTGGTACCCCCTGGCCACCGCCTCGCCCACCACCTCGAGGAGCGCCTCCAGGGACGGTTGCAGCCCAATGCTGATGCCCGACATGAGGCGTTTTCGCGGCCGGCCGAGCAGGGCGTAAAGGGGTAGCCCGCGGCGCTTGGCCACCAGGTCGAGGAGGGCGTTTTCCACCGTTGCCTTGGCCATGCGATGGCCGCGCACCCGGGCGAAACGCCGCGCCACCTCGGCCAGGGTGGCGGTGGGCTCGAGGAGGGGAAGGAGAAACTCGCGGATGACGTGCCGGGCGGTGACCACGGTTTCCGGGGCGTAGTACGGGTCTGGGTCGGCCACGCACTCCCCCCACCCCACGAGCCCCTCGCTTTCCATGCGCAGGAGCAGCGCTTCCTTGGCGGTCCAGGTGGCCGCGCTGGTGGCAAACGGCGCCACGAAGGGGAGCCGAACGAGGATCTCGTCGATCCGCTCGAGGTGACCGACCGGTTCGTGGGCGAAGGAAACGTCCATCGCCTCATGTTCCACGGCGCACCTCCCGAGGACGGCGGCGCGGCTGGGCCTGGGGCGGCCTCGCTGGAGTGGCGCCGGCGAGCTCCGTCAACAGGTCGGCCAGGAGGACGCTGCGGCGCTCGAGGGAACCCAGGTCCACGTACTCGCCGCGGGTGTGCATGCCCTCGCCGACCGGGCCGAGCCCGTCCACCACCGGAATCCGACTGGGGTCGGCGAGGAAGTTGGGGAAGGACACACCGCCGCGATCCTCCTCGACCTCCAGCCGAAAGCCGCGTGCCGCAGCCAGCTCCACCGTGCGGCGTACCAAGGCGGCGCCGGCGCCGCCGGGGTCGACGGGCTGGACGGTGGTCCCCACCCTGAGGCTCGCCGTCACCCCGTGGCGCTGCGAGAGACGGTCGGCCAGTTCGGCGAGGCGGGCGGTGATGCGGCTGCCCTCGGCGGGGGAGAGGAAGCGGGCTTCCCCCTCCACGACGGCCCGGTCCGGCACCACGTTGCGTTGGCTGGAGGTGCCCAGCAGGCGCGCCCCCTCCGGCAAGCGATCGACGAAATCGTGGGTCCCGGCCAGGAGGCGCGCAATGTTCACGGTGGCGCCGCGGCCCGGGCGCGACAGGCGGTGGGCGGCCACGCACCACTCGGCCGCCGCCACCAGGGCCGAGCGCCCCTCCCAGAAGGCGAGGCCCGAGTGCGCCGCTCGCCCCATGAGTTCGAGGCGCCACTCGGTGAGGCCGCGCCGTCCGGCCACCAGCGTTTCCCCCTGGCTGCGCCGCTCGCCGGGCTCGAGGACCAGCACGGCCCGCGCCCCCTGGCTGAAGTGTCGGGCTGCCGCTTCGGAGATGCGTCCCTCGGCTTCCTCATCGGGGACCGCCACCACCAGCATGTCTGCCGGTGCGTGCTGGCCCCGCTCGCGAAGCAGTTCGAGGGCGGCCACCAGTGCGGCGAACCCTCCCTTCATGTCGAGGGCCCCGGTGCCTCGCAAACGGTCGCCGTCGCGCACCGGCGGCACGGCCGGGAGCACGGTGTCCAGGTGACCGAGGAGGAGCAGCGGGTGCTGGCCGGCGTGGGGAGCACTGGCCACCAGCACCGGGTTCGACACGCCCTCCTCGTCGGCCACCTCCCGGATCTCACAGGAAAGGCCGTGACGTCCCAGCTCCTCCGAAAGGCGTTGGGCGACGCGGCGAAGCCCTTCCACCTCGCCGGTGGCCGAGGAGATGGCGCACAGCTCCTCGAGCAACGTGACGGCGCGCGCCTTGATGGACGCTGGCAACAGTGGAGAACTCGCGGGCCCCATGCCTCGCGAGCAGCATACCACCGAGACACTTTGGTCCGCACGGCGCGGCGTGCGGCCGTGCTGCGCGCCGGCCAGGCCCTTGCCGACCCGAGGCAGGTGGAGGAAACTCGTTCCGTGAAGGCGCGCCTTCTGAGCCTGCTTCCTCTGGTCGCCACGGGGGCAGCGTGGCTGCTCGCCATGGGAGTGTCCGGCGGTGGCGACGCCGGGCCGGCCCAGCTGCGCATCTCGCCGCAACGACTGCGCCAGCACGTGACCGTGTTGGGAAGCGATGCCTTTGCCGGCCGAGCAGTGGGAACGAAGGGCGGTGCCTTGACCGAGACCTACCTGGCCGGGCAGCTCGCCGCTGCAGGGGTGGCGGGGCTCGGCGAAGGAGGATCGTACCTTCAGCCAGTGCCCATGCACGGCAGCGTTCCCCTGCCGGCCAGCGAGTTGATCCTCGTCTCTCCCTGCCATGGCGGGCCCGTGAAGCTGGGCGAGGACTACCTGTTGTTCGCGAGCGGGGATGCGACCCTGCTGCCGCAGCCGGTGGAGGTGGTGTTCGCCGGCTACGGGATCGTCGCTCCCGAGTTCGGCGAGGACGACTACGCAGGGCTGTCGGTGCGCGGCAAGGTGGTGGCGGTGCTGGCCGGCGAGCCGAGCCGGCGCGGCCGCCGCAGCGAGCTGGGCGACGGGCCCACCATTTACGCCAGCCCCGAGAGCAAGAGGCGGATCGCCCTTTCGCGGGGGGCCGCTGGGCTCGTGATCATCCCATCCCTGCGCGAGCCCACCTGGCGCGACTGGGCGGCACGCCAGCGGGAATTCGCCTTCGAGCACGTCGTGCTGCCGTACGGCGTGACCCAAAACTTCGCTGCCCTGCTCCATCGGCGTGTTGCGGAACGGCTATTCTGCGACAGTCGCCACACCCTCGCCGAGCTGGACGACATGGACCAGGGCGGGCGCCTTCCCACCTTTGCCACCCGCGGCCAGGTTCGCTTTCGCGGCGTGTTTTCCGAGCGGGATTTCGTCGCCCACAACGTGGCCGGGGTGGTGCGCGGCTGCGACCCGGTCCTCCGCGAAAGCTATGTGCTCGTGACTGCCCACCACGATCATCTAGGCGAGGGTCCGGCCGTGAACGGCGACGGCATTTACAACGGCGTGGTGGACAACGCCATGGGGGTGGCAGCGGTGCTCGAAGTGATGCGGGTCCTGGCCGCCTCCCCGGAGAAGCCTCGTCGCTCGGTGGTGGCGGTGTTCTTCACCGGCGAGGAAAAGGGGCTTCTCGGGTCCACGTTCTACGTGGATCATCCCCTGGCGCCCCTCAGCGCCACCGTCGCCGCCGTCAACGTGGATGGTCTGGCCACCTTCGATACCTTCGACGACATCGTGGTGCTCGGGGGAGAGTGGTCGACCCTCGGCGACACGGTACGCCGCGTGGCCGCTTCGTTGGGCTTGCGCATCGCCCCGGTTCCGCCGGCATTTGCCCGCCCCGACCTCTACGCGTTGTCCGACCAGATCGCGCTGGCTCGGGGAGGCGTGCCCACCGTGCTGCTCAACGAGGGGTTCGCGGTCCGCCATCGGCGTCCGGAGGAGGCCCTGGCGCACGCGGTGGTGTGGGGGCAGACCCGCTATCACACTCCCTTCGACGACCTTTCCCAGCCTATCAACTGGGAAGCGGCGGCCCAGCACGCCGAGGTCGTGCTCGCCGTCGTCCGGGAACTGGCCAATCAGGAGACGCCCCCGGCCTGGCGGGCCACGAGTCCCTTCGGGCGGGAGCGAGGGGTCGATGCGGGCGGACGCTAGCCGCCAACGGGTCATGGTGGTTCTGTTGAGCGTAACGCTGGCAGCCCTGGCGGCGTGCGCCACCACCGGACGATGGGCCGAAACAGTGCTGCGGCTTTCGGGTTCCGACAGCATGCTGCCGCTCACCCGTCTGTTGGCACGGGCCTTCGAAACCGAACAGCCGGGCGTCCGGGTGCGTGTGGCGGGGGGTGGGAGCACGGCAGGCATTGCCGCGTTGATCGAGGGGCACGTCGACATCTGCGCATCGTCCCGTCCCCTCACCGCAGCCGAAGCGCAGCGTCTGTACCAGCGGCACGGTCGGCTCGGGGTACGGGTGCAGGTCGGCCGGGACGCCCTCGAGGTGTTCGTCCACCCCGACAACCCGGTGCGTTCCCTCACCATGCCGCAGCTCAAAGGGATCTTTACCGGCCGCATCCGCCGATGGGAAAAGGTGGGTGGGCGGGAGGGTTCCATCGAGGTGCTGATTCGCCCCGAGACCTCGGGCACCCACGGCTTCTTTCGCGCCGTGGCGCTGCACGGCGAGGAATACGCGCCTCACGCCACGGTGATCGACACGACCGCCGAGCTGCTGGCGCTGGTGGGTGCCGACGCGTCGGCCATCGGCTATGGCGCGATGGCGTACGCCATGCAAGGGGACGTGGTGGCGATTTCCCTGGACGGGGTGCCACCCACGCCGGAGGCGGTCCGTTCCGGTGCCTATCCCCTGTCGCGCTACCTCTACCTCGTGACTCCGGGGCCGCCCAGGGGACTCGCCAAGCGACTGGTCGACTTTGCCCTTTCCCCTGCGGGGCAGCGGCTTGTCGCCGAGGCGGGGTTCATCCCCATCTACGAGCAGTAAACGAGCCCTTTCGAGGCGAGGTGGTCCCCGGCGCCGGGATCGCATCCACGGATCTTCACGCGAACGCAACCGAATCTTCACACCCCCCCGTCAACCTTGCGCCGGCGTGAAAGGCCTGGAGGACGAGGATGCGACACGGGACGACCATCGAGGGCAACGCAACACGAACGAGATGTTTTCTCCTTCTCGCGGCGCTCGGCGCCTTTGTGCTGCTGGGGCCGGCCCAGCTCTGGGCGGAGGGAGTGATCGGCGGGACCGTCAAGGATCATGACGGAGGGCTGCTGCCGGGGGTGACGGTGACCCTCGCCGGCGATTCCCTCGGGGAGCCATTGGTGACCTACGCCGACGGCGACGGCCATTTCAACTTCTACGGGCTCGGCCCGGGCGTGTACGTCCTGCGAGCCGTGCTCGATGGCTTCCAACCCTCGGAGACCACCCTGACCTTGGTACCGGACCAGCGTCTGACCGTGGAGTTCCGGCTGGCCCTCGCCACCCTCGAGGAGCGCGTGGAGGTTACGGCCGAGGCCCCGCGCTCCAGCGAGGTGGCGCTGTTGGACCAGCGCCGACAGGCGGCGGTGGTGACCGATGTCATCTCCAGGGAAGAGATCGCTCGTATCCCCGACGCCGACGCTGCCGGCGTGGTGGAGCGGCTCACCGGGGTCACGTTGGTGGACAGCAAGTACGTCTACGTCAGGGGTCTCGGCGACCGCTACAGCAACACCATGCTCAACGGGGCGGTGCTGCCGTCAACCGAAGCGGACAAGCGGGTAGTACCGCTCGACCTCTTCCCCTCGAAGTTGCTCGATTCGATCAACATCGCCAAGACCTACACCCCCGACAAGCCGGGGGACTTCGGGGCGGGGGCGGTGGAGGTGTCCACCCTCGACTTTCCGACCTCGGCCTCCCTGAAGATCTCGGTGGGTGGCTCCTACGACTCGCAGACCACGGGCGGTGAGTTTTCCCGGTACGCCGGGGGTCTGAGCTGGACCGGCACGGGCGGCCAGGGCAAGCCGGCCGATCTGCCCGCCGAGCGCATTGAGCCGCAGAGCATCGTCAACCCCAACGGTCTTTCCCCCGAGGAGTTGCAGGCGGTGGGCCGTCTGTTCGTTGGTCAGTGGACGGGCAAGCCCACTTCTTCGGTGGCGCCCAACAGCAACTTCAGCGTGAGTTACGGTAACACCTTCGGTCGCCTGGGTGTGCTGGTCTCGGCGGTGAGTTCGCGGGGGTTCTCGCGGGTGGCGTCGGAGCACGTGTACTTCGGGCTGGACTCGGGGAACACATTGGTGCCCCGCAACGACTACCACATGGTGACGGATGCCGAAAACGTCCGCAACGGTTTGGTGGGCAACGTCGCGTGGCGCCTTGCGGACCGGCACAGGCTGACCTTCGCGTCGCTGTTTTCCCGCGACGCGGTTGCGGAAAGCCGCCAGTACGAGGGGTACATGAACAACGCCGGTCAGAACGTGCGCGACTTCCGGGCTCGCTACCAGCGGGAGGAGCTGCGCAGCGACAGGCTGACCGGGGAGCACTTTCTCTCCTGGCCGGGGATGGGCAGTTCCCTGGAGTGGTACGTGACCTCCGCCACCGCCACCTCCCGCCAGGACCTGCGGGAGAACCTGTACGGTGAGATCTCGCCGGGACGATACACGCTGCAGCCCGGGCTGCCCGAGAGCGGCAAGCTGGAGTTTTTCGACCTCCACGACACGATTCGCGGTGGGGGGCTCAACTGGACAACGTTCTACGCCTTTTCCGGCGCGAGTTACGGCTCGATCAAGGTGGGTGCGTCCAGCAACCGCCGGGAGCGGCAGTTCGACGCACGGCGGCTGCGCTTCGTGGTCGGCAACCAGTTGCAGTTCGACCTGAGCTTGCCCCCTGAGGAGCTCTTCACGGTGGCCAACATCCGACCGGGGGGCTTCGAGATTCGCGAGCAGACCGGCGCCAACGATGCCTACGACGCCTACCACGACGTCGACGCAGCCTTCGCCATGATCGACACCTCCTGGTCCAAGTGGCGCGTGGTCGGCGGTGCACGCTTCGAGCGCTCCGACCTCGAGGTCCGCACCTTCAACCCCTTCGCCCCGTCGCAAGTCGCGTTGGCGCAGGACCGCAACCGCGACTGGTTGCCGGCCCTCAATGTGATCTACCAGCTGCGGCCCGATATGAACTTGCGGCTGGCAGCGAGCCGCACCGTCAATCGTCCCGAGTTCCGCGAACTGTCGCCCTTTGCCTTCGTCGAGGTGACGGGCGGCAAGTCGGTGGCCGGCAATCCCGATCTGAAGCAAGCCCTGATCGACGCCGTCGACCTGCGCTGGGAGCTCTTCCCCGCCCCGGGCGAGGTGATCGCCTTCTCGGCGTTCCACAAGAAGCTGCACCACCCCATCGAACGGATCATTCAGCCGACCACCGAGCTGCGGAGCTCCTTCACCAACGCCGACGGTGCGACCCTGACCGGCGCCGAGGTGGAGTATCGCCAATCGCTTGCCGTTGTCTCGCCGGTCCTGGAACGCTGGACGGTCAACCTGAACTACGCCTTCGTGAAGGCCGCCGTAGAGGTCGGTGAGCGGAACTTGTCGGTCATCACCAACACCGCGCGCCCCCTCGAGGGCCAGTCGAAGCATGTGGGCAACGTGGCGCTGCAGTACTACGTGCCGGCGTCGAAGACCATGGTGCGTGCCATGTACAACCTGACCGGACGCCGCATCAGCGAAGTAGGTGCCTACGGCCTGCCGGACATCTACGAGGACACCCTCGGGGTCCTCGACCTGGTGGTGTCGCAGGGCCTCGATCGGGTACTTCGTGGCCTCGAGCTGAAGCTGTCGGGCACCAATCTGTTGAACGCCGAACGGTCCTTCACCCAAGGAGGCCGCATCCACCGCCAGTACAGCGCCGGCCGCGGCCTCGGGATCTCGTTGAGCTTCAAGGCACTCTGATGACGTGTTTCGTCGCGACGGAACGGAGTTCGTCGATGTACCCCATCAACCCAGAAAGGCTGGACAAGGAGGAAGCATGAGAACGACTGTTGTCCTTGCACTCGCGGCACTCGTCACCACGGCCGCCATGGCCGCTCCGCCGCACCCGCTGGACGAGGGGCGAGGGGCGGGTGTGTTCGCCGGGCGCACGTGGATCGAGCCGGCCATCATGACCGAGGCGGAAATCGAGGAGGCTGCTGCCGTTGCCGCGACCCCCGCCGCCAACTGGCCGGTGGTGCTCCTGGAAACCAACTTCTATGCGTTTCTCCCAGGTGAGAAGCTGCAGTTGCGCCTGACCACGCACCCCAACGGGTGGACCACCCCGGTGACGATGTACCTTTATTGGCAGGATCGTACGACCGGTGTCAAGCGCTACTACAGCATTCCCGGTGGGGGACTGCAGGAACCTGGCGTCATCGCCGATCTGTTCGGCACACCCGGTGGCATGCCCGTCCCTGTCAACCTTCCGACCCTCAGCGACTTTGTCCTTTTTGGTTCGGCCGCCGATCCCGCCCTCCTGAGCTGGGGGATCGACGGGGCGCTGGGGCCCTCCATTCCCGCTCCGAGCCAGCCGGGCCAGTTCCAGTACGTGGTGGAGATCCGCGACCCGGCGGGCCGAAAGGTGATCTCCAAATCCAACGCCATGTACTCGTTCGTGACCGAACAGGTGGTCGTGGCCGGCCAGATCACCCAGAGCACCACCTGGGTAGCGACCAAGCGATATGTGCTGAGCGACTTCGTGCTGGTCCGGGAACCCGCGGTCCTGACCATCGAGCCGGGCACCGTGATCCTGGGCGGGGACAGCCGTGCCACCCTCTTCATCACCAAGGGGGCCAAGATCAACGCCAGCGGCACAGCCATGCGGCCCATCGTCTTCACCTCCGCCAAGAAGGTGGGAAACCGGGCCCAGCGTGACTGGGGCGGTGTCGTGGTTTTCGGGCGGGCGCCCATCAACGAGCCGGGCGGTCAGGCGTACCTGGAGGGCTTGCCCTCGCTGCCCGAGTACGCCTTCGGAGGCACCGATCCCCACGACAACTCGGGCGTAATCCGATACGTACGTCTCGAGTTCGGCGGTTACGAGATCGAGGTCAACCAGGAGATCAACGGCCTCACGCTGGGTGCCGTGGGCGATGGGACGCTCATCGAGTACGTGCAAGTGCACTTCAACAAGGACGACTCCTTCGAGTTCTTCGGCGGCACCGCCAACGCCAAGTACCTGCTCTTTACGTCCAACGCCGACGACGGTGTGGACTACGACCTGGGATGGCAGGGCAAGGTGCAGTTCGTGGTCGCTATCAAGACCGAGCTCAACGACGAGAACGACTCCAACTTCGGTGGCGAAGGCGACGGCCATCCGCAGAACTTCGACCTGACGCCCCGCACCAATCCACAGATCTACAACGTGACCGGTATAGGCACGGGCAGCCAGACCGTGGGGAACTATGGCTGGGTGCTGCGGCGCGGTGCGGCCGGCAAGCACTACAACGTTTTGCTGTACGGTTCGCGCCACGCTCCCGTGACCATCCGCGACGACGCCACCTTCAACCAAGCGGCCGCGGGCGAACTGGTGTTCGACAACTCCCTCCTCTTCGGGGACTTTACGCGCTTCCCGAACAGCCGCGACAACGGACCGCGGACGCGCGAGTTCCTGTTCGAGACCATGAAGTTCAATCGCAACCTCGACCCCATGCTCGCGTTCGGCGCCTGGGAACATCACAAGTTCCTGAACCCGAACGTGATGCCGCTTCCGGGTTCGCCCGCCTTGGACATCAGCTACGTCAAGACCCCGCCCGATGACGGCTTCTTCGATACCTCCGTGAACTGCATCGGTGGCGTCTGCCCGGGCAACGACTGGGTCAACACGGGCTGGGCGATCTTCTCGGACAACTGAGGCCGAACGGGGAATAAGGAGTCAACCATGCGCAGAACTTCATCGATCCTGGCCCTACTCGGCGCCGTGGTGTTCTCGGTTGGCGCCACTGTGGCCCAAACCACACTCACTGCCACCCTTGCCGGAGGCACCGGCGGTGACCAGGACGGAACCGGCTACGCCGTCGTGACCTTCACCGGCACCAAGGTGGATTACAGCATCCTGGTGCAGAACATCGCCTCGCCGACCGCCGCCTACGTTCGCCGTGCCGCGGACGACAGCCTCGCCCTCGACCTGCAGGTCGCTTTCATCGGCAACCTGGCCACCGGCTCGCTGACCGCTAGTGCCAGCACCGTGACGGCCGTGCTGGGTAACCCGGCCGCATACTACGTCACCGTCGTCAACGCCGAGTTTTCTGCAGGAGCCATCCGTGGTGCTCTGATGGCAACGTCCGAGCAGACCATCGTGATCATCCCAGTGATCGCCACCCTCAAGGGGCAAGCGGGCTCCAACTTCAAGTCCGACCTCGTGCTCGGCAACCAGGCCAGCACCCCCATCGACGTGGTGGCTGAGTGGTATCCCACCGGCCAAACCCTCACCGGTCCGGCACGGACGGCGACGCTCACCGTGCCTGCTGCCGGGCAGCGCTTCACCAGCGAAGCACCGGCTACGCTGTTCCAGGCCAGCGAGACGCGCGGCGGGTTGATCCTGCGTTCCTTCTCGCCGTTCTCGGCGCAGGTGCGCACCTACAACGACCAGCGTGCCGCTGGGCAGGGCACCTTTGGACAGTTCGTCGACGGTCTGCCGGAGGCGAAGGCGATGACCACCGGCGTCATGTACGGCCTCTCACAGGGCGGGCCCTTCCGCACCAACATCGGCTGGTTCAACCCTACCGGAAGTTCGGTGAACGTCACCTTTGCGGCCCACGCCGCCGACGGCACCAAGCTGGGCGAGGTGAGCGCCACGGTGCCGCCCTTCGGCAACGACATCCGAGCGGTGTTTTCGCTCATCACCGGCGTGGCGAATACCACGCAGCCCGATTTCTTCGTGACGTACCAGGCCTCGGCGGCGATCTTCGTGTTCGCCACCGTCAACGACAACACCACCAACGACGGCATCCACGTGGCAGCAAAGCCCCTCTCCTAGCGAGGGGGGCCTCTCCTCCGGCCAGAGACCCCGGCATCGTGCCGGGGTCTCTCCTTGTCTCGGGGGGCTGCGCGCCCGCCGCCCGCACCGCCGCGCGCGTGCCCCCCGAGCCCCCCTCGGC
>FWPV01001587.1_pt1 | contig 62274 bp, 63 predicted proteins | sample 2228371 | NCBI WGS metagenome assembly FWPV01 (sample SAMEA103939776, study PRJEB20133) | metagenome
AACCACAGGGCTTTTTGAAAAGAAGCCCGGGGATCTGTTGGGTGTTCGTGGTCCTTATGGCAAGCCTTATCCATTAGAAAAGTTCGCCGGCAGGGATATTTATATTGTTGGTGGTGGTGTTGGTTTGGCACCTTTACGGGCGCTGTTCCTGGCATTGGTGCACGAAATTAAGAAGTATGGTAATATTTATCTCCGTTATGGTGCCAGGACACCCAGAGATATTGTTTATAAGCAGCAGTTAAAAGAGTGGGAGAAGATAAAAGGGGTGGATATTGACCTTTCGGTTGATAGTGCGGACGAGAAGTGGGAACATAAAGTAGGGGTGGTTACCTGTTTGATGGATGAGATTCCCTGCGATGTAAAAAAGAGTATCGCCGTGGTGTGCGGTCCGCCGATAATGATGAAATTTGTGACCAGGCGGTTGTTAGAGGCGGGTTTCCCGGGTGAGTCAATTTACCTCTCAATGGAGATGAATATGTCCTGCGGTCTGGGTCAGTGCGGTCATTGCCGATTAGGACCTTACTTTACCTGCAAGGATGGTCCGGTGCTCACCTGGGAGCAAATCAAGGATATTGAGGAGCCGTTTCTATGATGGATATTAGAACCACCACCTGCCCAATGTGTCTTAATGGCTGTCAGGTCGGGATAGGTTTTGATGGTTATCAGTATCGGATAGAGTATCTGGGCGATGTTCCTCCTAATAACGGCAGGCTCTGTCCCCGCGGCAATAGTGCCAATATCGTTATTGACCACCCCAAAAGGCTTTGCTATCCGCTGCTTGATGGTAAAGAGGTTGGCTGGGACAAGGCGTATGAGTTAATGAGGCGGTGGGCAAAAGAGGTAAAGCCGGATGAGGCTGCGGTAGTTTATAGCCGGGGTGTTGGTGGAAAAGAGTTAGGGCTGGTTTGGGCGTTGGCGAGTGCGATTGGAACTGAGAACCTAATTTGTGGCTATCTGGAGCCGGATAATTTTTTCCAATTTCGGCTGGAAGGGGTGAAAGCGGCAACACTTGATGACCTGAGTTCAGCCCGGGCAACTTTGCTAATCGGCGATGTGTTCAACACTTCACCGGTTGCGGCAAAAAAAATCATTGAAGCCCGATATGCTGATAAGGCGAACAGATTGGTGGTGATTGATTCTATTAAAACCCGGCAGGCGGGTTTTGCCCACATATTTGTCCAGCCCCATCCTGGGACGGAATATCTGGTGCTTTTAGGTATTGCTGGACTTCTGGATGAGAAGTTAAAGATAGATATTGATGGTATTACCCGGGCAAGCGGTGTAACTCGTTCCCAGATTCAAGAGGTGGCGAATGTAATAAAGGCTAATGGAAACGGCGTAGTTGCCTGTTCAGCATGCTTAGGTAGGGTTAGTGAGCCCTTCTGGCACAGCCTTAGTGCTCAACTGGTGGCGCTTAAGGCGAATAAGCCGTTTGTCGGATTTGGTGAAGCGCTGGTTCCAGAAGGTAAATTGAGTTTTGATAAATTTAGAGATTTAGTTTTGTCCGAAAAGGTTCGCCTTATTTTCTGGTTTGGCGGGCTATATCCCTACAGTTACCCGGAACTTCTACCGGAGTTGCAGAAAATAGAGTTCCGGGTAGCCACCAGTATCTTCCGTCCGGCTGAGCCTTTATCCGGGGTGGTCCTGCCGGTTCCTAGTGAGTTAGAACGAGAAGGGGTAAGAGAGACCCTTTGGGGCGAGATGAAGTTCCAGCCAGTAGCAAAACCGGTAAGTGGCACCAAGCCTTTGGCAGAGATAGTCCGTCAATTTGGGGTAGAGAAGGGGTTGGGTCCAGAGCGAAAATTCACGGTTGTTAAATTAGAGGAAGTAATTGAGGGGTTAATGCAGAATTCAGAATTCAGAATCCAGAATTCAGAAAACCCCTCGTTTTTGCTTGTGGGGAGAAAGGAGGCGTTTGGGGTTGGCGGTTTCTTTGATTCTGAGGAAGAGATTTGGATGAACACGCTTGATGGGCAAAGTCTCAATGTCCAGGATAACGACCTGGTTCTGGTTAAGAGCAAGACCGGAGAGGAGAAGTTTAAGGTTAAGTTAAATTCGGCAGTACCTCAAGGGGTAGTGAGTGTTGGTGTGAATACTCATAAAAACCGTCGGTTGTTCCCCGTAGAATTTGACCCCGACTCAGGAAATGCTAAAATCCCGCCGACCAGAGTAGAAATATGGCGAGCGCAACTGTAAAAAAGAGTCAGAGACGGCTTTTTCTTTTGCTTGATTACTGTATCGGCTGTCGGGCATGTGAGTCCGCCTGTCGGAGCCGCTTTAAGGGAGAGGCAAGGGTTCGTTACGCACCGGTGAGTGAAACGGTCTTGGTGCCTTTGCCCTGCCGGCATTGTGAAGAACCGCTCTGCGCTGCCGCCTGCCCATTTGAAGTTATTAAAAAAGATGAAGAGAGCGGAATTGTCTATCAATCAAGTGTTCACTGTGTTGGTTGTTCGTCCTGTATCCTTGCCTGTCCTTTTGGGGTGCTGGATAAGGAACTGTTGCGGAGAATGGCGCAGAAGTGCAATTTATGCCGGGACCGAGAGGAAGGACCGCGGTGTGCTACTACCTGCCCTACCGGTGCACTCCAGTTTACCAGTGAAGAGGAGGTAAAGGAGAAGATTGTGGGGAAGCGGGTGACAGCAAGGCTACCATTCTGGAGAAGGGTATGACCGCGTTGATGACCGGGTGGCGTTTTGTTCTCATTTTCATCGCTACAGTGGTGGTTGTTCCGGCGGTTGGATTGGTTTTGACCTGGGTTGACCGTTTCGTCTCGGCCCGGGTTCAATGGCGGAAAGGTCCCCCATTCTATCAACCTTTTGCCGATATCTTAAAACTCCTACTTAAACAGACCGTTGTGCCAGCGGGTGCGGCAAAAACGGTTTTTCTCTTTGCGCCCTTGGTCGGCATTGCCGGAATGGGTCTGGTTGGGCTAATACTACTTTTTTCTAACTTCGGTGCGGTTGTAGCCCAGAGGACATCCTTTATCGGTGATATAATAGTTTTGTTATATTCCTTCGCCTTAGTTCCGCTTGCCTTTATTGTTGGCGCTTCCAGTTCCCGTAATCCGGTTGCCGCGGTTGGTGCCTCCCGGGAAATGACGCTTTATTTCGGGTATGAACTACCTTTTCTTTTGGCACTCCTGGTTCCGGTTGTGAAAGTGGCGAGCAAATGGGATGTGGCGAGCGCTTTGAGATTAGGAGGGCTTGTTGCCTATCAACAACAGCACGGTCCGTTTCTCTATTCTATTTCCGGGGTAATTGCGGCGATAATTATTCTCTTTACGATTCAGGCAAAATTGGGTTATGTGCCCTTTGATATACCGGAGGCAGAGCAAGAGATAATGTCTGGGGTTTTGGTTGAGTATTCTGGGGCGCCATTAGCCGGATTCAGGATTGCCCGGGCGATGATGTTTGTCCTATTACCACTTTTTCTTATTACCATTCTTTGGGGTGGTTTTGCTAACTGGTGGGCAATTCTGAAGTTTCTTTTGATTGTAGTTTTGGTGGTTTTAATGAAGAATACCAACCCGCGTTTGACGGTACACCAGGCGCTGGTGTTTTTCTGGTTCATTTTAGGTCCGTTAGGGATTATTGCGGTGGTTTTGGCGTTTATTGGCTTATGAAAGATTTGAGGGTTTGGGGATTAAAAAAGTCGCCTTGGGTTTACCATCTGGCCGCGGCTCCGTGTAATAACTGCGATATAGAGGTCCTGGAACTTTTGACCCCCCGTTATGATGTGGAAAGGTTCGGTGTGGTTCTGGTTGGTTCGCCCCGGCATGCGGATGCGCTTTTGGTAACCGGAGTGATTAACAGAAAGTCCCTTCCGCGGGTTTTGGAGGTATATGAGCAGACACCCAAGCCCTGTCTGGTCATTGCGATTGGCACCTGTGCCTGTAACTGCAACATCTTTCGCAACTCCTATAATGCGGTCGGACCCTATGACAAATACATTCCGGTGCATGCCTATATTCCGGGCTGTCCACCGAAGCCGGAGGCGATGATAATGGGGATAGTAAAGGCGTTGAGTAAACTATGAGCGACTCTTTAAGACTTTTTCAAGAGCGATTTCCGGATGTGAAGGTTTTTGAGAAGAACCCGCGGCGGTTGTATTTGACGATTTCCCGGGAAGAGTTGACCGCAGCGGCGCAATTTTTACATAAAGAGCGGGGGATGAGACTTTCTATCTGCACCGGGATAGATACCCGGGATGGGTTTGAGATTCTCTACCATTTTTCCGAAGACAAGACCGGGGTTATTTACACCCTGAAGGTTTTTGTGCCCAAGGATGACCCAAAGGTTGACTCCCAGGGTGCCTGGTTTCCGGCGGCGCAATGGATTGAGCGGGAGATGCACGAACTGTTAGGGATAGATTTTGTCGGACATCCCAATCTGGTGCCACTTTTGACCTCGGATACCGATTGGGAGCCGGACCGTTATCCTTTGCGTCGGGATTATGAAAGAAGGAGCGAAGCCCATGAACGATGAGACGAAGAGCCGGCGGATAGTCCCGATTGGCCCTTATCATCCCCTTCAGGAGGAGCCGGAGTTTTTCAAACTGATTGTTGAGGGTGAAACGGTAGTGGATTTGGAGATTCATCTTGGTTATAACCACCGGGGGCATGAGTTCATCTCTCCAGAGTTGACCTATGACCAGGTGCCATTTTTAGTTGAACGTATCTGCGGGATCTGCTCTAACTCTCACCCTTTGGCTTGTGTGTTGGCGATTGAAGATTGCGCTGGGATTAAACCACCGCCAAGGGCAAACTACATCCGCAGTATCATTCACGAACTGGAAAGGATTCACTCTCACCTACTGTGGGTTGGTCTCGCCGGGCATTTCATTGGCTACAATACCGTCTGGATGTGGGCGTGGCGCTATCGTGAGCACATCTTAGAGATTTTTGAGATGATTACCGGTAATCGGAATCACTATGCGGCAAACAAACCCGGTGGTGTCCGCTGGGATATTAAACCGCAGCAGATTCCCCAGATTGAGGCGGTGCTGGATGTGGTTGAGAAGAAGACGATGATGTTGACCAAGGCGGTTTTGGACGACCCAGTGATAAGAGCCCGGTTGGAGGGTGTTGGTGTTCTCACCCGGGAGCAGGCGCTTGCCTGGTCGGTTGTTGGTCCAACTGCGCGTGCTTCTGGGGTGGATATTGATGTGCGGCGCGATGACCCCCATGCCGCTTATGCCCTTGTCCCTTGGCAGGTGATTGTTTTCCCGGAAGGGGATGTGTTTGCTAAGGCTAAGGTGAGGCTCCTTGAGATTTTTGAGTCGGTAAAAATCATTCGCGCCTGCCTTAAAGACCTGCCTAATGGTCCGATTGAGACCAGGATTGATGAGGTCCCCCCGGGTGAAGGGATTGGCAGGACCGAAGCGCCCAGGGGCGAGGTTTTCCATTATATCCGTTCGGATGGCTCCAACCGTCCTTTACGACACAAGATTCGGGCGCCCAGTTATATGAACATCGCCTCCAATGTTGTGGCGGTGAAAGGCGGTTCAATTGCTGATGCCGCCTTGACCCTGGCCGCGGTTGACCCCTGCTATTGTTGTACTGAACGGATGGCGGCGTTTGAGGACGGGAAAATGAAGTTTACTGGTAAGGACCTTTTACGCCTTTCCTGGGAGAAGACCGAGAGGTTGAAGGAGAGGTTTAGATGAACTTCGGCTCTTGGTTTAGTTTTAGTAGTGGCGCATTAGAGGTTTTCTTTGCCAGTATCTTTTTATTTATTGGGTTGATGGTTTTTCTTTATTCATTGGCACGGATAAAGGGGACTGGTGGGCAGTTGGCCGAGTATTACCTATTTTTAACTGTGCTCGTTAGTGCCGGTCTTGGGTTGGTGTTTGCTCGGGATTTGTTGCTTATCTTTGTCTTCTGGGAACTGGCAACAATTGCTCTCTGGCGTTTGGCAAGCTATTTTCGCGACAAAGAGAGTGTGGAGGCGGGTTTATGGGCGCTGTATATAAATTTTGCTGCGGCGGCGGTGATGCTGGTGGGGTTAGTTTTGATTCAGGTTGAGTGTGGCAGTTGGGGTTTAAACGAACTTACCGGCAAACCGCTTCCCCTTTTTCCAGCAATCTTATTCTTGGTCGGAATTGTCGCCAAATCAGCAAGCCTTCCTTTATATATCTGGCTACCCAAAGCATATCGTCAGGCACCAGCCCCGGTCTGCGCGCTCCTCTCGGGCTTAGCAGAAAATCTTGGACTGGTGCTATTTTTGAAACTTTTTATTCTGACAATGAGGGTTCCCAATTCATTTTTCCTAATCAGCGCCGTCCTCGGTGTGGTCTCAAGTTTAGTAGCGAGTGGAGTGGCTTTGAACGCTCAGACTATTAGAGAGACACTTGCCTATTCTACGGTTGGGCAATTGGGTTTTATATTGCTTGGTTTTGCGAGCGCTGGTTATTACGGAATAAGAGGGGGTATTTTATATGTGTTGGCACATTCAATTGCTAAGGCGGGGCTTTTCTTTGCTACCGGAGTCGTAGAGGATACAATGGAAACTGGTGAGTTGGCTAAATTAGGTGGGTTTGCTCACCGTTCGCCGGTTTTAGCTGGTGCTACCGGCGTGCTCGTGCTTTCCATAATGGGTTTACCGCCAACAATAGGCTTTTTTGCCAAAATCGGGGTGGTGATTGGCGCAGTTCAGAAGGGTTTACTCTTGGGTATAGGTGCGATTGTTGGTGCGTTATTTACCATGCTTTACCTTAGCCGGCTCTATGCCCGAATATTCTTAGGAAAAGGGGCGGCAATTCCAAATTCCGAATTTAGGGGTCAGAGTTTCATTGTCGGTTTGGTGGTAGTGATGGCGGTAGTGACAGTTCTTTTTGGTATTTTCTGGTTTGTGCCGATGCGATTCCTTACTGGAGGGCTGTAGATGTTGTGGCATCCCTTTATTCTGATTATTGCCCTTCCCATTTTAGCCGGTCTTTTGGGCTATTCTTTAGGCAGATTACGGCAGGAGTTCAGTTTCATCGGAGTGGTCGCTTCGCTTTATTACTCAATCCGTTTGTTCATCCAGTCTCGCGGGCAGGAGCAGGTCTTAAAAATCGCGCAAATTGGAGAAATTCCTTTGGGCTTTCACCTTGACCAGTTGTCCGGGTTGATCCTTTTATTTGTGAGCATATTTGCCACTTTCGTTACTTTCTACTCCTTCCGATATATGCGCGGGCGAGAAGGGGTGAGGGGTTATTTTCTGTATTGCCTTTTGATTCTGGCATTTGCCAATGGGGTAGTTTTGGCGAGTAATCTGATTGTGCTCTTTTTCTTCTGGGGTGCTTTGCTTTTGCTCCTTTATGGAATTTTACTTATCGGAAAAGGCGAAACCTTCAGGAGTGCGCGGAAGACGCTGGTGATTATCGGGCTATCCGATTTTGCGCTGCTGTTGGGGATTGTTTTATTGGTGGTGCGGACATATATTTCTGGTGGCTGGATAGAGTTGGTGCCAAGGGTGCCGATGCCCCTTTATGACCCCACAATGGTTTGGGGTTTTGTCTTAGTTGCTATTGGTGCGCTGGCCAAGGCCGGGGCGATGCCATTTCATACCTGGATTCCCACTGCCGCCGAAACAGCACCGGCGACGGTGATGGCGTTGATTCCGGCTTCCCTGGACAAGTTGCTCGGGATTTATCTGCTGGTTCGACTTTCCGTGAATATGTTTGACATTTCCAGCAATATGGTGCTGCGCAATGTTGTGATGGCGATAGGTGCCGGAACGATTGTCTTTGCGGCGATGATGGCGATGATGCAAAAACGGATAATGAAAACATTAGCTTTTTCTACAATTTCGCAGGTCGGTTATATGGTCTTAGGAATTGGAACTGGAATTCCGGTTGGTATTGCCGGTGGTTTGTTCCATATGATAAATAATGTGATTTATAAGACCGGTTTATTTCTTGCTGGTGGTTCGATTGAGCACTGGGCAAAGAGCGATGAGCTAGAGAAGTTGGGCGGGGTGGCGAAGCAGATGCCAATGACTTTCGTCTCGTTCTTTATCTGCGCGATGGCGATTGCCGGTGTGCCGCCACTTAATGGTTTCTTCTCTAAATGGATGGTTTATCAGGGAGTTTTAAGCCTCGGAGGTGAGGGCAACCGATTGTTCCCAATCTTTTTGATTGCGGCAATGTTCGGCAGTGTTCTTACCCTCGCTTACTTTTTGAAAATCCTCCATTCGTTATTCTTCGGTCAGCGTCCGGCAAATTTAGAGCGGGTGCGGGAAGTAAGTATGACGATGTGGTTACCACCATTCTTATTGGCGCTTACCTGTCTGGTGTTCGGGGTTTTTGCCTATCAAATCCCTTTGATTGGGTTGATTATGCCTGGTCTCAAGTTTGAAGACCTTTCCCTTTTTGGGGTCTGGAGCCCAATCCCGGCGACTTTACTTTTGATTGCCGGACTTGGTTTAGGTTCGCTGGTCTATCTTTTCGGCACCGCCGGAAAGCCGGTTATCGGCAAAACTTTTGTTGGGGGCGAGAAGATTGCCGACCTGGAGGAGAGCCGGGTGCCGGGCACGGCGTTCTATTCCTCGGTTAAGCACACTCCGATTATCGGTGAGCTTTTGGTGTTTGGCGAAAGGGGCGCATTTGACCTTTATAACTGGCTGGTCGGAATTTTTAAGGTTATTGGAACGGGCTTCCGCGAGGGTGTTGACCGGGTTTTACAGGCTTTAACCGAGTTTGTTGGTAAACTAATTTACTACTTCGGACTGGGGCTATCCAGTATTCACACCGGAAATCTGCCGTTGTATCTCTCCTGGGTCTTCTTAGGTGCAGTGCTGTTTTATTTACTATTATTCTTGAGGTAGAAGATGATTGAAATTTATCTACTCTTAGGAGTGATGTTGGCAGCAGCACTGGTTGCCAGTGAGACCAAGAACCTATTGGCAGCTGCGGTGGCTCTGGGTCTGGTTGGATTCAGTGTCGCAATAATGTTTATTTTAGTCCAGGCGCCGGATTTGGCGATTGTCCAGATTGTGGTTGAGACATTAACCGTGGTCTTCTTTACCGCGGTAATTCTGCGCACTACCGATGTTGACACTACTGTGGTGGGCGGGTTAAGAATGGAGAACGCAATGTTTATTGCCGCATTTCTCGCGTTTGGCGGATTATTCCTTTCGCTCATCATCGGGGTTTTGCGGGAGTTGCCCAAGTTTGGTGAGCCTTTGATGCTGGTTGCACAGGAGTATATCCGCTTTGGATTAGAGCGAACCGGTGCGGCGAATATTGTTGCGGCGATAATCCTTGATTTTCGTGGTTATGACACATTAGGTGAAGCGACGGTGCTCTTCACCGCGGTAGTCGGGGTTTTGACGGTGATGCGCTTGGCAAGCAAACGGAAGATGGGGGGCGAGTAGTATGCGCGGGATGTCGTTAATTGTTCAAATCATCACCCAATTGATGGCGGGAATGCTGATACTTTACGGTGGTTACATAATTCTCCACGGGCATCTGACCCCTGGTGGTGGTTTTGCCGGTGGAGTAATCATTGCGGCGGCGCTGGTTTTAGTTTCGCTTGCTTTTGGTTCAGTGGAGCAGGTGGAAAAGAGAGAGTATATCTTGTCTTCGGTCTTTGAGAGTTTTGGCGGTGTTAGTTTCTTGGGATTGGCTCTGGTCGGCTACTTTGCCGCCGAGTTCTTCTTTCGCAACGCCGGGGTTTTCTTCTTAGGGAAACCATTAGAATTGGTCAGTGGTGGTATCATCCCACTGGCAAACATCGCAATTGGCGTTAAGGTCGGTGCTGGTATCTTCGCGATATTCTTGGCTTTGGGTGCTTCAAGGTTTGTGATGAAGGAGTAGCTATGATTCCTTATATCGCCTGTGTGCTTTTGTTTCTGATCGGGCTCTATGTGGTAATCTCAAAACGGAATTTGATTAAGATTGTGATTGGGTTTTCCCTGATTGAGTATGCGGTGAACCTATTTTTTGCCTTAGTGGGGTTTAAGAGAGGGGCACTGGCGCCAATCATTACTCAACCCGAACAGGTGCGGCTGGGGGTAGCGAGAGAGTTTGTTGACCCGCTCCCGCAGGCGTTGGTGTTGACTGCAATCGTGATCGGGCTTTCTACTACTGCGTTGATGCTCTCACTGGCGTTACGGCTTTACGAGAAGTATAAAACCTTTGACATTTCGGAAATCAGGAGACTGAAAGGATAGTATGAGAAACTCTAAATCCAAAATGACGAGGACCTGGGGAATGATTTTAAGATTTACTCCTATGGAGGTGAGGTGATGGAAGGTAGAATGTTACCGTTATTTATTGCTGTACCCTTAGCCGGTGCATTTTTGATTCCCCTTTTGTCCAAACTCTGGTTGCGGATAAGTGATATTATTGCCAACATCGTAACCGCCATCTTAGTGAGTCTGTCAATCTACGGGTGGGTATATATTATGGTTGGAGGGAAAGGAATTTCCTATTGGGTTGGCGGTTGGCGGCTGATTGGGATTGCGATGTGGTTTGATGCGCTAACCGCGCTAATCGTGTTAATCATCAATATCGTTGGTTTCTGTGCAACGGTTTATTCAGTCCGGTATCTTGACCACTACAGTTCGGGTCGGTGGAAGTTTTATACTTTGCTCGTCCTTTTGCTCTCAGGTTTGAACGGGCTGGCAATTTCGGGCGACCTGTTTAATATGTTTGTGTTTATTGAGATTTCGGCGATTGCCAGTTATGCCTTAGTTGCTTTCGGCACCGAAGAGGAGGAGGTGGAGGCGGCGTTCAAGTACATGGTTTTGGGTGAGGTGGGCGGTGCGGTTTTGCTCTTCGGGATTGCGCTGTTGTATGCCCGTGCTTCCACCTTAAACCTGGCACATCTCTCCCAGGTTCTTGCCAGTTCAGGCAAAACGCCCTTTTACTGGTTTGTGATTGCCACTCTTTTAATCGGGTTTGCGATAAAGATGGGGATGGAGCCGTTCCACGCCTGGCTGGCTGATGCCCACTTTTCCGCGCCCGCGCCGATTTCAGCGATGCTTTCCGGGGTGTTTATCAAGGTTACCGGGGTTTACGGGATGTGCCGTTTGATGTTTAATGTGTTTGGTGTTTCGCGAGCGGAGACCCCGGCGTTCTTCAACCTTTTAATCGCCTTTGGGGCGGTTTCTATGGTGCTGGGTGGTCTCTTGGCATACTCTCAGAACGATTACAAACGGCTGTTGGCATATTCCAGTATCAGTCAGATTGGTTATATTCTGGTCGGGCTCGGGGTTGGCAACTTCTGGGGCATCGCCGGTGCCCTTTTTCACATCCTTGCCCACGCTTTAAGCAAAGGCACCCTGTTTCTCGCCTCCGGTTCCGTGGAGACTCAAGCCGGCACCCGAGAACTTGACAAACTTAAAGGTCTGGAAAAAACAATGCCGTTGACCTGTTGGTCTCACATCTTAAGCGCCTTTTCTATGGCCGGAATCCCGCCCTTTGCCGGATTCTTCTCTAAGTTGTTTATTATTATCGGAGCCTTGAGCGCCCGGATGTACTGGCTGGCATTTCTTGCGGCACTCTTCTCGGCGGTTACCCTTGCCTATTTAACCAAGGTGGTGAACCAGGCGTTCTTTGCTCGAAAAGATGAGGAACACACCCCGGCCAAGGAGTCGCCAGTGGTGATGGTTCTGGCGATGGTAATTTTAGTTGTTTTGATTGTGGTGGTTGGTGTTGGTTTTCGTGGGGTTCTTACCCATCTAATCGGTCCCGCGGCCGAGGTGCTCTTAAATGGGTTAAATTATGCCCGGCTGGTCTTAGGAGGGTAGGGTGGCGCGTAGAGTCGCCTACTTTATTGCTGGATTGGTAGTCTGGTTACTGTTGAGCTGGACTCTCCACTATCAGGAAGTTATTGTTGGTGCCGCAGTCGCACTGATTGCTGCCGGGATGTTTGGCGGATTGCTCCCGGTCCAACCGAAAAAACTTTTAAATCCGGTGCGTTGGTTCTGGCTTTTGGTTTATATCCCGGTTTTCCTCTGGCAGTGCTTGAAAGCGAATATAGATGTTGCCTTAAGGGTACTTTCACCGGGCTTGAATTTGAAGCCGGGGATTGTAAAAATCAAGACCAACTTAAAGAGCGATATCGCCCGAGTATTCTTAGCAAACTCAATCACGATGACGCCGGGCACGCTGACGGTGGAAATAAAAGATGATACCCTTTATATCCACTGGATTGAGATACGGAGTTCTGACCAGGAGGAGATGGCAAAGATGATTAAAGGACCGTTTGAGTTTTTCCTCAAAAGGATATTTGACTAAGGAGGACGGATGATTAAACTCAAATTTCAAATCCAGCTGTCCAACTTTCCCCCTTCCCTTTTCCCTTTTAGCTCCTGGCCTCTGCCGAAGTTAGCTGTTGGCACTTCCCCCAGAGTGGAGGCTTTATGGTGCCAATAATTGTTTTAGTTCCCGCAGCATTCTTCTGCCTTTACCGGGCGCTCCAAGGACCTTCAATTGCTGACCGGGCAATTGCGGTGGATATGATGGGGGTGGTCTTTTCCGGAATAACCGCACTGGTCGCTTTACGCTATCGGCTGAATTACCTATTGGACATATCGGTGGCGCTGGCGGTGATTTCCTTTGTTGGTGCCTTAGCCCTGGCAAAATACTTAGAGGGGAGGAGCTTAGATGATTAGCGCTCTGGCAACAATCTCGCTTTGGCTTGGTGTCGTGTTTGTGCTTTTAGGTGCCTTGGGATTAGCCCGTTTTCCTGATTTATATAACCGGATGCAGGCGGCGACAAAATGTGTTACTGTGGGTGTTTGCGGAATTATGCTCGGTGTTTTTCTCCGGTCCGGTTTTAACCCATTGGGTATTAAGGCGCTCATCTGTGCGGTTTTCATTTTGTTAACCGTGCCGGTTTCCAGCCATGCCCTGGCTCGCGGTTCATTAATCGCCGGGGTCAAACTCTGGAAGGGAACGGTCAAAGACCAGTTTACCGAGGACCGGGGTGGAAAATCAATAATTGAGGAAGAGCAATGAGGGTTCCATTACCAAAAATACGGGAGTTGACTGAGGCGATTCGGGCGGTCGTTAAAGGACCGTTTACCACAAAGTTTCCCAAAAGGGTTGATTCGGTTCATCCCAACTTCCGCGGGATATTAAAATTTATTCCGGAAAAATGCCTGTGTTGTGGCGCCTGTGTTCAGGTCTGTCCTACCAACGCCCGGGAAATGGTGATTGACAGAGAAAAAGGGGTGATGCGGAATATCCATCACGCTGAGCGTTGTATCTACTGTGCTCAATGTGTGTTACACTGTCCGAATGAGGCGATTTATCACACACCCGAGTTTGACCTTTCCCGAACTGAACGGGGTGGTTGGGAAAGTTCGGTTGAGCAGGAACTGGCTTATTGCGAACTGTGCGGAGAGCCATTTGCCACCAAGGCGCACCTTTTATGGATTGCCCACAAGGTGGGCGACTTAGTGAATGCCAACCCGACCCTCTTCCTTACCATTTACCAGCACTTGGGGGTTGCTGCGCCTCAGGAACCGCCACCCCAACTTGTGCCTTATCGCTCGGCAACACTCCGGGTCCTTTGTCCGGACTGTCGGCGCAAGACCTATATGACCGAACAGTGGGGCTACTGAGCCCACATTCGGCAGGTTGAGATAAAGCGAGTTCCAGCTTTACCTCAAACCTTACCATTTTCTTTTCAAAGGCAACGGTCAGAGTTGCTATCGGGTGAGCCGGGGGCAAGCCCCTCCATTTAGGTCAATTCGTAATAACCGGTTGAAAAACCGGGCGTTAGATATTTTGATTGCGTGCATATGTGCACAAATATACACATATTCCCCGACCTGTTGCAGCCTCTTTTTTCTTCCCGGTCATAACAAGGCATCGATACTCTTCATTGCGAGCATTTTTCGTCATTGCGAGGAGCAAAGCGACGAAGCAATCTCATTTCGGGGAGATTCCTCGCTTTGCTCGGAACGGAGTCCCCATTCTGCTCAACCACCCAATGAGATTCCTTCGCCTGCTTCGGAGGCTGGTAATGAGGTTAGAGGAAGGTCACCAGCGCAGTACTGCTGATGCCCAGGTAAAACCGGTGCCGAATGCGGTTAAAAGAATTATATCTCCATCCTGAATTTTGCCCTGTTCTCTTGCCTCATCAATCGCTACCGGGATTGTCGCGGCGGACATATTGCCGTATTTATGTAGGACAACAAACATCTTTTCAAATGGGATTCCGGTGCGTTCTCGGGCTGCTTCCATAATTCTAATATTCGCCTGATGGGGAATGAACAGTTTCACATCAGCCGCAGTAAGACCGGCGTCCTGCAACGCCTTGAGAGAGGAGTTGCCCATGGTTCTGACCGCGTGTTTGAAGACCTGATTGCCTTCCATATGAACCGTATGAGCCATCGCTTTTAAGGTCGCTTCGCTGGTGGGCATTCTCGTTCCGCCGGCAGGTTGATATAGGAGCGGAGCGAGGTTGCCATCACAGCCCCAGTTGGAGGCAAGAATGCCTGATTTGCCATCGCCCGGAACGACTACTGCAGCGCCGGCACCGTCACCAAATAGAACACAGGTTGCCCGGTCCTGCCAGTTTACCACCTTAGACATAACCTCACCGCCGGCAACGCCAACCTTTTTAGCCCTACCAGCAATAATCAAATTTACCGCTACTTCCAAGGCAAAAAGAAAACCAGAACAGCCAGCGCTGATGTCAAATGCGGCGTTATTTTTAATCCCCAGCCTTTTCTGCACCCAACAGGCGGTTGCTGGATATACCGTATCCGGGGTTGATGTGCCAACAACGATTGTATCCAAGTCGCCGGGCTTTACTTCTGCCTGGGCGCACGCCCTTTCTAACGCCTCGGCGACAAGGTCCGAGGTAGCGGTGTTTTCATCCGCAATTCGGCGTTCTTTAATCCCTGTCCTTTCAACTATCCAGGCGTCACTGGTATCAACCATTTTCTCTAAATCAAAGTTGGTGAGGACCCGTTCCGGTAGCGCCCTGCCGGTGCCAACGATTTTGATTGACTTGAGCATAGGGAATATAAAAATATCTTTTTTATCTGCTAAGTCAAAGAAGAAATAAGGTTTTAATAAAAAGAGAAGTAGCCCCATGGGGATTTGAACCCCAGTCTTCTGGCTGAGAACCAGACGTCCTGGACCGGACTAGACGATGGGGCTAAACACCCAATCGTAGTGGAGCTCAAAAGTTTGGCTCGCGCCCATTTACGCATAGCGTAGCTCCAAGAAATTCTGCCCATTTTGGTTTTTCGTAACCCTAAGCCTGGGCAGCAACCGCCCGCTTGCCCGCTTTTTTCCGCACCCTTTCACCCTGATAACGGAATCCTTTTCCGTGGTAAGGGTCAGCCGGTTTAATCGCCCGGATTCTCGCGGCGAGGTCGCCAACAAGTTGTTTGTCTATTCCAGAAATCTTGATCTCAAACATCTGTTGTTTAGTATCTTCGGGATTAGGCACCTGGTTCACCTCAAATGAAATACCAGCGGGGATGGGAAAATCCACCGGATGGGAAAAACCACATTCAAACTTGAGCCCCGTTTTTGTCTTCTGAGCACGATACCCCATACCGCGTAACTCCACCACTTTTTGATAGCCGTTAGTTACACCGATGAACATATTGCGGAGATGGGCACGAGCGGTGCCGATGTGAGCCCGAGCAACACCGGGTTCACTTTCCACTACTATTTCTCGGTCTACCACCTTGACTGAAACCCCTTTATAGGGGATAAGTGTAAGTGAACCCAATTTGCCAGTGACTATCACCTTTTCTTTTTCTATTTTCACTTCAACCCCTTCTGGAATTGGTAATGGGCGGTAAGTCTTTGCCATATACTACCACACCTTACAGATTATTTCACCACCGACCCGTCGACGCCGAGCCTCCCGGTCGGTAATAATCCCAACCGGGGTAGAGAGAATTGCGATTCCCAAACCTCCCATCACCCGGGGAATTTCATCGCAGCCGACATAAACCCGGAGACTCTGCTTTGACACCCTTTTTAATCCGCTAATTACCGGTTTCCCATCATCAAGATATTTGAGGCTGACGGTAATTTTCTTTTTTACCCCTTCACCCTCAACCCGAAAGTTACTAATGAAACCTTCCTCCATTAGCACCCGGGCAATTTCATATTTCACACGGGAATAAGGAACAGTAACCTCCTTTAACCGGGCAGATAGACCGTTTCGGATTTGGTTAAGAAAGTCGGCTATCAGGTCCACCTCGGCTCCTTTTACCAAGTGGCTTTGCGCACACCGGGTATCTCACCCCGAAGCGCCAGTTCCCGAAAACACAGCCGGCACAGTCCAAACTTCCGATAGTAGGCTCGTGACCGGAAACAGATTTGACACCGATTGCGCTTGCGGACTTTAAACTTTGGCTCGCGCTGGGATTTTACAATTAAACATTTTCGGGCCATATCACTTCCTTTTTGCAAAAGGCATACCTAACTCCTCTAATAATGCTCTTGCTTCATCGTCATGTTTTGCGGTCGTATGAAAGGTTATCGTCATTCCAAAAATCTTCTTTACCTTCGCCACCTCAATTTCCGGGAAGATGACCTGTTCATTTAATCCTAAACTGTAGCCTCCCCGACCATCAAAGGAGTCGGGAGAAAATCCTCTAAAGTCCCTAATCTTAGGTGCAGCAAGATTGAAGAACCGGTCAATAAACTCATACATCCGTTCTCCCCGCAGGGTAACCTTCACGCCCAATGGCATACCCTCCCGGATTCTGAACGCCGAAATCGCCCGTTTGGCATAGGTCCGCACCGGTCTTTGACCGGTAATCATTGCCAAGTCATCGGCAATCACATCTAAAACCTTAGAGTCAGCAACCGCCTCCTTGGTAGTTACATTTACAACCACTTTTACCAATCTCGGCACTTGATGTTTATTCTTGTAGCCGAAACGGGCAATCAACGTGGGCACAATTTTATTTAAGTATAATTCTTTTAATCTGGCGCTCATACATCAATTATCTCTTCACACTCTCGGCACACCCGAACTCGTCTTCCCTCATGCTCTTCCCGCCTAACTTTGGTTCTCTTACCACATTTTGGGCAAATAAGAGCCAGATTGGAGACATGGATCGGGTTGGGCAGGTCAACAATTCCGCCGGGTTTATCTGGACCTCGGGGGCGCTGGTGTCTTTTTGCCAGATTAAGACCTTCAACAATTGCCCGATAACTTTTGCTTTTATTGTGCCATTCTATCCGAAGAATCTTCCCCCGGCGTCCCCGGTCCTCACCGGTAATCGCTTCAACTACATCTCCTTTTCGTAAAAGCATATTATACCACCTCAGTTGCCAAAGAGATTATTTTGGTAAACTTCCTTTCTCTTAACTCGCGTGCCACCGGACCAAAAACCCGTGTCCCCTTTGGTTCACCTTTATCGTCAATCAAGACACAGGCGTTATCATCAAATCTAATATAAGTTCCATCATCTCGGCGCCACTCTTTTTTTGTCCTTATCACCACCGCCTTAGATTTATCACCGGGTTTTATCGGTCCATTGGGGAGAGCATCTTTGATTGTTACCAGAACTGTATCCCCGAGCCAGCCATAGCGCCGCTTTGAACCGCCATAAACCTTGATTACCATCGCTACTCTCGCACCCGAGTTGTCCGCAACCTTGAGCCGGCTATATTCCTGAATCATAACTTCTTCACCACCCGCCAACGCTTCAGTTTTGATAAAGGTCTGGTTTCCATCAACATCACCCGGTCACCTTCCTGGCACTCACCACGCTCATCATGAGCATAGAGCTTTGTCCGTTGCCGAATGTATTTCTTATACTTCGGATGTTGGACCAATCTTTCGGTTTCCACGACCACCGTCTTCTGCATCTTTGCCGATATGACTGTGCCAACCACCGTCTTCCTCAAGTTACGCATTACTCCTGCCTATCTTTTCTTTCTAATTCCTTTAAGACCGTGAGGCAACGGGCGATATCGCGGCGGAGTGTCCGAAGGCGCAGCGGGTTAGGTAACTGCTCGGTTGCCCGGCGCAATTTAAGTTTAAACAGCTCATCTCGTAAATCGGCCAATTTTCGCAAAATTTCTTCTCGGGTTAATTCTCTTAAATCAGAAGCCTTCATAGCTAAACTCCTCACGTTCAATCACCTTCGTTGAGCAGGGCATCTTACTTCCTGCCAACCTCAATGCCGCCTGTGCCTCCTCTTTTGGCAAACCACCCAATTCAAAAAGCACCCGGCCCGGTTTTACCACGCACACCCATTCTGCTGGGTCACCTTTTCCCTTACCCATTCTTGATTCTGCTGGTTTCTTGGTAACCGGTTTATCCGGAAAGATTCTAATCCACATTTTTCCGGCCCGTTTGAGAAACTTAGTGAGGCATAATCGTGCCGCCTCAATCTGACGAGCGGTTATCCAGGCGGGCTCTAAGGCGACAAGACCGAACTCCCCAAAGTCAACCCGGTTGGCGCTGGTCGCCTTACCTTTCATCCGACCCCGCATCGCCTTCCGATACTTTACGCGCTTGGGCATCAACATCGCTTAACTCCCGGTCTTTTTTTGAATTTCACCTTTATAAATCCAAACCTTAACCCCGCAGGTGCCGGCAATCGTCTTGGCGACATCCATAGAATAATCAATATCGGCAGTGAGAGTCTGCAGGGGAACCCTTCCTTCCCGATACCATTCACTTCGGGCAATCTCGGCACCGCCGAGCCTCCCAGAAACCATCACTTTAATTCCCTGGGCTCCTAACCGCATAGCTTGAGTAACCGCCCGTTTCATCGCCCGTCGGTGCGCCACCCGCTCTTCCAATTGACGGGCAATACTCTGGGCAACCAGTTTTGCTTCAAGTTCCGGCACCCGGACAACCTCAACTAAAATCGTAACATCTTTTCCAATTAACCGTTTAATCTCATCGCGTAAAGCATCTAATGCCTGTTTTCTTGTTCCGAAAACCATCCCCGGACGAGCGGTATGAATAGTGATTGTCGTCCGGTTTGGCACCCGACGAATCTCAACATTTGAAACCATCGCCTCGGCGAGTTTCTCATTAATATAGCGTCTGATTTTCAAATCCTCTAAGAGATAATCCCGATAATGTTTCTCTTCAAACCAACCAGATTTCCAATCTTTGGTTATACCCAATCTAAATCCCAGCGGATGGGTCTTCTGTCCCATACTAAACCTTATCCTCCTTCGTCGCTACCTTTACATACACATGGCACATTCGCCGAACAATCACGGAAGCGGTCCCTCGTGGTCCAGGCAGCAAACGCTTCATAACATTTGGACCGGTATCCACCCGAACCTCTTTTACCACCAAATCCGCTTCTTTTAACTTCGCCTTTCCCGCTTTGTTAATAGCATTGGCGACCGCTGACCGCAGGGTCTTCACAATTGGCCGTTTTGAAGGTTTGGCTAAAAAGTCCATTATTGCTAAAGCGGTTGGCACATCCTTTCCTCTAATAAGCAGCGCAATTCTATTCAACTTCTTCGCCGAACCTCGTTGAAATCTACTTCTTGCCACCGCTTCCATACTTAATGCTCCCGTTTCTCTTCAGGGGCTTTCTCCCGGCGCTGTCCGGAGTGTTGACGGAAGGTCCGTGTGGGCGCAAACTCGCCTAACCGGTGACCAACCATTCGTTCGGTTATATAAACCGGAATAAATCTATTGCCATTATGAATTGCTATCGTCTGGCCAACAAATTCTGGCGGAATTACACTCCGCCGGGCATAAGTCTTTATTACCCGGCGTTCACCTTTTTCCTGCAATTCTTTTATTCGCCGGAACAGCTTCTCGTCAATATAAGGTCCTTTACGAATTGACCGTCCCATTCTTAAGCTCTCCTCCGAATAATCAATCTGCTTGACTTCTTCTTCCGATTACGGGTCTTGTAGCCTTTGGCAATAATCCCCTTTTCCGAACAGGGATGCCGACCTCCAGAGCTCTTACCTTCACCGCCACCCATCGGATGGTCAACCGGGTTCATCGCTACCGCTCTGGTTCTTGGACGTCGTCCCATATGCCGGGCACGCCCCGCTTTCCCTATGGAGATGTCCTTATGTTCGGGATTGGAGACCCGTCCAATCGTCGCCCAGCAACGTAAGTCAAACTTTCTGATTTCTCCGGAAGGGAGCTTTACTACCGCCCATCCCTCTTCTTTTGCGAGGATTTGGGCAGCGGTGCCGGCGGAACGAACCAAAAAGGAGCGGCTTTGAGGGTAGAGCTGGAGGTTGTGGATTTCTACTCCTACGGGAATGTCTGAAAGAGGCATTGCGTTCCCAATCCGAATCGGTAAATTGTTTCCGGAAGAAACCTCCTCTCCTACCTGAAGCCCCTCCGGACATATAATATAGCGATACTCGCCATCAGCATAACAAACAAGGGCAATTCTTGCTGAGCGATTGGGGTCATATTCAATAGAGACAACTTTTGCTGGAATGCCGGTCTTATCCCGAGTAAAGTCAATAATCCGGTAAAATCTTTTTTCGCCACCACCCCGATACTTGGCGGTGATTCTACCTAAATTGTTTCTGCCACCCTTTTTCTTCAAAGGGGTTATCAAAGGCTTATAGGGCTCCTCTCGGGTAATCTCGCTGAAATCGGCAACCGTGTAAAACCTTCTTGCCGGGGTTATTGGTCGATAGGCTTTAATACCCATGATTAATGCTCCAACGCCTCAATCTTCTCGCCTGCTCTTAATTTAACTACCGCTTTTTTCCAACCAGGACGATACCCTTCAAACATACCCATCCGGCGTCTCTTCCTCTTCATATTTATCACCCGGACATCGGTAACATGAACTTTAAACATTCTTTCTACCGCTTGGCGAATTTGAATCTTATTCGCATCCCGTTTTACTCTCAGGGTATAACTCCCTTCGGCACCTTTAATCCGCTCTGACTTCTCGGTAACAACTACACCTAAGATTATCTCGTGGGGCTCAATCATACTTCTTCCTCCTTAGGAGTCGGTGGCTTTACTTTTGACAAGAAATCGGCTAGCCCTTTTTCCGTGAACACAATCTGTCGATGAGCGACCACTTCATAAGTATTGAGCTGTTGCGCCGGCAGGACATCAAGCCAGGGGATGTTTCGGGCAGCAAGTAATAGATTTTCCGAGGGGGAGTCAACCAAAAGTAGGGCAGAATCATTTATGCCTAACCTATTCAATAAGGTAACCAACTCTTTGGTCTTCGGCTGAGACAACTCAAAGTCCTCGATTATCTTTACCTCGTCTGCTTTAACCTTGGCGGTAAGTGCGGTCGCCAAGGCTTGGCGACGCACCTTTTTCGGCAACTCGTAATCGTAATCTCTCGGTTTTGGACCCCAGGCGATACCTCCGCCAACCCAAATTGGTGAGCGTCTTGAGCCGTGCCGTGCCCGTCCGGTATGCTTCTGGGGCCAGGGTTTCCTGCCGGTGCCGGAAACCTCGCCGCGGGTTTTGGTCTTTGCGGTTCCCTGACGCTGATTGGCTAAATAACAGCGCACCGCTTCCCACACCAAACTTCGCGGTCCAGGGTAATTAAACCAAATATCAGGTAGTTCCACTTGCCCCTTTACCTCGCCAGTGCTCTTGAAGACCTCCACCTTATCACCTCTTCCTAATCAGTACTTTAGAACCCCGATACCCGGGAACCGCGCCACCGACATAAATTACACCCCGCTCCGGGTCCACCTTTACTACTTTCATATTCTTGATGGTCACCCGCTCAGTTCCATAATGCCCGGGTAAAGTCCGGTTGGGAAGGACCCGGCCCGGTGAAGAGCCAGAGCTAACCGAGCCAATCCGCCGATGGGACATAGACCCATGAGAAGCCGGTCCGCCATGCCAACCCCAACGCTTCATCCCACCGGCAAAACCTCGCCCCTTAGTCCAGCCAGTAACATTCACCAACTCTCCTGGTTGGAAGGTCTTTACGGTTAAGACCTGACCCACTTTAAAACCATCAACACTCGTCACCCGAAATTCATGTAAAAAACGCACTGGCTCTAACCCCGACTTCTTAAAAAACTCTACATAAGGCTTTACTAACTGTCTTTTACTGGGTTTTCCTTGTCCAATCTGCAAAGCGCAGTAACCATTCTTTTCCTTAGTGCGAATTCCTACCACAACACACTCACCCACCTCAATTGCGGTTACCGGCACTACTTTGCCCTTCTCATCGTACATCTGGGTACTTTCACCCTTTACGCCGATAAGACCAATCATGTTGACTTAATCTCCACTTCGACCCCAGCCGGGACCTCAAGTTTCATCAATGCATCCACCATTTCGGCGGTAGCATTGGAAATCTCAATCAGCCGCTTATGCACCCGCAACTCAAACTGCTCGCGTGACTTCTTATCCACGTGGGGCGAGCGTAATACGGTAAATAGAGTTCTTTTTGTCGGCAAAGGGATTGGTCCGGAGACCTGAGCACCGGTCCTCTTTGCGACATCAACAATATCTCTTGCCGACTGGTCTAACAGTCGGTGGTCGTATGCCTTCAACTTTATTCTTATCTTCCTTGATGTTCTTAAAAAACTCATTTCTTTAGCGCAAAATTCTCCTGTTTATTGCTTCTTCTCGAAAACTACCAGACTTCCTTTCCCGGGGTCTAATACTTGCCCCAAGCGATAGTTGGTTAATAAATATACCAACCCTAAACCAGCTGTCAACATTTTGTTTTTATTGGTATCTTTTTGCCCCGACCTTTTATGGCAAAAGGATTTTTCCAGTAGCAGGATATGGTTAGGGACGAGTTAGCTGGTCAATTAGCAAGGTTATGAGGCAATGTTGATATTTAGTTAGTTGCTGGTATAATGCGGTAAAATTAATAAGGGGAGAGTCTTTGAATAGAGTTACAATAGTAATCGGCGGTGTTATTCTTGGAGCGCTGATGTTTATCTTTTTCGGTTGCCCGAAGAAGGCTAAAAGAGAACCCGCTTTGACACCCGCACCGAAGAATGGTAAATGCGGTTATGTGGATAAGTCCGGTAAGTTTGTCATTCCACCTCAGTTTCAGACCGCGTTTCCTTTTTCCGAGGGTCTTGCGGCAGTAGAAATTGAAGACCAGTTTGGGTATATAGACACAACCGGGAGTTTTGTGATTGAGCCGGGCTTTGATTTTGCCGGTTCTTTTGCTAATGGTTTTGCTCGGGTCCTTGTTGGCATTAAATATGGCTATATAGATAAGACCGGCAGGTTTGTGATAGAACCAAGATTTGACGATGCTTGGAATTTCTCCGAAGGGCTTGCGCCGGTGAAGGTAGGCAGAAAATGGGGATATATTGATACAACCGGGGCAATGGTAATATCGCCGCAGTTTGACCATATTGGCCTTAAGGGGTTTGACAAAGGACGGGCCTTTGTGATTAAAGGGGATGAAGAGGGCTATATTGACCGAACTGGCAAATTTATCTCTAAAAGGCGAAGAGAAAGGTAAAGCTATAATTTAATTTTGTTAAAGTTAAGCATAGAGGAACATTAGCTGTTGATTTCTTCACATTAAGAGGGTAAATTCAATTGGGTTGTTGATGTCGCTGTCGCACGATTTATGTTTTGGATTTCGGGTTTATGACCTTGCTATGAGTAGCCTCTCTCATTTCCACTCGGGTTTCAGGAAAGGGAGAGAGTCCGGCGTGAGGTTTGAATAAAAAATTAACGAACGAACAAAACCCGCTCGGTTAATTGCGAAAATGGGGTTTCCAGCCTTAAAAAGTAGACACCGGGAGCAAGAGACTTTGGCTGCCAATTGAACTCATAACTACCTGCCGGCTGGTTGTGGTCAATAATGGTTGCTACCTTTCTACCAGTGATGTCAACGAGATTGAGTCGGAACGGGGTAGTATAGGGAATGGAATAGCGAATGGTCGTTCGCCGGGTGAAGATGTTAGGTGATATTGAGATTCCGGGGGTTAGTGGATTTGATGTCGACACCATTTTATCTTCCACACCAAGATTGGTATTGAACCAATCCTGACTAGCGGAGCAGGCGGAGATGAAAGAGAGGGAATCAAATGCCGCAATAAAGGCAAAGGCAACTCGCTTGGTCTCGTTGGGCAGAAGGTTAAATGGTCCGGTCGCTACCGAAACGCCCCAGTTATAAGGACGGTCAGAATGTCCAACCCCGAGTTCTCCTTTAAGGATGCGGAATTTCATATTGTCGGTCAGCGCCGAGTCCGGATACACATACCGGCTGTGGTCAATGCAGGTAAGTTTAGCCGGGGTTTGTGGATAAAGAAGTTTCACCCCAAAATAACGGTCGTGAAACAGGATATTGTACATCATCGTCGCATTCAGCGCCGGGATAGTAAAAGTAAGGTCGTGAAATCGGTCATTGATTTTCACATCAAAATCAGCAAGAATTCCCGCATAAAGCCCAAATATCGTTTCATTAGTTGGGTTCTTGATGTCATAGATTAAGATCACAAAGTTGTTTAACCCGGGTTTAGCCAGACCCAAAGCCCTTTGCTCAACAACTAAACCTTTGGCATCAGGGTGTCCTTGGTCAGTGAAACTGCTCTTGATAAGTTCATCCTCATTCCAGAGTGGCAGCCGGACCCGCAAACTCTCTTGAAGCCACCAGTCTTGGTCAAAACCGCCAGGAGTTTGGTTATAGAACCGGTCAACAAGATAGTTTTCCGAGTTGCCCAACGCGAAACTGGCGAGATTCAATCCGGTGGTCTCGGATTTTGGATAACGAAAGCCTTTTCCTTCCCTTTTGGTTGAGATATCAAACCCGATACTTCCCCGGGCGGTTACAGTCAAGGCACAGACACCGGTATCAACATTCGCCCAGGTTCTACCCGGATAGCCCAGCTGAATTGAAAACCAGAACCAAAACTCACCCTGGTCGGAACGAACTAAGGCAAACATTTCTGGATTGGAGCCGGGCAGGATTGAAGGACGGGCAGATATAATTAGATGCTCTGCCTGAGCCGAGTCATTAGGTCCGACCGTGCCGATGGTCGCAGTTGAGTCCAAGATTAAAATATCTGGGTTGAGTGTCCGCAAAGTAACGGTGGCGTTAGTTGCTGGCGCTAGACCGATATTATAAAAGAGAAGTTTTAGGTAAGCGGTTTCTCCGGGCTCAAGGATGCGGTTCGGATTAAATTGAGCATGGTCATCAATCTCATAACCCCGATAGGTGAGGACCGGTTCACTGGCACCTTGCTTGACCAAAATCCTCTTTTCTTTTGGCAAACTGTTGTGCCGAGCGGCAGTAAGTTTTATTTCTCCTGGGGTTAGTGGGTGGATGTTCAAATTTATCTGACCGCTGGCATTTGTGATTCCCCGAGCAAAAACCTCGTTATCTTTATAAGCGGTTATTAGAACTCCTACTGCCGGATTCCCTTCCTCCTCAACGGTAACCGGTAATGTTTGGGAGCCGGTAAACACCGATTCCGGTGCGATAATTGTCAGCGTGGTTGGAACTTCGGTCCAGATGTCAATAGTGGGGTCGCCGAGAAGGTTGAACTCGGTAAGGCACCAACGCCAGGTTACATTCCACCTGGCAGAACCAACATACTCCTCACGCGAGCGGTTATGAGCGATTCCAATCACCGATTGATGGTAGTTAAATAAAAAGTCATAAAAGCGAATACAGAGCAGTTCTGATGGTCCAATATAAGGCGGTGTGCCCCAGCCATAACGGGAGTTCATCATTACCCCAATCGCCCCACCCTGAGGGCAGTTCAAAGCCACCTCGGCAAGGCAGTCTTCCGCTTCAAAGTTACCCGGATTGCAGGCAAGCGAGGTAACAATCGTGAATCTTCGGTCGTTGTGCTGATTTCCAGCAACCGCTGATGTGTAAATCGGTGTGCCATCTTCATCGTAAACGCCCCACTCATTACCGTGCCCCGCCGGGTCAAATAAAGCAAAACCGTTATCAAAAGAGTCCGCTACTACCCCGGCGTTGGGTGGGTTCTCCATCTTGCGGTCAATCCAGTCTGGTGGGGTCTGATTGGCAATAGAGTCATTAACAAACTTACCATGATAGCCAAGGGAACGCCAGAGCCAGCCTGAGGGCAAAAGCGCCCGCTTGATATAGTCATTAGCAGGCTCATTTTCATAACTCTGAACTTTGGCGATGAAATTGCAAACTTGAATTGAGTCTTCAACCGAGACACGGCCAACAAACACATCAGCATAAAAATCAACTGAGTCAACCATCTCGCCAAACAGGTTGTTGTGATTGGAATCCCAGGAGTAGTCAAGATCACCATAATAGAGGTCAGATGGTATGTCCCAGACTTCGGGTATTTCTAACCGGATACGCCGGGAGGGCACCTCTTGGTTGTCACCAGCGAGCAGGACATAGGAAAGCCCGCGGTTCTGGAAGTAGTCTCTAATAAGATTACGGATTTTCTCCTGGAGGTCTCTACCGGTATAGTTGCGCTCAATCCATTCGGTAGTCCTTATTTCGGTTTTAATACCGCGGGAGGTCCGGTATTTTATATAAGGGGTAAAAAATGATGCCAGTTTTTGGTTGGTGATGACTAAATAATCAATCTGGGGCTCTTGGGCTTTTTTAATTAGTGGGGCAAAACTCAAAATCTGTTCTGGATTGGCTACTAAGGGCGTAAGGCTATTTATTACCCTTTCCCGCTGAAGGGGGGTAAGCAAACTCGGCGGTATTGCCTTCTCCTCGTAATTAATAACGATTCGGACCTTATTGTGAAAAAAGAGTTCGCCGGAATTGGGATGGAACTTAAAAGGGGTAAATGTTACCGCGACAAGTTTGAACCCACCAGCACTTCCGGTTGAGTAGTGGACCAGCGGTTGGCAGGGGAAGGGGTTATCCGAAAAGTAAATTGCCGGGTCAGGTGGAACAAAAGGGAGGGGTTGTTTATTAGAGATGGGAACCGCTGGCTGCGCCGGGAAAATATTAAATTTACCTGGAAGTTTTTGGGTAGCGACGGGCTCAACACTCACATCACTAAGCCGGGCATCGGCCGGAATAACAAATGTCCGATTAACCACTGGAAGTGCTGGCTTACCCGGGTCTGGGATAATAAAGCCTTCCCGCAACTCTATCACTTTATACCCCTGATGAGTAGAAAGAGTAACCTCACCTTGAGAAAAACTGACGGTTTTGGTCAGTGTCTTAGAAAAAAGGTCAGAAAATAGCAAAACTAAAAGAAAAAACCTTTTCAATTGTCCTCCGTAAAATTATTGCTCTCATTTTAAGTAAAAAGAATTTAAAGGCAAGAAAAACCTGTTAGTAAGTAAACTTGGAGGAAGTTATTTGATTTTATTACTTTTCTTCCTCCACATTCATTTTAAGTGAACCCTTCACCTTCTCCCGACTGAACCCGCCAAACAAAACATTGAGGCTGAAGAATAGGTTAGCATTAGCCATTTTCGGACCACTACGCAGAGCGGTGTTGTCTTTAAGTTGCCATCCAGAAGCGAAAGGACCAAAAGTGTAACCACCCCGGAGCTCAACACCGACAAAGGAAATCGGAATTATCACCGCCAGGTGGGGATTAAGAATGAAACCCGAATAGGACATTGAGGCATATCTTCCCGGGGTATGAAGAAGAGAATCGAAATTCGGTGCCGGCTTGTCGTAAGGTTCAAGTTCTATTGTATAGCTACTACCGCCGATGCCCAGACTGGGGGCAATCAAGAGGTGCTTTAACTCCAACACCGCATAGCCAGCCCGAAACTCTCCCCCGGCATAACTAACTCGGCAGGCAACTGACTCAGAAGTAACAGTCTGAGTTCCACCCCAGCCGGCACCACCGAATATGACCCGATTGGCAATCGCATAGCCACCGCCACCAAACATCCAGTGCTGGAATGACAGTTTTTCTATTCCAGCCTCGGTTAACCGTTTATTTAGTTCTTTAAAGTCAATTAGACCGAGAGTTGGTCCAAATACCCCCATACCACCCGTTGTCCCACGGGCGAACACCGGTAGGGCGAAGAGGGGCAATATTATTAGGACGACCGGGATTTGCTTCACTTTTCCTCCTTTTGTTTTTGGTTAATTGCAAAATATAAGATTAGTGGATAATTAAATGGTGTCAACTTCGGTTTCAAATTACAGTTGGGCTAAGTTTACCAAAAAGAGGTCAAATTTTGGGGTTTGTTTATTTGACATAAAAGGTATTTAGGGGTAAAGTCTTTAAATGAAATTGATGTGTGGAGGCGGATGGGTGCTGGTGTGCCTGGCGGACTTCAAATCCGTATGGTCTGCGTAAAGTGGACCGGTAGGTTCGATTCCTACCCGCCTCCGCCAAACGGTTTGCCAGGTGTAGCAGGCGAGGAAAGAGTATGAAAAAATTTTTGGTTTTTTTGTTTATATTGACCCTGGGCTGGGCGAGTGTTTATCAGTCTGATTCGTTAATAGGGGGATTGAGTTGGGATGGTGCTTTCTGGGGCAGTGCCGGTATTGGACAGGAGTGGAAAAGGGGTTGGGGAAAGGTTAAGTTTGAGTTCCAACAATTGGGCGGGTTTTTGGGTTTAAGCAAGAAGTTGAGCGAACACGCCTTAGCCCGGATAGAGGTTGATGTCGGCAGAATGAGCCTGCGCGACCTGTTCGTTGATTTTTCCTGGGAAAGTGGGATTGGGTTGCGAGCCGGGCAGTTCAAAATGCCATTGAGTTTTGAGTGTGAGACCAGGGAAGATGAGTTAAAGTTTATCAATTATTCAATCCTTTCCGACTCCAACCTGGTGAAATTGGGCAACCAGCGCGATATTGGGTTGACAGTTTCTTATTCTCGCCGGGATGACGACGGTGAGCGGTTTCGGGCGACCGGGATGGTAGTGAGTGGGGCTGGTCCAAACGTGCCGGATAATAACAGCCAGAAGGATGTTAGTGTTCGCGTGGTTGTCAAACCTTGGAAACAGGTAAATCTTCTCTTCGCCGCTCGGGGATATTATGGGTGGTTTGAGAGCTGGGGGATTGGCTGGTCGGGTGTCGCTGGTGAGGTGGCTTTTGAGCAAAAGTTTTTTTCACTTCAGGGCGAATTTTTACACCGGCGCTATCAAAATAAAGGGGTTCCTGCGGGCTATTGCCAAATAGCCGGGGAGTTTGGCTTTATTGAACCAGCGGTAAGATTGGAGCTGGTCCGATGGAGCGCCGAAGAATCGGAATGGGTTGTTGGTTCCGGGATTGGACTCGCACCAATTCCCAACCGGGTTAAGGTTTTTATTGGGTATCAGTATCACAATTGTGGGGTCAGTCGCCGCTCGCAAGAGTTAGCCGTTAAGTTGCTCACGGTGCTTTAACCGGTTTACTTTTCTTTCCTTTGTCCTTCCCGTTTCAATTCTGCGTCGGTGCGCCGAAGATAGCACGGTTTTAAGGTTTGGATATTATCCGGACCTTCCTTTTGGATTAGTTCTCTCCCCAGGCGGGCAACAACGACCGCGTTAGGGTGTTTGATGTGAGTGGTTTGAAAATCAATCCCTGAGTTGGAGAGGAAGGATTCAGCCAGTTTAGTGCCATCACCGGCTAAGAGGAGAGGAGTTTTGTGTTTTCCCGCGGGGGTAAAGCCGAATTCGGATAACTGGGATAGCCATTTAGGAAGGAGGTGAGGGGCGATCACCGTGGGCGGAAGGAGAGGCTTCTTTGCCTGATAGAGCCCGGCATAGAGTTCTTGTTTGCGGGCATCAATTAGCGCCAAGACCGGGTCGGGAAACGGGGTGGCGGTTTCTGCTAACGCCTGGAGGGTGTTGACCCCTTTAATGGGGATTTGCCGAAAGAGCGCCAGACCTTTGGCGGTGCTCAATCCAACCCGGAGTGATGTGAACATCCCCGGACCAATCGTGAGGCAGATGCCCGCGAGTTGGTCAAGGGAGGAACCGGTACTCTTGAAGGCTTCGTCAATAATCAAAAGGAGGTTTTCGTTGTGACGGGCATCGGTCTCTTTGGCGGTTTCAAACAAGATTGAATCATCAGCAACCAACGCCACGCCAGTTAGAAAGCCGCTGGTTTCTAAGGCGAGGAAGAGGGAATTCACCGCTCGCCCGAGGTTAGGTCAGAAGGGGGTTGCTCCCATTCGCGGCTGGGTGGTTGAAGTTTAACCGCACCTTCAATTTCATCCAGGTTAATATACTCGTCACCAGCGCGGATAAGCTCTACCGAAGTATAACCCCTGCCGAGCCCGATAATCGTTATCCTTTTCCCTTTTTTGGAAAGCCAGTCAACCAAGGCAACAAAATCGCCATCACCAGTTACGAGCACTATCTCTCTTAAGAAGTCACTCATTGAGAGAATCTCTAAGGTGATTTCAATGTCCATATTTGCCTTAATCGTGCCATCCGGTCTTTCCCGAACCGGTTTTGCTACTACCCGGTAACCCTGAAATGAGAGGGCATCAATTAACCGCTGGCGCCGCTCGTCATCACGCCGAAAGGGAACAAAGGCGACAAATTTACATTTTTCCGGTTCGTGGCGCCCGGTTGTCAGGATATAGCGGATAATCGCATCGTAACGAACCTCCTTTCCCTGACGCTCAAAGGTCTCTTGAACATTTTGGACATCAACAAATACCCCGGTGAAATTGTTGTCACTCATAATTTCCTCCATTTTTATAATTAAAGTAAAATATCTGGGCAAGACCCCGGCTGGCGAGGTCTTTATCAACAATTTTAACCCCTTTAATGTGGCGGTGAAACTGTCTCGCCGAACCGCCGGTGGCGATGATGAGGTATTTTCTCTTAGTCCGGGAGCGGACTTTTTGAATAATCTGGTTTAGACCACCGGTTATGAGGTTGAATGCCCCGGACTGGATTGCCCAGCGAGTGTTAAAATTGAGCGGGTTTTTTCGTGAGGCAAAAGTAACCCGGGGCAACTGGGAGGTCTTTTCGTTCAGCGACGAAAGGATTAACTCAGCACCGGGTAGAATTGGTCCACCGAAGAAAACTCCCTCTTTATGAACGACATTAACCGTTATGGCGGTGCCAAAGTCAATGATAATGAGATTGCCCGGAAAGCAGAGATAACCACCAACCGCAACACACACCCGGTCAGCACCAAGAAGTGAACGATTGTAGTGGAACTTTAACGGGGTTGGTGTTTTCGCGGTGAGGAGAAGGGTTGGGGTATGGTCACATAAAACTTGATATACCGGGCGGGTAAGTTTCGGCACAACTGAAGCCAGTGCTGCACCCTTTAATGATAAGGGAGACCGAGGATTAAAGAGGGAAGAGGGGTTAAAAGTGGCGGTGGGAATAATCTGCCGCCGAACGATGCGGTTTTTCTCAAACCAGGTAAGCCGGGTATTGGTATTACCGATCAAGACCGTAAGAATCATCGCAGTTGTTTTACTTGACCAACATTGAATACCGCCAATTTTCCCGAGTCGGTTCGCAGGACCAGCCTGCCTTCATCGTCAATATCAATTACCGTGCCGATATGGCGACGCAAAAAGGTCCGAATTTCTACCCGGTGATGAAGGATTGCTGAGCGGTCCTTGATTTCCTGCCAGAGAGGGAGAGTTTCGCCTTTTTTAAATTGCTCGGTACAGGAGAAGAAATCGGTTAAGAACGCCTCAAGGAGCACCAAATGGTCAAACTTTTGGTTATAAATCAGAAAGAGCGAAGAGGCTTCGGGAAGGTTTTCAGGGAAGAGTGACTGATTTACATTTATCCCGATACCGATCACTACTGCATCCCTTCGCTGCTCGCATAAAATTCCGGCAACCTTTTTGCCGTTAATCAGGAGGTCATTGGGCCAGCGAAGCAGGGGAATGGGCGTTTTTTCTTCCCGCTCACTCTTCCCCGGGCTCAGTTTAGTTAATCGGTCAATTACCCGGCATAGGGCAAGTCCGGCAAACTGGGTGATACTGGCGGGAGAAGGCAACTCTTTTCCCAAGAAGAGGAGGAGAGAGAAAAGGAGGCTGTCTTCGTCACCAAACCAACGACGATGAAATCTGCCCCTTCCTTTGGTCTGTTTTCGGGCAACGACAATTGCCGGCTCCTGACGGTTGGCGAGGCTAAAAGCGTAATCATTAGTAGATGGGACAACATCTAAAAGATAGAGCCGACCAAACCGGGCAATCCGGTTGAGCAGTTCACTCGGAATCGGCTGGAAAGCACTCATCTCGGTTTAGCCCCGGGGCAATACTATGTATGGGAGAATACATCTATTTACCCCTCTTTGGTTATGATTTCCTTTATATATTCTCGGAACCCCTCCTGAAGATGGCGGGTGATAGGTCCTGGTTTACCCCGACCTATCTGAATGTCATTTATCTTTATCACCGGGACAATTTCCCAGGTGGTGCTGGTTACGAAAAACTCTTCAAACCGGGCAATCTCGCCTTCCGGAATAGGTGTTTCTACCACCGGCAGATTCAATTTATGGCACAGTTCCAAAACGACCTGCCGGGTTACCCCAGGAAGGATGTGGTTGTTCAGAGGATGGGTGAAGACCGTGCCATCTTTGATGCCAAAAAGGTTGGTATGGGTCCCTTCGGTTAAACTCCCATCGCGGACAAAAATCGCTTCACTTGCGCCCAACCGTGCCGCCTGTTCCCGGGCTAAGACATTGGGTAATAGAGCGATGGATTTGATATCACACCTTTGCCAGCGTATGTCCGGGACGGTAATCGCTAATATCCCATTTTCCCATTCGGTAGTTGGTGGAACGATTGGGACAACCGAGATATAAAGCGTAGGGATAATTTCCGAGGGTGGAAACAGGAGGTTTCGTTGCCCGACCCCGCGGGTAATTTGGATGTAAATGAAGGCGTCCGTTTGCTCAAGACCGTTCTTCTTCAATAGTTCATAGGCGGTTTTGGCGATAGCAGCAAAATCGGGTGGTTCAATTTGCACCGCAGCGATGCTTTTTTTGAAGCGGGCGAGATGGTCTTCAAGCCGGAATAGTTTACCCGAGTAAGTCCTGATTACCTCATACACCCCATCGGCAAAGTAAAAACCCCGGTCGTCCGGCGAGACTCGTGCCTGCTTCTTGGGCAAAATTACCCCCTGAGGCTCTTCTACGGAGCGGAGAAAGCAAAAATCCAACTCTTTGCTCATCTTTAATACTCTATGCGGCTGAATAGATAAGTCAACATTAAATTGAAAATCGTCAATTAAAAGGTATCCTATGGGTGCTATGAAATTTCGGATTATCGGCACCGAATCCTTAGGGGTAAGGAGTATGTGTTGTGTGGTTGAAACCTCCCGGCGTCGGGTTTTGATTGACCCGGGGGTCGCATTAGCCCCTTTCCGTTTTGGCTTACCGCCCCATAAGTTGGAATTAGAAAGGGCTTCAGCGGTCCGGGAGGCGATTCTGCATGAGGTTGAACAGGCGACCGACATTATTATCTCCCATTTTCACGGCGACCACGCGCCACTGGCTGAACCAGACCCTACCCAAGTTCCGCTTGGTGATTTTGTCAAAAACCTGAAACAGGCCCGGCTCTGGATAAAAAGCAGGCAGGGGAATACCCGTTTGATGGAAAAGAGATACATTGATTTTGTTCGGGTCTTAGGCGAGCGAGCGGTTGATGCGGATGGTAAAGATGAGGGTGATATCGTTTTCTCCCTCCCTGTCTCCCATGGAGAAGAAGGAAGGGGAACGGTAATGATGAGTTGTCTCCGGGATGGGGGTGAGGTTTTTGTTCACGCCTCTGACACCCAACTCTTAGACGAGGAGGCGGTAACGGTAATCTCTAATTGGAAGCCGGATGTGGTCTTTGTTGATGGACCACCGGTTTACCTTTCAAATTTAACCCCAGACCAAATCCAACGGGTAAAAGAAAATGCAAAGCGTCTCGCTCAAAATGCGGGCGAGGTGATTATTGACCATCACCTCCTGCGCTCAATAACCGGATTGGATTGGCTACGAGATTTAGCCAGAGAGGGAAAGAGGGTGATTCTGTCTGGTGCCGAAAGGATGGGTTTACCAATTGACCTCCTTGAAGCGCACCGGCGAGAGTTGCATCAAAGATGGGGATGAAAGATTCATTTGGGCTTCGCCAAGGTTATATTTGACAGTAATTTGTTAAATAGTAGTATTTTTCTCAAGAAAGGAGCTGTATGAAGAAAAGTTTTTTAGTAGGGGTGTTACTCGCTGCAGCTGTTTGTTTTCTGAATTGCGACCTTTCCGGGGGCAAGGATGATTATTATCCAACTACCGTTGGCAGTACTTGGAACTACTATTTCTATGTCTTAGCGACAATGCCGACTACTGGAGCTCAAGACACCGTTCAGACAATGAATATGGAGACCAAAGCGACAAAGAATGACAAGTTAAGCTCGGGGGAAGATGTTACCGAGATGGTTACCACTGTTGAAGTTCACATTAAATTCCCTGATTCTACCTATACTTCAGTTGACACCAGTTATGTCCGGGAAACCGGCAGTGCGGTGCTTTCTTATTCCAGCAAAGACGACCAGACACCTGATACTGTGCTCTCTTTGCCCTTAGTCAAAGATAAAACCTGGCGGATCAGCACTGATGTTACCGCCAAAGTGGTTGGTCAAGAGGATGTCACGGTTACCGCTGGCAGTTACAAGAACGCCTGGAAAGTTGAAACAGTTTATGGCTCAGGCACTGGAGCGACTACCGGTTATCACTGGTATGCCAACAAAGTTGGGATGGTGAAATACCACTCAGAATACAGTGCTGGTGGATATCCGGTAGTTGTCCACGGTGAGTTGACCTCGGCAAATATAAAGTAGCATTCTTACCACACCGAAAGGGCGGCGCAATGCCGCCCTTTATCTTTATTGACGCCAAACTATTTTTTGGCATAGTCCTTGAAAATGGCGGACACTTTAAATAAAGAGTTCGGAAAGCCGGCAGTATCATTAAAGGATATCGCCTTAATATTTGCCAAAGTTGGCACAATCGGATTTGGCGGTGGGGTAGGGATGTTGGCGCTAATCCGGCAAGAGGTGGTTGAACGGAAAAAATGGATTAACGACCAGGAACTTTCCACCGCAGTGGCGCTGGGACAGATATTGCCCGGACCTTTTGTCTCTAACTATGCGGAATACATTGGCTATCGCCTAAGAGGGTTAAAAGGGATGGTGGTTGCGGTCTGTTCGTTACTTATACCCAGTTTCATTATAATGTGTTTTTTGGGGTTTCTCTATTTCCGGTTTGGGAGTTTGCCGGTGGTAGAAAAGATTTTTCAAGGTATTCAACCGGTGGTCGTGGGTATTCTTGCCTGGGCAACCTGGTCAATTGGCAGGGTAAACATCAAGACCTGGCGGGCGGTACTAATCGGACTAATCGCTGCGGTTGCGCTTTTCTTTAAAGGGGACATACTATTGGTGGTCTTAAGTTGCGGCATTTTGGGAGTTCTCTTTTCCCAGGGATGGTGGAGAATAAAAAGGGCAAACCTTTTCGGGGTAAGTGCCTTCCCCTATTTAGTAATCGCAATAAATCAGACAAAGGAAAACCTCGCCGGCGTTATCCAGAGGGCAGTAGAGCTGGCTTTAGTTTTTTTCAAAATGGGAACGGTGATATTTGGTGGCGGGTTTGCAGCAATCCCGTTTCTCCGGTATGAGGTGGTTGAGTTGCGCCATTGGTTAACGATGAAAGAGTTTATTGATGGTGTCGCGCTGGGTCAGATGACCCCGGGACCAGTGGCGATTATGGCTACTTTTATCGGATATAAGGTCTTAGGAGTTTTCGGGGCATTTATTGCTACCATAGGAACATTTCTTCCTTCGGGTTTGATGCTCTTATGTTTAATTTATGCCTATCGCCCGATTCAGAACAGTGCGGTTATCCAGGGTTTCCTTTCCGGAGTTCTACCTGCGGTGTGCGGAATGCTCTTAGTCGCTACTGTGTTTATCGCCCGAACCGCAATAACCGGTATGATTCCAGGAATGGTGGTGGTATTAACGGTTATTCTCTTAATTAGATTTCGGGTTGAGCCGATTTGGTTGATTTTAGCCGGCGCCCTGTTAGGTTTGGTTCTTCCCGGGCTTCAATAAAAATTGGCTCTTACCAGCCACCTTCGGTGTAAGTAGATTTACCGCCGACCTCTTAAAGCAACCTAAGCCGGGCGATGGGAAACGGTTAGTTCAGAAACGGACAACCCCGGCTCCTTTCTCATTGCACTCCTTCCTCCCTCCTGACCGAGAAGGCTTGTAAACAACTCCGGTGGCAACCCTATCAAAGAGAAGTTAACCAGCAGAGCGAAAGAGTAAGAGGAAAGAAATAAGGAAGAGGGTGAGAAAAAGCGCGAGGAAAGGAGTTTGGCAAAGAGAGGGTGAAAGAGAAATGGGAGGAGCAAAGAAATGGTTTAAGTAAAGAGAGAAAGAGGGGATAAGGTAAGGGGGGAAGTTAAGGGTATAGGGAACGGGGGAGGGAAGTTGAGGCTCTTTTGCATAACAAACGATTTATCAAGATGTTATAAAAAATCTCCCTTTCCCTATTTTTATACTTCTTAGTATAATCAATTTATCCCGCTCTTTTCCTTGTCATTGCGGCTTTGTTAGAAGCCGTGGCAATCTTATTATCGGAGATTCCTTCGCCTCATCGGATTCGGCTCGGAATGACAAAAGGCAAGAACCGTCATTGCGAGGTTTTGTTAGAAACCGAAGCAATCTCATTCTGCTCAACCCCCGATGGGACTTCGTTCCGAGCAAAGCGAGGGAACTTCCCCGAGATGAGATTGCTTCGCTGCGCTCGCAATGACGGAAAAAGGAAAAAACTTCGCAATGACGAAAAGAAGGTTGGTCGCTCGCAATGACAAAAGGAGATGGGGCTCGGAATGACGGAGAGATTTTCCTCTATTTTACCCTTTGATTTTTGCCTTCTATCCGCTCTTACCTTAAAACCACCCCTTTATTTTGAACCACCTGCCCATCCGCCTTGAGGAGATAAATGTAACTTCCCGTCGCCACCCTTCTCCCTTTCTCATCTCTACCGTCCCAACTGGTCATATACCCGCCCGCTTCCTTGTAGCCGTTCACCAATCTCCGGACCAGCCTGCCGGTTGCGTCAAAAACCTGCAGGCAGACATTGCCCGGCTTTTGCAGAGAATAGCGAACTGTGGTGCCAGAAAGGCAAAAACCCGGTCAAATGACCCCTGGTTTCTCCTCTTCCCCACCTACCTGCATAGAATACTGATTTGTCAAGTAGTCTTGCTGTCCTGAGCTATCACTTGCTCCGGTAACATAAATATACCCGGAACTATACGCCAGCGCATAAGCATAGTCATTAGTATCCTTATTGTATCTTAACTCCTGCCTCAGCGTTACCTGATTTCCAATACTGTAATACTGAAGTGTCGCATAATCCATCTTATAATCAGTACCGCCCCAACTTGCGCCAGTAACATAGACATTTCTCCCCATATTATCAACCGCTATCCCATAAGCATAATCAGCTCCATTGGCATAATCATACCTTATTGCCCACATTGAATCACCATTATTGTTATATTTAACTGTCGCATAGTCATAACCGGTGCCTGAACCACCATAACTAAACCCGGTAACATACACATTACCATACGGGTCAACCGCAATCGCCTTAGCATAATCGTCGCCATTTGCCGCTCCGTTGTATCTCTTAACCCATAAGGTCTCGCCATTTGGACCATACTTAATTGTCGCATAGTCCATATTAGAACCGCTCCAACTTGCACCGGTAACATAGACATTGCCACTTGCATCAACCGTTATCGCTACCGCGGAATCTCCCCCATTGGCGTAATTGTATCTTCTTACCCACTTCTGGTCTCCGTTTTCGTCATATTTAATTGTGGCATAATCCCAATAGGTGCTAAAACTATAACTACACCCGGTAACATAGACATTGCCACTCTGGTCAACCGCAATCGCCCGGGCAAAGTCTTCACCATTAGCGTAATTATACCTCTGAGCCCAGGCTGAATCTCCATTAGCATTATACTTAATTGTCGCATAGTCCATATTATTACCGTTGAAACTTGCCCCGGTAACATAAACATTTCCGGAACCGTCAACCGCAATCGCATAACCATAATCAGCCCCGTTAGCATAATTATATCTTTTCACCCACTTTTCGTTCCCGTCTGCGTCATATTTAATTGTTGCATAGTCGTCATCACTATAGCCACTCCGTCTACTCCCTCCGGTAACATAAACATTTCCGGAACCGTCAACCGCAATCGCATAACCATAATCAACTGAACCATTGTCGTATGCTCTCATCCATAGCGAATCACCGTTAGATTTATACTTGATTGTTACATAATCATAACTTGACCTGAAACTGTAGCCGGTTACACAAATATACCCCTCCTGGTCAACCACAATCGCCCTCGCCCTATCAGTACTATTACCACTTCCATTATATCTCTGGGGCCAACCCGCGAAAATGAGCGCCGGAAAAAGGAGAAGTAAAATAAAATGTTCCCAACGCGTTTTCATCTACCCCCCTTTTCCAAGACTCTAAATTTTGAAGAATAGTCCATAAGTTAAAAATATCCCAAAACCCATTTCTGTCAAATTTTAAACTTGCCCTAAGACTAATATCTGGTAAGATAGCAAAATTAAGTTATGCCGAAACGAAGTAGATGGAATGTGCTAAAGCAACTCCTTGAGCCGGAGATTATCGAGACGATTAAGCAGAAGGAGTGGCATGCGCTCAAGGAAGCCCTCTCTTTTTGGCCGGCACCAGACATCGCCGACTTGCTCTCCGGTCTAAAGGAGCCGGAGCAGGGGATTGTCTTCCGGCTTTTACCCAAAGATTTGCAGTCCGAGGTCTTCGCTGAGTTGGACCCAGACACCCAGTTAGCCCTGCTCAAAAACCTCTCCGATGAGCAGGTGAAGTCCTTAATTGCGGAACTGGCACCAGACGACCGAACCGAACTTTTTGAAGACCTGCCACCACAACTACTTCAACGGGCGCTCCATCTCCTTTCCTCCGAGGACCGCCGGGAAGTACTTCAAAGCCTTGGTTTCCCTGAAAACAGTGTCGGCAGGCTTCTCACCCCGGATTATGTCGCCGTCTCTTCCCATTGGACCGTAAAACAGGCGTTGGAACACATTCGCAAGAATGGTGTTGATGCCGAAACCATCAACACCCTTTATGTCGTTGACGAGAAGAATCGCCTCCTTGACGACATCCCTTTAAGGAGATTGATTCTTGCCCAACTTGATGAAAGGATTGAGTCGCTGATGGACAATCAGTATATCGCCATTGAAGCCAACGCCGACCAGGAAGAGGCGGCAAAGGTGATGCAGAGGTATGACCTGCTCGCCTTACCGGTGACAAATTCGGAAGGGGTCCTTCTGGGAATTGTTACGATTGATGACATCTTAGATGTCTTGCGCGAAGAGCAGACCGAAGACATCACCAAGATTTCCGGTATTCATCCCGGGAAAATTGACCTGACCTTTATTACGAAACTGCGGGAAGTGCCCTTACATCTCTTATATCGGAGCCGAATTGTCTGGCTCCTTGCCCTGTTGATTATGGATTTGATTACTGGTGGTATCATTCAAGGCTTTTCTGAGTTTCTGGCAAAGTATGTGGTTCTGGTAACATTCTTACCCGTGCTCGTTGATACCGCCGGCAACGCCGGTTCCCAGTCCGCCACTTTGGTGATTCGGGCACTGGCGGTGGGTACGGTCAGGTTAAAAGACTGGCTCTATCTTGTCGGTCGGGAGTTTTTAATCGCTGCGGCGCTGGGCTTAACTATGGGGTTAGGGATTTCCCTGATGGGTTTTGTCCGGGGTGGCTGGCTGATTGCCCCGGTGGTAGTCATAGCGATGGTGGTCAATGTAATTGTTGGCAGTGTAATTGGGATTACTTTGCCTTTTATTTTTACCAAGCTTAAGCGCGACCCGGCAACCGCCTCAACACCATTAATCACCACCCTTGCCGACATTTTTGGCACGGCAATTTATCTCGGCATCGCCTACCTCCTCTTAGGTAAACCATCCTAAATCAGTTAAACCAGGTTATCTTAATTTAATAATAATAAAAGGGGCAGTCCGATTCGGACTGCCCCTTTTCTCTTTACGGACCAGGCGGAGCGATACTGAACACCTCGTTACGAATCCTCTCTAAGATGGTCTGAGAGAGCCCGCGTCCGACCCACTTCTGAATTAGAACCGCAACCTCCCGACTTAGAGAACCACCGGAGAGACCGTTCCTCTCTTTTGACCAGACCTCTCGGGCAAACGCCAAATAAAACGGGTAGTCTCTTAATGAGAGACTCTCACCATCAAGCACCTGCCTAACCTGCGCCTCAAGCATAACCAGTTCGGGAAAGGTTGTCTGGATATTGTTAATCATCATCGTCCGCAACTCCTCAAGGGTGGACTTCACCCGCTCCGGATTAGTCTTCGCCGTCCATTTTGTAATCCGCTTCATCAGGTCGCTCATTTTTAACACCTCCTTTCTGCGGCAGATTTATTTTTGGGAGCCGTCCCGCCGCTTAAAGACGGTCGCCCTTTCCTTTTTGAATATTGAGACCCTTATTGGGCGAAAAATTAACGGGCGGGTTTAATCTTTCCTACTACTTTTTATAAGAAGACCAGGAAAAGTTTGACCGTAGTTTAACTTATGCCGATAATTACCTTTGTTAGAACTTAATTCACCCAAGAAAGGAGGAAAATGGGTATTTTTAAGGAGTTCAAGGAGTTTGCCCTGCGGGGCAATGTGATTGATATGGCGGTTGGTATCATTATCGGCGCCGCATTCGGCAAAATTGTCTCATCTTTGGTGAGCGATGTAATTCTCCCACCGATTGGGTTGATTTTGGGTGGGGTCAACTTTTCCCATCTGGCGATAACACTCAGAGGGGCAGCTGCAGACAAACCGGCGGTCGTGCTCGGTTACGGCAAGTTCATCCAGACGATAATTGACTTTCTCATCATCGCCTTAGCAATTTTCTTTGGTATTGTCAAACCGATAAATATGTTACGGCGCCAGGAAAAAACACCACCCCCGCCGCCTGAGCCCTCAAAAGAGGAGAAACTCCTGACCGAAATCCGAGATTTGCTGAAGGAGAAAAAGGGTTAAGCGCGGAGGGATTACCTTTCGCCCAATTTGACATCGGCGCTGAATAAGGGAAAATGTATTATGAATTGCGATAGAATTAGACCTTCAATCAGAATGAAAGGGAAAGATTATGTAACCAGGAACCATTACCCGACTCCTTGACTACTACTATACCAATCCGATTTTTGCTGACGATGTCTTTCGGGCATATTCCCAGTTCTTTGAGCGCCCGGAGGGTGAAGCTCTTTCTGAGATAAGTTTTGAGGACGAAAGAGAGGAGTGGTTTGTTTATGATTTTAAGTTGAGTAACGGCTTCACCCCGCTTGAGGACTTTTACCAGCGCAACCCTTATGAACTGAGCCCGGAGGCACAGGCGGTGTATAAGGACCTCCAGGAGAACAAATATGGGTTTTATAAGGTGCGGGGGGTTGACCTCGGACGGGCACTGGTGTTGGAGAACCTTCAGACCGGTCAGATTTACGAGATAAAAGAGTACTCCGCCACATTCTGGGCAGAAGAAGATATGGTCTTTCCGGCAAGGGTGAGCAGGGTTGGTGACCATTATGAACTGGTAAACGCGCCGGTCCAAATAATGCCGGTTAAACTCACCCCGGCGCTGGAAAACGAGTTCCGGCGGACTAAAATTAACTGGAATCCGCAGACCATCTGGCACCACTTTTTAAAACCAAGGGAGACACCACCAAGGAGCGCGGTCTCCTTAGCGGAGGCGGAGGCGAACTTCCGTAATGCTCTAAAGAGATGTCAACTCAATAGATTTGTCTCTACCGAAACAGTTAAGGAGTGGATTTACGAATATGGCGACTTTGAACTAACGGTAAATCTCCTGCTCGGTTTACTCTTTCCGGAAGTGACAGATTTTGACACCTTTAATGAACTCATCCTGTCGCTGGTAGATTTTTACAACTACTGCCCTCAGAAGGGTCTGGGCGGGCAAAGCCCGCAGGAGAGAAGAAGGGCTGATGAGGAAAAGGTTTACTACCGGACTTAAAACTATCAAGGAAGATACCACCGACGATGAATTGGGTGAAGAAAAATCAAGAAGCCCTTGCCTTTGTGGAAGAAAATGATTTCAGAAGTGCGCTGAAGAAATTTAATATGTTGACAAAACATTAATTTTGGTTATAAATAAACTGCTACGGTGGAGAATAAGTAAAAAGGAGGTAATATGAGAAACCTTAAAATAGTTTCCGCCATAGCCCTGGTTATTTATGGATTGTCTTACCAGGCGATAGGTGGCAACCGGTGGTACTTCTCGCCTCCTCCGGGGGGGGTATACACAGGTCCGGGCTCTGCCTTGACATACGGCAAGACCCCTTCGGAATCGTACGGGAAAATTTTTGTTCTCTATATTGACTACTATACCCACTTATATCGATTCTTCACAGCCGAAACTTACATTGAAGGCCCCACGATATACCTGCCTTGGAAGGAGCTTCAACCTCCACCATCGGAGATTACACCTCAGTCTGATGCGGCAATATGCTATTTCTATAATCCTTATGTTACCCCCACCGAAGCAGAGAAGGTGCTTGCGGTCTTTGGTGGCGGCAGGGACATCTGGACATACGATGTTCTCAGCGACACCTGGACTCGGGAAATAAGCATCCCGGGAAATGACGCAGTAGGGCCGGGTGGGAGTATGGAGTTCGGCGGCTTCCGCGAAAAGAGTGGCGGGCTGTTCGCGACTTTCTTCCTGATAAAGGGAGGTGGAAGCAAAGAGTTTATGGTTTATAACCGATACACCGGCGCCCAGGTTAACAGACCATCACCAATACCTATCTGGGAGTTCTTAGCGCCATTCTATGGCAACCAAGGATTTTATGCCGGTGCTGACCTAGCGATGTACCACCCTGACCCGTATCAATTGCCGGCTCCGGATACAATCTTCGCAATGAGGGGCAACGGAAAACCGTTCGGTTTATATCGCATCAGCACCAACCAGTGGGATATAAGGGATAGTATCCTTGGAGACGGCGCATTTCTCGGCGGTGCCCTGGTTTCGCATCCGAAGGGGAGCACCATCCGGGACGACGATGAGCCATCTGGTAACGACAGCATGGATGAAGGTATTTCAATACTCCACTGCTTCAGAGGTAAGAATAGTAATGGATACTCAACGAATGAGTTTGACTGCTATGATGTTTCTCAAACGAATCCGGATGGACGATGGAACTCCGACCCATCAAACCCGACTTACAGTGTTGGTTCTGGTTCAGACCTTGTGTTTGGAGGAATCTGGTATCGGTATCAGGGTAATGTCCGCTACAAGGACTGCATCTGGGCAATTTTTGGCGATGGGAACGGGACCATCGGAATCCGGTATCGGGGGAGGTGGGAGTATGAAGAAGGTGCCCAATCAAAATGGACAACCGGCGCGAAGGGAGATAAGGTAAAGGTCAGCCCAAATCCAGCGCATCCTCATGTCTTGTTTGAAGTTGACTTTAAGAGCGATGGGAGAGTGATGGTTTATTCGGGAAACGGTCAGTTGGTGCGATGCTTGAGCCTGATTAACGGAAGAGCCATCTGGGACTTAAAAGACACTGAGGGCAAGAAGGTCACCACCGGTATTTACTTCTATCGCCTGCCAACCGGTGTAAAGAAGCAAAAGGCAAGATAACCGTTTGGAGGTAAAATATGAATCTCCACCGTAGCCTTTATATTGTTTGTATTATATTTCAGATATTCACCGCACAGCCTTTTATCCCACTATACCTTCCGGACTCATTGGGTGGATGCGCCGACTTTAATGAATTTATTTACAACCCGGTTATGAATGAGGTCTATGTCTGGTCTGCTCGCTCGGGCACGCTCGGAATCTTGGATGCCAGAACCGCCGAGAGGAAAAGACCGTGGCACATTTCAGGGAACATATTTGCCCATAACCCAAACAACAACCGGCTGTATGTAACGACGACCTATCGTGCTTCTCGCGAGGACGACACCTTTGCCATTGTTTACGACTGCTCTACCCGGGCGGTGATTGACTCGCTCATTATTCCCAACAGAGGGCAACTGAAGTCACGCGGGATGTCGGTGAATTTGCCCGCGAATAAGATATTCTGGTATGCTGGCTGGGACGATTTGGATGTAACCTTCATCTTTGATGCTGTAACTAACGAGTTTAGAGGTAAAATTGATAAGGGTCCGTTTATTCATCATCCGCTGCGACCGGTTGCATATGTATGTGAAACATACCCGTCAATGGAGGACCCATTCCTTTATGTCCTTGATGTTGAAAATGGTTCAATTGTTGACACAATCCTGCCGCCGTTAGATTGCGCATACCACCAGCCGCTTTTAGTTGCCTCAGCCGAGGAGCGGCTGTTTGCCCCGGCGTGCGTCCCTAAGACACCGCGGCTTGACCGGCTTCAGGTCATCAACTGCCTGAATAATCAGCTGCTCGGCGAGGTCCAACTGCCAGGCGAAGTTTGGGATATGGCATATAATCCGATTAATAACAAACTCTATGTTGCCTGCGAACTTCCCTGGCCCAGAGACCGCACCGCTTATGTGATTGATGTTGCCTCAATTCAATTGACCGACTCATTTGATATTCCCCTAATACCCAACCCAAAACTGTTTTATAACCCGAACACCAATCACCTCTATGTGCCCGCCTATGGGCCTGGGCGCGGTATCTGCGTATTTGATGGCGCGACCAATCAGTTGATTACCGAGATTTTTTCGCCCCGCGGTGATGGGATAATGGTGCCGCAGACAAACCGGCTGTTTCTTAATAATCGCGGCTTCAACATCGTTCTCATTGACTGCGACCAACTCCGGCTGGAGCGGTTTTTTAAGATGGGGTTTATCAACCAGAATCTAATGTGGCAGCCGATTACAAACCGGCTTTATATAAACGATACCGGCCGGGACAGTATGTCTTCAATCCTGGTGGTCTATGATGCCCATACCCTTCAACCCCTAAAGGTCCTTGACTTTTGCGGGAAGGTTAAAACAGGGGAGTGGTTTTATGACCTTACGACCGCAACCGAGGAAAATAAAATCTATCTGACCTCAGGTCAACGCCAGGGCATCTATGTCCTTGACGGCGCCACCGATTCCCTCTTGGACCTTATCTCCTGTGATGCCGGTGGTCATCAGTTGATTTACAGTAAGAAGGCAAACCGGCTGTTTGCCTGCCCATTCACTGATGATGGTTATCTCTATGTGATTGACTGCGCTACCGACCAGATTATCAATATGATGGAACTTTATATCAGCGATGGCTATCTCAACCCTTTTAACGAACTGCTCTACCTGACCACCGGGACCGAACCTTCTTATTTATATGTTGTTGACACCAACGGCACAGCTCTGCGGAAGATTCGGGGACTTGGCAACCCGCTTGCCTTTCGCAACAAGGAAGAGACCCATCAGGTTTACATCGCCTGTCATAATGACACCTGCATCTATGTCTTTGACCCGCTAATAGACTCTATTCTTGACACCGTCCCTGATGTTCCGGTATATAACCGCAGTTTCTCATACTATGACTCAACTGATGACCGGCTGTATTATCCCACTTTCATAGATAATGGTGTTGGCATCATCGTAATTGATTGTGCCACCAATAAGGTGATGGACACGATTGAGTTAGCCAAACCTTCGGAAGGGGTTGATGTCCAGTTTGTGGAAAGCGCCTTCTGGAACCCGGTGAGCAATCGGCTTTACTTTAGTCATTGGATAGTTGACTGCCATACCAACCGTGTTATTGACACAATTCCCATTCTTGAGCCCTCACGCACCGCCTGGAACTACTATGACAATATCGTTTTTGTCAACGACCACTGGCGGGCAAAAGTTGTTGCGGTAGCTGACGACCTGATTGGCATCCAGGAGGTAACGAGTGGAGGAGGAAGGGGGAATACCGCTATGCTTTTAAGTCCTTCGGTTGGCAAACAGTTTGCCCTACTTCAACGCCCGGATGGTGATTTGCGGCTGATTGATATTGCTGGTAGGGTTGTGGGCAAAGTGAGTGGTACCCAATCGGTCATTGATGCTCGCAGTTTTGCTCCCGGTGTTTACTTCGCTATGGTCCAGACTCAGGGTCGGGTTGAGTTGGTCCAGAAGTTTGTTGTCGTTAAATAGATAAATAGTATTGAGGAAATTAAACTCCTGGCCGAAAATCAGCAGTCAATAGGTTAAAAGTAGTATTTACTTGCTCACCACCACCTTTGCGGTTTCGCTATCACCTTTCAGGATGTAAACGCCGGGCTGAAAAACCGGTAAGTGATTTGTGCCTCTGGTTACAGGGAAATTGCCAATCGCCCTTCCTGCGGGGTCCAACAGTGTTACCGAAATATCCGCATTGGAGTGAAGAATAATCTCGCGCTGGGTTGGGTTGGATGTAATTCTGATTAACCTATTTTTAGACAGTAACGGTTTATTCTCCTCAGTCAATCCGACTACGCCACCATCAACGGTTTTAAGAATCGTCCCGCTATCGCCAACAACATAACCGGTATCATTTTGTCCGGGGAAGAACACCGAGTATAAGGAGAGGGTGGTCCCGCTTGATTGCGGCGTCCACATCGGCGCACCACTATTTTTTAAGATGGTTCCCTGAGCGCCAACCGCATAGGCGGTCGCCATATCCATCGGAATGTTTATTGAATATAGGACAGTAGGAGGGTCAGGCATCTTAAGCCAGGTTCTACCGGTGTCCGGAGTAAACAAAATGGTCTGGTCGCCAACAATATAGCCAGTAGCGGGCATTTGTGGAGGGAAGGCAAGGTCATAGAGGTCTTTGGTTGTCCCAGAAATGATAAATTCAAAGCTGTCACCGCTATTAAGGGTTCTTGATAAGAACCCCTCTAACCCAACAACGAAGCCAATCTCTTCGGTAGGAAAAAACAGCGAGCGGGCATTAGCGGTTGGTAGGGGAAGTGAACGGAGGTTCCAGGTTCCACCGCCATCAGTGGTTTTTAGGAGATTCGGTCCCGCGGTGGCGATGAAGCCAATACTACCATTACCGACAAACTGTACCGCCCTCAGGTCCGCAGTGGTGCCAACATTCATTGCCTGCCAGTTGGCGCCGCCATCGGTGGTTTTGAGCGCGGTGCCACCAGCACCGACCGCAAACCCGGTCTGGTTGTCCAAAAAGAAAACCGAATATAAGGTGGCGTTAGTGCCCGAGGTTAAAGGAACCCAGTCGCCTCCGCCATTGGTGGTTTTTAGAATCGTGCCGTTAGCACCAACCACATAGCCTAACTCGGTTCCTTCGGGAAAGTGAACTGAGTAAAGGCAAGCGGTGGTTCCGGAGTTCTGGGCTTCCCAGCCGGCGAAGAGTAGCGGGGTGGTTAAAAGAAGAGTTATTATCACCGACCAGCCTACTTTTCTTGAATCCATTTTTCCTCCTTTTTAGATTAAGACAAACTACATTAATTCTTCCCGTTTGTCAAATTTTGCCCTTTTTAGCCAAGCGCCGTCTTTCTGAGCGAGTCTCAAAAATGGTATAAAGAACCGGGATAAAGACCAAAGGAAGGAAAGTTGAAACGACCATCCCGCCGACTATCGCTCTGCCTAAAGGCGACCAAAGTTCTGAACCTTCACCAATCTGAAACGCCAGGGGTAGCATCCCGAAGATAGTGGTAAGTGAGGTCATCAGAATTGGGCGCAACCGAACCCGCCCCGCCTCTTTAACCGCATCAATCAGATTAAACCCATGCTTCCGCCTTAACTGATTGGTATAATCAATAAACACAATCCCATTGTTGACAACCACACCGACAAGGATGAGTAGCCCCAAAAGGGAAACAACCGAAATACTGGTCCGGGTTAAAAAGAGCGTCCAGATAACACCGATAACCGCAAAGGGCATCGTGAACATAACAATGAATGGGTCGCGGAGGGATTCAAACTGGGATGCCATCACCACAAAAACTAAGACAATGGCGATTAACAGCACCAGGGCAAAATCCCGAAAGGTAGAAGTCATCTCTTCATAAGAGCCGGAAAGGCGGATGTTGAACCCCGGCGGAACTAAAATAGGTTTAATTGCTCGGGCGACTCGCTGGGCGATTTGCCCGGAAGAGACCCCGATTGTTCTGCCAGTAATTTTTACCACCCGCTGGTTGTTCTTGCGTTCAATCTCAACCGGACCGGTCCCCTGCTGAACCATAACCAGATTTTTTAATGGCACTGGACCATAGGGGCTATTGAGATTTAAACTCAGGATATCAACCAACTCGTCGCGTTGCCCTTCTAAAAGTCGGACCAAGATGTCGTACTCCCTGCCCCCGAGCCGGAAGGTGCTAACCGCATTACCCTGAATTTGAGTCCGGAGCGCCGCACCAATCTGATAAGGGGTGAGACCATAGAGCGCCGCCTTCTGCCGGTCAACAACCAGTTGAATCTCCGGTTTGCCTGGTTCCCGGCTGGACCTGAGGTCAACCAAGCCGGGAATGGTTTCAATCGCACTAATCACCTGACTGGTAAGGTGCTCGGCGGTTTTCAGGTCATAACCGATGATGTCAAGTTGAATGCCGGCGCTCACTCCGGCCATTGTCGTATAACTGCGCTCGGTAACCTGGAGCCGTAATCCCGGAATGGTGCTGGCAAACCGCCGGACCGCCTCGTCCAGTTCGTTAACCGAATGGCGCCGCTGACGCCGGGGCTTGAGAATCACATTCACCTCTCCGGCGTGGCTACCGGTGGCACCACCAAAGATGGCGGAAAATCCGGTCCCGGTGCCTAATTGAACCATCACGCCCTCAATATCACCTTGCCACTCCTTTAAAATATACTCTTCTATTCGGCTCACCGCCGCATCGGTAGTTAGTAAATCAGTCCCCACCGGCATATCAACTGAGTAAGCTCGCAGTTGACTCTCCTGTGAAGGGAAAAACTCTCTGCCCACAAACGGAATAACCCCGAGGCTGATTATGAGTAAAATTACCACCACCAAAACCACCAATCGTCGGCGCCCTAATGCCCAGCCGATAAGCTGGGTATACCGCTCCTCTAATCTTTGGTAAAACCGCTCGCTCCAGGCGGTAATACCCCTTTTTGTCCCCGATTTTGGTGGTGGTAGATACTGGCTGGTGAGGGTGGGGATTAGCGTCAAGGCGATTACCAGGGATGCGAGCAAGGCGCCAACCACCGCCCAAACCAGTTCCCGGAATAAAATCTGCATAAACCCCCGGATTAATAGTAATGGCAGAAAGACCACAATTGTTGTCAGGGTTGAGGCGGTGATTGCCATTCCGACTTCGGCGGTGCCGATACTGGCGGACTGAAACCGCTCCTCTCCCTTTTCCCGGTGCCGGAAGATGGCTTCAAAAACAACAATGGCGTTGTCAACAACCATCCCGACCGCAATCGCCAACCCCGCCATTGACAGGATGTTTACCGAAAAGCCCAAAAGGAACATAAAGAACAGAGCAAAAAAGACCGAAAGCGGGATGGCAAAAGCAACAAAAAGGGTGGTTCGGAGACGGCGCAAGAAGAGGAAAAGAACCAGTATCGCTAAAATCCCGCCAATTAAAATGTTGTAAACGACATTGGAAATAGAACGGGTAATTTCCTTGGAACTATCAAAGAGAATTGCGGCGTTTACTCCCGCCGGTAAGGTGCTAATGAGCCGGTTGAACTCCTCCCGGGCGGCATTAGCAACTCGGACAGTGTTAGCATCCGGACGGCGCTGGAGAACCAGAAAAACACACTCCTCACCATTATATCGGGCAATAGTTACTTTTTCCTCCGGTTCCCAGCCAACTTTCGCCACATCTTTCAAAAGAATCGGACTGGTCCCCTTCATCCCGATTATCGTGTTCCGCACCGCATCAAGGTTCTCATATTCCCCCACTAACCGGATGAGATACTCTTTCCCTTGATTTGTTACACTACCGCTCGGAAAGTTGAGGTTCTGCGCCTTTAATATCTGGTTAAAGAGATCAATGGTGAGTCCCGCCGAACTCAGTTTCAGAAGGTCAACCTTGACTTGTAACTGGCGTTTGGTCCCGCCGCCAACCATTACCGAAGCAACCCCTGGCACCCGCTGGAGCGCATCCGCAAGGTCATCGGCGGCGTCACGAAGAGTCAGCGGGTCTACATCGCCATAAAGTCCAATTTGGAGAACCGGCATCATTGAGGACTCCAGTTTTAAAACAAAGGGACGGTTCGCCGCCTCAGGCAATTGGGCTACCGCCATATCCAGCCGGTCGCGAACATCCGCCGCCACCGCATCCAAGTTGGTTCCCCAGGCAAACTGCAACTGAATAACCGAAATATTTTCTAACGAGCGGGAGGAGATTTCCTTTAAATTAGAGATGGTGCCGACCCTTTGCTCAATCAGTTTGGTCACCTCCGCCTCAACCTCAAGCGGTCCGGCGCCGGGATAGGTAGTTACAATAATAACTGACGGCAAGGTAACCTGCGGAAATATGTCAACGGGCATTCTGGAGACACCGACAACCCCGAATAAAATCAACACCAGCGAAACAAGAATTGTGGTTACCGGCCGCCTAATCGCTGTGTCCGTTAACCTCATTTTTCACCCTTCCCAGCATTGCCGGTGGTATCAGCTCTCACCGGTGTTACCGATTGCCCTTCTTTTACCCTTTCTTTGCCAATCGTCGCTACCATCTCGCCGGGCTCAAGTCCGCTTAAAACCTCCACCCATTCATCTCCGCGTAAACCAAAGTTAACCTCACGAAAATGGGCGGTGCTTTCTTTAATTACTACTACCCTGATTTCGTTAGTAGTAAAAAGGGCAGCAAGAGGAACCCTGGCGACATCTTTTTTCTCCTCAACGGTTATCCGTGCCATTCCCGCCATTCCGGGAACAAGTCGGCGTTTTGGATTAGGAATCGTGATCTCCACCGTTGCGGTGCGGGTTTGCGGGTCAAGCATCGGCGAAACCAGGGTAACCGTCCCAGAAAACACGGTATCGGGAATTGCCGAGAGAAAAATGGTTGCCTTTGCCCCGCGTTTGATAAAAGGTAGGTCACCATCGCTCACTACCGCCTTCATCTTGACCCGGTCAGAAAATCGGGCAACAGTGGCAAAGGGCATCGTCGGCGCAACACTTTGCCCAACCTCAACATAAACCTTGCCGACAACCCCGGTAATCGGCGAACGCACCGGTCCGGGTTTGTAGTCCATCCCCGGAATGTCATTTACCACATAAGCAATCGGCTCATCTTTTTCCACTGGGCTACCTTCCGGTTTCACAATTTCAGTAACCCTACCGGTTATCTTTGATGTTACCGTAACCTGTTGTTCACCCTGAAGTACCCCAATAAGTTGAACCGAACGGCTGACCGTTCCCCGTTGCACCGGCACCACCGTCACCGCCGGTGGGCTTAACGCCTCCTGCTTTCTGCCACCAGCGCAGCCACCAAGCAAGGCAAAAGACAAAAGGAAAATGAGGGGTGTAGACCCAATCCCTTTCTCCCTTAATCCCCTAATCATTAGTTGATTTCTTTTCATAATCTCCTCCTTAAAGTTCACCAATAGCACGGAGCAACTTTGCTTTAGCAATCTGATAATTGGCGAGCGCGGTTAGATAAGAAACCCGACTTTGGGTTAACGCCAGTTGGGTATCAAGAAACTCCAAGTTGCTCAAAAGCCCGTTTTGATACCTTTACTCTGCTAATTTAAAAGCCTCCTCAGCCAGGCTGACATTCTTCTGTTGATAGGCGATGTTTTTCTCCTCCTGATTGAGATTAGCCCAGGCGGACTTCACCTCAAGTTGAACCGCCGCCTCCACCATTTTCAGGCTCAAAATCGCCTGACGGTACTTTGACTGCGCCTGCTTGAGTTTGTTCAGATTACTCAGTCCGGTAAAAATCGGCCAGGATACCCCAATCGTCGCATTCCAGTCGGTATCCCAGACATCGCGGAAGCCAACCGGTCTTTTATAATCATAATTGGCCGCAGCAAAAAGTATCGGTAAATTGGCGGTCCGAGCAATTCGCACCCCGAGCTCCGCCATCTGACAAGCCTGTCGGAGTTGCACCAATTCCGGTCGGCGCTGTTCCGCACTCCTGAAGGCATAAGCGGAATCAAAGGTGAGCGATTCCGGTTGAAGTTCGCTTTTCAGAACAATCGGGGTTTCTAAGGGAACACCCAGCAGCTGGCATAACGCTGAACGGGCAAGTTCAGCACCATTCCGGACCTGCTCAACCTGATTCGCCATATTAGTCAGACTCACCCGGGCGCGCATCAAATCCAACCTGGTGGCAAGCCCCTCATTATAAAGCCTCTCCACCTGCTCCGTATGGCGCTTAAGCTGCTCATAAGACTCCTCTAAAAGGGTAACGCTCCTTTCCGCCAACACCGTTTGATAGAAAGCGGTTATCACTTGAACTTTTGTCTCCTGTTTCTGGGCTTCATAAGCCATCTTCTGGGCTTCCAGCGTTAACCCGGCCAGCCGATAGGCATTGATGAGTTTGCCCCAGGTAAAAATGGTCTGCTGAACCGTTCCCCGCAAAAGATAATTGTTTTGCGAGCCTAAAGGAACTCTCAATGTTTCCGCACCAAACGGCAGTGGGATTGAGTCGGTGAAACCGATGATTTGTCCGGTTAGCGGGTCATAAACCCTTAGCGGAAACTTCTGGTAAATTGGTGTTACCATTTCAAACTCATTAAGGGTGCCCAGCCGGGTGTAACTACCAGAAAGAGAAATCTGGGGCAGAAGATTACCTAAGGCGCCCCCTTTCCCGGCTCCTGCCTCCGCTATCTTCTCCTCGTTCACCTTTATCTGCCAGTTGTTCTTCAACGCCAACTCAACCGCCCGCTCAACATCAACGACCAGTGTCTCCGCGGAGACAAAAGAAAAAGCAAAAACCAAAAAGGCTATTTTTTTAACCTGTCCCATTCGCCTCCTTTCGCTTGGATATACCATAAAAAAACAAATCCAGCGCCTCAGCCGGTTGACTCTTCACTCCTAACTCTTGGACCGCTCCTAACAACCCGGAGTAAAAGGCATTGAGAAAGGCGAGCGCTGCCAGCTGGGGTTTTACTCTCCGAAATTCGCCCTGACTGATTCCCTTCCGAATCAGCATTGCAATCTCGCCCACGAGTATTTTTAACTCCGGCATTACCTTCTCCTGAAATCGGGCGAGAATATCACCCTTTTCTTTAACCGCTCTCGGCAGAACCAAATTAACCGCTCCCGGTCGGGAAAGAATACTCTCGGTCCAGCGATGAAACACCATTCTCAGTTGCTCTTGAGCGCTGGCTGGCTCATCAGTAACATCGTGAAGAATCGCTCGCGCCTGACCGATGAGCCATTTGACGATGCCAACATACAGGTCCGGCTTATCCTTAAAATAGAGATAGACCGTTCCCTTGGCGACTCGCGCCCGCCGGGCAACATCATCAATCTTCGTCTCATAATAACCCTTATCACAGACGACCTGAAATGCCGCCTGAAGAATTTGCTCCCATTTGGTATTGGATTTTAATCTCATAAAAACTGACCGGTCAGTCATTATATAAAATATAACGCTTTAGGTCAAGTTGCAATTTCTTGACCGGCACCATCGGATTGTTAGGCTAAAGAAATTATTACAATTGGAGGCACAATGATAACAGAAATAACACCAGAAAGGCTAAATGTTGAAGAGTTTATCAAAAATCAGATAGCCGAGATTCGCCGAATCGTTGGTGATGGATTGGCGGTGAACGCCCTCTCTGGCGGGGTTGACTCTTCGGTGGTAACAATTCTTGGTCATAAGGCGCTGGGTGAACGGCTGAAAACCTATTTCATTGATACCGGGTTAATGCGCAAAGCCGAACCAGAAAAAGTAATCACCCTCTTCTCCCAACTCGGCCTCCAGGTGGAACTGATTCCCGCCGCCGACGCCTTCTTTAGCGCCCTCAAAGGGTTAACCGACCCCGAGGAAAAAAGGGAGGCGATAACCCAGACATTTTACAAAAAGGTATTTGGCAAACTTATAAAAAAGAGCGGTGCCCGGTTTCTTCTCCACGGCACCAACTATACCGATGTTGCAGAGACGGTTGCCGGGGTAAAACGCCAGCACAACATTTTGACCCAACTCGGCATTGACACCGAATCCGCATTCGGGTATCAGGTGATTGAACCGCTGGTCCAGTTACGCAAAAGTGCGGTCAGGATGGTCGCCCGGGCTTTAGGACTGCCAAAGGAAATCACCGAACGTCCACCATTTCCTGGTCCAGGGCTGTCCGCCCGGGTAATTGGTGAGGTAACACCGGAAAAAGTGGAACTGATTCGTGCCGCAACCGCAATTGTTGAGGAAGAATTAAAAGAGACCGGCGCATTTCAGTATCTGGCGATTCTCCATCAGGACCAGGTTACCGGTATTCGGCAGGGCAAACGCCAGTTTGGCTGGCAGATTGAGGTCCGCTCCTGGGAAAGTAGCGATGCGGTTACCGCCACCCCGACCCAACTTCCTTGGCGGGTCTTAGAAAAACTGGCAAAAAGGATTACCGCTGAACTCCCGGGTGTAGTGAGCGTAACCTACAATATCACCCCAAAGCCACCTTCTACTATTGAGGCGATTTAAACCCGCTCCCCGAGCGAAATACACTCCCCTCTTCAAGCGGTATCATAAAAAATCTCCGGATGCTAACGGAGGAAGGTAACAATATGAGGGAAGGAACGGCGCATCACTAACTCCCAAGTTCAAGAAGAAAAATAATCTCGGGAGTATAGCTCCTCTTCCCTTCCCGGCGATGAAGCGGAGTGGCGGTTGGACCGCCAACCAGTCTGGTATTTCTCTTGAGATAAACCACCCTGCGGGTGGCATTAAGAAGGGTGATGAGATATTTCCCGGGGAGGTGGGTAGTTTTTACCAGCTCATCAAGGATTTCCGACTTTCTCTTTTTGGATGCCTGACGGGAACTCGGGGTATTGGCTTTGATTATCGTCCACTTAGATTGCATTGGATAAACCCTCTTAAGGAGGAGCCCCCATTTTTTCAATGGTAAGATTATTTTTGATGAAAATTGGAAAAAATTGACAGCGGCCCTTTATGAAGGTATAATTTCATAAATCGGAGTTCCTTATGTCAAACAACCCTCCCTCGCCGCAATCCAAAAATAAAATTGTCAGACATATTAAAAGATGGTGGCAGTGGTATGCCCTGGGACTTGGACTGATTGTTACCTTAGGCTTGGGAACCTGGGGGTTCTACTGGAACTCACTTGTCCGCGACGAAAAACTTACTTGCTTTGATGCCCTGTACCGCGCCCTTCAACTCTTTGTCCTCCAATCCGGGGCGGTACCGAGACCGGTTGGCTGGCAACTGGAAATCGCCCGGATATTAGCCCCAATTGTTGGCTTCCTGGCGGGGGCAAAGGCGTTATTTGCTATCTTTTATAAAGGGGTTCAGTTATTACTCTTGAAATGGAAAAAGAGCCACATCATAATTTGCGGAGCGGGCAGGATTGGTTTGAGGCTTGCTAAAAAAATGCGGGCAAATGGTGAACGGGTGGTAGTAATTGAGAAGGACGAACTCAATGACGGAATCCCTTTATGCCGAGATCTCGGGGCAACCGTCTTAATCGGCGATGCGACTCAGGAAGAGATGTTAAAAAAGGCGGGTGTGGCTAAGGCAAAGTATTTATTCGCTGTCTCCGGAAACGACGAGACCAATATGACGATTGCGGATAGTGCTAATGAGGCAAGCAAGAATCGTAAGACCCCATTACCCTGTATGGTTCACATCCTTAATCCCTATTTCAGCCATCTATTAACCTGGCACTGTTTGACATCAGGCAAGTCTGATAAATGTCACCTTGAATTCTTTAATATTTTACGAAACGGCGTCCGGCTATTAATAAAAGAGCACTCCCCTTTCGGCGATTCACCAACCCGCCCCCCACCTTATATTCTTATTATTGGCTGGGGACATTTTATCAGGCTATTTATTGAACGCCTCGCACGAGAGTGGTATCATAAAAAATTACCTGAAGACGAGCCACTTAAAATCTACCTCCTGGGAAGCGATGCAGAGGATATAAAAAACGAGCTAATTTTTTCCTACAATAAATTTGAAAAGGTTTGTGATTTAGTCCCTTACAAAATTGATGTTTCCGGAGTGAAATTTGAAAAGGGTGACTTTATCTCCCAGTTGGACGGTATCTCCTTAATAAAAATGGTCTATGTCTGTTTAGAAAACCCGGCTAAATCTATTGAAATAGCCCTTAAGTTAGCCCGTTTAAGAATGATGGGATTGGGCGGACAAACAATGAAAATTATTGCGGTCGCCGACCAAAAGACCGAACTGATAACCAGTCAAGAGATAGAAATCTTTGAACTCCTGGAAAAAACCTGTGACCCGAATTTACTCTTCAATGGCCACATCAAAACCATTGCCGACCTCTTGCTTAAAGACCCTGCTTTCATTGAAGGCGTTCCTTCTACCAGCGCCGTCCGTCACTTAATTCAGCAGATGCAGGATATTGGCTGTTACCTCATGCCACTGCTCAATTGGGATGCAAAGTCTTTCAAGTTCTCCCCTCAGGAGATTGACCGGATGGCAAGGATGGGGCATGAGGAGTGGTTGAAAGAGGCGCAGGGTAAAGGCTGGCGACATGCCCCCAATTACGATGAGGCAAATAAGAAAAGCCCGATGCTAAAAGGATGGGAAGAGTTAGAAGATAGCAAGAAAGATGCTTATCGCCGGTGGATTGCAAAAATACCCAGCATCCTTGAAGAGGCGGACTTTGAGATATATCGCTTATACTACGAACTCTTTGCCCAGAAGTTACATCAGTATTACCGTGATCACCATAGAATAATTGGTCCTAACCGACCAGAGGCTTTGAATTTCCAGTGGGAGAAGCTTGGTCAACCTCTCCAACAATGGTACCGAGAAAAAGCGAATAGAATTATTAAAGGACTACGTGATGAACTTTGCTACAAAATTGAGCCTGCTGATGGAGGAATTACACCTATAAAGTTGACCCCGGATGAGATTGAGAGACTGTGTGAGATGGAAAATGAAAACTGGGACTCACTTTCTGCCCAGGAAAAAGAGGAGCAAAGAAATTGTGCTCGGAGATTGCCGGGTTTACTCGCCGAACTGGGATTTAATGTTTCTCTTAATATAGAAGAGGCTATTGCTCGCGCCTTTCATCTGCAATGGATAGAATCTAAGAAAAAATCCGGGTTTACTCCGGAAACCGAGCCTTTTATGGTTCCCTGGCATAAACTGCCTGAGTATAAAAAAGAGTCAAATAGAGAAGCGGCTGAGGATATACCGGCGAAACTGAAGGTAATCGGCTGTGGCATTAGAAAAAGAACCGACCCAAATGCGAAATTGCTTGAGTTCACAGAAAGTGAAATTGAGATAATGGCAGAAATGGAACACGAGCGCTGGTTTAGGGAGCAAAAGAAAAATGGGTGGGCGCTAAAAGAGACTTCCGAGGTTGAACTTTGGAAATTGCCACAAGGGGTTGATTTTTCCTGTTGTTATCCAGATAGCGAACCCAGAATTTCCTACGACCCGGTTCGGAGAGTTTTAGTGTTTAATGGTATTATGTCTAATGAAGAGCGAGAAAAACTATTAGCATTGTCAGATGTTCCATCTTACACGGAGGCAATAAAGAAACTTTATAGTGAGTCTCGCCGTAAGGATGTGGAAAATAAAAGAAATCCTTTTATGCGTCCCTGGGATGAACTGCCCGAAGATGTAAAACAGTATGATAGAGACCAAGTGAAAATAATTCCGCAAGTGCTTGCTTATGTTGACCAGGAGGTGTATCGTGTTCATCGTGAGAGAATTGCCCGTGCTATTCACGAAGAGTATCTTAAAGAACAGGCAAAATTAGGGCAGACCCGAAAAACCAACCCTTTTATGGTCCCCTGGGAAGAACTGCCCGAAGAGAAAAAGGATTCCAACCGCGAATCTGCTGACCATATTATAACAAAACTCCACGCCATCGGTTGTAAGGTAAGAGAAAAAACCGACCCGAACGCTCAATTATTTGAGTTTACCCAAGAAGAGGTTGAAAAGATAGCAAAGATGGAGCACGAAAGGTGGCTGAACGAGTTATTGAGTAAAGGCTGGACTTATGCCCCCGGGAAAAAGGATGTGGAGAAGAAGACCAATCCTTATTTAGTTCCGTGGGAACAACTGCCGGAAGAGATAAAAGAAATTGACCGCGCCCTGGTAAGGGTTATACCAAAACTTCTTGCCCAGGTAGGTTTGGAGGTCTATCGGATAAAAAATTTGTAAAAAATCGGCGGGCTTATGGGGCATATTTTTATCAGTCATGTTGAAGAAGACCAAAAGATAGCCTTAGAGATTGCCAAAGGGCTGGAAGAGGCTGGCTATACAACCTGGTATTACGAAAGAGACGGTATACCGGGTGTTGGTTATTTAGAGCAGGTGGGGAAGGCGATAGACCAATCACAGGCAATTATTTTAATCATTTCTCCTGACTCACTCGGTTCCAACCAGGTTACAAATGAGGTAGTACGAGCGTACGAGAGTAGAAAACCCTTTATTCCGGTATTACAGAAGATTAACCACGATGAGTTTCAGCGGCGCCAACCAATATGGCGACAGGCATTGGGTGATGCCACCTCAATTACTATCCCACCCGTAGGGGTATCTGCTATTCTTCCGAGAATTATTGCCGGTATTAGTAGTTTGGGCATACATCCCATTCCGGGCATACTCGCCATCTCATTCAAATTCGGAGTCGCTCTTGCCGGATTTATATTTGGGAAAATTATCCTTCTTAAAGAAAGTAGGGCAGCATCGCTTGTGGATAAATTCTCAGCCGGAGTAAAAGAAAAGGCGGGAAAATTATCCATTGATGTGTCCCTTCTGTTTAATAAACCGATTACTCCCGGAGAAATCCCAAATGTTGTGGACAAATTTGCCGAAGAAATCAAAAACCGGTTTGGGGATAAAGCATCCTCAGCATTTCTAATAGGGGTTTGGATTATTGCCGCGATGGTTACCCAAGAAGTAGAACATCGTCAGACCATTCTACCTGGAATTAAGCAGATTGCTGGTCAAATTGGGCTTGACCAAACTTATATTAACGATTCCGTTGCAAAACTTCGGAAAGTTCAAGATAAAGGAGAAGAATTTTCAGAAGAAGTCAAGAAGTTTATAGATGAGACCACTTCCCGATTAGAATTACTTCCGCCATGATGCTTATTATGTTTGCTTTTTATAGGCGACGAAGATAAACATCTATCATATGTAACTCTCTGACCTCACGGATTAGAACTATCCGCATTTTTGTTAGTTATAGTCATGAAGACCGAAGGTGGTTTGAGAGCTATCCGGTGATACCGCAGTTGGCAAGAGCTCTGGAAAATGAGGGCGTTGAATTCTGGTGGGATGAACGGATTGAACCTGGAACCGTATGGCGCGAGGAGATAGAGACCGAGATAAACAGAGCCGATATTGCCATTCTTCTCATCAGCCAGGGATTTCTTTATTCCCAATTCATCAGGAACTTTGAACTACCCAGAATAGAAGAGCGAGTAAAAGAAGGAAAATTAATAATTATTCCAATTCTTGTTGGCTACTGTGACTGGCAATCACTTCCTTATACTCTTGTTTCAGATTGGACGAGAGGTGGTTTATCACGGTATAAGAGCACTCTCAGCTACTATGGGAGTTACCGTCCCCACTACTTCTACATGGCCTCTTCCCAGAATTACTCATCGTAAATAAGGGGGATTTCATTGACGCTCAGAAATGGCAAAAGTTCTTACATTAGTACCTTTGGGAAAATATTTACTGAGGGTAATGTTTTGTTATATTCAACTGGTAAGTTTTTTTAACCGGAGGATATTATGCAAGTCCGTTTTAGACCGGTCATCAGGGTCTTTGTCTCATCCACCTTTACAGATTTGCAGTTGGAGCGGGATGCGCTGCAAAAGGAGGTCTTCCCGAAGTTGGAGCAACTCTGCGCCTCAAGGCGGTTTCAGTTCCAGGCGATTGATTTGCGCTGGGGGGTGCCGAGCGAAGCCAAACCTATATTGTGCTGGAATTTAGAAAATATAAGGAAAGACCTTGCGCACAACCCGAATTAAAAATAATCAAGAACAGACCCTCACAAAAAGGGAAATGCAATGGATATTAATTTAATACCTAAATCTTACGATTTCTTTGTCTCTTATGCCCGTGAGGACAACTGTACCGGTTGGATTGACCGATTTATCGAACAACTTATAGATGAACATAGTAAATTCACCGGGGGACATCAACTCCAACCTTTCTTTGACAAGAGTGAAATACAAAATGGCAGAGATTGGCAGCTTCGCATTGCAGAAGGTCTTGCGCACTCCCACCTTTTCGTAGCCTTCATTTCTCCAAACTATCTTAAAAGCGAGTGGTGCCGTAAAGAATGGCGAATGTGGATTGACATTGAAATCGCAAAGCATATCTTAACAGCTGGAATCCGCCCAATTTACATTGTCAAAATTCCTGGGCTCATTACCGACGAAATTAATTTCGAACGTCAGCTAATTGAAGAAGTTAGAGAATATGCAGTCCAGAACGGATACGACGGAGATAGAGTTGTTAGCGAAACCCAACAATTAGTAAAAACTATCCGCCGCCGGCAACTCATCGAAGTTCTCTCTTTTTATGAACAAGGTGTTGAGGCGCTCCGGCGTGAAGAGATTAAGCGTATTCTTAGCACCCTATCCCAGGATATTTCCCAGCATGCCGAGCTCATCCATCTTGGCGAGAAGAGTCTGTCCACAGTTCCTCCGTATAATGCAAAATTTACCGGACGCCTTGAAGAACTTCTCAACTTGCGTGAGCGACTCGTCAGAGACAACCGCGCCGGCATCATTTCAGGAATTCATGGTCTTGGGGGAATAGGTAAGACTGAGTTAGCCTATACCTATGCACACGCTTTTGCAAGTGCCTATCCAGGTGGACGCTTCCTCATTCGGTGCGAGGGAAAAGAAAGTCTTAAAGACGCTATACTTAGCCAAAAAGACTTTATAGAACTAGTGAGAAATGATATTAAATATCCGAGAGGTAAGAAACAAGGTCCTTCCTTTGAGGAAGTCCAATCATTCCTGCGGCGTCGTATCGACCAGGATGGGCATGTTCTCCTTATATTAGACAACGTAACCCATCCTGGGCTGTTAGTTCCTCAGGAGACTGACACATTAACTGCCCTTAGCTCAAGACTCCACCTATTGGCTACCACTCGGTTAGAGCCGCCCGGTGAGAATGAATACTGGATTTTACTTGATGTACTCCCCGAAAGCGATGCAATGGAGTTGCTTGAAAAATATCGTCCCTTTGATTGCGAGACTGAGCGCAGAGCCGCTCTGGAAATTGTAAAGAAACTGGGTGGTTTCACGATGGCAATCGAACTTGTGGGTGCTTGGTTAGCTGTTCATAGGGAAAGTTCCAGCTACACCAAGTTAAACGAACAATTGAATCTCCCGTTACTCGAGCAGATTGCTGGTGAATCTGAAGTTCAACTCCGTCGACACAACCACGAACGTCGATTAAGTTCCGTGCTTGGTCCGATTTTGGAAAGTCTTACTCCGCCCGAACGTTGCACAATGGAGTATGCTGCTCTTATGCCGTCCGATTGTATTCCATTACTGTGGCTCGAGCAGCTTGTCGTAAAGGAATTCCCGCGGTTAGCCTCTCGGGATTCCCCCGTAAACCAATGGCTCGAGATAATTGAACGGCTATTCCATCTATCGCTCATGGGTTCTGTAGAAACTGGAAGACCGTCTCGCATCGTGCGTGTCCACAGGCTTATACAAGCGGTTGTCATCAACAAGTTTGGACCTCTAACCATTCAGTCCAAAATTGAAGGACTGGTGGACGAAATAATCTCTAATATTGAAAAAAATGGGCTTAATAGAGACGAACTGTGGCAGGTAGAACCGCTAATCCTTCTTGTGGGGCAATGGTTGAAAGCAGATAACCCTATAGCCAGAAAATTAAGCGACCGGCTTGGAAAATGCTTGTCTGAAGTTCTACCCTCTGTGGTTCCTGAAATTTTACATTCAAAGGGGTCAGAACCGTTATTGCGAAGAATTCTCTCAGTATCTGAGGAAATTTTTGGAACTACCCACCCGTCCGTGACCGCGAGTATTCACAGTCTTGCATCTTTTTATACCGCAACCCAAGCGCCAGAAAAAGCCAAGGAATTACTTAAAAAGAGACTTGATATTGAAATCGGAGCTGTCGGTCCTGACCACCCCAATGTTGCAAGGATAATGAACGAATTTGCAGCAGTTCTCCACGCCAACGGTGAACTAACTGAGGCTGAAAAATATTATAGACAGGCCCTGGAGATAGACGGAAAAGCATATGGATTAGAGCATCCTATATACGCTCGGGATATGAACAACTTAGCACAACTGCTCCACGACACCAACCGCCTGAAAGAAGCCGAGCCTTTAATGCGCCGGGCACTGGAGATTGACGAGAAAAGTCTTGGCAAAGACCACCCAGAGGTCGCCACAGACCTCAACAACCTCGCCCAG
>FWPV01001592.1_pt1 | contig 62167 bp, 55 predicted proteins | sample 2228371 | NCBI WGS metagenome assembly FWPV01 (sample SAMEA103939776, study PRJEB20133) | metagenome
GGCGGCAGTGAACGCTCAGTTGGCGGACCTGGGGATGGAATCCGCCTCCCTCCGGGTTGCTCTCGAGGAACGAGAAGGCTGGGAGGGGCTGCGAGAGAGCGGGGGAGAGGCGGCCGAATTCCTGCTGGCTGCGAACCCGGGCCAGCCTTATCGCAGTCTGGCCAAGACGGCTTCCGGGGGAGAGCTGTCCCGCGTGCTACTGGCCCTCAAGTGTGCTTTGGCGGGGTTGGGGGGCCGCGAGACCCTGGTGTTCGACGAGATCGACGCTGGCATAGGGGGCAGGACTGCAGTGAGTGTGGCCCAGAAACTCCGGCAGCTTTCGCGAGAGACCCAGCTATTGGTCGTGACCCACTTAGCGCCGGTGGCTGCGGTGGCCGACCAGCATTTCCTGATCGAGAAGGCTACTGACAAGGCAGGGGCGGTCACGCGGCTTTCCCGCCTGTCGGGCGAAGCTGTGGTGGCCGAGCTGTGCCGGATGATGGGAGGTCGCCCAGAGGATGCTGAGGCGATGGCCCACGCTCGCCAACTGCGAGACAGGGCCGTCAGCGGGCTGCTAGACTAGGAAAGGCGCGGGGCTCGCAGTCCACGCGCCGCCGGGGTTCTTTCCGTAAGAGTAGAGGAGAGCATGGCCAAACATGTGTTCATCACCGGCGGTGTCGTATCGTCACTCGGGAAGGGCATCACCGGAGCCTCGCTAGGGTGTCTGCTGAAGAGTCGCGGACTGAAAGTCACTATTCAGAAGTTCGATCCCTATCTCAATGTCGATCCGGGGACCATGAGCCCCTTCCAGCACGGAGAGGTCTTTGTGACCGATGACGGGGCCGAGACCGACCTGGACCTTGGACACTACGAGCGCTTCGTCGACGAGAATCTCACCAAGGACTCCAACGTCACCTCCGGGTCCATCTACTACAGCGTCATCCGCAAAGAACGCCGAGGGGACTATCTTGGAGCCACTGTCCAGGTCATCCCGCACGTCACGAATGAGATCAAGGAGCGCATCGCCAGAGTAGGCCGCAGCCGTGATATCGATGTGGTCATCACCGAGATCGGGGGAACGGTCGGCGACATCGAGAGCTTGCCATTCTTGGAGGCGATCCGCCAGTTTCGTAATGACGTGGGTAGGCGGAATGTCCTGTACATCCATGTCACCCTTATCCCCTTCATAGCCGCGAGCGGGGAGCTGAAGACGAAGCCGACACAACACAGCGTGAACGAACTGCGCAGCATCGGTATCCAGCCGGACATCATCGTGTGCCGTTCCGACCGGCCCATCACGCAAGAGCTCAAAGAGAAGATTGCGCTCTTCACCGACGTGGAAGCGAGAGCAGTCATCAGCTGTGTCGATGCCCCCCACATTTACTGCGTGCCTCTCAACTTGAGGGACGAAGGCTTGGACGGTCTTGTAGTGGACAAGTTGGGCTTAGATGCCGGCCGGCCTCAACTGGGAGAATGGATCGCCCTAGTGGAGAAAATCAAGTCAGCCACTGGCACCGTGCGGGTAGCTTTGGTGGGGAAATACGTCCAGTTGCAGGACGCCTACCTAAGTGTGGTCGAAGCTCTTCGTCATGCCGCCATCCACCATGGCCGGAAGCTTGAACTCATCTGGGTGGACGCCGAGACTCTGCGGGAAGAAGAGATCACTTCCAAACTGGCGGGCGTCGACGGCATCCTTGTGCCTGGAGGATTCGGGGTGCGTGGGATCGAAGGGAAGATCTTGGCAGTCCGCTACGCTCGTGAGAACAAGGTGCCCTATTTGGGGTTGTGTCTGGGGCTGCAGGTGGCGGTGGCCGAGTTCGCCCGTCACGTGGCCGGCCTCGAACGGGCGAACTCGGCAGAGTTCGATCCCGATACTCCCTATCCTGTCATCGACCTACTTCCGGAACAGAAAGAGGTGGCCGATAAGGGCGGGACGATGCGTCTGGGGGCGTGGCCGGCCCGGCTGAAGGAGGGAACGAAGGCTGCGGCCGCCTATGGACAGGAGCTCGTTTACGAGCGACACCGGCATCGGTATGAAGTCAACAACCAGTTCCGCGACCAGTTGGCGGCTGCCGGTCTCGTCATCAGCGCGACCACTCCCGACGACAAGCTGGTCGAAATGATAGAACTCCCGGATCATCCGTGGTTCGTAGCCTGCCAGTTCCACCCCGAGTTCAAGAGCAGGCCTACTCGGCCGCACCCGCTGTTCCGTGAGTTCATCGGTGCCGCCGTAGCCAGGCAGCAGGCCTCATGCGTCAGTCCCCGGCCGGTTGACATGCTGTCGCGCGAACCCCGTCTTGGGGTCTGAACAGGCAAGCGGGTACCCTGATGACTGCTCGCTGGACGGCTTGACGGGGGAGGAGGACGCCGCGTGGAAATCCCGGAGCCATGTTCGGAACGGCTTAGCGAGCTTTTCCTCGCCCTCACCCGGATCGCCAGTCCCTCGAAGAGAGAGCGGGGCGTGGCCGATCTGGTCATCTCCACGTTGGAGAAGATGGGAGTGACGGTCCACGAGGACGACACCGCGCAGGCAATCGGAGGGGATGCAGGCAATCTGTGGTGCGTCGTGACTTCCCCCAGTCGCCGCCAAGACGACTGCTACGATGACTCCGACGGTTCCGATGCCGGCACCCCGGATGGCAGCAGAGACAGTGGCAGTTTCGGCGGCGCACCCTGCGTGGCCTTGGGAGCTCATCTGGATACCGTAGCCCCCACCGACACTATCGACCCCTACCTGGATGAAGAGGGTGTGTTTCGTAATCGTCGCCATACTATTTTGGGGGCCGACGACAAGGCTGCTATCGCCGCTCTTCTCCATGCTGCCGAGGTGTTGAAGGCGGGCTCCTATCCGTTTCCCCCCTTCGAGCTCTTTTTCACGGTGGCGGAGGAGATCGGGCTGGTGGGTGCGAAACACCTAGACGTGAAGGTACTGACCAGCCCGTTCGCGCTGGTACTTGACTCGTCGGGTCCGGTAGGAGGGATAGTGGTGCGAGCGCCCAGTCAGAAGAGTCTGAAGGCGAGCTTCCGCGGCCGGGCCGCCCATGCCGGGGTCGAGCCGGAACGGGGCCGCAGCGCTATCCAGGCGGCAGCCCGAGCCATCGCAGCGATGTCGTTGGGCCGCGTGGACGACGAGAGCAGTGCGAACATCGGGGTCATCAAGGGGGGAGTGGCGACCAACATCATCCCGGATTTCTGCGAGGTGCAGGGCGAGTGTAGAAGCCACGACGAGGAGAAACTGGTCCGCATAGCAGGCGCCATGGTGGACGCCCTCCAGGAGGGGGCGGCGCGGACCGGCGTCGACGTGGAGGTGTCCTTGACGCACGAGTACAGTGCCTTCTCACTCAAGCCGAGATCCCCGGTGGTGCATCTCGCTAAGGCTGCTCTGCGTGACCTAGGGATCGAAAGTCGACTCTTGACGGGCGGGGGCGGCTCGGACGCTAACATCTTGAACGCGCGAGGGTTGCCGACGGTCAATCTGGATGCGGGGATGATGCAGGTGCACAGTCCCGACGAGTACCTTCCGCTCTGCGAGCTGCAAAGGCTCTGCGCGCTGGTCTTGCGTGTGATCCTTCTTGCGCCCGCTTATGGTAGGGGGCGGCCTTCTCCTGCCGAACACCATGACTCTTCTCCTGCCGAAACGCATGTCTCTTCTCCTGCCGAAACCCATGACTCTTGTGATGGCGAAGCCGATGACTGAGCCCAAGACGACAGAGGGGGAGGAGCGGTTGCCTGCGGTTCTGAGCTCCCGCGTGGTCTACGCGGGGCGTGTGGTCAGCTTACAGGTGGATGAGATCGAGTTGGTGGGTGGACGCTCGGCGGTGCGGGAAGTAGTAAGACATCCGGGGGCGGTGGTCATCGCAGCCGTGGATGCGGAGGACAAGGTGGTCCTGGTCAAGCAGTATCGCCATCCGGTAGGCCGCTGGCTGCTTGAGCTCCCCGCAGGCGGGTTGGAACCGGGGGAAGATCCCTTGGCGGCCGCACGGCGGGAACTCAGGGAGGAAGTCGGTTTAGAGGCCAAGACCTGGCGACCGCTCGGGGAGTTTTACTCGTCCCCGGGATATGCGAGCGAGCTTCTCCATGCCTTTCTGGCTACTGACTTGACCCCGGTGCCCACCCAGCCCGATGATGACGAGGAGCTCATCGTGGTGCGTCATCCGCTCCGGGGGCTGCTGGATGATCCGGCCTTGATAGCGGATGCGAAGACCCTTGCCACCTTGCTTCTCCTGCAGGGTCGCGCAAAGGTGGCGGCGGGATCAGGTCCTGACTAGAGGGCAAGATGCGCGTCGGAGTCCCTACTGAGATCCGCGAGGAGGAGTACCGCGTTGCTCTGACCCCGGCCGGAGCCCGGGAGCTCACAGCCCGGGGGCACGAGGTGCTGGTGCAGCGGGGGGCGGGAGAAGGCTCGCGCTTCTCCGACGACGCTTACGTAGCTGCCGGGGCCAGGTTGGTGGAAGACGCCCGCGCCGTATTCGGGCAGGCCGATCTGGTCGTCAAGGTCAAGGAACCACTCCCCGAAGAGATACGGCTGCTCGAGCCTCGCCACACGCTGTTCACCTTTCTGCACTTGGCTCCAGACCCGGAACTTACGAGCGGTCTACTTGCCACTGGGGCGACCTGCGTGGCCTACGAGACGGTCGAGACGGAGGACGGGCGCCATCCCTTGCTCGCGCCCATGAGCGAGATCGCGGGTCGGCTCGCTCCGCAGGTGGGCGCGAATTTCCTGGAACGGCCCAGCGGAGGCAAGGGAAAGCTCCTGGGAGGAGCCACCGGGGTGAAGCCGGCCAGCGTGGTCATTCTGGGGGCGGGCACAGCAGGATCGAATGCGGCAATGATCGCCCTGGGCATGGGGGCCCGCACCAAGGTGCTCGACATCGATCTGGAGGCGTTGGCTCGCCTGCGGGCGCGTCAGCCCCAAGTGGAGACCTTGCACAGCAACCAGCTGACCATAGAGGAGGAAGTTCTCGCCGCGGACTTGGTCATCGCTGCGGTGCTGGTTCCGGGGGCGCGCACACCTGTCTTGGTATCCGAGGAGATGGTAAAGAGCATGCAGCCCGGCTCGGTGATCGTGGACCTGAGTATCGACCAAGGAGGGGCCGTGGCCACCTCCCGAGTCACTTCTCACCGCTCTCCTACTTTCGTCGAGCATGGCGTGATCCACTACTGTGTCGACAACATGGCAGGAGCGGTCCCTATCACTTCCACGCTGGCGCTGACCAACGCTACCCTGCCCTATATCCTTGCCATCGCCGACTCAGGGATAGTGGCCGCAGCTCGCTCGCACCCCGCGCTGGCCCGCGGCATCAACATCATGGAGGGCAAAGTCACTCTCCGGGAGGTGGCGGAGGCGACCGGAAATCGGTATTTCCCCTTGGAGGCTGTTCTGCCCATAGACTATATCTGAGCGGAGACTCGGCATGACCAAGACAGGACCGTTGTCAACACGACGCTCAGCTGGCGGGGTGGAAGCCGATCCGCTGGTCGTTGCCCATTTGCGCGCGCTTCGGCTGGAGAAAGGGCTGGCGGAGCGCACCCTGGACGCCTATGGCAGGGATCTACTTCAGTTCGCCTCTTGCCTGGCGGGGGAGGGCAAAGATCTCCTTTCAGCCACGGCTGAGGACGTGCGTGCCTACCTCGCAGAGGGCGAGTGGCAAGCGGCTACTCGAGCCCGCAAGGCGGCGGCTCTACGGTCCTTCTACCGGAGCGCGGTGCTGGCAGGGCTTGTGGGCAAGGACCCAACCCAGGGACTGGCGACCCCGCGCCTTGAGTCCCAGTTGCCGCACGTACTTACCGTGGACGAGGTCGAACGGCTGCTCAGCCAGCCCAAGCCGACCCCCCTCGGTCTCCGGGATCGGGCCATACTCGAGATGCTCTACGGGGCAGGGCTCAGAGCCTCAGAGGTCCTGGCTGTACGCATCCAGGATGTCGACCTGGAGGTAGGCTTTGTCCGTACCGTGGGGAAGGGCAACAAGGAGCGGGTGGTTCCGCTGGGCAGGATGGCCATCCAAGCCCTTCGCGCCTACAATGAGCGGGGACGGCCGTACCTGGGTGGGCCTGGTCGGCTCAAGGCTCCCGAGCTCTTCCTGAACAGCCGTGGTCGCCGGCTTTCCCGCCAGGGGCTTCATGCCATCATCAAGCGGTATGCTCGGGCGGCAGGACTTCCGGCCGACGTTTCCGCCCATACTCTCCGCCACTCCTTCGCCACCCATCTGCTGGAAGGCGGGGCCGACCTGCGGGCTGTCCAAGAGATGCTGGGGCACGCCGACCTCTCCACCACCCAGATTTACACCCATGTGAGCACCACCCATCTGCACAGGGTCTATCGCGAGGCACATCCTCGGGCCAGAACCAGTTGAGGGCCGGAGCAAGGGGATGGGACGCCGCTTCGTCGTGATCGTTATGGACGGGGTGGGCGTCGGGGCGCTGCCCGATGCCGACCAGTACGGGGACCAGGGGTCCAACACCCTCGGCAACCTTGGTCGCGTCCTGCCTCTAGCCTTGCCCAACTTCGCGAGTCTTGGTCTGGGAAACATAGTCCCCCTCCAGGGTCTTCTCCCCGCCAAGGAACCGGGGGCTCTTGTAGGGCGGCTGGCCCCCCGGTCGTGCGGCAAAGACACCACCGTCGGCCATTGGGAGCTGATGGGGCTGATCACCGAGCAGCCGTTTCCGACCTACCCACAAGGTTTTCCCGCCGAGATCGTGGAGGCGTTCGCGTCGGCCGTCGGCCGAGACGTTCTAGGCAACAAAGCGGCCTCAGGTACAGCTATCATCGAGGAACTGGGCGAGGAGCACCTGAATACGGGCAAGCCGATCGTCTACACCTCAGCTGACAGCGTTTTCCAGGTCGCCGCGCACGTGAACGTAGTACCCCTTGAGCAGCTCTATGAGTGGTGCCGGGTGGCCCGGTCTCTTCTCGTCGGCCCCCATGCAGTGGCGCGGGTGATCGCCCGGCCTTTTTCGGGGAACCCGGGGGCCTTTGTTCGTACTACGGACCGGAAGGACTTCTCTCTGGCTCCGCCTGGCCCCACCTATCTTGATCACCTGCAGGCGGCTGGGGTGCCGGTAGTAGCTCTGGGCAAGATCAGCGAGATATTTGCCGGCAAAGGGGTCACCAGGAGTATCAAGGTGGACAGCAACTCCGAGAATTTGGCTTTGGTGCAGGCACTGGTGGAAGGCACGGCGTCGGGAGACAAGTTTGAAGAGGGGCTGCTTTTCACCAATTTGGTGGACTTTGACATGTCATGGGGGCACCGGAACGATGCCGAGGGATTCCGCGCGGGTCTTCAGGAGGTGGACAGAGCCTTGCCACGCCTGCTTGAGGCCCTTCGCCACGAGGACCAGTTGCTCATCACCGCCGACCACGGAGTGGATCCCACCACGCCCAGCACAGACCATAGCCGGGAGTACGTGCCCCTTCTTCTGCTGCCCTGCCCCAAAGAAGCTCCTGCCGCCGTCCATGAAGGAGAGCTTGCCGACGTCGGGGCGACCATATTCAACTACTTAGCTGGCCAGCGGCCCCGGCTGGCGGGGAGGGTCATAGATGAGCTGCAACCCTCTCGAGGCTGGCGGCCTTTCCCCCCGACCCTCGCTACGCCCGGGGGTGAGGTGGTACCGGTGCGTGTCGGGCCCTCCGAGGCGGAGGAAGCCGCCGCCTGGCTGAGAGGGCGGTGGGGAAAGGCGCCTGAGTGGGCTCTGGTCCTGGGATCGGGACTGGCTGACGGGTTGGGCTTGTTGCAATCGCCTGCGGACCGAGCGGATTTCGCGGAGATTCCCGGCTGGCAGAGGGGAGCGGTCCCGGGCCAGGCTTACGAGCTGTTCCTCATCGAAGCGGAAAAGGGACGCCGGTTGGTGGTACAGGCCGGTCGCCTTCACTACTACGAGGGATTCGACGACGGCGAGGTACAGCTGCCGACTCGCACGCTGGCAGCGTGGGGCGTGCGGCATCTGCTCGTCACCAGTGCCTCGGGCGGGGTGGATCCCCAGTGCAGGCCCGGCGAGTTGGTGGTGATCAGCCACGTAGTAGACTTCAGCCACCTGTCGTCGGATGGCAGCCCGCCCTCGCTCCCCGCTACGTCTGCGCCGCTTGCTCAGACCCTAGGCCGGCTTGGCCTCCGCGTGGGGGTTCATGCCTGTGTACCCGGGCCTCACTACGAAACCCGGGCCGAACTCGAAGTTCTTCGCCATCTGGGAATGACGACCGTGAGCATGTCCCTCGCTGGGGAGGCTTGGGCGGCTCGAGACGCTGGGATGGACCTCGCGGCCGTGGCTGTGGTGGTGAACGTGGGGGACACCACGCATGAACAGGTGCTAGAAGGGGCCGCCACGGCTCTCACCGGCTTGGATCGCCTCCTTGAGACTATTCTCGGGCCCAGCCATCCCCTCTCCCTCTGAGAGCGGGGTGCTCCCCTGTCCTGCCCAGGTATACTTAGCGTCATGACGGCTCCGCCCTCACTGCTCGAAGTGCCTACGGTCATCACGACCCATCAGAACGCTGATTTCGATGCCTTGGGAGCAGTGGTGGGGGCGTCCCTGCTCTATCCAGAGGGCCGCATAGTCTTCTCCGGCTCCTTGAACCCCAATGTGCGGGAGTTCGTGTCTCTGCACGGCGAAAGTCTGCCACTGGTGAACCTGCGCTTTGTGGACCAAGAAAAGGTGCGGCGCCTGGTCATAGCCGACACCTCCGATCCCGAACGCATCGGAGACCTAGGTCGTCTGTGTCATCGCCCAGGAGTCGAGGTGGTCATCTTCGACCATCACCGGGCGGAGAACCCCCCACGGCCACCTTTTGTGAGGAGCGAGAACTGGGTACTCTCGGATGACGGCGCTCAGTCCACCTCGATGCTCCACATGCTGCTGGAAAGGGGGGTAGAAGTACCTCGACTGGTAGCCACCATCTTCGCCCTGGGAATCCACGAGGACACCGGCTCACTCACCTATCCCCGTACCACGGTCCGCGATGCGGAGATGCTGGCCATATGCCTGCGCCTGGGGGCTTCCCAAGCCCTCATAGAGCGGTATCTCCACAGCCCCTTGACTGCGGAGCAGCGAAAAGTGCTTATGCGCATGGTGGATGAGGTCAAGGTGGAGCGAGTGCGCGGCCTCGATGTACACACTCTCGTGCTGGAACTGCCCGGCTACGTGGACGGCCTGAGTGTGCTCGCCCACAAGCTGCTCGAACTTCTTAACGCTGAGGTCCTCCTGCAGGCGGTCGGGATGGAGAACCGGGTCTTTGTGACCGCGCGGTCCAGAGCGGGAGCGGTGGACGTAGGCTCCCTTCTTCGCAGCATCGGTGGAGGCGGCCATGCCCAGGCTGCCTCGGCCGTGGTGCGAGACCGTACCCCGAGAGAAACCATGGACAGCCTGCTGCAGACTCTGGCTGACAGCGCTGTGGGCATGCCAAGAGCGGGGGAGATAATGAGTCGGCCCATCCGCTTGATCGACGCTGAGACACCGGTCACCGAAGCCATCGTGGCGGCCCAGAAGTACGGGCATTCCGGTATATGCGTGCGGGAACGAGGCCGCGTGGTGGGTATAGTGGCCCGACGGGATCTGGACAAGGCTATCCGTCATGGGCTCGGTCATGCCCCCGTTAAAGGGGTGATGACCCGTACCATCACCTTCGCGAGACCGTCGACCACCGTGGAGGAGCTGAGGCGGCTGATGGTAGCCAACAATATCGGTCGGGTGCCGGTGGTCCGGGAGGAAGCCTACGAGGCGGCCGTCCGGGACCGCTCGGCTCGGGTGGCCGACGTGGTAGGCATCGTGACCCGCACCGACGTGCTGGCTGCGTATCAGGGACGGTGGGAGCGGGAGAAGGCGGAGGTGGGAGCCCCGCAGGTGCACACTATGCAGGCTTTGCTCGATCATCCCGTCTTCGGCAAGCTCTTCCGCACTTGCGCAGCGCTGTCGGTGGATTTCGGCGGAGTCTACCTGGTGGGGGGCTTTGTGCGCGACCTGCTCCTTGACCAGCCGAACGTCGATGTGGATATAGCGGTGGAAGGCGATGGGATCGCTTTCGCTACCCGACTGGCTGCCGAACTGGGAGGACGAGTCCGGTCGCATCGCAAATTCAAGACGGCCGTCGTTCTTCTGCCGCCGGATGTCTTGGGCGAGGGTCGGGCTGGTCTCCGTCCTTCGGAGGAGCCGTTCCACGTGGACGTGGCCACTACTAGGGCCGAGTTCTACGACTATCCCGCTGCGCTCCCTCGAGTGGAGCACGCCTCCATCCGGCAAGACCTGTTCCGGCGCGACTTCACCATCAACGCCATGGCCATATCGTTGAGCGGACGGGACGTGGGTAAGGTGATCGACTTCTTCGGCGGGTACCGTGACCTCAAGCAGGGTGTGGTCCGCGTGCTCCACAACCTCAGCTTCATAGAAGATCCCACCCGTATCTTCCGGGCGGTCCGCTATGAGAACCGCTATGGCTTTCGGATGGATGAGCAGACGCGCGCCTTTGCCCGTGCCTGCGTGGACATGCACTTGGTGGGAGACCTGTCGAGTGTGCGCCTGCGGAACGAGTTGATCGCGTTGTTAGGCGAAAGCGATGTGGAGTGGACCCTGAATAGGCTCTATGAGCTTGGCGTGGCTAAAGAAGTGCATCCAAAGCTGGCCACGGGAGCTAAGACAGTGGGGCTGGTCAAGCGGATCGACTCCCTGGTGCAAGAGCTTGACCTCAGCGGTCAGGTGGTGCCCTGGCGATTGCGGCTGGCAGCTATGACCCGCAACATGACTCATGACGAACTGTGGGTGTGGCTAGAGCGCCTCAAGTTGCGCCGGGCCGACAGCGAAGTGGTGAGGGCGGCGGTCGTGGTGGGGCCCGTACTCTCAGCCAGGCTGGCTCGAGAGGAGATGAGCGACTGGGACATCTACCGCACGCTGCGCCGGACCCCGCTGGAAGCCGTTGTCTTCGCTCTAGCCTCGACCGAAGAACAGGTGGTTGCGAGTCGGCTGAGGCGCTACCTGCTCGATCTCCGGTTCCGGACGTTAAGCGTCACTGGAAACGACCTCCTCGCCCTGGGCATGAAGAAAGGCCCTAGTATAGGCCGACTGCTGGAACGACTAAGGGAGCTTCGCGTGGAAGGCATAGTCACCGACAGAGAATCAGAGCTGGAGTATGCCCGGCGGCTGGTGGAGGCGCACCGATGAGTGACCGCTGGCTGCATCTTCTCTATCTTGTCCCCATACTGCTTATCTCGCTCACTGCTCATGAACTTGCTCACGGTTGGGTGGCCTACCGGCTGGGGGACCCGACGGCCAAGTATCACGGCAGACTGAGTCTCAACCCCCTCCGCCAGCTCGACCCGGTCGGCACCCTGATGTTCATCATCACCTATTTGTTCTGGGGCGTAGTCTTCGGATGGGCTAAGCCCATACCGGTCTCCCCCTACTACTTCCGGAATCGTCAACGAGGCATGGCCATCGTGGGCGCGGCAGGGCCGGCGACAAACTTCCTTCTGGCCGTCATCTTCGGCCTACTGCTTCGCTTCGTAGGGCCCCATCTAGTCGACGAGGGCGCCGTTCAAGAGGTGGTCGTCCACATTCTTTTCATGTTCGTACAAATCAACATAGTCTTGGGGGAAAGAGTGCTGATACCCATCCCGCCCCTGGACGGCTCCCGCGTGCTGGGCGGATTCCTCCCGAAGAGCGCATACGAGAAGTGGGTGGCCGTGGATCGCTACGGCTTCCTCATTCTTATCGTCCTCATCATCGTCTTCCAGCGGCAGTTTTCGACCGCTCTGAGTGGGGCTGTGAATGCGGTCTGGGACCTCATCTTCCTTGGGGCCTAGGGTCGGGTCTGGGGCAGTAGCGGGCTTGGTGCAGGTAGGGCCTGGTCATTTCGGGGGAAGGTAGCGAGAACGGTGAAAACCTTCGACCTAGACCTTGAGGTTTACCAGGGGCCGTTCGACCTCTTGCTATCCCTGGTCTTCACCGAGGACGTCGATCTACTCGAAATCCCTCTGCTCGAAGTGATTGTGGCCTATCTCGACAGGTGGGAGAAGGAAGGCGGTGAGGAGTCTTGGGAGGACATCACGGAGTTTCTGATCCTCATGAGCGCTCTGCTCGAGGTCAAGTCGCGTCTGCTGCTCCCCGGACACGAGGCGGCGCTTGAGCAGGAGTTGACGCCTGAACAGGCCCGGGAACAGCTGTTTTTGCGTCTATGCGAGTACAGCAAGTTCAAGGCTGCTTCAGTATGGTTGCGCTCCCGCGGAGAAGAGGCGGCAGGGTGTAGGCTGCGGGCTCCGGAGCGGGCTCGCCGCAGGCGATTGCCGCCACTGGAGGCCATCGCCGGGACCGGCGATCCCATGGTGTTGCGAGGGGCCGTGATCAGACTGCTTGAGGCCAGACGCGAGCCCGACACCAGTCACCTCCCGGACCTCAAGGTGGAGTTGCAGCGGCAGATCAGAATCATCCGCAGAGTCCTGGCTCGACGGGGCAGGCTGTCCTTCGAGCGGGTGTTCGGAGGGGAGCCGCCCTTGGTTCAAGCCCTGTCCCTGTTCGCCCTCCTGGACTTGGTAAGTCGCGGCGAGGTTCGGGTCTCACAGCCGAGACCGTTCGCGGATATCGAGGTTTATCTGCTGGCCAAGGAGGCCTCATGATCATAGCAAAGGACCCGGCAGCCGGCTCGAGCGAAGGGACGGCAGCTCAAGACGCCCAGAACCCGGCCACCGGACCTCTGGACGGGGAAGCTTTGCGACAGGCTGTGGAGGCGCTCCTTTTCGCTTCGGGTGAGCCACTCTCGGTGGAGACCATGGCCGCCGTCCTCGGACTGCACGACAGGGACGGCCACCGGCGGATCGAGCAGGCTCTTGCTGACGTGGGCCGCGAGTTCGGACCGGGTGGACGTCATGGCTTCGAACTGGTCCCCCTGGCCGGGGGATGGGCTTTGCGCAGCTCGGCCCGCTGGCGGGACGTTGTGGGGAAGCTCTTTGACTTAGCCGAAGAGAACACCAGGCTCTCTCCTGCGGCACTGGAGTGTCTGGCTATAATCGCTTATTTGCAGCCGGTATCTCGGCCCCAGATAGCAGAGATCCGGGGGGTGAATTCGGATTCGGCCGTGCGTACCCTACTGGAGCGGGAACTCATCACCGAGGTCGGGCGCGCTGGCGGGGCAAGTGGAGCGGTGTTGTACGGCACCACGCAACGCTTCGAGGTCATGTTCGGCCTGGCGGGACCCGAGGATCTTCCTCCTCTCCAGGCTCTGGCTCTCAGTGAGGAGGAGAAGGAGGAACTGCGGCGACGCCTTGGCATGCTCAGTCTGCCCGAATGAGAGTGCGACTGCAGAAGGCGTTGGCTGAGGCGGGACTGGGATCGCGCCGAGCCTGCGAGCAGCTTATTCAGGCTGGCAGGGTCACCGTGGACGGGACCGTGGCCGGTCTGGGCAGCGTGGTAGACCCGGACCGTCAGGTGATCTGTGTGGACGGTCGGCGCGTGCTTGCCGAAACCAAAGAATACTGGCTGCTCAACAAGCCCGCGGGCGTGCTGAGTGCGGTTCGTGATGCTCGGGGACGTAGGACTGTGGTGGACCTGGTGCCCACCAAGGCGCGTGTCTACCCTGTGGGCCGTCTCGACCTGGCCACTACGGGGGTGCTGCTTCTCACCAACGATGGGGAACTGGCCGCCCGCCTGCTACACCCGCGGTACCATGTGGCCAAAGAGTACTTGGTCAAGGTGCGCGGCCTGGTCACCGAGGAGGAGTGCGAGCTTCTCCGGCGAGGAGTCAGCCTCGACGATGGTCTGACTGCACCGGCTGGGGTGCGGGTCGTTAGGCGAGAGGTAGAAGGGCCCCGGACGAGCACCAGACTGCGTCTGGTCCTGCATGAGGGCCGGAAACGGCAGGTGCGCCGGATGATGGAGGCCCTGGGGCATCCGGTGCTGACCCTGCACCGGAAGCGGTTTGCTGGGTTGAGTGAGGCAGGCTTGGCCCCTGGAGAAAGCCGCCGACTGTCTGATGCCGAGGTGAAAGCTTTGCTGAAGCAGGTCGGCCTCCTTTGAAAGCCGGCCGGAGGTCGTTCGCTCACCCGGCACCTGCTTTATACTGAACACTCACGCCTGGTCGGGACGGCAGAGTCTTTCTGCAAGACCGACGAAGGTGGCCTAACGACGAACTCGGGTGAACAGCGAACGGGAGTGAGCGGAGTCTGACATGAAGCTGAATCCAGTGCTGGATAAATTGACCGCCTACAAAGCAGGTCCGCCCCTGGCTGAAGTAGCGCGGCGATACCAGCTTGCCCGTGTCGCTCGGCTCTCGGCTAACGAAAGCCCCTGGGGCCCCTTCCCTGAGGTGCTGGAGGCCATGCATGCTGCCCTGGAGGATCTCAACCGCTACCCCGACGGCGGGTGCGACCGTCTGCGCAGCCTGCTCTCCGACCGACTGGGGGTCCCTGCCGGTCACCTCGTCTTCGGCAACGGCTCTTGCGAGCTGCTCATGCTGCTGGGGGAAGCCTTGCTGAGCCCTGAGACCCACGCTGTCTTTCCCCATCCATCCTTCGTCATGTACCGATCCATAGCCGTCATGCGAGGAGCTCCCTACACGGCGGTGCCTCTTCCCGGGCTGGACTATGACCTGGAGGCCATGGCAGCCGCCATCGGAGAGCGGACCAGTCTGGTCATCATCTGTAACCCCAACAACCCGACCGGAAGTTACCTGGAACCCGACGCACTACGGAACTTCCTGGAGCAGGTGCCGGCAGACGTGGTAGTGGCCTTTGACGAAGCTTACGGCGAGTTTGTGACCAGTTCTCGCCGGGTTGAGACCGCGTGCTGGGTGAGTGAGTATCCCAATCTCGTGATCCTGCGGACCTTTTCCAAGATATACGGACTGGCTGGACTGCGGGTCGGGTATGCGGTGGCGGATCCTCAGCTGGTAGAAGCCTTGGACAAGATCCGCCAACCATTCAACGTCGACTCTCTGGCCCAGGTGGCTGCCGCCAGGTGCCTGGAGCTGCCGGAACGAGTGGAAGAGCGTCGCCGGCTCGTGGCTGGGGAGCGGGCTCGGCTGGGGACCGCACTGGATCAGCTGGGCATCGCCTACCACCCCAGTGAGGCCAACTTCCTGCTGGTGGATGTGACCGCTCTGGGGGTACCTGGCCCCGAAGCCGCCCAGGCCCTGCTTGAGCGGGGGATCTTGACCAGGTCGGGGTACGCCATGGGTTGCCCAGGATGGATTCGGGTTACCATAGGTACGGAAGAGGAGAACGATCTCTTTCTCGGTGCTATCGCTGAGTTGAAACAAACGAGACCGAGAGCGGTGCAGACGCATCCCGTGGAAGATCTCACCGCTGACGTGCTTAGTCCGGAGAGTTGAGATGGCCATCGGCAGCACAGAAATGATGATAATCATGCAGGAAAGCGCCACCGCTGAGGAGGTGGAAAGGGTCCTCGAGCTACTTTCCAGTGCCGGCGTAAGCGGCCATGTGTCCACCAGCGACATCGCCACTGTGATAGCAGTGGTGGGTGAGCGGGATGTGATCGCCGGTCTCCCTCTGGAGGCTTACCCGGGAGTGGACAAGGTGCTCCCCATTCTCAAACCGTACAAGTTGGTCAGTCGGGACTTCCGACGGTCCGATACGGTCATCACCATCGGCGGGACCAGCGTGGGCGGGGGGCATGTCGCTCTGATTGCAGGGCCCTGTTCGGTCGAGACTCGAGAGCAGCTCATGGAGGCAGCGGCGGCGGCCAAAGCCGGCGGAGCCACCATGTTGCGAGGCGGTGCCTACAAGCCGCGTACTTCTCCCTATGCCTTCCAAGGCTTGGGGGTAGCCGGCCTGGAGATGTTGGCCGAGGCGCGGGCAGCTACCGGTCTTCCCGTAGTGACGGAATTGATGGACCCAAGACATTTGGAAGAGGTGGCGACCTACTCGGACGTCATCCAGATAGGGGCCCGGAATATGCAAAACTTCCAACTCCTGTCCGCCGTAGGTCAGGTGGATCGGCCCGTGCTGCTCAAACGGGGCCTGGCCGCCACCATCGAAGAGCTACTGATGGCGGCCGAGTACATCGTGAAAGAGGGTAATGAACGGGTCATCCTCTGCGAGAGAGGCATCCGCACCTTCGAGACTGCTACCCGCAACACTTTGGATATCTCAGCCGTGCCCATACTGAAGCAACGCAGTCACCTGCCGGTGGTGGTGGATCCAAGCCATGCGGCGGGGAAGGTCGAGCTGGTGGAGCCTCTGTCGCTGGCTGCTTTGGCCGCGGGGGCGGACGGGATCATGATCGAGATGCACCCTCACCCGGAGATGGCCCTCTCTGACGGGGCCCAATCGCTCGACCCCGAGCACTTCAAACGGGTGGCTGCTCGGATCGCCGACATGGTGCATTGGGTCGGCAAGAAGCTGGGGTAGCGAGAGTGGCTGAAGTCCGTCCGCACAGCGGGGTACACCGGCTGGCTGTCATCGGCGTGGGCATGATGGGTGGCAGTCTGGCTCTGGCGGCCCAGGAAAGAGCCCGCGTCGATGTGGTGGTGGGTTACGACAGCGATCCCGAGGCTTTGCAAACAGCGCTTGAGCTGGGAGTCATCCACGAGACGGCCTTGTCAGCCGGCGAGGCGGCAGCCTACGCTGACCTGGTAGTCATCTGTACCCCCGTCCGTAGTATCCCGGCCTTGGTCGAGGAATGTGTAGCCGCCCAACCCGCGCCGCGCTTGGTGACCGACATGGGTAGCACGAAATCGGCCATCATGGCCGCGCTTTCGCCGGCGGCTCGCGCGCTTTTCATCGGCGGGCACCCCATGTGCGGTGCAGCTGACTCGGGGGTACGCTATGCGCGCCCCGATCTGTTCAATCGAGCGACCTATTTCCTTTGCACCACGGGGGCGGCCTTCCCGCGGCTCTACGAGATGTTGCAGCAGTTCATCGTAGAACTGGGCGCTAGGCCTGTGCTGATCGATCCGGCGGCGCACGACCGCTTGATGGCGCTGGTCAGCCACCTCCCCCACGTGCTTGCGAACGTGCTGATGACCCAGGCCGGGGCTTCGGTGGTAGGAGGCAAGCGGGCCCTGCACTGCGTCGGTCCCAGTTTCAAGGACCTGACCCGCGTTGCCGGAGCCAATCCGCCGATGTGGCGCGACATCTTCTTGGAAAACCGAAGCGCACTGGCTGAGGTTCTGCGCGCCGTCTCGGCCGACCTGGAGGGGTTCGTCAATCTTTTGGAGCGAGGAGACGAAGAGAAAGTGGCCGAGGCCATCGCAGCCGCCGCGGAGTATCGGGAAGAGCTGCTCGAGTTTGAAGACATCACTCCGGAGACTCTATTCAAGGTCACGGTCCGCATCCCCGACCAGCCGGGAGCGGTCTCCCGGGTGATGAACACTTTGGGCCAGGCCGAGATCAACGTCGAAGACCTGACTCTCCATCATGTGAACCGCAGCGTAGGTGGCGACCTCGTGCTCTACATCCAGGGTCGCGAGGTCGCTGAGAGAGCGGCCACCCTGCTGCGGGAAGCAGGCTTCCCAGTAGCGGTGGCCTTCACGGGGGAGAGCGATGAATGAACTCAAGAAGGTAGTCTTCTTCTTGCCGGCCCGGCAGGGTCTGCGCGGGAGGGTGACAGTCCCGGGCGACAAGTCGGTGTCGCATCGGGCTCTGCTTCTGGGAGCGGTGAATGACGGTCCCCTCACCGTGCACAACTTCCTCGCGAGCGCGGATACCTTGGCCACTGTGGGTGCAGTGCGGGCTTTGGGGGTGCGGGTCGACGTGGAGGACGGTGGTGATCTGCACGTGCATGGCGAGGGATGGGAGGGCCTGAGGGAGCCCGAAGACGTCATCAACGTGGGCAATGCGGGCACTCTCATCCGGCTGGCGCCGGGCCTCGTGGCCTCCTGCCCCTTTCTTTGCGTCTTTACCGGGGATGCCAGCATCAGACGTCGCCCCATGCGCCGCATACTGGAGCCGCTCGCGCGCATGGGGGCGGACGTGGCCGGCCGGGGGGGAGACTCGCTGCCGCCCTTTGCCATCCGGGGCGGGAAGCTTGTGGGTCTGCGCCACGAGCTTACCGTGGCTTCTGCCCAGGTGAAGTCGTGCCTCCTCCTGGCCGGATTGCGCGCCGAGGGGGAGACCACGGTGGTGGAGCCTGCCACCACGCGAGACCATACGGAACGCATGATCGCGTTCGCAGGTGGGGAAGTCCGCCGAGAGCCGGTCCCGGGCGGAGGTTGGAGCATCAGCGTGCAGCCGGTGGAGCGATTGCGGATGGGTGACATCACGGTGCCGGGAGACTTCAGCTCGGCCGCCTTTTTCATCGTAGCGGCTCTGTTGGTCCCAGGGTCCGAGGTGGTGGTGGAGAACGTGGGTCTTAATCCGACCCGCACGCGTCTTCTCGACGTGCTGAGGCGCATGGGGGCGGATCTGGAGGTAGAGATGACCGAACAGTCGGGGCCGGAGCCTATAGGTCGAGTCACGGCTCGTTCGTCGTTTCTTCGGGCCACGGAGGTCGAACCGGACGAGGTCCCCAACGTGATCGATGAGCTCCCCCTCTTTCTAGTGGCGGCGGCCCGGGCGGAAGGGGTGTCGCGTCTGCGGGGAGCGAGCGAGCTCAGAGCCAAGGAAAGCGACCGTCTGGCCGCCATGGCCGCGTTGTTATGCGCCATTGGCATAGCTGTCAACGAGACCGCCGATGGCATGGAGGTCGTCGGTAAGCCGGCGGGTTGGCCAGGCGGCAGGATAGACAGTCGGGGGGACCATCGCATCGCCATGGTCGGCGGGGTGGCTGGATTAGCGTCGAGCGAAGGCGTGTGGGTGGAAGATGCCGACTGCGTGGCGGTGTCTTTTCCCACTTTCATCGCGGTACTTGAACAGCTGGGGGGGGAGACGGCGTGATCATCACCATAGACGGCCCTGCTGGCTCCGGCAAAAGCACCGTGGCTCGAGAAGTGGCCAAACGGCTGGGCATGCGGTATCTCGACACAGGAGCGCTCTATCGCACTATCACATTGCTCGCGTTGGAGGCGGGGCTGGTCCCTGAGCGGATGGTGGAAGCCGCGGAGCTGGCGCGGACCGCAGACATCCGCCTTGAAGCGAGGGACGATGACCTCTGTCGGGTGTTCGTGGGCCAGCGGGAAGTGACCACGGAGATCCGCGGTCCCCTGGTGTCGCAGCATGTATCAGCGGTCTCGGCGGTGCCGGAGGTGAGGGAGGTCCTCACCGCTTGGCAGCGGCAAGAGGCAGCGAGGGGCGATTTGGTGCTGGAAGGACGAGACGCGGGTACGGTGGTGATTCCCGACGCGGACCTCAAAGTGTTTCTGAGCGCCTCGATCGAGGAACGTGCCCGGCGAAGGCAGTTGCAGCTACGCGCTCAAGGGGTGGAGCAGGCTCTGGAGGAGCTGGTCGCCGGTATCGAGCGCCGCGACAGCTATGACTCGGGGCGGGCGGTCGCCCCACTGCGTAAGGCCGACGACGCTGTGGAGATCGACACCACGGGCATGAGTATCTCCGAAGTGGTGGAGACCATAGCCCGGCTGGCCCAGGAGCGCAAGGGGGCTCAAAGGCGACGGAGGCTCCGGCCCGAGCTGGGCAAGCTCGGCCGATGGCCGCTTTCCCGGCTGGTCCGCAGTCCCTGTGACACCCTCCTATGGCGGTTCGCCTACGGGTTTCTTCCGCCTCTGTGGCGGGCGGCGTTCCGCATGCAGATCAAAGGTCGCCAGCATTTTCCGCTCCAAGGGGCGGTACTCCTTGCTTCTAATCACCGCTCCAACCTGGATCCGTTCTTCCTGGGGGTAGCGTCTCCGCGTCAAATACATTTCATGGCCAAAGCCGAGCTGTGGCGAGTGGGGCTCCTGGGGCGCATCATCGGGGCTTTCGGGGCCTTCCCGGTGAATCGGGGAGAGGCAGATCGTGCCGCAGTGCGCAGGGCTTTGGAACTGCTTGAGGCCGGGGCGGTGGTCGGTCTTTTCCCAGAGGGGCACCGTCATCGTGACGGCACCCTGGGCCCCATCAACCCAGGTGTCTCTCTGTTCGCGCTGCGAGAGGGGGTGACCACACTGCCCGTAGTCATCCAGGGTAGCGAGAAGATCCTACAAGGGAAGCGTCTGCGGTTTCCGCGGGTGTCGGTGACCTTCGGTCCTCCGCTCACCCTTCCCTCGGCCGCTCTGCCCAAGGCCCAAAGGGCCCAAATCATCGCCGAGGAACTGAGAGCGGCCTTCTTCTCGCTACTGGGAGGGACCGAAGGGGGGAACGGGGCAGGGTGTTCAGCCGAGGCCGAAACCCCGCAGGGCGCTCAGGTCTCGCAGGGACTCGGAGCTTCACACGGCACCCAGGCCTCGCAGAGAGTCGGGGAGGGGCCGTGAGCCCGCTTCAGGTGGTCATCTCCGCTTGTGCAGGCTTCTGTTGGGGGGTCGAACGGGCGCTGGAGCTGGCGGAAGAGGCGGCCGAGAAGGCGCCTCCTCCTGTCGCCACTCTGGGTCCCTTGATCCACAACCCCTCCGTGATCACTGAGCTCGAGAAGCGCGGAGTCAGAGTCATCCACGGTCCGGAAGAAACAGAACGGGGTACGGTCATCATCAGGTCCCACGGTGTGCCACGGGAGACCAAAGAGCAGCTTTTGGAGTCCGGTGTGAAAGTGATCGACGCCACTTGTCGCTTTGTCACTTCAGCTCAGGTCAAAGCCGAGAATCTTCGGAAAGCCGGCTACTTTGTTGTCATTCTTGGCGAGAAGGACCATCCGGAGGTGCTCGCCCTCCGTTCGTACGCGGGAGAGGACTCGCTTGTGGTCGAGACACCCGCCGATCTGCCCGAGTCTCTTCCGGCCACGCGTATCGGGGTGGTCGTCCAGACCACGCAGAGTCGAGAGCGACTGGCCGGCCTAGCCGCACAGCTAGCTCCCCGCTGCCGGGAGCTCTTGGTCCACAACACCATCTGCAGCGCTACCGAACAACGCCAGTCGGCTGCTGTGGCCATGGCCGCTGAAGTCGAGGCGGTGGTGGTGGTGGGGGGGAGGAACTCTGCCAACACAAGGCGTCTGGCCGAGCTTTGTGCGACCCGGCAGCCCCGCACCTTCCACGTGGAGACGGCGGCGGAGCTGGACCCTGCCTGGTTCAGGGGCCTGAGGGTGGTGGGAGTCACTGCGGGGGCTTCCACGCCCCCGGAGCAGATGGAGGCGGTCGCCGAGCGGCTCAGGGGGTTCGACCCATGAACGTCTCGCTGCCCCGGGTGGCCATCATCGGCTACCCCAACGTGGGGAAGTCCACCCTCTTCAACCGGATAACTGGTACGCGGGAAGCCGTGGTGGCGCCGGAGTCCGGCGTGACCCGGGATCGCAAGGAAGGGGCGGCGGAATGGGCCGGTCGTCCGTTCATTTTGATCGATACCGGGGGCATAGATATGGCCGCCGAGGAGCCCCTACATCAGGAGGTCAGACGCCAGGCCGAGCTGGCCCTCCGGGAGGCTGCGGTAGCCATATTCCTGGTCGACGGGAAGACGGGGTTGGCGCCCCAGGATGAAGAGATAGCCGATCTAGTGCGCCGCAGTGGAGTGCCCGTGGTGTTGGCGGTCAACAAGTGCGACACCCGTCTTGCCCAGGACAACGTGTCCGAGTATTGGGCCCTCGGCCTGGGAGAGCCCATGGCAGTATCGGCAGAGCACGGTCTGGGGGTGGGGGACTTGCTGGATGCTGTCGTCTCCCGCCTTCCCCACACCTTCCAGGAAGCCCAAGAAGCGCACTCCATCCGCATCGCCATCGTGGGCCGCCCCAACGTGGGAAAAAGCTCTCTGCTCAACCGTCTCCTGGGCGATGAGCGCACCATCGTGAGCCCCCGGCCGGGGACCACGCGGGACGCCATCGACACAGAGCTTGAGTTCGCGGGGACAGCCATCACGCTCATCGACACTGCCGGCTTGCGGCGACCGGGAAAGCGCACCACCACGGATGTGGAGTATTACAGCGCCCTGCGCTCTCTGCGGGCCCTGGAGCGAAGCGACGTCGCCTTGGTGGTGGTGGATGCGGCAGAGGGGCTTGTCGATCTGGACCTGCAGGTGGCCTATGAGGCTCAGCGGGCGAAGTGCGCCACCCTGGTCCTGTTCAACAAGTGGGACATCCAGGCCCTGGACCTCGAACGGGCGGTGGAAAGACTGCGGGCCAAGGTGCAACTGAAGCCACCGTGGTTGGCTGTCTCTGCGCTGACCGGTCGTGGCGTCGACAAGATCTTGCCCCTGGCTGTCCAGCTGTACGAGAAGTACGCGAGTCGCATCGCCACAGCGGAGCTTAACCGCTGGCTGGGAGCGGTGACAACGGGTCATCAAGCTCCGGGCAAAGGGGGGAAGGTGATAAAGACCTTCTACATGGTGCAGTACGCTACGGCGCCACCCCGCTTCAAAGTGATGGTGAACTCCCGGGCTCTAGTGACCAAACCCTTCGCTTATTTCCTGGAGAACAGGCTCCGCGAGGATTATGAGTTCTGGGGTGTACCTCTGGTCATCGACTTCGAAGGCAAGGAGGAGCGGTACTCGTGACCGGGACCGAGTGGGCGACTGCAGTGCTGCTGGTCGTGCTGGGCTATCTGGTAGGCTCTCTCTCGCCCAGCGTGTTTCTGGGGAAGGCCATCAGAGGGATCGACCTTCGTAAGCACGGTAGCGGCAATGCCGGCACCACCAATGCGTTCCGCGTACTGGGGGTGCGGATCGGGGTAGCGGTGCTGTTCGCCGACATCCTTAAGGGAGTGGCGCCTGTCCTGGCTGCCCGCTTCCTGGCCAGCCCGGTCGTGGTGGTCATCGTGGCCTTTGCTACCGTATTGGGTCACAATTATTCGCTCTTTCTGGGTGGCCGGGGGGGGAAGGGTGTGGCTACCGGGGCGGGCGCGGTGCTGGCCATGATGCCCGTCATCGGCGGGTACCTTTTTGCGGTTTTTGCAGTCCTGGTGCTTTCGGTGCGCATCGTCTCTGTGGCCTCCGTGACCTGCACGGTATTGTTCCCGATCTTGGCCTATGTGTTCCATGAGCCCCTTCCCTATCTGGTGGCCGCCTGTCTGATGTCCAGCGTGGTGCTCTGGGCTCACCGCAAGAACCTCGTCAGGCTGGTGAGAAGGCAGGAAGCCCGTTTTAGTTTTCCGTGGCATAGGCAAAAGGGGGATGGGGCGGGGGGCCAGCCTCCTGGCTCGGGTAAGGCCCTGTCCAGCCAGCGAGCCGGAAAGAGAAGCTCCTGACCTGCCCTAGTCCGAGGGCGGCGGGCGCGCTATACTGGGGTGCGCGTCGGGACGTGGCGTAGCTTGGTAGCGCATCCGGCTGGGGGCCGGAAGGTCGGCGGTTCAAATCCGCCCGTCCCGACTTTTTTCATTTTGCGGAGTCAATGGTGGCGCGGAGTTTTCGCCGCCGGACTTAGACGCTCTTGGTTTCTGGGTAGTACTCTGTTGAGTAGTCCACCGTGACCAGGAGGCCCGCATGAAGGCAGTCGTCATGGCAGGGGGCCAGGGTACGCGCCTGCGCCCGCTGACCTCCAATCAGCCCAAGCCCATGGTTCCTGTGGTCAACAAACCGACCATGCAGCACATCCTTGAGCTCTTGCAGCGGCATGGCATAGAGGAAGTGGTGGTCACGCTCGCTTTCTTGCCGAGACTCATCCGCAACTACTTCGGTGACGGCAGTACGTTCGGCATGCATATCGACTACACCACCGAAGAGACCCCGGCAGGAACAGCAGGGTCCATCCGGCTGGCTAAGGACCTCTTGACCGACACTTTCCTGGTCATCAGCGGGGATGCTCTCACCGACTTCGATCTCAGCCGCATCATCGCCTTCCATAAAGAGCGCGCAGCCCTGGTGACGATCGCACTCACCTGCGTGGAGAATCCCCTGGAGTTCGGCGTGGTCATCGTGGACGACGAGGGCCGTATCCAACGCTTCCTGGAGAAGCCCGGGTGGGGTCAAGTCTTCTCAGATACTGTCAACACCGGCATATATGTACTTGAGCCGGAGATCTTCGACCACATCCCCGAGGGCCAGCCTTACGACTTCAGTCATGAACTCTTTCCCAAACTCTTCGAGATGAAGAAGCCTCTGTACGGAGTGGTGTGTGAGGGTTATTGGCAGGACATCGGCAGCCTCGAACAGTACCTGCAGGCGAATCGCGACGCCCTCGACGGCAAGGTCCGGATCAATCCCCCTGGGGTGAGGTTGAGAGGAAACATCTGGGTGGGTAAGGATGTGACTGTCGACAGCCTGGACGACGTAGAGGGCCCGGCCGTGATCGGCGACAACGTACGCCTCGAACCCGGCGCCAAGATCCTTCCTCACACCGTCATAGGTAACAACAGTGTCATCCGTAGGGGGGCCCAGATCGGGGACTCGGTGCTCGCGGAGAACACGTACGTGGCCTCAGGTGCAGTCATCAGCGGGGCGATACTGGGAACGGCCGTGGAGGTGCACGAGAACGCCCATGTGGCCGACGGGGCGGTCATAGGAGATAGGTCGGTCATCGGTCGGAACGCTGTGGTGGCCAATAATGTCAAGGTGTATCCGCTAAAGAACGTCGAGCCTGGGTCGACCGTGCGCACCTCCATCGTGTGGGAGACTCGGGGCCCGAGCACCCTTTTCGGCCGCAACGGCGTACGGGGCCTCGCCAACATCGACTTGACTCCGGAAATGGCCATGAGGCTCGCCATGTCTTACGGCTCCTTGATTCCGCCGGGCGCTTATGTCACCACCAGTCGAGATACCCACCACGCCAGCCGGGTGTTCAAGCGGGCGATAATAAGCGGCTTCAACGCCACCGGTGTCAATGTTAGAGACCTCACCATCGCCCCCCTCGCCGTCAACCGGTTCGACATCAAGAGTGGCAACGCCGTGGGCGGGGTGCACGTGCAGATCAGCCTGGATAATCCCGAGATGATCGAGATAGTCTTCTCCGAGCCCCCGGGAGTCGCCCTTGAAAACAAGCGGGAGCGAGCCATAGAGAACCATTATTTCAGAGAAGACTTTCGCAGGGCGGCGTTCGAAGAGATGGGCGCGGTGATCTATCCGCCTCGGGTCATCGAGACTTACACGAACTCCTTGCTCGACAATTGGAATACCGTGGCCATCCGCAGTCGGCAGCCCCGCCTCGTGATAGATTACTCGCTTTCCCCTCCGACGTTTTTTTTCCCGGCCACTCTCGACAAGCTGGGTGTCGAGTCCATCGCTCTCAACACTTTCTCTCGCGCCCGTGGTCGCTTCACCCTGGAGGAACAGCTGCCCATAGCTGCTGCCCGGGTGGGGGAGATGGTCCGTAGTACAGAAGCCCAGCTGGGGGTGATATTGGACCCGGGGGCGGAATACCTCTTCGTGGTTGACGAGGCTGGTAATCTCATTCCCGATTCCGCGTTGTTGTTGCTGCTGCTGGAACGGGCTGTGCAAGAAGCCGGGTCCGGGGTGGTGGCCTTGCCTCTGCAGGCTACGCGTCTTGCCGAGCACGTGGTGGGCTCGAGCGGCGTGACCGTCCGCCGTACGCGAGCCTCGAAGGCGGCGCTGATGGCCGAAGCCGCCCGGCCTAATACGATCTTCGCCGCTACCGCCGACGGGGGCTACATCTATCCCCAGGTGCTACCGTCACTTGACGCTCTGTACGCTCTGGGGAAGGTGTTGGAGCTGATATCTACCTCTGACGCCCCCCTTTCGCAGCTTGCTGGTCGCATGCCTCGGGCTCATATTGCTCATGTGCGGTCCGAGTGTCCTTGGGACCTGAAGGGGACAGTGATGCGCAGGATGACTGAGACGCTGCGGGAGGGAAGGGTCTCCTTGATAGACGGCATCAAGGTCTTCCTCGACCACAACGAATGGGTCTTGGTCTTGCCGGACGCGGAAGAGCCTTACTTCCATGTGTATGCTGAGGCCTCCGATGACAGTAAGGCTGGCGATCTTGCCGGGCGCTACCAGGCTACCCTCGACGCAGTCATCGCTGAGGCTAAAGGGGAGTGACGCTCTCGCAACCCGGCTCGCGACGCGCGCTACTTTGCGGCCGCAATCAAGTGTCGGCTCAAGTCTCGTTGCTGCGGGCGATGACCTGTTTGCAGACTGTTTTCAGCGTCTCGAAGACACCCACCCCGGTGAGGGCGCAAGCTTCGATAACGGGAGAGCCAGTGTGGTTCAAGAGCTCGCAGAGGTCGGAGACTGAGAAGATGTCGGTCAAGTCCCTCTTGTTGAGCTGGAGGACCATGCTTATCTTGGCCGGATCCTCATCCAACGACATCAGGTTCTCCCAGAGATTCAGGTAACTGTCGACGTTCTCGTCCAAGCGGGAGATCTGACTGTCAGCCACAAAGACGACCCCGTCGGCCCCTTGGAGCACCAGGCGACGAGACGCGTTGTAGAAGGATTGCCCAGGCACCGTGTACAAGTGGAAACGAGTGCGGAGACCCTTCACCGTGCCGAGGGAGAGAGGGAGAAAGTCGAAGTACAGGGTGCGCTCCTCCTCGGTGGCGATGCTCACCAGCCGCCCGCGTGTGGCCGGGTTCACTCTACGGTAGATGTACTGGATATTGGTAGTCTTACCGCAAAGCCCGCAGCCGTAATAGACGATCTTGTAGTTGATCTCCCGTGCTGCTAGGTTGATCAATGCCACAGGCCGCTCCCTGCTTCCTCAGTCGTCGCCGGAGAAAAGACCATCGATGGCTTTGCCGAGTTCCAGCCGGTAGTCGCCGTCGAGCAAAGCATCATCTTCACCGGTATTTTCGGCAGACTGCAGGACGGGCTTGAGAACCTCGAGGGCGCGGGAAGTGTAAAGACGCACTCGTCCGACCTGGGTATCGCGGCCGAAGGTGATCAGAAGAAGAATGCGCTCGGTGACTTGCACCACGTGAAGATTCGATTCCTTACCCTCGTGGAACAAGAGGGTGAACTCTCGTTCGTTGAGGACCTCGGCGAGCTGACGGGTGGCAGCGAACGAGCTGGCGGTGAGGGCGGCTAGGGAAAGGGTGTCCGAACTCGACTCAGAGGGCGATGTGCTGATGGGCTGGCCGCTGGTAGACACCAGGGCCACCAACGTGCCCCCGGTCACTCGGCGCAGCTTGTCAAGCACCGTCTCGACCACCCTCATCTGTTCATCGCTTATCACAAGACCCTTGCGGCGTGGCACTGGGCGGTCCTCCTTGCGGTTGGGTACTGCTTCCAGAGTATACAAGTGGTCGTGCTATCATGACGTCCAGCCGATGGTGGCGAGAAAGGAGCGCATGTGAATCCTAGGAACCTCAAGTACCACAGGGAGCACGATTGGGCCCGGGTCGAGGGTGATACAGCAGTGTTCGGGATTACTGATTACGCCCAGGAGACACTTGGCGAGATCGTTTTCATCGAGCTCCCCGAGGTAGGTACGGCCGTCACGGCAGGGACGCCGTACGCCGAGGTCGAATCGGTCAAGGCTGTCTCCGATGTGTATGCACCGCTGAGCGGCTCTGTCATCGAGGTGAATGAAGAAGTCGTAGACGCCCCCGAGCTTATCAATGAGAGTCCCTTTGAGGACGGTTGGCTGATAAAGGTGCGCTTGAGCGATCCTTCTGAAATCGACGACCTCATGACTGCCGAAGAGTACGAGGAACTCCTCAGGGAAGAGGAATAGCCCCGACCGACCTCCCGCCAGAGGCCGTACCGGAGGGGTGCCTGGGCGCTTTTGGTGGGCGGTGCCCGCCAATCTCCACCTTAGCTTGATGTTTAGGTCAGCAAGGCTTATAGTGGGGGTATGAAGGAAATGGACGACAGCGGGTTCGAACTACTTCTGAACCTACAATCACTTAGCGACGAAGAGCTCAGAGCGCTTGCTGACCGGCTGGCGGCTGAGGAGAAGGAGATCTCTAAGCGCCGGCGGCTCCTTCATGGCCAGATCGACATCTTGCGAGCGGAGCTTGTACGCCGCTTGAAAGCCCAGCACGATGAGGGCGCAGCGCTGGTCAGGGATGGCGACATCAGCATGCTGGTCGACATTCTTGCTGGGAAGGCGCGAAAGGGCTCGGAGGGCAAGGAAGGCTCCTGAAGATGACCGAGAAACCGGAGCAGCCGGGCAGCGATGTTTCCAAGCGGTTTCGGGACCTTACAGCGGACGTGCGTGAGGAGCGTCTGGTCTGGTATGTAGTTCGTCAACTCCGGTTAGGGCGTCACTTGGACGACGTGCTCAAGGACGAGTATGTCGTGAATCATTCGATGGAGACCACCCGGATGGCGCTTCTTGAGCATCCCGAGGTGATCCAGGCTTTGGAGGCAGGTCTCCGCAGCCAGTTTGCCGACTTTGGCGAGAAAATCGGGGGGACCTCAGCTGGGGAGTCACCGGCCGAGTAGCGGGAGGACGGGGGCATGATCGAGTGTCCAAACTGCACCTTCGAGAACAGCGAGGACTCGAATTACTGTAGGCGCTGCGGTACCAAGCTGACCACCGGGGGGGTGGAGGATTCCACTGTCAGCTACCCGGCCCCCGAGCTCGACCAGACGCAGATGACGGCTCGGCCTTCAGCTGCCCACGAGGGACCCGCCCTGCAGATTCGGAGCGGGGGAGGGAGGGAAGGCGAGCTCGTCGTGCTGGGGGCGGATGTTCTTACCATCGGCCGGAACCCGGACAATCATCTGTTCCTTGACGATGTGACAGTATCGCGACGTCATGCGCGTATTCTCCGGGATGGACGCGGGTACTTGATAGAGGACCTACGGTCGCTCAATGGGACCTACGTCAACCGCCGCCGGATCGAACGGCATCGCCTGCGGGACGGCGACGAGCTGCAGATCGGCAAGTACAAGTTGGTCTTCTTGACAAAGGCTGGATCGTAGCGGAGGCGGGCATGAGCGACACCGGAAAGCAAGCTCGCTCCAGCCCTTCGGCAATCCAGGCAGACTCGGGCGCTCACCGCAGCGACCGGCCTTTGACCATCGGCCAGGTGGTAGCGCTACTTCGACCTGAATTCCCTGACCTCAGCATCACCAAAGTACGCTACCTCGAGGACCGCGGGCTGCTTGCTCCTGCACGCAGCCCTGGCAAGTATCGGAAGTACTCCCACGCTGATGTGAGAAGATTGCGGACCATTCTGACCCTGCAGCGGGATGAGTACTTGCCGCTAGAGGTCATAAAGCAGCGCGTGGAGAGGACGGCAGCTCCTCTTAGCACGTCCGCTGCAGCTACCGGACCGCTCCGACTCTCTCCGGCGCTCAGGCGGGAACAGCCTGTCTACAGCTTTGAGGAACTCTGCGAGACCGCGGGCTGCGACCCCGATTTCATTCGCACGCTTAGCGAATATCGGGTCCTCGACCGGCCCGCGGGCCAGGGCCCGGTCTATACCGAGAGTGACGTCGAAGTGGCGCGTCTCTGCCAACTGCTGGCTCGGTTCGGCGTGGAGCCTCGTAATCTGCGGTTGCTAGTGTCCTCAGTCGAGCGAGAGGCGGTGCTCGTGGAGCAGCTGACAGTGCCGTCGCTCCGGTCCAGTCATCCCGATAGGCGCGAGTACGGCGAGCGGATGCTCACCGATTTGGGCTCGCTGTTGTCGCAGTTGTCAGCCCTCCTGTTGGCGCGGGAGTTGCGGCGCTTGCTATAGTCTGGAGGGCTTGCGCCGCTACGCAGTGTTGGCGTACCTCCCAGTCAGGGGTCTGCCTACGAGCATGGTCCAGCTGGGTACAGGGTCTAGCTGCGTCGGTGGCCAGGCCTGTGCGCGAAGAGTCGTTCGCAAGTCTGGTAAATAAAGTCTGTCCGAAGGAGTGGCATGGATCTAAGCGCGTTCATCCGGCACATCCCGGGGTTTCCAAGGGAGGGCATACTGTTCCACGACATCATGCCCATGCTTCAGGACCCAGGGGCTTTGCGCTACGCGGTCGACCGACTGGCGGAATTCGGCCGCGAGAAGCAGGTCGATCTGGTGCTGGGGGCGGAGGCTCGTGGCTTCATTCTGGGCGCGGCGTTGGCCTACGCGCTTGGCGTTGGTTTTGCAGCAGCCCGGAAGCCCGGCAAGCTGCCCTGGACGGTCACCCGCTGTGAGTACGCCTTGGAATACGGGACCGACGTTCTCGAGATGCACGTAGATGCCGTGAAACCAGGGCAGCGAGTACTGATCCATGACGATCTGCTGGCGACCGGCGGCACCGCCAAGGCCAAGATAAAGCTGGTGGAAGACGCGGGCGGAATCGTTGCAGGCTTGGCCTTCATCATCGAACTCACCGAGCTGGGGGGGCGAGAGAAGCTCGCCGGCTACGACGTGTTCAGCCTCTTGCAGTATGAGGTCTGAGCACTGAGGTCGGGGGCAGGCGGCCGGGAAGGCAGGGTGGCTGGGGTGGTCAGGGTCGATGGCGTGACTGCCGCCGCTGGCGCGGCTTTACATAACATACATTATCGTGCGTTTTTTCTGAATGAGGCTGAGCCGCAGCCAGACTGGCCCTCGCGCCACGCCTGTCCCGGAAGAATCAGCAGCCCGACCACGGTCGTGGTCCCGTGGCCGGGCTGCGAGAGTTGCTCCACGAGCTGAGTGCCTATCCGTGACCGAGTTTTGCTGCGGGCCGCCTGGTTTTGCTTGCTCACCACACCGGGTCACTGGGCTTGATTTATTTGACGAGGTTCATCATGTTGAACATCGGCAGGTACATCGAGATCACTATGAGTCCCACCAGGCCTCCGACAAACATCATCATGATCGGTTCGATGATCGAGGTCAGCGACTTCACGGCCGCGTCAACCTCGGTCTCGTAGAAGTCGGCGATCTTGTTCAGCATGGAGTCCAGGGCGCCGGTCTCCTCTCCGATGGAAATCATGTGCGTCACCATAGGCGGAAATACAGCTGCCCGGGTCAGCGGCCGGGCCAGCGGCTCGCCACTGCGCACTGATTCCTTGACGTCTACCATGGCTTCCTCTATGACGCTGTTGCCTGACGTCTTCCCGGTGATGTCTATGGCCTGGAGAATCGGCACTCCGGAACTTATGAGTGTGGCCAGAGTGCGGCTGAAACGGGCGAGCGCGATTTTTTGGATAATGGGTCCAAGCTTCATGGGCAGCTTGAGCTTAGTGCGGTCCCAGGCCTTTCGCCCTTGCTCGGTCTTTTTCAACCTGACGAGCGCCCAAGCCACCATCCCGAGCGCGGGGAAAATGATGAACCAGTAACCTTTGAGGGCGCTGCTCACGCCCATCATGGCCTTCGTCAAAGTGGGCAGCTCCCCTCCCAGGTCCTTGTACATGCTGGCGAAGATGGGGATGATGAAAATCAGCATTCCTATCATGACGAGGATGGCGAAGACCCCGATCAGCACCGGATAGGTCATGGCGGACTTGATGGTGCGTCGCAGGCTGTCCTGCTTTTCAAGCTGCACAGCCAAGCGTTCGAGGGTCTGGTCCAAAGCTCCGCCAGTCTCGCCCGCCCTGACCATCGCCACGTAGAGCCGGTCGAAGGCGGCCGGATGTTTGGCCATGGCGTCAGAGAGTGGCGCGCCGGCCTCGACGTCGTCCCTGACGGCCCGAATGATCTTCTTGAAGCGCGGGTTCTGGGTCTGCTCCTCCAGGACGTAGAGAGCGCGAAGCACGGCCAGCCCCGAGCTGATCATGGTTGCGAACTGGCGGGCAAAAACTGCCTTGTCGCGGACCTTGATCCGCTTGCTGTTCTCGAGAAGGGTCTTCAGGTCGGGCAGCCCTCGCTTCTCTTCCAGCCGGACTACGGTGAGCCCTTTGCGACGGAGGTCCGCAACCACCGCGGCTTTGGATTCAGCAACGATCTCCCCCGTGAGAAGCGTGGCTCTGTCTTTCTTAGCGGTATACACATAGGTTGCCACTGTCCACCCTATCCTTCGCTTGTTGCCTGCCTCTCGAACAGTGCTTCGCGATATATCTGTTGCGTCGCTGTTGCCATCTGTCTACTGCCTTACGCGGTTCTGTCTCTATGTATCGGCAGTGAGAGGAGGCAGCTCAAGAGGAATGGGTCCTCTCCCCCTCTCCCTGCACCACTGCCAACCAGAGCAGTGTCAGCTATCAGACTCTTCCCGTGCGCAGTAACCTGTCCAGTTCGTCAGGGCTGGACGAACGCTGAAGAGCAAGCTCTTTGGTTATCAGCCCGCGCCGGACCAGGTCGGCCAAGGAGGAGTTCATCGTCTGCATGCCATGCTGCCCGCCGGTCTGCATGACTGTGTAAAGTTGGTGTGTCTTGCCCTCCCGTATCAGGTTCCGCGCAGCAGGGGTAGCGACGAGGACCTCGCAGGCAGCCACCCTCCCCACGCCGCCGGCTTTGGGCAGGAGCTGCTGTGTCACCACTCCTTCAAGGGTCCCGGCTATCTGCACTCTGATTTGTTCCTGTTGGTGGGGCGGGAACACGTCGATCATGCGGTCGATGGTCTGGGGGCAGTCCTGGGTATGCAAGGTCGCGAAGACCAGGTGGCCCGTTTCGGCCGCGGTTAGAGCGATCTGGATCGTCTCCAGGTCACGCATCTCGCCAATCAGGATGATGTCGGGGTCCTGCCTCAGAGCGGACCTGAGTGCTACCGGAAAGGCTCGGGTGTCGCTTCCTACTTCTCGCTGGTGGATGACGCAACGCTTGTGTCGATGCAGGAACTCGATGGGATCTTCTATCGTGATGATGTGGTCGGTCCGGGTCTCGTTTATCTCGTCGATGATGGCAGCCAGGGTAGTGGACTTGCCCGAGCCGGTGGGTCCGGTGACCAGGACGAGGCCTCGCGGTTTCTGGCTGAAAGTATGCAGAACCTTGGGCAGCCCCAGCTCCTCGATGGACTTGATGACAGTGGGAACCAGCCGGAAGGCCGCTCCCACAGTGCCCCGTTGGAAATAGGCGTTGACGCGGAAACGCGCCTGCCCGTAGAGGGAATACGAGAGGTCGACTTCCCAGTCGGTCTCCAGCTTCTGCCGCTGGTCCTGGGTGAGGATGCTGTATACCATCTCCCGCGCTGCGCTCGGGGTAAGAGGCGGACGGTCCATCGGCTGCAAACGACCGTCGATACGAAGCACGGGAGGCAGACCCACCGCCAGGTGAAGATCAGAGGCCTGCCGCTCGACCGTCTCTCTCAGTATCTCGCCGATGTCCATGGGGCATTCCCTCCGTATCTGCAGGCAGGGGTTATCAGACAATCACTCTCGAGATCTCCTCGATGCTGGTCACTCCCTCCAGCACTCGGGCAAGACCGTCGTCGCGCAGGGGCACCATGCCCTCAGCGCGCGCAACTCGTCCTATCTCATCGGCACTCTTGCGTTCGACGATGAGTCTCTCGATGGCCTCACTCACCAGCATGACCTCATAAATGCCCACTCGGCCTTTGTAGCCCGTGTTGTTGCAGCGAGGACAACCCCTGGCCCGGTAAAGAGTGAGTTCACCCGCGTTTGCACGCTGCACCACATCATCATCGAACCCGGCGTTGCGCAAAGCGCCAGAGGTGGGACGGAACGGTTCTTTGCAGTACTCGCACAGCTTGCGCACCAGCCGCTGAGCTATGACGCAGTCTACGGCCGAGGCGGTCAAGAATGGTTCGACACCCATTTCCGTCAGCCGCGTAAGCGCGCCCGGAGCATCGTTGGTGTGCAGGGTTGAAAGGACAAGATGGCCGGTGAGGGCTGACTCCACTGCGATCTGCGCGGTCTCGCGGTCCCGGATCTCCCCCACCATGATGATGTCAGGGTCGCACCTCAGGATGGAGCGGAGTCCCGAGGCGAAGGTCAGGCCGGCCTTAGGGTTGATCTGCACCTGGTTGATGCCGGCCAGGCGATACTCGACCGGATCTTCGACCGTGATGATGTTCTTCTCCGGGGTGTTAAGAATGTTGAGCGTGGCATACAGAGTAGTGGACTTGCCGGAGCCGGTAGGCCCGGTGACCAGGATGGCCCCATACGGTCTGGTGAAGGACCTCCGGTAGCGGGCTAAGGCCTGTTCCGAGAAGCCGAGTTCCTCCAGGCGGAGCATGACGTTCGAGCGGTCAAGCAGCCGCACTACGATCTTCTCGCCATAGACGGTGGGCAGCGAAGCCACCCGCATGTCGATGGGCCGTCCCCCCACAGTCAAACCTATGCGTCCGTCCTGGGGAATACGTCTCTCGGCGATGTCCAGGTCGGCCATGACTTTGAGACGCGAAATCACCCCCGCCTGGAGTCGCTTGGGTACAGTCATGATTTCATGGAGCACCCCGTCGTGGCGGAAACGTATGACCAGCTCCCTGGCTTGCGGCTCGAAATGCACATCGGACGCCCGCTCGTCGACCGCCCGAGCCAGGATACCGTTGACCAATTTGACCACGGGGGCGGCGTCGACCTGCTCGTGGAGGTCGCGAACATCTTCGTGGCTGGCCTCATCATCAGTCTCTGTCAGACGGGTTTCCAGTTGCTGGGACAGTTGCTCATCGACGGCGGGTTTGAGTTTCGAGAGCAACTCGCTTAGGTCCTCGGTGCTGACCAAAGCAGGCTCGATGTCGAATCCAGTGAGTATCCGGAGGTCGTCGATGGCCACGATATTGGAAGGGTCGGCCATGGCCACCAACAAGGTGTGTTCGTCAGCGAACCCCACAGGCACAGCCGAGTAGCGGCGAGCGTCTCGTTCGGAGATGAGGTCGACGGCGAGAGGGTCGATACGAAGATTAGCCAGATCGAGATATCGGACCCCGATGCGTCGAGCCAGGGCCTCCATCAGATCGCGCTTGGTCACCCAACCCTTGTTGAGCACTATGTCGCCGATGCGTTGATGGGTCAGGCGTTGCTCAGCCAGAGCTTGCTCGACCTGCTCAGGCGTGAGTAGGCCCATCTCGACCAGGATCTCACCGGTCGGTCGGCCGACTTGCCTGCGCTCCAGCTTTTCCTCTCGCGCGGCTTGCATCTACGGGTCCTCTCCTCTCTGCCTGCTCGATAGCCTGGCGCAACACCGCCAGCGGCGCCGGTCGTGCGAACCACAACTCATAGGCGGCCGCAGCTTGGCGGATGAGCATCTCTTTGCCGTCCGCTGCGCGCGCCCCCCTTGCCTGAGCTCCGGCTACAAGAGCTGTGAGCTCGCCGCCGTACACGACGTCAAGCACTACGTGGTGGCTGTCGAGAATATCGACAGGAAGAGGCGTTTCCTTGAAGGTCATCTGCATGCCGACCGAGGTCGCGTTCACGACCACGTCGACGGTCCGAGCTACTTCTAGGAAATCTTGTGGGCGCACAACGAAGCACCGCGTGGGCCCCCAGGTGGCAGCTGTCTGAGCAACAAGCTCGGCTTTGTCCAGGGTTCGATTGAAGATCTTGATCTCTGCCACTCCCTCCTCGATGAGGCCAGCGACCACGGCACGCGCTGCTCCCCCCGCGCCAAGCACCAGACAAGAGCGGCCAGCCGCTCCCTCGGGCATGATGGCGCGGAGGGCAAGGCGGAAGCCGACCACGTCAGTGTTATACCCTAGCAGGCGCTCGCCATGGCGAACGATCGTGTTCACAGCGCCGACGCGAGCTGCCACTGACTCGACCTCATCAAGCATGGGAAGCACAGCGACTTTATGGGGCACAGTCACATTGAGTCCACGCAGCCCGAGGACCCGTACCGCTTCGACAGCCACGGGAAGATGCTGAGGCGGAACGTCAAAAGCCAGGTACGCCGCATTGATGCCGTGGTGTCGCAGAGCTGCGTTGTGCATCCGCGGGGACAACGAGTGAGCTATGGGGTGTCCGATCACCCCCAGCAGTTGCATCGGCTCGTGCCCGTGTGACCACGGGCTGGGCGACGTCTCCACAGTTGTTCACCCTCCTCGCCCCTAGTCTGCGGCTCGGTCTGGCCGTTGGCCCGCGTCTACCATACCAGGCCCGCCCCGCCCTCCCGTAGGTCGAAAGTAGGAGCCTGGCGGCGGACGGCGCGGCTGACACCGTCAGGGGGCAACGGGCACCTGCGGCCCGTCTGGCGCCTCTACTGACCTTGGAACTCCTTCTTCCACCGCAAGAACTCTTGGTAGTCGGCCGTAAAGAAGAGTTTGCCGTCCTTGTTGGCGATGAAATAGAGGTAGTCGACATCGGCCGGTTCCAGGGCGGCCCGGAGTGTTTCGACGCCCGGGTTGGCGATGGGAGAAGGCGGCAAGCCTTTGTGTACGCGAGTGTTGTAGGGGGAGTCTACCTTGAGATCCTCCGCGGTCAGCTCTCCGGTCCACTTGTCCAGGGCGTAGCGCACGGTAACGTCAAGCCCTAGTGTCATGTTCTCCTTGAGACGGTTATAAATCACCGCGGCGACTTTGGCTCGATCCTCGGTGGACACCGCTTCTTTCTCGGCCAACGAGGCCACTATGACGATCTCATAGGGCGTCCTCCCCAGGGCCTCTGCCTTGCTCCAGGGTAATACCCCGGTCTTCTTCTCAAAGGCGACCAGCTGGGCCCCAATCAACTGAGTGGCTCCATCGCCCTGCAGGAGATAGTAGGTGTCGGGGAAAAGCAGCCCCTCCAGAGTGGTCACTTCGGGCACCGAACTCCCCACCTTCGGTAAGACGAACTTGGAGGGGTCTCTGCTCAGCGTCACGTAGTCCTTACCCGGGATCTTGCCATCTTTGTCCAGAAGCGCAGCGACTTGTGAGGAGGTGAGTCCCTCGGGAATGGTCACTCGGAAAGTCGAGGAGCCTTCTCCCGTCTCCAGCTTCTCGACCACGGCGATCAAAGTGAGGTCAGTGCGCAGGCGATACGTGCCTGGCTGCAGCTTGTTCTCCGACTGTCTAGACTTGACCAACTCTATGAACTGGGAGGCTGAACTGATCACTCCCTTCTCCTCGAGGAGGCGGGCGATCTGGGTGGCAGTCATGCCCGGACTGATCTGGACCTGTACCGTGGTCACCGTCTGCGTGACCGTGGTAGTAGTCGAATGAGCTTGCAGCCACTCAGCACCCCGCAGGACGAAGATGGTCACACCGGTTACAAAAGCGAAGAAGCCCACTACTACGACAAACCGCAGAAGCCATCGCCGCAGGGAAGAGCGCCGCTTCAAGGCAGGTTCGCCCACTCGGGGAATGTCTTTGTACCAGTCGTTCATCCCGCCTCTTCAGTCTGGGAGCGATTGCGCAGCCAATCCAGATAGTTTTGAAGAATGTAGCAGGCAGCTACCGAGTCCGGCGAGACCCCCCGACGCCTGGGGGACTTTCTTGCCCACTGGGATTCCGCCAGCTTGGACGTATAGCGCTCGTCCCAGGTGACGACCGGGACCGTAACCGCGGCCCGCAGTCGGTCGACGAAAGACAACACGAGCTCCGTCTGCTCGTTGGTCCCGCCTCCGAGGGGCCGGGGCAGGCCCACTACCACGAGTCCGACGTGCCCTTCAGCAACCACGGAAGCGAGCTTAGCAATGGTGCGTTCAGGATCCCGTTCCTCGATGGCCGGCAGCGGGGAGCAGCTCACTCCGTGGGGATCGGAAAGAGCCAAGCCCGTGCGCACACGACCTACATCCACGCCCAACAATCGCATTCAACCTTCCAAGGCGGCGGTAATAGAACGACGGGCGGCTTCCACCGCCTCCTGCAAGCGAGCAGGGTCCCCTCCCCCACCGCGGCCGAGCTGAGGATTCCCTCCTCCTTTCCCGCCGATGACGGCAGAGGCCTCTCTCACAATCAGGCCGGCGTTAACCTGCTCCACCCCGCGAGTCGCGGCTACCACTAGGGCGCCTTTACCCGAGAGTACGGACCCCAGAGCGACCACAGCCGGTTGTATGCGGTCACGCACCTGGTCGGCCAGGGCAAGGAGGTGGTCCATGTCCCGCGCTTCCACGACGGCGGCTACGACCGAGACTCCGTTAGCCGTGGTCGCACTCGCCAGCAGGTCGGCTATCAAGTCCCTTGCAGAGCGAGACAACAAGGACTTCAGTTCCGACTGCAGTGAGCAGACTTCTTCAGTAAGTTTCTTGATAGCCTCGAGGACGCGATCTTCGCTAACCTCTAGGTGTCGAGCGGCCTCGCTCAAAGTCCGGTCGCGCTCCCGGTAGTAGGTGACTGCCTCCCGACCGGTGACGGCCTCGATCCGACGCACGTTGGCTCCCACACTGCTCTCCGAAAGGATCTTGAAAGCGCCGATTTCGCTGGTCCAGGCTACGTGGGTTCCTCCACACAGCTCGCGGCTGAAGTCGTCAATCTCCACCACACGCACAAACTCGCCGTACTTCTCGCCGAAGAGGGCGATAGCACCCAGGTCCCTGGCATGCTCAAGGCTGGTGATGAAGGCTCGCACCGGGTGGTGTTCCACGATCCGCCGGTTGACCAGGTCCTCTATCTCGCGCAGTCGCTCCAGCCCCAAAGGCTCGTGGAAGGCGAAGTCGAACCGCAGCTTGTCGGCGCGGACTGAGGAGCCCGCTTGCGTGACATCCTTGCCCAGACGGGAGCGCAAAGCATAATGGAGCAGATGGGTCGCGGTGTGATTGGCCGCCACCGCGTGGCGGTGACTGGAGGACAGACTGGCTCTCACCCGAGTACCTTTCTCGATCTGGCCTTCGAGTAGGCGGGCGATGATGACCTGGACCTCACCGTGTGTTTGCACATCTTCGACTTCGGCCTTGCCGGTCTCCGACTCCACAATGCCGGTATCGGCCGTCTGCCCTCCCATTTCGGCGTAGAAAGGGCTTTCGCGGAGAGCCAGAAGCACATGGCCATCCTCCAGAACCTCTACGTTGTCGACGACCGTGTAGAGGTCCTCACGCTCGTAGCCGCGGAACTCCGTGGGGTGCTCAGTACGTCTCGCAAACTCCACCACCGCCGCCTGCAGGGCGTCGCTACCCTTCTGGGCTCTGCGGGCGCGACGGCGTTGGTCCTCCATAGAGGACTGGAAACCCTCGAGGTCAAGACTCAGGCCGTGTTCTTCGGCGATCTCCCTGGTCACCTCCACGGGGAAACCGTAGGTGTCGTGTAGCTGAAAAGCGATCTGGCCGGGCAAGACAGCTGAACCCTCCGCCTTAGCTCTCGCCACCGCCTCCTCCACCAGCACCAGACCCTGGTCCAGAGTGCGATTGAACCTCTCTTCTTCGCTGTGGACGACCCGCAGGATGGTGTCCGCCCGTTCAGTGAGCTCGCGGTAGGTTCCGCCCATCAGTTCGATGGTACGCTCTGCGAAGCGCCTGAGTAGCGGCGGCTTCATGCCGGCAAGGCGACTGAAACGAGCGGCCCGCCTTATGATCCGGCGCAGTACGTAGCCCCGCCCTTCGTTGCTCGGGATCACCCCGTCGGCCACCAGGAACGTCATGGCCCGGCCGTGGTCGGCCAGCACCCGCAGCGCGACGTCAACGCGAGGATCGGAGCCGTAGGCCGTACCGCCTATCTCCTGGCCCAGCTCTATGAGCGGCTTGAAGGCGTCCGTCAAAAAGACCGAGTCTACCCCTTGCTTCAAGGCCGCCACCCGCTCCAGTCCCATGCCGGTGTCGATGTTCTGGGCCGGCAGAGGCGTGAGTCGGCGGTTCTCGTCCATGTTGTAGCCCGTGAAAACCAGATTCCAATACTCCACATAGCGGTCGCAGTCACAACCAGGCCGGCAATCAGGTTGCGAGCAGCCGAATTCGGGACCGCGATCGTAATAGAGTTCAGAGCAGGGTCCACACGGACCCGTCTGGCCGACCGGCCCCCAGAAGTTGGCGCTGCGGGGCAGGCCTACCATGCGCTCCTTAGGCAGTCCGACGGCCTCCCAGTAGCCGACAGCCTCATAGTCGGGTTCGATCTCTTCGTCACCCTCGAAGTACGATATCCAAAGCCGATCGGAATCGAGTTTCAGGTACTCGAGCGAGAACTCCCAGGCGAAACGGATGGCTCCTTCTTTGAAGTAGTCCCCGATGGAGAAATTGCCCAGCATCTCAAAGAACGTGCAGTGCCTGCCGGTGAACCCGACCTTGTCGATATCCGAGGTCCGGAAGCACTTCTGGACGCTGGTCAAACGACGACTCGGCGGTTCGGCGAGACCCATGAAGTAGGGCATGAACTGCTGCATGCCTGCGGTGGTCAACAGGACCGACTGGTCCCGATAAGGCACGAGCGAGGAGCTAGGGACCAACAGGTGTCCCCTCTCCACGAAATAATCCAAGAACATTGTGCGCAGTTCTGCCGTTTTCACAGTTCAGTCCTCGCCTCCCTTCCCGGCCGCTGGGGCCGGGGTCTCGCCCTCCAACATGAATTGCCGGAGGTTCTCTATTGACTTCCGTATGAGCCGGGAAACATGCATCTGCGAGATGCCCACGCGGGCAGCCACTTGAGTCTGGGTCATGCCCTCGAAGAAACGCAGATGGAGTATCAGTCGCTCCCGTGGTTCGAGCCGCTCCATGGCCGGCGCGAGAAGCCGCCTCTGCTCAAAGATCTCATAAGCTTCTTCTTCTCCGCCCAAAGAGTCCAGCAAGCTCAGAGGCTCGTCGTCTTCCCCTCCCCCTGTGAAGATGGAGACCGAGCTGTAGGCTCGCCCACTTTCCAGCGCCTCGACTACCTCCTCCTCGCTGGTCTCGGCGGCGACTGCCAGCTCGGCGATAGTCGGGGAGCGACCGAGCTCGGTGCTCAACTGCTCGGCAACCTTCGTCAGCCGGACGTTGAGGTCTTGCAGGACGCGCGGCACTTTGACCGCCCAGCCTTTGTCTCTGAAGAACCGCTTGATCTCTCCGAGTATGGTAGGGGTGGCGTAGGTCGATAGCTCCACTCCCCGGTCCAGGTCGAAACGGTCGATCGCCTTGATGAGCCCTATAGCCCCGACCTGGACTAGATCCTCCACAGGCTGCCCGCGCGAGGCGAACCGCCTGGCCAAGCTTTTCACCAAGGGCAGATAGCGCAGGATCAACTCCTCTCTAGCCGCTTGGTCTCCATACTGCTTGAAGCGGCGAAGCAGCTCCTGCTCCGAGAGTGCCGCAAGGCCCGCCCGCGCTCGGTGGCTGTCTTCCCGGGGACCCATGTCGTCTAACACCTAGCCTTGAGCAGCCATCTAGGCGGAGATTCGTTTCTCCAGGCACACTATGAAGCTCGATCCCGGGCCTGTCTCCACGGTGAAGTCGTCGACCAACGACGAAAGGAGACGGCTGATATGAAGCGGGCTGCTATGCCCCAAGTTCACAGCGGGCGCCTTGTCCGTCAGGGCTTTGCGAACCTGCTGGTTTTCGAGTCCGGCCAGCCAGACACGATAAGAGCCACCCTCCGCTGCGACCCTTAGTTCGAGGTCGCCGCCGGTAGGCGGCTCATCGGCCAGCAGAGTCTCGACCGCCAACTCCACGTCGTCCAAGGCATCCAACGGCAGGTCATGTCGGGAGGCCACCCCTGCCATCACGACCCGCATGAGCCTGAGACACCCGGGAGTGCGAGGAGTGCGTAGAAGAACTGGTATCGTCCCCTTGTTCGCGTGCGACGGACTCCCTCCCACTTCTTCACACCTAGGAGACGCCACCCAGCTGCTGGTCGATCTCAGAGAGCTTTTCTTGGTAGGCCTGACGTCCTCGCTCGACCGCGCCCTCGGCGCGCTGCTTCATCTCGCTGAAAATGCGCTTGGCCTCGCTGGGAACATCAGCAAAGGCTTCAGGCATGCTCTTGCCCGTCTCCTGGGAGACCCGGTGAGCGATGAGAAGAGCCGCTCCGATGGCAGCACCCGCTGTAAGTAGCAGTATGGAACGCACCATGGCCTCAATTCTCCTTCCTATTGCCAGATACGAACGTAGCTATGCCCTCGCTGACGGCAGAAGCGAGTCCCGCGACCTTCTTGAGAGGAGTCGCCACAGCCGACTGCACTGCCGAAGTCGTGCTCGCGGCCGTCTTCACGATCGTTCCGACCGACTCAGTGATCTCATCCACCCTGGCTAGTTCCGCATTCACGCCGTCCAGGGTACTCTCGATCCGGGTGAGCAGGGGGATCACCTGGGTCCTGGTGTCGGCCAAAATGTCAGTCACGCGAGCCAGCACCGAGGCGAGACGGATGAGCGCAAAGATACAACCGGCACCGAACAAGAGGAAGAAGATGCCGATCGCTATCCGCATGAAGGCGCCAGCATCCCACTCCATGTCTCGACCCCCTTCCGTCTTCTTGGGCGCATCGACTGGCTGTGAGACTATACCACAGGCCCCGCTGCGTCCGCGTTTGTGGTCCGCTCTACCCCTTCATCTGTCCCTCTGTTTCCTACGGTTCCGTTCCCGCGATGGTGCCTGCGATCCAGACCTGCGGACCCTGGTAGATGACGCCCGTCTGCCCAGGAGCCACCCCATAGGCAGGCCGAGCCAGGGTCACTCGGGCCATACTTCCTTCCAGTCTGACTTCTCGCACCGGAACCGCCGGCCCGGAGGAGCGGACCTGTATCGTCGCCGAGCCCAGCCCGTCGCTCGGGTGGAACACCAGGGACTCCAAGTACACGGCCCTCACCGCCGTCTCTGCTCTCGGGCCTACCACGACCCGTCTTGACTCACCGTCGACCTGCACCACATAGAGCGGCTGACCCCCGCCTATCCCCACCCCTCGTCGCTGGCCAATCGTGAAGTTGTAAGTGCCGGCGTGAGTTCCCAGCACCTTGCCGCTGCTGTCCACCACTTCTCCGGGGAGCTCGCCCAGATGGTGCCTCAGGAAGCGTCGGTGGTCACCGTCGGGCACAAAGCAGATCTCTTGACTCTCTGGTGTGGAGTGATGCTTGAGGCCCGCTTTGGCCGCTGCCGCCCGCACCTCGGTCTTGGTGAGTCCTCCGAGCGGGAACATGTAGTGGCTGAGGACCTCGGGCGATACTTCGGCGAGGACGTACGACTGGTCCTTCCTCGCGTCGACTCCGCGGGTGAGACAGGGACGCGATCCGGTCAGGCGAGCATAATGGCCAGTGGCTACTCCCTCCAGACCCAGCAGATGAGCCACCTCCGTAAGCAGGGTGAAGCGCAGACGGGCATTGCACTTGGCGCAGGGATTGGGAGTGCGCCCGCGAGCGTACTCGGTCACGAAGTAGGTGACCACCTGGTTACGAAAGGCCTCCGACGCATCCAAGGTGAAGTGAGGCATGCCGAGGCTGTGAGCGATCTCCCGGGCACGCCTCACGGCCGCCATAGAACAGCAGCTTCTCTGGTCGGGGACGCCCTCCTCTGTCCATAAGCGCAGTGTGATGCCGACAGGCAGAAGGCCAGCTTCCCGGAGACGCAAGGCGGCATACCCACTGTCGACCCCGCCACTCATCCCGACAAGGATGCCACCGCTCCCGAGTCGGGAAGGCAACAGCCGGCTGCGCTCGTCCGGACCAGCCGCCAGGGCCCTGGAGAGGACGCAGCCGAGCGCCATGTGCAAGGCGTCCATGGCATTGGTAGCCGTGTACCTCTTGGCGGGGCGCAGACCCAGATGAGTGCAGACAGTCTGCTCGCTCAAGCGGGCGGCAGAGAGCAGATCGCCGCCTTCCGCGAACTCGCACACCGTCTCTGCGGAGGCCAGGGTGGCCGGGCAACCATAGGCTTGATAACGGGCCTCGCTTATGACGCCGTCTTGCACGCGAAGCTCTACGGTCACCAGACTGCCGCACTCTTGGCTCCCCCCTACGCCGATTCCATCCGCGTCTGCCAGTCTGCCGGCGTGTGAAGCATGGCGGACTTTCTCCCCCACCCGGTCTCCGTAGGCCCGACCTGTCAGTGTGGGGCCTTCAGGCCAATCCGGCGAGGTCGAGTCCCCCCGGGATGAAGAAGGCCGGGGTGACCCGGCCTCCGTCGCACGCTTCTTCTCGTCGCTCACGTTCAGCTCTGACCCAGGTTCACCAGGCACTGCCTCAAGGTACCTTCATCGACGTAGCCGTTCCAGATGCGCTGGATAACGCCCTTTCGATCGACCAACACTGTCTGCGGGGGATAGTCTACCTGGAGGAGGACGGACAGGTCCCCGTAAGTCTCGGGGCTCTTCCAGTCGTAGGCGAGGAAAGCGTAGTCGACGAATTCAGCGCGGAGACGGTCCAACGCCTCCAAGACTTTGGTGTCGTCCGCATTACCGGCTACGTAGAAGACCAACACCACCGGTCGGCCCTGCCCGACAGCGTCCACGTACTCAGAAGGCGTTTCCTCGCTGACGGCCAAGGCAGTCCCTACCAGCCTCTCCGCTGCCCGTCCGGCCTCGCTGGTCGCTGTCGTGCGTGTGGTGCCGGAAACCTTGCGGGTGGTCGAAGTAGTCTTGTCGGCCTCATTCCCGCAGGCAGCGACCACGGCCAGCAGGACAAGAACGAGGAGGACAACCACGCTCCGCCACCGTAAGCTTCGTCCGGTCACGTCTCTCCTTCCAAAAAATGTGCTCCACCTTGCCGTGTCTGACGGGCGCTTGAACCTGCCGAAGCAGGTGGGTGGCTACCCCCGGAGGGCCCAATACCGCCCGGGCGAGCTTGCCTCCCAAGCATTGTGTGTTGGCTCAAGTTAGAGCCAGATCACGCACAAGGTCGAGCATCACGAGGTTAGCACAAGGCTTTGGGGCCGACAATACTGCGCTCAACCTCCGTCACGCCGACCCTGGAGTGGCGCCCATAGCTGTTTTCGGCCGCACGTGCCTTTCGCTTGAGCGCCCGCCACGGCGAGCGCGGCGGACTTGCCCCTCTCCCGGGGTTCAGAACGTCCGGATGCGCAGCTCCCGCAGTTGCTCGCCTGACACCGGTGAGGGGGCATCTGTCAAGGGACAGGAACCGCTCTGGGTCTTGGGGAAGGCGATGACGTCGCGGATGGAAGACTCCCCGGCCATCAGCATGACCGCCCGGTCCAGGCCGAGTCCTATTCCGCCGTGAGGCGGGGCCCCGTACTTCATGGCTTCGACCAAGAAACCGAACTTGGCCTGGATCTCTTCTTCCGTCAGGCCCAAAGTCTCGAAAACCGCTTGCTGCAATTCGGGTTCAGAGATGCGCAGGGAGCCACTGCCCAGCTCCACCCCATTCAGGACCAGGTCGTAGGCATACGTGCCGAGAGTCAGCGGCTTCGTCTTCAGGTCCGAAATATCCTCGATCCTGGGCTTGGTGAACGGATGGTGCTGAGCTTTCAGGCGCTTCTCCACGGCGTCGTACTCGAACATCGGGAAGTCCACTACCCAGGCAAAAGCCCACCCGCTCCGCTCGACACCGAGCTTCTTGGCGAGCGAAAGCCGCAAGGCTCCCAGGCCGGGCTCTACGCTTGCCACTGGACCCGCCGCCAGCAACACAAGATCACCAGGCTGACCCTGCAGACGAGCCACCATTGATTGCACAAGATCAGCTCCGGCATGCTTCACCAAGGGTGAACGGACCCCGTCCTCCTCCACCCAGATGGGAAGCAGTCCGCTCAGGCCGAAATCCTCCAGCTCTGCTGCCAACTCCTCGACTTCGCGCCGGGAGAGACTCCCGCCGCGCTCCGCACGCAGGCCGCGGACCGTGCCTCCGCTTGCGAGCGCGTCCTGGAAGATGCGAAAGTCACCCTCCGCGGCCAAGTCGCTCACGTCGACTATCTCCATGCCGAACCGGAGGTCAGGCTTGTCGCTCCCGTAGCGGGCCATGGCCTCTCGATAACTAAGACGCGGGAAGGGCCGAACTAGGGTGACCCCCAAGGTCTCTTGGAACGCTGCAGCCCACATTCCTTCGACGACTTCTTGCAGGTCAGCTTCGTCGACGAAGCTCATTTCCAAGTCGATTTGGGTGTGCTCGGGCTGGCGGTCGGCCCTCAGGTCTTCGTCCCGGAAAGCGCGCGCGATCTGGTAGTAGCGTTCGAAACCGCCCACCATGAGCAGCTGCTTGAACAACTGGGGAGACTGAGGCAAGGCGTAGAACTCGCCCGGTTGCAGCCGCGAGGGCACCAAGAAGTCCCGAGCGCCCTCCGGAGTGCTCTTGGTGAGGATGGGAGTCTCCACCTCGATGAAGCCCTGGGCCTCCAGATAGCGACGCACAGCCTGCACTACTCTATGCCGGAGAAGCAGGTTACGGTACATTCGGGGCCGGCGCAGATCGATATACCGATACTTGAGGCGCAGGGTCTCGTCGACATCCAGCTGATCCTCAGGGAAGAACGGTGGAGTCTGGGCTGTAGCCAGGATCTGGAGTCGGTCCACCAGCAACTCCACCGTGCCGGTGGCCAGATTGGGGTTGACCCGCTCGGGGCTACGGGCCACTACCTCGCCTGTGGCAGCCACCACGTACTCACTGCGAAGCATCTGCCCCGCAGCATGGACCTGGGGGTCCCTGTCTTCCGAGATGACCATCTGCAGGATGCCGGTCCGGTCGCGGAGGTCGATGAAGACAAGGCCGCCGTGATCCCGCCGTCGATGGACCCAACCGGCCACCCGGATACGCTGCCCGATAAGGTGGTCGAGTACTTCGCCACACCAGTGATCTCTATGCGCCACTCGTCGTCCTCTTCCCTTTGGTCAAACTCAGACTACTCCGTGTCGGCTGTGGATGCTTGCGCGGCCGCAGCGCGGGCCAGCTCGCCCGCCGCTGCGGCCTCAAGCCGCTGTTCCTCGCCGGTGGCAAGGTCACGCACGGTCAACACGCCGGCCGCCAACTCTTCCTCTCCGAGTATGAAGGCATACCGGGCACCGCTTCTCCCGGCCTGTTTCATCTGTCCCTTAGGGGACCGGTCCATATAGTCGAGTTCCGCGGAGATCCCGGCCTGCCGGAATTCGTGCGCGAGCCGGAACACTGCACTCCGGGCTGACTCACCCAGGGCTACCAAGTAGACTACCGGAGAGGTCGGACGGGGGCCTTCGACCCCGGAGCGCTCCAGGGCCAGAAGGATGCGCTCGACTCCTGTACCAAAACCGACCCCAGGGACCGGAGGCCCTCCGATCGCGGCCACCAAGTCATCGTAGCGCCCTCCGCCACCGATACCGGACTGCGCGCCGAGCAGTGAGCACTGGAACTCGAACGTGGTCCGGGTGTAGTAGTCAAGGCCGCGCACCAGGGTGTGATCAGCGATGTAGCCAAGGTCCTGCAGCTCAAGACAGGTCTTGACGCGCTCATGATGACCGCGGCAAGGAGCGCACAAGTAGTCAGGCAGACGAGGAGCGTCTGCCAGCACTCCCCGACAGCCCTCCACCTTGCAGTCGAAGGTGCGCAAAGGATTGAGCCGGGTACGTTCCCGACACTCCGGGCAGAGGCCGTCGAGATTATGGGACAAGAAGGAACGCAGAGCCGCCGAGTATCCGGGGCGGCACTCCCTGCAACCCATCGAATTGAGACGCAGCTCGACTTGCTGCAATCCCAATTCGCGGTACAAGGTGGCAAGTAGTCCGATGACCTCGGCGTCCAGCTCCGGAGCACCCGACCCAAAGGCTTCCACGCCCAGCTGATAGTGCTGCCGGTAGCGACCCGCCTGCGGACTTTCGTACCTGAACATGGGGCTGTGATAGTAGAGCTTGACCGGTTGCGGCAGAGTGTGCATGCCGTGCTCCACATAGGCCCGCGCCACCGAGGCCGTCCCTTCGGGCCGGAGGGTCATGCTGCGTCCACCCAGATCGGTGAAGGTGTACATTTCCTTGCGGACGATGTCCGTAGCCTCCCCGATTCCGCGCAGAAAGAGCCGCGTGTCTTCGAACATCGGGGTATCGATCCGCCGATATCCGTACCGGGTGAAGACGTCTTCAGCGCGAGCGATGACCCACCGTCGCAGCGGTTGCTGTTCGGGCAGGATATCGTAGGTCCCCTTAGGGGCTGTGAGCAGGTCAGCCACGCCTGGCCAGCCCGGACAGGAACGGATTGAACGCGACCTCTTCCCCCAAGGTGGTGGCCTGCATGTGGCCAGGAAATACGGGGGTGTTCCCATCATAGAGAGAGACAAGCTTGGCGATGGAGCCCAAGAGCTGGGAGAAATCGCCGCCGGGGAAGTCGGTGCGCCCGACCGATCGATGGAACAAGAGGTCACCGCAGAAGAGACGGCCTTCTATGTCATAGGTCACGTCGCCTGGGGTATGGCCGGGAGTAGCGATGACCCTGACCCTCAGGTCCCCCACTCTGAAGGTGCTGCCGTCGCTCACTACCTGGACCTGGCGGGAGTCGAGCGAGGCGACAGGGTACCCGCTGGCCGGGCAGCCTTTACCCCCCGCCACGATAGGAAGCACCGGGGCCGAGCAGTACACCTTGGCGCCTGTGGCTTCAGCCAGGCCTTTAACACCATCGACGTGATCAAAGTGGCCGTGGGTGACCAAGATGGCCTCGACGTCCAAACCCCGGCGCTCGACAAGCTGAGCCAGACGCCCGGGCTCTCCCCCGGGGTCGACAGCGCAAGCCTTCATCTTCTCATCCCACACCAAATAGCAGTTGGCCTGCAACGCCCCCACGGGCACGCACAGTATCTCCATCCGGTGACCTCTTTTTCCCAGCGGCCGGGTGCCATCCGCCCCGGCTACCCTTGTCCACGGCCTGCAATTCTACCAGAGGGCAGAAAGGCCGCCCCTTGGGGCGGGGCTATCGCGGCGTGACTCGGTAGGCGTCGTACACAGTGTCGATGCGACGTAGGCGCTGCAGAACGGTCTCCAGATAGTCTATGTCGGGCACGTCAAAGACAAAACGATCCTTCACCATGTTGTTGCGCGCCGTGAAGATCTGAGCGGCAATGATGCTTATGCCGCTTTCGCTGAGAGTGCGGGAGATATCCTCGAGCAGATGATTACGGTCATAGGCTTCCACCTGTATCTCCACCCGCACCGGGGCCTTGGCTCGGGTGTCCCAGCGCACGGGGATGAGCCGCTCGGGGTTCTTCTCCAACGCCTTGAGGTTAGGGCAGTCGCGTCGATGCACAGTGACCCCCCGGCCCAAAGAGATGTACCCCACCACCTCATCGCCGGGGACCGGTCGACAACACTGCGGGATACGGATGGCAACGTCGGTCAGCCCGTCTATGTGAATGCCAAGCTGGTCACTGGGCGCGCCCCTTGCCGCCCGCGATACCGTCTCGGGAACGGGCACGATGCCGCTGACGGCCTGGGGACTGCGGTCAAGGCTCTGGACCACTCTGGTCACCACGTGGTGAGGGCTGATCTTGCCAGAGCCGACGGCGGAGAAGAAATCCTCCTTCTTCGCATGACCGGTCTCCCTCATCACCTCCGCGAGTACCTCGGAGCTGATCAGCCGCTGGGCAGGGAGACCCTGCTTACGGAAAGCCTCGAGCAAAGCTTCCCGCCCGATGTGCTCGAAGTCTTCGCGGCGCTCTCGTTTGAACCACTGCCGTATCTTGGTCCGCGCTCCAGGACTGGCGACGAATTGGAGCCAATCCCGAGAGGGACCTTGGGGCGTCTTAGAAGTGAGGATCTCGACGATGTCGCCCGACTGGAGCTTATAAGTCAGGGGAACGATGCGGCTGTTCACCTTGGCTCCGATGCAGCGGTGACCCACGTCGGTGTGGATGGCGTAGGCAAAATCGACCGGAGTGGACCCCTGGGGCAGTCTCTTGATCTCCCCTTTGGGAGTGAAGACGTATACCTCGTCCTGCACCAGATCGATGCGCAGCGACTCCATGAATTCGGCGGCATCCTTGGCTTCGGATTGCCATTCCATGATCTGGCGGAGCCACTGCAATTTCTCGGCGTCTGTCTCCGCACGCTGGCTGGTGCGGCCCCCTTTCTCCTTGTACATCCAGTGGGCAGCGATTCCGTATTCGGCCGTCTCGTGCATCTCGTAAGTACGGATCTGGATCTCCAGCGGCTTGCCTTGGGGGCCTATCACTGTGGTGTGCAGCGACTGATACATGTTGAACTTGGGCATGGCGATGTAGTCTTTGAACCGCCCGGGGACCGGTTTCCATAGAGAATGGATCACACCCAAGGTCGCATAGCAGTCCTTGACCGAGTCGACCAGTACCCGCAAGGCGATAAGGTCGTAGATCTCGTTGAATTCCCGACCTTTGCGCACCATCTTGTCGTATATGGAATAGAAGTGCTTGGCCCGTCCTACGATCTCCGCCTTGATGCCGACGGCAGCTAGCTCCTGGCCCAGGGTCTGACGGGCCTCCTCCACATCCCGCTCACGGTCCGCCCGACGCTGGGCCACCATCTGCTGTATCTCGGCATACTTACGTGGGTGCAAGGTGGCGAAAGCCAGGTCCTCCAACTGCCACTTGACCTGTTCGATGCCGAGGCGGTGCGCCAAGGGAGCGTAGATTTCGAGGGTCTCCTTGGCCTTGTCCAGCTGCTTCTCCTTGCCCAGGTAGCGCAGAGTCCGCATATTGTGGAGGCGGTCGGCCAGCTTGATAAGGATGACGCGGGGGTCCTTGGCCATGGCCAGGATCATCTTGCGGACGTTCTCTGCCTGCTCTTCCTCGACGCTTCGAAACTGCATTTGCGACAGCTTGGTCACACCATCCACCAGTAGGGCTACTTCTTCGCCGAACTGCTCCCGCACCTCTTCGATGGAGAGTTCCGTATCTTCGACCACGTCGTGCAGCAGAGCCGCCGCCAAAGTGGCGCTGTCGAGTCTGAGGTCGGCGCATATCTCGGCCGTGCCAAGTGGGTGGTTGATGTAAGGCTCACCACTGGCGCGCACTTGACCGCGGTGTTGAGAGGAGGCGACGGCGAAGGCCCGGGAAAGCAGGTCACGGTCGAAGGCAGGGTTGTACCGGCCGACCTTGGCGAACAGGCCGGCCAGTAATTCCTCGTCGGATCGTCCCTGTTCCCCGGGCCCGCTGGGCAAAGGGGTCGAACTCCCCAGCGTCCTCGTGGATTCGTCAGTCGAGGCGCCCGAGGAAGTCTTCAAAGGCTCCGGCACAGTCGCAGGCACTCCTCGTATTCCGCCTCGGCGAGGCGATAGGCAGTCACTTTCTCCGGTTCTAGTTTAGCCCTTCTCGCCTCGCCCCGTTCAAGACCGGCATCAAGGAGTATCGCCCAAGCCCGCTCGAGCTGAGGTCTGCGAAGGACTACTCTCGCCTCCTTCCAACCCAGCTTGGCGGCTGCCAATAGCACGGCCGCCGTCGGAGAGGGGGGTTCGTAGGAGCCGGGGCCCGAACCAGTGGTGCTCTTTGACTCAGGGCGGGCGATCGACAAGACGTCTTGGTTCGGCCCGGAGTGGTGGTCACACCCGCTGCCCTCGCTCAGCAACGACATGCGCCCGGCCTCTTCCCTCTCGGCTTGGAGAGCGCGGTACAGGCACACCAGGCCGAAGCGCGGGTGAACCGAATACCTGAGAAGCCTTTCCGACATCTCCCGCTCCACCCTCCCATAGTAGAGGTGAAGATGGGCCTCCTTCTCCCACTGCGGCCAGGGAATGTGCAGATGACCGGCCCGCAGCGGCGGGCCTGCCACGACCACGTGTTGTCGACCGCCAAGAAGTTCCGGTCTGCCGGCCAGCGCCTCCCATTCGGTGAGCACCACATCGGACGGACGAATCTCACAGGCAGGCGGGGTCCCGTTCCAGTGGCCGTGCGGAAGGACTACCAGCCTGCGGTCGCTGCCCAAGCAAAGCCGTACCGTCGGCCCGAGATGCGGCAGCCACCACCAGACCGAGCCCGCCACGATAAGCGTGGGCTCGCCGGTAGCCACGACTTGAGCCAGGGCAGACAGACAGCCTGCGCGGTCGCGCAGATCACGCGATGCTGGCGAGAAGGGAGAGGAACAACGACGAGGGTTTCTGACTAGCGGTGCCGCCCCCTCTGGGTGCGCCTGACTTCGCCCAGAGTCTCCGTCGTCAGCCTGCTCCCACTCACGCCAATCCGGCTCTGCCAAGCAGAGCTCCGCAGACTCCTCGCACTCCACTCTCTCCACCAGGAGGTCGGTGCGCAGGGTGCCTTGCCACATTTCGGTTCGAAACTGGCCCCCTACCACATGACGGTGATCCTTCGCCTGAAGCTGGGCGGCCAGTTCGCCCATACCGAAAGCGATGCCCGGGGTCTTGACCCCGTCTAGTTCGACGGTCAGCCGCAGATGGGTTCCGGAGCGCGTCTGCTCGCACTCGGGTAATCCCGCCCCTACTAGCAGGAGTCGCGGCCGGGGGTTGCCCAGCCCAAAGGGTCCCAGCGAAGCAAGGGCCAGAGCAGTGTCCACGGTCAAGTCTTCTCCGCGCAACACCACATCAGCGCGGTAGCGGGGGGAGAGCGCAGAAGCATCGAGACGATCAGCCGCGTGCCGCACTATGCTGCGGCGAAAGTCTTCCACTCGCTCAGCCGGCAAAGTCAGGCCGGCCGCCTGAGGATGTCCTCCGTAGACGGTCAGAAACTCGGCGCAGGCGTCCAGGCCTTCTATCAGGTTGTACTGACTGATGCTGCGCCCCGAACCCTTGGCCACCCCGTCGCGGACACCCAATAGTATGGTGGGACGGTAGTAACGTTCCACTAGACGCGAGGCGACTATACCCACGACTCCCTCGTGCCACTCCTCGCCGGCAAGAACGATGACGGGTGGTAGTTCCGCCTGTTCATCGAGAACCTTGATAGCGGCCTGCAGAATCTGTCGCTCGACGTCCTGCCGCGCTCCGTTGAGTTCGTGGAGTCGATTGGCCAACCGCCGGGCTTCAGCTTCGTCCTCGGTGAGGAGCAGGTGGAGGGGCGGCCACGGGTCGGCAAGACGCCCGGCCGCGTTCAGGCGGGGAGCCAGGCGAAAGGCGACCGTCGAGGAATCGACCGCGCCGGTACAGCCTGAGACTTCGCTCAGAGCCCGCAGCCCCACCCGGCTCCCTATGGAAAGGAGCTTGAGCCCTTCGCTCACGTAGTAGCGGTTCTCGCCCACCAGGGGGACTAGATCGGCGATGGTGCCCACCGCTACCAGATCGAGCAACGTCAGCAACTCTTCCGGTAGGCGGTCTCTAGGGGCTCCTCGAAGGGCGATATAGAGAGCGTGCAAGACCTTGAGAGCCAGGCCCACTCCACACAGCTGCCCACGTGGATAACTTCCCACGGCCTCGTGCACAAGGAGACACTCTGGCAGCCGGAGCCCGGGGTGATGGTGATCGATTACCACCACCTCCAGACCACGTTCCTGGGCCAACGTCACCTCGTCGGGATAGTTGATGCCACAGTCGACCGTGATGAGCAGTCCGGGGCCACCTGCCGATATCTCCTCGACGGCCGTGCGTGACAGGCCGTAGCCCTCCCGAAAGCGGCTGGGCAGGTAACATTCGGGCTGAAGTCCCAGCTGGCGAAGCCCGAGGGCCAGGGTCGCAGTGGCGGTGATACCGTCAGCATCATAGTCTCCGTGGATGACCACCCGGCCCCCGGTTCGCAGAGCCCTCTCCACGGCGACGACGGCAGCTTCCATGTGGGCGAACAGGAAGGGGTCGGGAATCTGAGGCGCGCATTCCAAGAACCGCCGGGCTTGTTCTGGGTCCACCAGACCGCGTCCGGCCAGGACCACCGCCGCCGCGAAGGGCAGTCGGAGCGTCTCGGCCAGGCGACAGGCCGCCGCCCACGAATAGGGCTTCACTGCCCAACGCACGCTATCAATACCCGATGCGGACCTCATTTCAGAGTTCAGTGTACCGGGGGAAGCGGACAGTGATCACAGGCGCCCCGAGCGGATGATCGCGTAGATCAGCCACAACCCGAAGAAGAGCGAAAGCAGGAAACCCGGGAGACCCCAGGCGGAGAGCCCTAGGATGTGGGGCCCTTTGTCCACCAAGATCGCCACAGCCGCACCTGTCACTCCGAGGGCGATGGAGAGAAGGGCCACGACCAGGCGATTAGTGATGAGGTCAAGCCGGTGGATCATGTCCTCCAGGCCTGTATGGTGATACCTGATCTCCAGTTCGCCGGAGCGCATCTCTTCCAGGAGGTCGTGCAACTGCATCGGAAACTCGCGCAAGACGTAGGCATACGCCGCTAGATCCCGTTCCATCCGTTCTGCCCACCTTTGCGGGTTGAGGCGCTGGTGTCTCAGCTCACGAGCGTAACGCCCGGCCAACTCGAAGAGATTGAGGTCGGGGTACAGCTGGCGTACGACCCCCTCCAGAGTCACCAACGCTTTGTCGAGTAGAAGAAACCGAGTGGGAAGTCGCAGATGAAGCGAATAGATCAGGTCGAAGGTCTGCTGTAAGAGAGACCGCACATCGATGCTGGCCAAAGACATGCCGAAATACCGACTGAACCCATCCTCGATGGATTGGGTCACCGCCTCGTCAACGGAAGGGGGCCAAGACACCCCCAGACGCCTCAGTGAGCGTTTGATGCCGGCGATGTCGGAGTCCATGACCCTCAGGAAAAGCGTGACGCCCTCCTGGAGGTCCTCTTTGCGTATGACGGCCGCGTTGCCGAAGTCAAGCAAGCCGATGCGGCCCTCACCTAAGTACACGATGTTGGCTGGGTGGGGATCGGCGTGGAAGAAGCCGTCATGCAAGATCTGCTTAAACCAACAGTCGGCGATCGTCTCGGCAAGGAACTTCTTCTGGGAAGGGTCGAGCGCCGCCAACTCTGGCAAGTTGAGGGTGGGCCCCTCAAGTCTCTCCAGAGTAAGGAGGCGACTGGTCGAGTAGTGCCAGTAGACCTTGGGGATCGTCACGGAAGGGGAAGCAGCGAAGTTCTGTCCTAGCCGTTCGGCGTTCCGTGCCTCCAAGAGATAGTCAAGCTCCCGGTTGATAGCCCGGGAAAACTCCTGTACCAGCCCGACGATTGAGAAGCCCCAATCCACGCGGTGCTCGAGAAGCTCGGCCAGCTGTAACAGAAGATCCACGTCCCGCCTGATCTGACGGGCCGCCCCCGGTCGCTGGACTTTCACCACGACCCGGTCTCCGCCAGGAAGGACAGCAGCATGAACCTGGCCTATGGACGCGGAGGCAAGAGGTCTTTCTTCGAGCTGTGCGAAGGCGCGCTCCAGACGCAACCCCAGCTCCTGCTCTATAACTTGGCGGATCTCTGAGAAGGGAATCGGTGAGACCCGATCTTGCAGCAGCACCAGCTCCTGCACGATGTCCGGAGGTACTACATCGGGGCGGGTACTGAGCAACTGGCCGAATTTGACGAAGGTCGGCCCCAGCTCATCGAGCATCTCACGGATATGTCGGCCCCTCGGTGCATCGACAGGGACGCGTGGCCGCCTGCGCCGCACTCCCGCCCGTAAGAGACGATGCCGTTCAAACAGATAGCCGAAGCCGTGCCTAGCCGCAACCTCGGCTATCTCCCGGATCCGCTCCAGATTACGGATACGGGTAAGAAGTCCCCCGTGTCGCACGACAGTGGGCACGACAGCTGACCACAGCCCCTGCCGAAGTCAACCCTAGACCGGCCCGAGAGCGCGACTCTCAGGGCGAGGTGGTTCCGGCGGCACCGGCTTCTCCACCCTCAGTCGTACCTTCCAGTAGCGCTACCCGGTGCTCAAGCTGGCGCAGACGGAGTTCCAGATCTTCCAGGTCCTTCTTGGTGACGAACCCGAGTTCGCGCATAGCACTCTGGAAGGAGGAATCCGCTCGTCTGAGAGCACCACGGGCTTCTTCCCGGCTGCGGGCGGCCAACCGCTCCACCATGTCGCGGCCTTCTTCACGGGAAAGTTGGCCCCGCTTCACAAACTCGTCCACCAGTTCTTGAATGCGGTCTTTAGTCAAGGCCGCGGCGCCGATGCCGATGAGGAAGGTCTTCTCGATGAGGTCGCGGAAGCTCTGCCCGCCTCCGGCCTTGGCTTCACGGCGCTCTTCATCCGGCGGGTGATCGTTCATGACGCCCCCTTTCAACGTGTGGGCCGCTTCGGACTCTTGGCCCCTTGACGCTTGGTTGGCTTGTTCCTCTTGGCCACCTTGGTCGCTGTTCTACTACTGGCCGCTGGTCGGGGAGATGCCGGGCCCGGGCCGGGCGCGCCGACTGGTTCTCCGCTGGCCAGCACTGCTACCGGCGCTCGAGTAGCGCCCTGGTCCTCCCCGCTGTCACCTGCCGTCATCGTCTCTGCCTGGAACAAGCGCTTGCGGTAACGGGGCTCGCGCTCCTTCCAGATGACCAGCATGGGACAGGCCACGAAGAAGGAGGAATAGGTCCCGGTTATGGTGCCGATAGTCAGCGCAAAGGCGAAATCCTTCAGCGTGGGACCACCGAAAATCAGGATAGCAAGTAGCGGGAGGAGCAGACAGATAGTGGTGTTGATGGAGCGCACCATGGTCTGGCGGATGGACAGGTCGACCATGTCCGCGTAGCTCTCCTTCTTCATGAACTGCGTGTTCTCCCGGATGCGGTCGAACACGATGATGGTGTCGTGCACCGAATAACCGAGGATGGTGAGAATAGCCGCCACCGTGGCCGAGGTGACCAGACGATTGTCGGCGGCGTAGATGCCGAGCGTGAGCCCCACGTCGTGGATGAGAGCCACGATGGCCGGAATCGCAAACTTCAGCTCGAAACGAAAAGAGAGATAGCCGATGATGACCACTACGGCTATAGCGACGGCGATAAAAGCCCGATTGGTGGTTTCGCGGCCGAAGCTGCCCCCGACCGTCTCGACACCCAACGACCCTTCAGTCACGCCATACTTGGTTTCCAGGCTGTCCACGATAGTCTTCTGCTGGGCCTCGTCCATTGATTCGGCAGTGATCATGAACGAGTTGGTCGCCGAGGCGCCCGTGACCGACTGCACCACCGGTTCCTGCACCCCGGCCCCCCGCACGATAGAGCGCACCTCCTCCACACTGGCAGGGGATTCCAGTCCCACCTGCATGCGAACGCCGCCGACAAAATCGATACCCAAGTCCAAACCGATGATGAAGACCGTGACGAAGGCGAATATGGTCACCGCGGTGAGCGAACCCAGAAACCACCACTTGTACCGCATGAAATGAAAAACCCTCATGCCGGCTCTCCTCGCTCCGCCAGGCGCTTAGCCTTGGGCACATGGAGCCCCAGCAGACGCTGGTTGCGGAAGGGCCGCCAACCGCTGACCAGGCTGAGTATGGAGCGGGTGACCAGGATTGCGGTGAACATGGACAGAGCCACCCCGACTCCCAAGGTCAAAGCGAAGCCTTTGATACCCCCCGTAGCGGCCCAGAACAAGACGATGGCGGTCAGTATGGTGGTCATGTTGCAGTCGAACACCGCTCGGAAGGCCTTCTTGAAACCTGCCTCAAAGGCGGCACCGACCGTCTTGCCGGCTGCCACCTCGTCACGCATGCGGGCAAAGATGAGCACGTTCGCGTCCACGGCCATACCAAAGGTCAAGATCATGCCCGCGATCCCGGGCAAGGTCATAGTCACCCCGATACCGTTGAGGATGCCGAGGAACAGAACTGCGTAAATGATCAAGGCGACACTGGCCACGAGACCTAGGAGCCGGTAGTAGCCGACCATGAAGACAATGATCAGCACCACCCCCACCAAGCCGGCGATGAGGGCTTGCTCTAGAGCTGCCTTCCCCAGCGTAGCGCCGATGGTGTTCTGGCTGACCGCCTTGAGCACCACCGGCAGGGCACCTGTCTGAAGCACCAGGGCGAGATTCTTGGCCTCCTCCTGAGTGAACCGGCCCGTGATCTCCGCGCGCCCATTAGGGATCTCCTCAAGCACCCGAGGAGCCGACGCCACCTCTCCGTCCAGAACGATGGCAAGCCTCTGGTCTTGGCCGGTGATCTCGGAGATCTGAGCCATACGGGCGGTCACTTCTTGGAAGACCTTCGCCCCCTCATCATTGAACTGCATGTCGACCTTCGGCCGATTGAACTGATCGAAGCCGGTCTGAGCTCCGGTCAGCATGCTACCTGTCACCGCCGGTGGAGTCTTGACAAGGAACCACTGATCGCTGACGTTCCCCCCCGAGACCGGCCAGTGGATGAGATAGACCCCAGCCGGCAGCTCCTCGGCTGAGGCCACACCTGCGGCTGCCAACGCCTCTTGCTCAGTGGCATATGGGGTACCGAAATCCTTGACGTCCCAGAATCCTAGCATGGCCGTCTTGCCGATTATGGCCAAAGCTTGCTCAGGATTGTCGATCCCCGGCAGTTGCACGCTGATCTTCCACTGGCCCTGCCTCTGGATCTCCGGCTCGGTGACGCCCAGCTTGTTGACACGGTTCTGGATGATCTTGACCGCCTGGTCCATGGCCTCATCAGTCCGAGGCGTCGCTGCGCTCTCCTGCGCCTCCAAGATGACGGCGAGCCCGCCTTGGAGGTCCAGTCCGAGGCGGGTCTTACTCAGGGGAAAGGCGAAGTAGGAGGCCACCCCTAGAAAGATGGCCACCAGGATCAGTATGACTGCGTCCCGCTTTACCCTGGACAAGAAAGTGCCTTTCTTGCCACCCTCAATCCTTGGCGGTCTTGGACTCGTCTTGCTCCGGGCTCACACTTTCCGGGGAGCTTCCACCGGCAGGCTGCTCGCTCGTATCCTGAGCGGGCGACTCCTCCGCCTCCGCGGCCTCGAGTTCTGCAGCCGCAGCCTTTACCCGGGAGGCAGGCTCCGGCGCGGTCGCCCGCGCCTCCGCCGAGTCGCGGATGATCTCAGCCACGGCCCGGCGCGCGATCTTGACGTTCACGCCCTTAGCGACCTCCACCACCACGACGTTTTCCTCCACCCGTTTTACAGTGCCGTAGATGCCAGAGGCCATCATGATCCTGTCGCCCCTCTTGAGGGACGAGAGCAGAGCCTGGTGAGCCTTACGCTGCCTTTGTTGCGGTCGGATCGCCAAGAAGTAGAAAATGGCGATGAACGCGACCACATAGATGATCAACATGCCGGCCGAGCTGGACAAACTGTCCTCCTTCTATTGGACCGACCCGCCCAGAGGCGGGCGTCTGACCTTTCTAGGTGTGCGAGTCGCTATGTTAGCACGGAGCAGAGAAACCCCTTCGCAGGCTCTGAAAGGTGCCGGCCAGGATCGCCTTGCGGGCGGCTGCAACCAACCTCGACAGATAGGTCAGGTTATGCTCAGTCAGCAACATGAGACCGAGTATCTCTTTCTGCAGGACCAAGTGCCGCAGCACACCCCGGCTGAATCCCGCACAGGCCCGACAAGGACAACCTTCTTCCAAAGGAGCGGTCGAGGAGGCGTGCTCAGCGTTGCGGAGGTTGAGCCTGCCCTCGCTGGTGAAAGCGGTCCCCATACGAGCGGTCCGGGTGGGCAACACGCAGTCGAAGATGTCGATCCCCCTGGCGATGACTTCCAAGACTCCTTCGGGATCTCCAATCCCCATGAAGTAGCGCACCCTATCCGCCGGAAGCAGCTCGCAGGTGAGCTCCGTCGTCTCCAGCATCGCCACGCGGTCCTCCCCCACCGTCAATCCGCCGACGGCATAGCCGGGGAACCCGATGTCGAGCAAGTCCGCCACGCTCTCCGCCCGCAGGTCTGGGTAGACACCGCCCTGAACAATCCCAAGCAGCATCTGGGGCCCGTCGCAGCCCTCTCCCGCCCACCGCCGGTGCTCCTCCTTGCACCGACGAGCCCACTCCGAGGTGCGCCTGACCGCAGCCGCCACCCGGCTCCAGGTGGCTTCCCCGGGCGGACACTCGTCGAAACACATGACAAGATCAGCCCCCAGGTTGCGCTGTTCCGTGATCGCCCTCTCCGGAGTAAACACCTGACGGGACCCGTCATACACCGAGCGAAAGGTCACCCCATCCTCGTCGACCTTGGCACTATCGCGGAGGCTGAACACCTGATAGCCCCCGCTGTCAGTAAGTATCGGCCCCTGCCACTGCATGAAGCGATGGAGACCGCCCAGTCTTCTTACGGTCTCGCTCCCCGGTCGCAACGCTAGATGATAAGTATTGGCCAGGATGACCTGAGCACCGGCTTCTTTCAGTTGCTGGGGATGGATGGCCTTGACCGCTCCCTTGGTCCCTACCGGCATGAAACAGGGGGTCTCTACAATGCCCCGGGGAGTCTCCAGTAGACCGGCCCGGGCCCTGCCGTCGGTAGCTACCACGCGGAAGGGGAAGTCGGGGATGCCGTCAAGCTCACGCACGGCCGACCTCGCCGGGGTCGGCCTCAGGAGGCTCTATCAGCATGGCGTCTCCCCAACTGAAGAAGCGATAGCGCAGCGCCACGGCCTCGGCATAAGCTGCCCGTAAGCGCTCGACCCCCGCAAAAGCCATGGTCAGAGCGAGCACCGTGCTACGTGGGAGGTGGAAATTGGTGATCAGAACATCCACAGCCCGGAAATGATACCCCGGGGTTATGAAGATCCCCGTTGTGCCTTGCACGTCGTCCAAGCCGGGACTCGCGTCCAGCCTGCCCTCCGCGGCGAGCGTCTCCAGAACCCTGACCGAGGTGGTACCCACTGCGACGACGCGACCTCCCCTCGCCCGGGTCTCCCGGATCACACGTAGCGCGTCAGCTGTCACGTGGAAATCTTCGGTGTGGATCACATGCTCCTCTACCACCGCTTCCCGGATGGGCTGGAAGGTGTCGAGACCCACGTGCAGGGTGACGAACGCCCGTCTCACACCACGGCTCTCCAGTCGCTTGAGGAGCTCCTCGGTGAAGTGAAGACCGGCAGTGGGGGCAGCGGCTGAGCCGGGATGGCGCGCATACACAGTCTGGTACTCGGAGGGATCCTTGGGCTTGCGGCGGATGTAAGGAGGAAGCGGCATCTCCCCATACGCATCCAGGAGAGAGAGACCGGACTGGCCGGCAGGCATCGCAACCAGCCAACGGCCCTCCCCGACAGCGGTCTCCAGGCTGAGCTTCTCCCCGCCGGCAAGGACCAGCTCTTGCCCTGCGCGCAGCCGATGCGAGGGCCGGGCGAGCACCTCCCAACGCTCGCGCTCCCCGGCACGCGCAGTATCCAGTCGCTTGAGAAAGAGGAGCTCCACTCTGCCTCCGGTACTTTTGCGCGCAGTCACCCTGGCCGGCAGTACTCGAGAATCGTTGAATACCAGGCAATCGCCAGGTTCGAGAAGCGCGGGAAGCTCTCTGAAGACAAGATGCCGCACCGGTCCTCTGGTCGGAAGGTAGAGAAGACGGCAGGAATCGCGCGGCTCCACAGGCGCTTGGGCGATAAGCTCTTCTGGCACAGGGAGCTCAAGCTCTTCCAGCCGCACGACGCCCTCCGACCGGTCCGGGGATGTTGGCTGTCAACGCCGGGACAGGAAATGAAGCAGAAGCGAGCCCAGGATGCTCACCAGAACCATGAGACCAAGCGGGATGTACACGGTGACATTCTCGCCCCGGAAGACCAGAGTCCCGGGTAGCTTGGTCAGGCCCAGTCTGGCCGCGAGGTACAACAACCCGCCCAGGACCAAGATGGCCACCCCTACCCATAACAGTACCCTAGCGATCTGTTCGAGATTCACGGAACCGCTCCCACTCCGAAATCAAACATCCACAGTATTTCTGACGGTAGACGCCCCATTCCCGGCTTCGCCGTCGCGACTCACTGTAGAGATCCCTGAGGTCTCTATACACGAACTCCACCCCTGTGAGCTCCGCCGCTTGCCGCCCCGCCTGGCGGATGGCCTCGTGGTCCTGGTAGGGACTGACCGCCAACGTGGTGGAAAAGCAAGGGTACGTTTGTTTGGCAGCTTGCTCCGCGGTGCGGAGGAGACGCTCTCGGATGCAGACCAAGCAGCGATGCTCATCCGTTTCTCTAAGCTGTGCGAACCAGGCGGCAGGATCATAGGCCCGATCTATCAGCAATTCCACCCCACACTTCTCCGCGACCTGGGCTGCACCCTCAGCCCGACATCGCCATTCCTGGAATGGATGGATGTTGGGATTGAAGAAAAGCCCGCCGATGCGGATGCCCTTTCGCGTCCAATAGGGGAAGACGGCGCTGGCGCAGGGTCCGCAACAGGTATGCAGCAGCATCTCTTCCATCATCTTCCTTCTTGACGCGTACCAAAAGGAATCTGGTCAGTCAAACAGGGTCCCCGGTCGCGGTGAGCGGGCCTCGGCGGGAGGGGTCGCCCCGCAATGCTCGTATCCCAGTCGAGTAAGGACCCGCCCCCGGGGTGTACGCATGAGGAAGCCCCGCTGGAGCAGGTACGGCTCGTACACATCCTCGATGGTGCCTTCTTCCTCGCCGATGGCCACTGCCAGGGTGGAAAGCCCCACCGGTCCGCCGTCGAATTTGTGAAGGATCAGGTTGAGTATCTCCCTGTCGACACGGTCCAGCCCCTCGTCGTCCACCTCGAACAGCCGCAGGGCCTCCAAGGCTATCTCTCCCGTGATCTTGCCCTGATGTCTCACCTGAGCATAATCACGGACTCTGCGCAAGAGCCGATTGGCGATGCGCGGGGTGCCCCGCGAGCGAAGAGCCAGCTGGTGCGCGCCCTCGTCGTCGATCTCCACTCCCAGGATGTCGGCCGACCGCCGGACTATGAGCACTAGATCTTCCACCGAGTAGTAGTCGAGGCGGTGGGAGAAGCCGAAGCGATCCCGCAAAGGCGTAGTGATGAGGCCGGAGCGTGTGGTGGCCCCGATGAGGGTGAAGCGCGGCAACTCGAGTCTTATGGTGCGGGCGCTGGGACCCTGACCCACCACGATGTCGATCTGAAAATCCTCCATAGCAGGGTAGAGGATCTCTTCGATCGCCCGGTTAAGGCGATGGATCTCATCGATGAAGAGGACGTCGCCTTCTTCCAGGTGGGTCAAGATG